>ERZ1673961.7-NODE-7-length-111819-cov-6.293377_pt1 | contig 111819 bp, 111 predicted proteins | sample MGYA00580189_ERZ1673961 | MGnify/ENA primary metagenome ERZ1673961 (study PRJEB41334, sample SAMN05608105) | rock metagenome | biome: terrestrial subsurface; feature: shale formation; material: shale | place: USA: Pennsylvania ... | reverse complement strand
ACTTAGAAGAGTTGACGCGCTGTGCTGACAAGGCCATGTACGCAGCGAAACATGGCGGCAAAAACCAATACCGCTACTACCACAACGTTACCACGCACCATGATGAAGAAGCCGAGCAAGAGCTCGCTCAATTCACCCCCGCGAAAAACTAAAGCTAAACATCCATATACATCAGCCACAAAGCGATGATGGCGAACACCACCAACCAAATGGCATAACGAGCCGTATTCGGCTTGTTCTCTTTCGGTTTGATCACAGGTCGCATCGCAGCGCGACGTGCTCGTCTCGCCACTTCAACAATCGACGGCTGTTCCTGCTCATGCAGCTCTTCACGCTTCTTCTGCGCACTGTTGGCCGCACGGGTAAAGCGCTGCAACTGGTCCAGCGTCATGTCATCATCCGGGTTGTAGCGCGGATTCTGGTCGGTGTGTTTGGGAAGCACAGCCATCGTGACCTCCTCGTCAATGAATTCATCTGGTTAAAGTATAGACCAACTCAATTAGTCCGTTAGTGGGTCACCTCGCATCTGTGTTGAACGACTGACTTTTGGTATTGTTCAAAATTCTTGAATGACTGCCTCAAATCCGCCCCCTCTTCTTTCGTCAGCACTCAACTACAATTCACTCATGTTCCACCAACGGAGAAGAACAATGAGCAAAGTAAGAGAAATTCGTCAGTTGATCCCGTCGCAAGCGACTTCTGACGGCGATGGCGTGAAAATCCGCCGCCTGGCAGGATTCAATAATGCGAGCTTCTCACCGTTTCTGATGGTGGATGAACTCAAATCCGACGAACGCAAAGACTACGTGGGTGGATTTCCTCCTCATCCGCATCGCGGTATCGAAACCTTGACCTACATGTTGCAAGGTCATTTTCAGCATCGCGATCATATGGGTAATGTGGGTGAACTGCGCAGCGGCGGCGCACAATGGATGGCGGCAGGACGTGGTGTGATCCACAGCGAAATGCCAATTATGGAAAACGGCGATTTGCACGGTTTCCAGATTTGGATCAACCAACCGGCGCGCGACAAGATGATCCCGGCCAGATATCACGACTTTCAGCCGGAAACCATCACCGAGCATCGCAGCGAAACACTCGGTCTGCTGCGTGTTCTGGCGGGCGATATTCGCGCTAACGGTGAAGCACTGCAAGGTCCGCTGACTCAAACTGGTGTCCCTGCCACCGTTGCCGATTGGCAGGCTGGCCCGGGCAGTGAGCTGACTATTGAAACCGACGAAAACCACAACATGATGCTGTACGCCTACAAAGGCAGCATCAAAGCGGGTGAACGAGTAGTCATGCAAGGCGAAATGGCATTACTGTCCAAAGGAGAGACGGTGTCTCTGGTCGCCAATAATACCAGCGGCGTGCTGATTTTCATCGGTGAACCGATCAACGAACCTGTCGTACATTACGGCCCGTTTGTGATGAACAGCATTCAGGAAATCGAACAAGCGATCAACGATTACAACGCGGGTAAGTTCGAAAGCTATTAATTGATGAGATTTGAGCCCGGATTGGGCTCATCACTGACACAAAAAGCGAATAATCCACTGCCATTCCTTTTTGTCTTTCTGCCACACTCGATGAGTGTGGCATTTTTCATTGTCGGGTTACCTAAATCGCGCTTACAGATATTCGCACAAATATGCAGTCGCAACGGCTACCTGCAGATCAAAAGAGGAATTACCTTCCACTTCAAACGCTTCACCTGAGTTGAACGTTACCCAGTCTGCATCAGTCGCGCGTTTAATGGTCAACGCACCTTTCACAACGGTCATGCGCTCTGGTGCACCTGTACCGAAGGTGTATTCGCCCGGTGCCATAACGCCGACGGTGATTTCGTTACTATCCTGCTGAAAACCCAAAGACTTTACGTTGCCTTCGAAATAGCTGTTCTCTTTAATCATTGTTCTTCCTTGTCAAATTTAATGCTTGCCGAGTCGCGGCCTGCGCGAACGGACGTTCTGTTTTTAACTCAAGAGCGCGCTTTACACAAGCGATTGTCACCCCTTTGGCTGCGACTTTTACACCAACACGCCGCATCACTATTGACCTCTTTGGTGCGGCATCTTCCTTCCGTTGGTAACAGCATTGATAGAAAACTCAATTTTTGAAGCAAGATCATAATTTATTGTGGGAAATTTGCGCTCACTTTGCGCCTACTCCACTCTATGTTTCTCTATTTTTGCGATACTTTTGCAACAGATAGACGCCAACTGCTCCATGTTATTTTCGCGCGACCATTTTATGAAAAAAATAAATGGTGCCGCCGAGATAGCCTCGCCAGACGAGGTCACGCGTGCAGACACAGAGTAGCCGGGACAGGAGTGAATCACGGTGGCAACAGGGAACAAGCGAACCAAAACAGACAAGATGAGAGCGGGATCGCCCAGAATATCGAAAGCCAACATGTTCAGAATCGTCTTCTGGAGTGGTTTGTCTCTGCTCGCCTGTGCATTCGCGGCTCTGCTGCTGTTTAGCTACAAAGATTATGTCAATCCCGAACAGGTATATGGCTCCTGGATAGAAATCGGCACACCCAGTTATCAGACAGAGATCCTGACGTTCAATGAGCAAGGCGTATTTCGTAACAGTCGGCTGGTGAGTACCAACTTCGAGTACGATGGCAAAAATATTGAGGTCGAAACCGGTTTGGGTCGCATGACCTACCAAATCGCTGGTACAAGAAATTCACCGCAGTTAAAACGGGTAGAGCCCACAATACCAATTCAACGCTTCATCAAAGAAGGGTATGAAGACACGATTGAAGAGGGTGAAGGCACCGCAGGCCAAGCCAGAAGATCGGCACTCTCCGCCCACTTCAATGAGAAATAGCACTTAACCCGTCAGAATATTATCTTCCGGATATTTGAGGAGTGTCGCCTGTGGGCGAGCCAGCATGTAAGCCAGAGTGAGCGGGCCAATACGGCCGATGATCATTACGGCAATCATGATGTATTTACCCGGCTCACTCAGCTCCGCGCTTAATCCCGCACTCAGTCCCACCGTTGCAAATGCGGAGATGGTTTCAAACAACACCACTTCGAAACGCGCGTTCTCTGTCAACATCAGCAGAAACATCGCCGTCGTCAATAAGGCGCCACTTACCACAATGATGGCCAACGCTTTGGTCACTGTCGGCCAGTTAACCGTGCGATGGAACATCACCACATGATTTTTCTGCCGCAAGAAAGCCCAGGTTGCCACAAATGCCACGGTAAAGGTTGAGACTTTAATCCCACCCCCGGTAGACGTAGAACCCGCCCCAATAAGCATCAGGATGATCATGATCAGCATCGCTGGCTGAGTCATCTGCGCGACATCGATACTGTTAAAGCCAGCGGTACGGGCGGTTGCTGATTGGAAAAAGGCCGCCAGCCACTGTTGCCAGAGCGGCAGGGATTGCATCGTCTCCGGGTTGCGATGTTCCAACGCCCAAAACAGCAACGTTCCAACCAGCAGCAGACCCGGCGTGGCAATCAGCATGATTTTGGTGTGCAGGCTGAAGAAACGCCAGCCTGAGCGCCAGTGCGCCCATACATCGCCAACCACCGTAAAGCCGAGGCCGCCAAAAATAAACAGCCCCGCCAAGGTGAGCAAAATCGTCGGATCGCTGGCATAGCTCGTCATACTGTCGGAAAAGAGTGAGAAGCCCGCATTGTTAAATGCCGAGACGGAGTGGAACAGCGCGCAAAACAGTCCTTCCGCCCAGCCCAGTTGCGGCACCCAACGAAACGACAGAATGACCCAGCCAATTCCTTCTGCAATGAGAGCAAAAATGATGATGCGTTTTACCAGCCGCTGCAGGTTGACCGAACGATCCTGCCCCAGCGCATCTTTGGCTATCGCCTGTTGTTTGAGGCTCAGACGCACGCCAAACATGTACAGCAGCACCGCTGACAGCGTCATCTGACCAAGGCCACCGATTTGCATCAGCAGCATCAACAGAATCTTGCCTTCAATCGTAAAATGCGTGCCGGTATCGACCACCCCAAGCCCGGTCACACTGATGGCGGACGTGGCGGTGAAGAGCGCATCGGTAAAACTGAGTCCGGTTTTTGAAAACACAGGTAACGTCAGCAGCACGGCCGCTGGAACGAGTACCGACAGAAAACTGACCAGAATGATTTTCGGTTCTGATCCGCTTTTGTTGTTCTTATCTTTATCCAGCGCGTAAAAAATGCCGCTGCGTTCGAGAGACATCATAAGGTTTTCAACTGTTTGGTGAGGGTTTGTTGAGGGCCAACGACAATCAGCATGTCACCAATTTCCATCACGGTATCGAGGGATGGCGCTTTCGTCATTTCAGGGCCACGCTTAAAGCCCAGCACCTGAACACCGTGTTCCTGGCAGATCGCCATCTCATCAATCCGCTTGCCCATCATACGTGAACCAATCACGACCTCAGTCAATGCCAACCCGCTGCCCAGTTCGATGAACTCCAGCACGCGGCGGTCGAGCATTTTACGGGCCACGCGAATCCCCATATCCCGTTCCGGCATGATGACGTGGTCAGCGCCCACTTTCTGCAGAATCTTCACGTGAAACTTATCGTTGGCTTTGACCCACACCGATTTGGCACCGGATTCCTTCACCACCAGGGTTGCAAGAATGGAAGCGTTGATGTCTTCACCAATTGCGACCATCACCATGTCGTAGTCTTTCAGTTTGAGTTCAAATACGGTTTCTTCAATGGTGCAGTTCGCCACAATTGCCTGAGTCGCGTAGTTCATTGCCGCCTTGACTTTATCTTCGTCGATATCGACCGCCAGCACTTGCGCGCCAGCTTCTGTCAGCTCCTGACAGACCGACAGCCCAAAACGTCCCAACCCAATCACTGCAAACTGCTTGTCACGAATTTTCATTATGTTGCCTTATACGAATACTGACGTAAGGCAGAGCCTTCACTCTGCAATCTAATAGCGGGTAATGCTCCTCATTTTATAACTCAAACGCAGAGCGGATGGAAATCATCCACCGCGCCATCTATAGAGAATCCCTGCATTTTCTGCTAGTTTTAGCCACAAATTTTCATCGATAAGAATACTCATGAGCATAGACGATTTACTGATGCGCTTTCAGGCATCCCCCTATTTAAAAGACTGGGACAACAGTGTGTTGTTTATCACCCTCGCCAGCTTTGTGGCCTGGGGGATCTGGCGACTCTCTTATCGCTATCTGTTCAATCTGACCGAAAAAACTAACTTTCATTGGGATGATCTGATCCTGCACGCGCTGAAAACGCCAATCAGTACCTTGATCTGGTGCTGGCCGGCAACCATCTCGCTGGGTCTGCTGCTTGATGACCATTTTCAGACCAAATTTAACTGGTTGCAAAACACCAAGAAACTGATGTTGATCACCATCTTTGTCTGGATTCTGCTGCGTCTGGTGTCTGAGGTAGAACACTACATTCTCAAGCAGCGTAAACGTGATGAGACCACAGTGCAGGCTGTATCGAAAGTGACGCGTTTAATCGTGATTATCACGGGAATGTTGTCGATCATGCAGGCATTTGGTTTGAGCCTCAAAGGGCTGCTGACATTTGGTGGTGTCGGTGGTCTGGTGGTGGGTCTGGCGGCCAAAGATCTGCTGTCGAACTTCTTTGGCGGTCTGATGATTTACTTCGATCGCCCATTCAAAGTCGGTGACTGGATTCGGTCTCCGGATCGCCAGATAGAGGGGACGGTTGAACGTATCGGCTGGCGTATGACCATTATTCGCACCTTCGATAAACGCCCGCTGTATGTACCGAACTCGGTATTCAGCAACATCGTGGTGGAGAACCCGTCACGCATGCAAAATCGTCGTATTAACGAAACCATCGGCCTGCGTTATCAGGATGCAGACAAGATGGAGACCGTGATCAACGAAGTGCGTGACATGCTGAAAAATCACCCGGACATCGATGCACATCAAACCCTGATTGTGAATTTTAACGCCTTTGGTCCATCGTCGTTGGATTTCTTTATCTACACCTTCACGAAAACCGTCAACTGGATTCGTTATCACGAAGTGAAGCAGGATGTGCTATTGAAGATTATGGCCATCATTCAGAAAAATGGTGCCGACATTGCGTTCCCGACCCGCACGCTGATCATCGACCCGACCAGTGCCGGCGAAGTGCCTGAGCCCCCCGCGCGTCCATGATAGTTCTGAAGCGATAAATAAAAAACCGCCAATATGGCGGTTTTTTATTGTCTATGCAGCTCTCAGTTTTGTGCTGCCACTTCACGCTGCACCGGATCTTCCTGATGTTCAGCCAGCCAGTAAAGCCAGATCATCCCCAGACACAACACAATACAGACACCAAACAACCAACTAGGATTGAGTGATTCAATCACCACACCACCCACTAATGGTGCGATAGCAAAGCCCAGTGAGTAGAGCGCCGCCGCGCCGAAGTACGAGCCGCGTAAGTGAGCCGGCGCCATCCGGTCAATCTGCACATTCAGAGTCGGGAACGCGATTACTTCACCCATGCTGAGAATAAACCCGGCAATGTACCAGCCGTAAGGCCAATCGGTCGGGGTAAACAGAAATCCAACCTGCGCCAGCATCATTAACACCATGCCGATACGGGTACGCACAAACAGCGGCACATGTTCCAGCCACTTGAGCGTCGGGAACTGAAAAATGATGATGGTCAGCGTATTGACCAGCACCAGGCTGGCGACAAGTTGCGCCGCATCCGAGACGCTGGAGCGTACAATCACCTGCGGAATTGACGACTCCATCTGCGCGTAGACAAACATCATGATGAAGTTGGCAATCATCATTTTGACGAAGATGCTGTCTTTGCTGATCACACGCAGTGTGCGGGCAAAGTTCGGCAACAGAGAAGTATCCGGTTTGACGTGATGGCCTTTGCGTTCAATCGCCATCAGCAGCCACAGTGCATAGATCAGGTAGGTGATACCCGTGGCGATAAACAGCACCTGAGGATGCGCTAAGCCGAGAGTGATACCAATCAGCGGGCCAATCGCACCACCGAGATTGAGTAAGAAATAGCGAATGTTCATCGCCAGTTCGCGATCTTTGAGGTTGCTGAGGTTATCGCCCAACACGGCTTTCGCCGGCGCTTCAATCATCGGACGCATCAAGCCCGCCAGAATGATCAACACGTAGAAATGCCAGATCTGATTCGCCATACCGATACCGGTGTACGCAACTGACGCCGCCAACGCCCCCGCCACCATGACCCATTTGCGACCAAATTTGTCAGACAGGTAACCGGAATAGAGCCCGGTGACCGCACCGACAACTGCCGAACTTGCGAGCATAGTGCCCACTTCCACCGCTGTCGCGCCATAATCCTGATAGAGAAACACAATCAGAAACGGCCAGGCCATAAAGAAACTGGTGCGAGCAAACAGGGTGCCGGCCAATACCGTCCAGACTGAGAAGTTAAAGCGCTGTATCCTCTGCCATTCAAATAAACTTTCTTGTTTTTCCATACATTCTCCTAGATCCGCCTGACGTTATAATTACGCGACAACTGTCACATTTTTGGCTGTTTTATCGCCAATATAGAGAGAAAAGGTAAAGAAAGATAGCGATATTTGGCCTTTGATTCATGACGAAACGGAATAAGAAAAACGTTTAATAAAACCTAATTTATACAGTTAGTTAGATCATCTTCTCTGCAAATAAAAAGCCGCACAATACAGCGTATTGCACGGCTCTGAATGTTTATTTCCAGAATATTTACAGTGTAAAGAAGGAAAGCTGCTCTTTCTGCTTTTCTGCTAAGCGAGACAGTTCGTTACTCGCGCTGGCGCTCTGGCTGATACCCGTCACGTTCTGCTGCACCAGCTCCGACATATTGACCACGTTGCGGTTGATGTCTTGTGTAACCTGAGACTGCTCTTCAGCGGCGGTCGCAACCTGAGCGTTGGTGTCGTTGATTGCCGATACCGATTCCGTGATGCCAATCAGAGCATCGTTGGCTCGCTGCGCCAGTTCGTTATTGCGATTAAGCATCTCTAAGCTGGTTTGCATGCTTTCATTGGCCAGCACCGACTGACTTTGCAGCTCTTCGATGATGGACTGAATCTCTTCGGTTGATGCCTGAGTACGGGCTGCCAGCATGCGTACCTCATCCGCCACCACTGCAAAACCACGGCCTGATTCGCCTGCGCGCGCCGCTTCAATTGCCGCATTCAGCGCCAACAGGTTGGTTTGGTCAGACACGCCACGAATCACTTCGATCACATTGCTGATTTGTTCAGACTGCTCTTTGAGGCGTTGCACCACTTGAGCCGCATCGTTGAGCGCCACAGACATCTGCTCGCTTGCCTGCCCGCTTTCCATAAAGATAGACAGACCCGATTGTGCCAGACCGTCTGCTTCACGCGCCGTCGCATCGGCTGACGTCGCGTTATCACTGACGTTATTGGCTGTGCTCGCCAGCTCGTTCACTGCCGACGCCACCTGTTCAATTTCCATCAGCTCCTGCTGCGCGTTGCTTTCTGCCTGAGTCATGACCGCCGCCAACTCCGTCGCCGCCGAAGCCACATCTTCACTGATGCGTGTCAGCTGGTCGACCGTCGCGTGTAACTGCTCTGCGGTTTGGTTAACGTCTTTGTTCAGACGCGCAATTTCGTTATCGCCGCTCGCATCAGCACGTACTGACAGATCGCCTTGCGCCAGTTTACGCATCACCGCTTGCAGACGTTGAATCGGCGCCACAATTTTGCCCGACAGCAACCAAGCCGCTCCGAGTGAAACCACAAGTACAGACAGTACCGTCCACATTGCATTTTGCATCACTGCTGCGCTGTCTTTGGCGCTCTGTTCCATCGATTGGGTAGCGTAGTGGTTCACTTTCTGCGACAGATCATTGATCGATTCCACCATGTGGTTACCGACTTCGCGATATTGCGTCACAAAGCGTTGATAATCCTGCTCGGTCACTAAGCCTGCATCACGACGAGTGAAAAATTCCACCGCGCGCTCGGACATATCGACATATTCGACGATGTTCTGCTGAACGTGTTCGATTTCTTCGTCGTACAGCTTTTGCTTCTGCATCTCTTCCAGCGTTTGATCAACCACTTTCAGGCCGGTTTTCAGCTCGCGCAGGAACACTTCGCGGCGCGCCGGATCGTAAATCGCGTATACCGCGCTGATGCGTAATGGATAGATAGTGTCATCAACACGTGCCAGCGTATCTTTGTACTGCACCAGCGCGTGTGTATTGTTCGCAACGGCGTGCTGTTCGTGAATCAGATTGGATTTGGTCACCCAAAGTGCGATCAGCAGGGCCACCGTGAGAAAAGCGACAGGCAGTAAAACCTGAACTCTTATTGATATGTTTTTCAATGAAAACTGCATGCTACACCTCAAGAAAGAAAAGATTGCGTCCATGCAGCGGGCGTTAGCCCAGAGAGTTAATTCGGCGCCGAGATTAGACAAAGATCACATTTCTGTCCAGCGTTAAATCCACATAAATCATAATGTTAACAGCGGAAACGTTTGGTTTTTCTCACACAGGAGAAATGTGAATCAAACATGACAATTTATGAAGAAATATATAAAAATGGCCACCCAAAGGTGGCCATTGAAAGTCAGCGCATAAACAGGCTGCTTACTTGCGCAAGGCGTTAAGTTTGGCCTGTGCCAAACCGAAGATGGTATCCACCGGATAACTGCCGTCATCCGTTGCAACGCCAGCGGGTTTTCCGGTGAAAATTTCAATCGCTTCAATCACATGGTCTATCGCCCAAATGTGAAACTCACCTTTTTCCACCGCTTTGACGATATCGGCGCGCAACATCAGATTATGCGTATTCGAACGAGGAATGATCACCCCTTGAGTATTGTGGCGCCCTTTGATGCCACACACGTCGAAGAAGCCTTCAATTTTCTCATTCACCCCGCCAATCGGCTGCGATTCACCGAACTGGTTCATTGAACCGGTAATCGCGATGTCCTGACGGTTCGGCTGTTTGGAGAACGCCGACACAATGGCACAGAACTCTGCCATGCTGGCACTGTCACCATCCACACCACCGTACGATTGTTCGAACGTGATGGTTGTGGTCAGGGGCACCCGCGCCGTGCGGCCAAAGACCGAACTCAGATAAGCCGACAGAATCATCACCCCTTTCGAGTGAATGCTGCCGCCCAGATCCACGCTGCGCTCGATATCGATGATGTCGCCATCACCGTATGACGTCGTCGCGGTAATCCGGTTTGGCGCGCCGAATGCGTGATCGCTGGTCGCCAGCACCGACAGCGCGTTCACCTGACCAATCGCCATGCCTTCGGTTTGCATCAGCGTAGTGCCGTTCACAAAGCTCTCCATCACCCCTTCTTGCAGGCGATTGACGCGCATTTCCTGATTCTTCAGCGCCTCATCGACGTGGTTCTGACGAATCATATTCGAGTTCGCCTGACGAGCCACGTAGTTAGACTCACGCAGCAGATTGGCAATGTGCGCCGAGTGCAGCGACAGCTTGTTCTGATCGCCGGTGATACGCGAACTGTGTTCAATGATGCGGGCAATCGCTTTACGATCACAATGCAGCATGTTGTTGTCGTGCACGATGCTGGAGATAAAACGGGCGTAATGCAGCTCAGAATCGGCGGTACGTTTCATTTCATCTTCAAAATCAGCGGTGACACGGAACAGCTCACTGAACTCAGGATCGTAGTGCGTCAGCAACTCATAGGTGCGGTAATCACCAAACAGAATGATTTTCACATCCAGAGGGATCGGTTCCGGATCAAGCGATACAGTACCCGTCAGCGTCACTTCTTTTTCCAGAGAAGTAAAACTCATCTGACGTGAACGTAGCGCGCGCTTGAGGCCATCCCACACATAAGGCTGCTCCAGCACTTTCACCGCGTCCATCAGCAACACACCGCCGTTGGCCTTGTGCAGGCTACCAGCACGAATCAGTGAGAAGTCAGTAAACACGGTCCCTTTGTAGGTCGCGGTTTCGATGTAACCGAACAGTGAGTGATAGTTCGGGTTCTCTTCCACTACGATAGGAAAATCTTCTTTGTTGCGGCTGACCAGCACGTTTACTTTGTAACGACGCGGCAATTTTTTGTCCAGCGCGGCACTGGCCAGTTCACCCTGTTCACCGGTTTCATCCAAAAAGATATCGACGTTTTCGACGATATCTTTTTGCAACTCGGTCAGATAGGTTTTGACTTCGGAGTACTTGGAGTAATCGTGTTTCAGCTGCTTGATAAAGTGACCAATCACATCCAGTGTGACGTCGTCATTCAGCTTTTTAATTTTTTCGCTGTACGACTCTTCCCACTCGGTCAGCTGGCGCACCATATTGCGCAGCGCCACTTCCAGCTCATCGATTGTCTGGCTGAACTGTTCCTGCTCTTTTTTGCTTAGCGCATCAAAGGTCTCTTCGGTATGCAGCTCTTCGCCGTTCATGGCAACGAACTGATAATCCCCCTGAGAGGTAATAGTCAGGCTGATATTGCGTTCTTTGGCTTTGCGGGTGATCTCTTCCAGCTCATCCTGCTGCTTTTGAGCCAGCTGGTTTTTCAGCTTTTCGGCACGGGAGAAGTAGAGCTCATTGTCAAAGGCAAGCGGAATAGCGTTCATCAGCTTCACCATCAGTTTTTCGATATCCTGACGGAAAGCCTGACCCACACCGCACGGCAGTTTGAGTACACGCGGAGTACGAATGTCATCAAAATTCGCCACGTAGCACCAATCGAACAACTCGGCGATTTCATGTTTGTGGCGGCTGAGGTAACGCAGAATCATGGTGCGCTTGCCAAGGCCATTGCGCCCGATGGCGTAAATGTTGTAGCCCTTTTCCTTGATGGACATGGCAAATTCGACCGCTTTTTGCGCGCGTTCCTGGCCAACGATTTCATCAATGGGAGCTAATTCTTTGGTAGATTTACACGGCAGTTTTTCTAGCTCTGCAACATGGTAGAGCTGTGCTGCGTTCAATTGTTGAATCGCCATACTCCCCTCCTTTGGTATTTATACTTCTTGTTTTGTAGCCTAAGTGTAGATGTAAAGCATTGACTTTTTAGTGACTTAGACTGGATTCGCGCTCAAGCGAACAAATAATAATCAATTTACCCCCCAAGCGGGTAATCACTGCGGCGAACAATATCCAACTTAAAAATGACAATCATTTGCAATTGATAGTTATTTGCATTTAAATATTCTCCATCGATGCACAGGAGGCGGACTATGAATCTGCAACAATGTTGGACCACGTATCTTCAGGCGGAAAAATTGCTCGAACAGGGCCACTGGCCGCAGGCACACTATTTGTTTGAGGATGTGCTGCATCATCTGCCGCACCACATTCAGCATGCTACGCACGACGAGAACACCAAGCCGTGTCAGATGAGCTGCCTGATCGCCGGATTGCGCGACGCGGCGGTTTATCAGTCAGAAATCCTCAACAACATGGGTCAGTACCAGCGGGCGTTTGAGGTACTTAATCAGTCCTATGCGCTGCTGCAGTTCATGTCGATTGAAGAATCGGATTTGGTCGCCGCCGTCTCTCCTGTGCTGGAAAAAAACAGTAATGATTTGCTGCGTCACATCGGCGCGTTCTGCCTCGCGCAGCGCAATGCCTCTTGGCAACTGGAATATGAACAGGTGGAAAAAGCACACCACTATTTCACCCAACTGAAGTCTTATCGCGAGCTGCAAAGCGGCGCGCCCGTGTTCAATTGATAAGGATGTACAATGTCACACTCTCCTCTGTTGCAGGTCCGAAACCTGTCGGTCAGTTTTCAAACCAATGACGGCGTGGTTAATGCGGTCAATAATGTCAATTTCGAGCTGAATGTCGGCGAAACGCTGGCCATCGTCGGTGAGTCCGGCAGTGGCAAATCCGTTTCAACCAATGCGCTGATGCAACTGTTGCCTAACAATGCCCGGATTGATGCCCAGTCGAGCATCGTGTTTGAAGGCGAAGAGCTGCTGGAAAAAAGCGAAGTGCAGATGCGCCGGGTGCGCGGCGATCGCATCGGGATGATTTTTCAGGAACCGATGACCTCGCTCAATCCTTACCTGCGCGTGGGCATTCAGGTAGCAGAAGCGATGATGTGTCACCGCAAAGTGTCGATGGCTCAGGCCAAACAGCGCGTGTTGGAGTTGTTTGAACTGGTGCACTTGCCAAATCCGCAGCAGGCGTACAGCAAGTATCCGCACGAATTTTCCGGCGGCCAATTGCAACGCATCATGATTGCGATGGCGCTGATCAACGAACCCGACATTCTGATTGCCGACGAGCCAACCACCGCACTGGACGTGACGGTGCAGGCGGAAGTGCTCAAGCTCATCAAAGAGATTCAGAGCAAAATGGGCATGGCGATTTTGTTCATCACCCACGATTTGGGCGTGGTGCGTTATGTCGCAGACCGCGTACTGGTGATGTGCAAAGGCGATGTGGTCGAAGAAGGTGACACTCAAGAGCTGTTTACTAACGCCAAGCACGACTACACCCGCATGCTGATTAACGCCATTCCTAAAGGCAGCAAAGATCCGGTTGATGCAAATGCACCCGCGCTGCTCAAAGCAAGCGACATTCGGGTCAAATTCCTGATCAAACCGCATTTTATTGCCAGCCGGAATCAGTATTTCGAAGCAGTGAAAGGCATTTCACTGAAACTCAAACAGGGTGAAACGCTCGGCATTGTCGGCGAGTCCGGCAGCGGCAAATCGACACTGGGCCGCGCACTGATCGGCCTGCTGCCATCAACAGGCGAAATTGAGTTTAAAGGCATGGACTATCGCAAGCTGAGCGAAGTGCAGCGCCTGACGCTGAAAAAAGACATTCAGATGGTGTTTCAGGATCCCTACGGTTCCCTGTCGCCGCGCATGACGGTCGGCGAAATCATCACCGAAGGATTGCTGGTGCATCAACCGCACATCAGCAAAGCTGAACGTCTGCAACGGGCACGCAAAGCACTGGAAGAGGTGCGTCTGGATGCCAGCGCGATCAACCGCTATCCGCACGAGTTTTCTGGGGGTCAGCGTCAACGCATTGCGATCGCGCGCGCGCTGATCCTGGAACCATCATTCATTCTGCTCGACGAACCGACCTCGGCCCTCGACCGTTCGGTGCAGCTCACCGTGATTGACTTGCTCAAAGACATTCAACAGCGCCGAAATATCGGTTTTCTGTTCATCAGCCACGACCTCAGCGTGGTGAAAGCGCTGTCGGATCGCGTGATGGTGATGCAAAAAGGCGAAGTGATGGAACAAGGCAGCGCCGAGGAGATTTTCCATCGTCCGCAGCACGACTACACCAAGAAACTGATTGCCGCTTCGTTTGATATCGAAGACGAAGTCGCCGCGTAATCAAACTGTCATTGAGCGTCGCCATACTGGCGCCGTCAATATGATTGATATCGGTTTGGCCGCCGATCGATAATGCCGCACGGATGCGGCATTTTTCTTTTCTGGTGCGAAGCCATAACTACGAACCAATAACAAAAAGCTCAGAAATAGTGGGAAATGGCCAAGTAACGGGCGCGAATGTGCTCAATCAGCAAACGGACTTTGTTCGGCGGCTGGCGGGTAAACGGATACACCGCGTAGATGCCGAGTTTCTTGCCGACCTGCTCCGGGAAAATATCCACCAGCTCACCATTTCGAAAATCGTGATACACCAAGCAACGCGGTACGTAAGCAATGCCATGACCACCGAGCGCCGCTTTACGCAGCGCCGTAGCATTATCCGTCGTGAAGGTGCCTGACACGCGCACAATGTAGTTACCTTTGGCGCTTTTGAACTCCCAATCGGTCGCCCCTGTCGTCTGGTAAGCGTATTGCAGGCAGTTATGATTGACCAAATCTTCCGGCTTAATCGGTTTGCCGTTACGCGCAATGTAGGATGGCGACGCGCATACCACCCATTGTGAATCCAGAATATGGCGCGCGATAAGGCTGGAATCTTCGAGATAACCCGTGCGGATCACCAAATCAAAGCCACCTTCCACCAGATCAACGAAGCGGTTATCGAGCGACATTTCCACCGTCAGCCCCGGATGCAGGTTACAAAATTCCGCCACCGCATCCGCCAGAATCAAATCACCCGAGATGCTGGGCACCGACATGCGTATGTGACCGCTGACATTTTCGCCAAACCCCGCCACCGCATCCATCGCCTCCTGAGTGGCTTGCTTCACATTTTTCGCACTCGCCAGTAACGCCTTGCCCGCTTCGGTCAGGGTCAATTTACGCGTTGTTCGATATAATAGCTGAACGCCCAATTCCTCTTCCAGTCGCGCCATTCTTTTACTAACTACCGAATTCGTAAGGTTATTTTGTTCAGCCACCTTACTAAAACTGCCCAGCTCTACCACCTGAGAAAACAGAATTAAGTCGTCTGCACGCATTCGATTATGCCAATTTTGGAACTAATTATTTTCATTATTTCCCTATATCACCAAAAAATAAAGGGGTACATTCACGCCGAATTAACAAACCCATCACAACTATAAAAATTTGTAACACCGAGCTCTAACGTCTTAACCCGTATCCTACAGCACGCGTTAAGCCATCATTGATGGATGGAGAGCTCAAGGACGAGGAAGTATTCCATGAGCGACACTTTATTAGCATTGGTTGCGTTTTCACCGATTGTGGTGGCAGCCATTCTTCTGGTTGGCCTGAACTGGCCAGCAAAAAAAGCCATGCCAGTCGCCTTTGCGCTGACCGTGGCGATTGCCCTGACATTTTGGGACATGACGGCCAACCGCGTATTGGCGTCGGTTCTGCAAGGATTGGGGATCACCGTCACCGTGCTGTGGATCGTGTTTGGGGCGATTTTCCTGCTCAACACACTGAAATACACTGGCGCGATTACCGTGATTCGCAATGGGTTTACCAACATTTCACCTGACCGCCGCATTCAAGCCATCATCATCGCTTGGTGTTTTGGCTCATTCATCGAAGGCGCTTCCGGTTTCGGCACGCCAGCAGCCATTGCAGCGCCTCTGCTGGTTGCCATAGGCTTTCCTGCACTGGCAGCGGTGCTGATGGGCATGATGATTCAGTCCACGCCGGTTTCATTTGGCGCGGTAGGTACACCGATTCTGGTCGGTGTGAACAAAGGCCTGGATACACACAACATCACCGAAGCGCTGGTGGCGCACGGCTCAAACTGGGACGCATACCTGCAGCAGATCACCGCCAGCGTGGCGTTAATCCACGCCAGCGTCGGCACTTTGATGCCCGTGCTGATGGCGATGATGCTGACCCGTTTCTTTGGCAAAAACCGCAGCTGGACCGAAGGTTTGAGCATTCTGCCATTCGCGCTGTTTGCCGGCCTCGCGTTCACGGTTCCTTACGCGCTGACTGGCGTGCTGCTGGGTCCTGAATTCCCATCATTGGTGGGTGGTCTGTTCGGTCTGACGATTGTCGTCACCGCAGCGAAAAAAGGCTTTCTGGTGCCAAAACAGAGCTGGGATTTCCGCCCGGAAAACGAATGGCCAGCGGAATGGCTCGGCTCACTGAAAATGGAACTGGATGACATCAAAGGTAAACCGATGGGTCTGGCGCTGGCGTGGCTACCGTATGTGCTGCTGGCGGTCATTCTGGTGCTGAGCCGCGTGAGTGCGGATTTCAAAGGCCTGTTGCTGAGCGTAAATCTGGCGTTCAACAACATTCTCGGTGAAGTGGGCGTGAGTGCCTCGATTGCACCACTCTACCTACCAGGCGGCATTCTGGTGTTCGTGGCTCTGCTGGCCGTCTTACTGCAAGCGCGCAGCCTGAAACCGATGGGTCAGGCGCTGGGCGAATCGACCAAAACCCTGATTGGCGCAGGTTTCGTGCTGGTATTCACGATTCCCATGGTGCGTATCTTCATCAACTCAGGCGTAAACATGTCGGATCTGGCGAGTATGCCGGTCACCACTGCGAACTTTGCGGCGGGTCTGGTGGGTAGCGCCTTCCCGGCTCTGAGCGCAACGGTAGGAGCACTGGGTGCCTTCATTGCCGGTTCGAACACGGTTTCTAACATGATGTTCAGCCAGTTCCAGTTTGAAGTGGCACAAACGCTGAGCGTGTCGAGCGTTATCGTCATCGCGCTGCAAGCGGTGGGCGCGGCAGCCGGCAACATGATTGCCATTCACAACGTGGTGGCGGCGTCGGCAACGGTCGGCCTGTTGGGTCGTGAAGGTGCGACACTGCGCAAAACCATCATTCCAACTTTCTACTACCTTGTAGTAACAGGATTAATTGGTCTGGCCGTGATCTACGGTTTCCACATGACCGACGCGTTAATGAACTCTTAAGTCAACGATACCCCGCCAACCTGACGCTGCGCACCAAGCCTCCCCCAGCAGCGTCCGGGTTGTCCGGGATAAACAGGCATCTGACCTGTATGAGCTAACATTAGGAATGTATCTATGATTATTTCGGCATCTACCGACTACCGTGCTGCGGCGAAAGCCAAACTGCCTCCGTTTCTGTTTCACTACATCGATGGCGGCTCCTACAGTGAACATACCCTGCGCCGCAATACCGACGATCTGTCCGACATCGCGCTGCGCCAACGTGTGCTCAACGACATGTCACAGCTTGATCTGTCGACCGAACTGTTTGGTGAATCGCTGTCGATGCCGATTGCCCTCGCGCCGGTTGGCCTGACTGGCATGTACGCCCGCCGCGGCGAAGTGCAGGCGGCCACCGCCGCCAGTAACAAAGGCATTCCGTTTACGCTCTCCACCGTCTCAGTATGTCCGATTGAAGAAGTGGCGCCCGCGATTGACCGCCCGATGTGGTTTCAGCTCTACGTACTCAAAGATCGCGGCTTTATGAAAAACGTGCTGGAACGCGCCAAAGCCACCGGCGTGACCACGCTGGTGTTTACAGTGGATATGCCAGTGCCGGGCGCACGCTATCGCGACATGCATTCCGGCATGAGTGGTCCGAACGCGGCCGCTCGCCGCGTAATGCAAGCTATGACGCACCCAAGCTGGGCGTGGGATGTGGGTCTGCTGGGCAAACCGCACGACTTGGGCAACATCTCAACCTATCGCGGCACACCCACCAAACTGGAAGATTACATCGGCTGGCTGGGCGCGAACTTCGACCCGTCGATTTCGTGGAAAGATCTGGAATGGATTCGTGATTTCTGGGACGGCCCGATGGTGATCAAAGGCATTCTGGATACCGAAGATGCCAAAGATGCGGTACGTTTTGGTGCTGATGGTATCGTGGTTTCGAACCACGGCGGCCGTCAGCTCGACGGCGTCCTTTCGACCGCGCGTGCGCTGCCAGACATCGCGGATGCGGTGAAAGGCGACCTGAAGATTCTGGTCGACTCCGGCATCCGCACGGGCCTCGATGTGGTGCGCATGCTGGCACTGGGCGCCGACTGTACGCTCCTCGGCCGCGCCTTTGTTTACGCACTGGCCGCCCAAGGACAGGCCGGGGTGGAAAACCTGCTCGACTTGTTTGAAAAAGAGATGCGAGTCGCCATGACGCTGACCGGCGCCAAAACCATTCAAGACCTGTCGCGTGAGTCGCTGGTCAAAGGATAAACCCCAAGAAGGCTTCGAAATTCCATTTTGAAGCCTTCTTTCATGACACTGGAAGCTATGATGAATCAGTCACCTACTGCCGAACATTATCGTCAATTAGAACAGAAACTGAGCAGCAAAATCGACCCGGAACGTATCGTGACTCAGGAGGCCAAGCGCCTCGCTTACGGCACCGACGCCAGTTTTTATCGTCTGGTTCCCAAAATCGTGCTGCGCCTGAAATCACTCGACGAAGTGATTTTTGCCATTGAATGCTGCGGCGAACTCGGTATTCACTTCACCTTTCGCGCAGCAGGCACCAGCCTGTCGGGTCAGGCGGTGTCCGATTCTGTGCTGATCACCCTGACCGACGATTGGCGTGGTCACCAGATCCTCGATAATGGCGACAAAATACTCCTTCAACCGGGCGTGATTGGCGCCGATGCCAACAAATACCTTGCGCCGTTCCAGCGCAAAATCGGCCCGGACCCGGCGTCGATCAATACCTGTAAAATCGGTGGCATCGCGGCCAATAACGCCAGCGGCATGTGCTGCGGGACGGCGCAGAACTCGTATCGCACCGTCGACAGCATGAAAATCGTCTTCGCCGACGGGTTTGTGTTGGATACCAAAGACGCCGCCAGCGTTGAACACTTCAAGCAGCACAAAGCGCATCTGGTTGCTGGCCTTGAAGCGCTGTGCGCTGAAACGCTCGCCAATCAGGAATTAACCGAACGCATTCGTCACAAATACCGCCTGAAAAACACCACCGGTTACGCACTCAATGCGCTGGTAGATTTCAGCGATCCGATTGAGGTGCTTGAGCACCTGATGATCGGCTCAGAAGGCACACTCGGCTTTATCGCCGAAATCACCTACAACACGGTCATTGAACACGCGCACAAAGCGTCGGCGCTGTTGGTGTTTGCCGATATCGAACAAGCCAGCCAAGCCGTGACGACGCTGTCTAAATCGCCGGTAGCTGCGGTTGAAATGATGGATGGCCGCGCGATGCGCTCGGTGGCCGATAAAAAAGGCATGCCTGCGTTTATCGCCGGATTGGATCTCGAAGCAGCCGCGCTGCTGATTGAATCCCACGCCAGCGATCAAGCTACGCTGGATACGCAGTGCGACGCGATCATGAGCGCGCTGAGCGATTTTCACATTCTCGAATCCGTGCCCTTTACCACCGACAGCCGTATGGTGGCGACGCTGTGGGGCATTCGCAAAGGCATGTTCCCGGCCGTGGGCGCCGTGCGCGAAGTCGGCACCACCGTTATCATTGAAGACGTGGCGTTTCCGGTTGAAGATCTCGCCGCTGGCGTGCGCGATCTTCAGGCACTGTTCGACAAATACGCCTACAATGAAGCGATCATTTTCGGCCATGCGCTGGAAGGTAACCTGCATTTTGTGTTCACGCAGGGCTTTGACAGCCAGCAAGAGATCGACCGCTACGGCGCCTTTATGGACGATGTTGCCGAACTGGTGGCGGTGAAGTATCAGGGCTCGCTGAAAGCGGAGCACGGTACCGGACGCAACATGGCGCCGTATGTGGAGCTGGAATGGGGCAAAGACGGCTACGCATTGATGCAGAAAATCAAAGCACTGTTTGACCCGCGCGGCCTGCTCAACCCGGGCGTCATCATCAACACCGATCCCCATTCGCACATCAGCAATCTCAAACCGATGCCGGCGGCCGATGATCTGGTCAACCGCTGCATCGAGTGTGGTTTCTGTGAGCCGGTGTGTCCGTCGCGTACCTTAACGCTCTCTCCGCGTCAGCGCATTGTGCTGTTCCGTGAATTGCAGCGCCGTATTGCCGCGGGTGAAAACGTGCAGGCGAGCGAACTTGAGCAAGTGTTCGAGTATCAGGGGCTAGATACCTGCGCCGCAACCGGCTTGTGTGCCGAGCGCTGCCCCGTGGGCATCAACACCGGCGATCTGGTGAAAAAACTGCGCACCGCCAAGTATCAGAAATTCACCCCGATTGCGCGCTGGACGGCCGATCACTTCTCCGCTACCACCGCCATTGCGCGCAGCGGGCTGAAAGCAAACCAACTGGCGACCAAGGCGCTGGGTGAGAAAACCGTCGGCAATCTGACCAACGGCCTGCGTAATCTGACTAAAGGCAAAACACCGCTGTGGATGCCGGAAATGCCACAGGCCAACACCCATAAGCTGGCACAGGCCGCCGAAAATCTGCCGCGCCGTGAGAAAAAAGTGGTCTATCTGCCGTCGTGTGCCAGCCGCAATATGGGCCAGCAAAGCGACGCGCAGGATCAGCGCCCACTGACAGAGGTGACTTTATCGCTGCTCAATAAAGCGGGTTTTGAAGTGATTCTGCCGGGCGAACTCAGCAACCAGTGCTGCGGCATGCCCTACGACAGCAAAGGTATGACCGAACTGGCGCAAAGCAAAGCCCAGCAACTGGAAGAGGCGCTGTGGGAAGCGAGCCATCACGGCGACTATCCGGTGCTGATGGACACCAGCCCGTGCGCCAAACGCAGCATTGAGCAGTTCACCAAGCCGCTGGAAATTCTCGAACCGACGGGGTTTGTCAGCAAGTATCTGTTGGATCATCTGACAATCACGCCGAAACAGGAAACCGTGATGCTGCACATCACCTGCAGTTCGCGTCGCATGGGGCTGGAAAGCGAGATGCTCAAACTGGCGCAGGCGTGCGTGACTGACGTGGTGGTGCCAGAGCACATTCAGTGCTGCGGTTGGGCGGGCGACAAAGGCTTTACCACCCCAGAGCTGAATGCGGCGGCGGTGCATCCATTGAAAGAGCAAGTGCCGTCAGCCTGCTCGCGCGGTTTTAGTAACAGCCGTACGTGTGAAATTGGCTTGTCGCATCACAGCGGCATTCCGTACCAGTCGATTCTGTATCTGGTGGATGAAGTGGCGCGCCCGGTTAATTAAAGTGGTTACCGGATACCACTTGGCTGAGCGCTGAAAAAACAGGGAGCCGAGGCTCCCTGTTGATGGCTTGAACAATGGGGCGTTAACGTCAGAATAAGCGCCGTTTCAGGCCCGCTTTTTCAAGAATACGGGTGGAGATCTCTTCCACCGACAACGATGAAGTGTTGATGTATGGAATCGCTTCACGGCGAAACAGCGCTTCGACCGTGGCGAGCTCCGTCTGACACTGCTCGGTGCTGGCATAGTCACTGCCCGATAAGCGGTTTTCGCGGATTTCGGTCAGACGCTCAGGGTCAATGGTGAGACCAAACAACTTGTGACGGTGAATTTCAAATTCCGGCAGCAGTTTGAGCGCACGAATGTCGTCGGCAATAAACGGATAGTTCACCACGCGCAGACCAAACTGCATCGCCATGTACAAACTGGTTGGGGTTTTACCACTGCGCGACACACCGAGCAGAATCACATCGGCTTGATCGAGGCCTTTGGTGGAGATGCCGTCATCGTGCGCCAAGGTGTATTCAATCGCGGCGATGCGGTCAAAGTAGGTGTTGGAATCTTTGCCGACACTGCGCGAACGTTGCAGTTTCGGCGTCGGTTCCATCTGAATGTCATCTTTGACGCGCTGAACAATGCTTTCCAACACGTCATAACAGTGCGCGGGCGCGCTCAGCAGACGCGTGCGGAACTCAGGAATGACGATGGAGAAGAACACCAACGGGCGAACGCCGTTGCGCTGAAATGAGTGCTCGATCTGTTTGATGAGCTCGCTCAGTTTGTCGTCGGTTTCGACAAACGGAAAGGTCTTTTCGTTCGGCACAAAAGAAAACTGGCCGAGAACGACGTGACCCAATGTTTCACATGTAATCGCGGTTCCGTCCGAAACGTAGAATACATCACGGCTTTGACAATCTATTTCCATTTTCGTTTAAACATTCAAATAAATTTTATTACGATGGTTTACATAATACCGACAATAAAACCCGGCATGCCATTACGGCCCCCACAGCTTTGAAAAATTCCTCGGAATTTTTTTCAGTTGCCACGTAATCGATTGCCCTCCCCTACAAAGCTGCAATGTTTCTGGAGAAAGACATGCAAAAGAACACCCTCTGGTTCAATAGCCTATCCATGGAAGATGTCGATAAAGTCGGCGGTAAAAACGCATCACTTGGCGAAATGGTATCTAACCTCGCCAACGCCGGTGTGTCCGTACCCAACGGTTTTGCGACAACCTCTTACGCGTTCAACCAATTCCTTGATTTTGAAGGACTGGACGATCGCATTCACAACCTGCTCGACGAACTGGACGTTGACGATGTAGAAGCCCTGCGCAAGACAGGTGCCACCATCCGTCAATGGGTATTAGACGCCCCATTCCCTGCGGATTTAGAGCAGGACATTCGAGACAACTACGAAACGTTGATTGAAGGCAACCCCGAGCTTTCAGTGGCGGTTCGCTCTTCGGCTACCGCTGAAGACCTGCCAGACGCTTCGTTTGCAGGCCAACAAGAAACCTTCCTTAACGTGAAAGGCATCGATGCGGTGCTGGAAGCAACCAAGCACGTGTACGCGTCGCTGTTTAACGACCGCGCGATCTCTTACCGCGTGCACCAAGGCTTTGACCACCGCGGCATCTCGCTGTCGGCGGGTATCCAGCGCATGGTGCGTTCAGACAAAGCGGCATCGGGCGTGATGTTCACCCTCGATACCGAATCTGGTTTCGACCAAGTCGTCTTCATTACCTCGGCTTGGGGTCTGGGCGAAATGGTGGTGCAAGGCGCAGTGAACCCAGATGAGTTCTACGTGCACAAACCATTGCTGGAAGCGGGCCAAGCACCGATCGTGAAAAAAACCTTCGGTTCGAAGCTGGTAAAAATGATTTACGCCAACAGCCAGGTGATCGGAAAACAGGTTGAAATCATCGACACCACAGACGCAGAACGTAATCAGTTCTCTCTGAGCGATGACGAAATCAAAGAGCTGGCAAAACAAGCGATGATCATCGAGAAGCACTACCAGCGTCCGATGGACATCGAGTGGGCGAAAGACGGCATCGACGGCAAGCTGTACATCGTACAAGCGCGTCCAGAAACCGTGTGTTCACAAAGCGAACAGAACGTCATTGAGCGTTACGAGCTGAACAACAAAGCCGACATCCTGATTGAAGGCCGCGCGATCGGTCAGCGCATAGGCAGCGGTACCGTTCGTCTGGTCGATTCACTGGATCAAATGTCACTGGTCAAAGAAGGTGATGTGCTGGTCACCGACATGACCGACCCAGACTGGGAACCGGTGATGAAGAAAGCCGCTGCGATCGTCACTAACCGTGGCGGCCGTACCTGTCACGCGGCGATCATCGCACGTGAACTGGGCATTCCGGCGATCGTCGGTTGTGGGAACGCCACCAGCACATTGACAGACGGCGCAACCGTGACCGTTTCGTGTGCTGAAGGGGAAACCGGCTACGTTTACCAAGGCTTGCTGGACTTTGAAGTCCGCCGCTCATCGGTTGATGAACTGCCACTGCTGCCAACAAAAGTGATGATGAACGTGGGTAACCCGGATCGAGCCTTCGATTTTGCACAAATCCCGAACGAAGGTGTAGGTCTGGCGCGTCTGGAATTCATCATCAACAAGATGATCGGCATTCACCCGAAAGCGCTGCTGAACTTCGACGCGCAAACCGATGAACTGAAAGCCGAAATCACCAACCGCATTCGTGGTTACAAGGACCCAATCGATTTCTACGTCAGCAAACTGACTGAAGGTATCGCGACCATAGCTGCAGCATTCTGGCCAAAACGCGTGATCGTGCGTATGTCAGACTTCAAATCGAATGAGTACAGCAACCTGGTGGGTGGCAAGCACTACGAACCGCACGAAGAAAACCCAATGCTGGGCTTCCGCGGCGCGTCTCGCTACATCTCACCGGTGTTTGAAGACTGTTTCGAACTGGAAACGCTGGCGGTGAAACGCGTGCGTAACGAAATGGGGCTGAAAAACGTCGAAATCATGATTCCATTCGTGCGTACACCAAGCGAAGCGGCATCGGTGATTGACCTGCTGGCGAAGTTTGACCTGCGCCGTGGCGAGCAAGGCCTCAAAGTGATCATGATGTGCGAACTGCCATCCAACGCGGTACTGGCAGATGAGTTCCTCAAGTACTTCGATGGGTTCTCTATCGGCTCAAACGACATGACTCAGTTGACCCTTGGCCTTGACCGTGACTCCGGTGACGTGGCGCACCTGTTTGACGAGCGCAACCCTGCGGTGAAAGTGATGCTGAAGATGGCGATTGATGCGGCAACCAAAGCAGGCAAATACGTCGGCATTTGTGGTCAGGGTCCATCCGATCACGAAGATCTGGCGGAATGGCTGATGGAACAAGGCATCAGTTCGGTCTCGCTCAACCCGGACACCGTGATTGATACGTGGATCAAACTGGGTGAAGTGGCTGCGAAATAATTCGCTCACTGCTCCATCGAAAAAGCGCCGTCTTGCGGCGCTTTTTTTATGCCTGCTGGCCAGCCAATCAGGGCCTGCGCTGGCGGATAAATTGTTTGGGCGTGATGCGGGCGATCTGTTTGCACTCACGCGTCATGTGGGCCTGATCGGCAAAGCCCTGTTCGAGCGCTAAATCGGCAAGCGACACATGGGGCTGCGCGCGCAGTTGCTCCAAGGTCTGTTTCACCCGCACGATACGTTGATACTGTTTCGGCGTGATCCCCAGCCATTTCTGAAACTGGCGTTCGCGCTGACGCTGGCTGAGTGTCTCGGGCTGGCGATGAATGATATGTCCCACATCTTGCGGCTCATACTACGCGATCAACGCGTGGCACCAGCGATATAACGTGGTGATTCTGGCAGCCGGAGAACGCGCGCTTTGCAGCGCAAAAAAGACGGTCTGTGCCGACGCGGCAAGTGGGTGGTCGCCCGCAATACGCAGCGGCGTCTCCAGCCGTTCACCAAACAGCTGATAGCCCACTGCGGGATGAAAGCGTACCCCCGCCACCAAGGCTCCCGGCGGCAAGCCAACCTGATGAGCCAAAGTGCTGACAGGCAGCAACACCACGCCCGGCGCCTGCCATTCGTTGTCCATTTGCACCTGCTGTTGCAAAATGAAGGTCACGCCCGTGCCTGCATCGCTGAGGAGTTGCCTGCGCACGGTTTGCTCGGTTTCAGGCGCAACAGAAACCGACCAGATTGCCTGAATCTGGTCGGCTAATAATCCCTGCGGTTTGAAAATCTCAAAATCTAAATCCAAACGGATGTTCCCACATTGCGATTAGTTGGGTTGATACAGTCCCACCTGCGGCTTGAACACTTTCACTATCCGGTTCCAGCTGTTGATGGCATTCACCGCCACCGTCAGGTTCACCATAGCTTTATCGCCAAAGGTATTCAAGGTGAGCTGATAGGCGTCATCCTCCACCGGTTGACCCGCCGTCAGCAGTTCTGCCCACGCCAACGCCACGCGTTCGGCCTCGCTGTAAAGTGGCATGTCTTTCCAGGCACTCAGTCCCCAGATTCGCTCGGGCTGCTCACCCATTTTGAGCGCGTCTTTGCTGTGCATGTCGATACAGAAAGCGCACTGATTAATTTGCGACACACGCAACTTTACCAGTTCCCAGATGGTCATATTCATGGTGTCCGACTGACGAAACTGGTCATGGAAGTACGCTTCTTGCGTGTACAAAATTTCCATGGCTTGCGGTGCGATGTGGATGTAGTTGATGCGTTTTGACATGGTCTTTCTCCTCTGTTTTTCACAGCATAAGGAAAGAGAAGCATCAGAGATTGAAGATTTTCGACATCCACCCGGCCAAGGTGAAGAATCGGTTCAGACTTTTATTGACCCGCCCTAGGCAAACCGACACAAATCGTTATGATGACAAGCTAAAACCCGATGAGAAGGTGCCCTATGACCGATGCCCTTATTGAACGATTTCCATTGCTCAAACAGCTCATTGCGCTACAAGAAACGCAATGGTTCAACCCCAACATCACCACACTGGCGGAAGGCCTGCCCCATGTTGGCCTGAATGAGCAAGACGTGCAGGATGCGGCTGCAAGGCTGCGCCGCTTCGCGCCGTATATTGAACAGGTGTTTCCTGAAACCGCCGTCAACCAGGGCATCATCGAATCGCCGCTGGTGACCATCGATCACATGCGCCGTGCGCTGCAATCTCACTACCAAACCGACATGCCGGGCAAGCTGCTGCTCAAACTCGACAGCCACCTGCCGATTTCGGGCTCGATCAAAGCGCGAGGCGGGATTTACGAAGTATTGGCTCACGCCGAACAACTCGCGCTGCAAGCGGGTTTACTTCACCTTGAAGACGATTACCGCACGCTGGCAAGTGATGAACTGCGCCACTTTTTCTCGCAGCATCAAATTGCCGTCGGTTCCACCGGAAATCTCGGCCTATCGATTGGCATCATGAGCGCCAAACTCGGCTTTCGCGTCACGGTACACATGTCGGCCGATGCCCGTGAATGGAAAAAAGCCAAACTGCGCTCACATGGCGTCACCGTGGTGGAATACGACAGTGACTACGGCGTCGCCGTTGAACAAGGGCGCGCACAAGCGCAAAACGATCCGAGCTGCTTTTTCATCGACGATGAAAACTCCCGTACGCTATTTCTGGGCTACGCGGTGGCCGGCGAGCGCCTCAAAGCGCAGTTGGCACAGCGTGAAATTCGCGTCGACGCCGAGCATCCGCTGTTTGTTTACCTGCCGTGCGGCGTCGGCGGTGGCCCGGGCGGTGTCGCCTTTGGCCTCAAACTCGCGTTTGGCGATCACGTGCACTGCCTGTTTGCCGAACCCACTCACTCGCCGTGCATGCTGCTTGGCGTGCATACCGGTTTGCACGATGCTATCTGCGTGCAGGATTTGGGCATCGATAACCTCACCGCAGCCGATGGCCTCGCGGTCGGGCGCGCATCGGGTTTTGTCGGCCGCGCCATGGAGCGCCTGCTCGATGGCTACTACACCGTCAGCGACGAAACGTTATTTACGCTGCTGAAAATGCTCAGCGATTACGAACAGATTCAACTCGAACCGTCAGCCTTGGCGGGCATGAAAGGGCCGGTGGTCGCACAGCGCGATCACGGCTATCTCGCTCAGCATGGTTTCAGTGACGCCCAACTCAGCCGCGCCACGCACTTGGTGTGGGCAACCGGGGGCGGCATGGTGCCGAAAGACGAAATGGACAAATACCTGCGCAGCTAGCTCGTTCTCACTTTCTCTTGGAGAAATTTGCCGCTGGCGCTGACCCGCAACTCACCGTCAACGTGTAGCTGCGCGGTCAGCAGGTAAATTCCTCGGCGCACCGTATCGCAGTGCGCCGAAATCGCCACCTGTTCCCCCACCACAATCGGGCGATGAAAGCGCACATCCAACTGCGCCGTTAACGCTTCGATGCCTTGATGTAACAAACAGTGCGTCATCGCGGCATCCAGCAGCGAACTGGCAATTCCGCCATGCAGCTTTCCCCGATACCCCTGATGACGTGAACAGACGGTAAAGTGACCACTCACTTGCCCGCGCTCGTCGCAAGCCAAAGCCACGCCCAATGAATAAGGATTGTGCTCGGCTGGCGAGCACACCGCGCACATTGCGTGCGATTCTAATGCCTTGGTCATCATCCACCTCACTCTCAAAAATAAAATTAGCATATGCCAATAACAAATCGGATTCTGAGGTGGAATCAATGTTTGCAGCGAACCCATGCACCTGATCGCGATTCATGAACCGAGTAACGATTCTCGAACCTGACACTAATATTGACGTGTGTAGAGCTGCTTGAGTTGCGCCTCGGTCGCGGTTTGACAGCGCGCGGCTGACCATTCGCCATTGAGCCACGAAGTCCACTTGCGGCGCGGGTTCAAAATAAAATGCACTTGGCTGCCGATGCCGCTTTCGATCGCCACATCACCGGGTTCATGGTCGAACCCTTGCGTCACGTGTAAGTGCTCACTCGTGACCTGATCGCCGTTTTTCAGCGCTTGCGACACTTCGCGGCTGTAAATGCGCAGCGTCACCGGGCCGGTTTCTTTGACCACAATACCGCCTTGCTCAAAGTTACCCGCCACGATGTGCAGCGGCGCCACAATGCACAGTTCGCCATCCTCATTGCGACTCAGGTACGCGCCTTTGCCAGCTATCCCATGCAGATAAACCAGATGCCCCTCCGCCACAGTCGGCACGATGACCATGCCTTGCACATCGCTGGGGAGCCATGTTGCCGTCTTGTCTTGTCCATGTTCGCTCACCCGCGGGTTTTCCGTTGCCTGCGCCGCGCTTGATAGACCAAATGCCCATACGAGTGCCAACCAAGCTGCTATTTTAATTCGTCTCATCTTCTATTCTCCCTATTGCGCGATATCAAAGCGATTGCGGTGCGGCTCGCTGCGCTGCGCCATCAGCACCAACAGCACGACCACGCCAATCACCGGAATAAAGAACACCAAACTCCACCAGCCAGAACGTCCGGTGTCGTGCAAACGGCGCACCGTCACCGCCACCAGCGGTAAAAAGCTGAGAATACTGTACGCCACTTCCACCCACGGCGGCGAACCGGCGTTGATCTCCAGCGCCACCAATACAAGGCTGACCAGCAGATTGACCAAAAAGAACATCCAGTACGCCTGACGCGTCGCTCGCCCGGAAAAACTCAGCCCAAGTTGCCACGCCTGCCAATACCAATTCATCATCGCGCTCCTTTTTCTCGCCTATGACCTCTGTCGTTAAAAATGATGTCCGGCAGTTGCGCCGAACAGGGTCACTTTGGCGCAATCCCTTGGCGGGCGAGTCCTCGATCCGGTTCGAGGACTTCCTACATCCGGTTTGAGGACCGCAACATCTTCACGTGACGCGGAGAAATCGGTAGGCTTAGCACGTTGGATTATGAAACGTTACCCATGTAAGGAAAGCCGATGATCGCCATTCCCCTGCCCTTTGTTGTCTCATTGCTGCTGTTGATGTTGGCGATCGTGTTGTGGGTCAAATCCGATGCGGCGACCAAACCCGCCAGCCTGTTTACCGCGCTCTGCGCCTTAACCACGGCCATTGTCGGCCTGCGCTGGACACTGGATATTGCACTGTTTCGCATGTTGCAGCCGGTGTGTGCCGCGCTGGTGCCGATGGCGGCCTGGCACTGTTTTCGCCGCGCCCACCAATCCGGAAGGCTCGCGCGCCTGCATTGGCTCGGGCCAGTGGTGATTGCCGCCGGGTCGCTGAGCTATCCGTATTGGCATGCGCCACTGGATTTGATGCTGACGGCGCTGTATATCGGTTACGGTATCGCGCTGCTGCTGGCGTCGCGCAATGAAGCGTCGCGAGTCCGGTTGTCCGATATGGACTGGGTGCGCTACGCCGAGCGCACCGCCGGTTGCATGCTGCTGTTTTCTGCCTGCATTGATGGCGCGCTGACACTTGATTTCGCACTGTATGAGGGCCGCCACGCGATGTATGTTCTGGCGGTCGGTTACACCCTGTTGTTGCCAACCTTAGCGTTAGCGGTGGTGATGGTGGCGCAAAGTACCTTGCACGCGGCCGAAGAAGAACCGCAAGCGAGCGCGCCGGACTCTGCCGTTGAGCAAAGCGATAACAACGCCATGAGCGATGAACACGCACAGGCGATTCTGACGCGACTCGATGCACTGATGAACGAAAAGCAGGCATTTCTTGACCCGGATTTAACCCTGGATCGTCTGGCGCGCAAACTGACGATTCCCGCGCGGCAGATTTCAATGGCGGTCAATCAGATTCACGGCCGCAACATCTCAAAAATACTCAATGAGTACCGCATCGAGTACGCCAAGCAGCGTTTGCTACGCAGCGATGAGAGCATTACGCAGGTCTATCTGAATTCCGGTTTTCAAACCAAATCCAACTTCAATCGTGAATTCAGCCGCGTGACCGGACTGACGCCCAGCGGCTTTCGCAAGAGTGTGAACTGACATGATCTCATCCCTTGTCGAGTCGCCAACCTGAGCTAATACTTGTAGCAAGTGATTAGGAAAGTCGATGATATGTGTGATTTCTCTTGTGCAGAGAAAGTAACGGAGGGCGCATTCATGTTTAACACCGATAAGTTTATTGAGAATTGCATTCAGGCCGTCTCAGAGGGGGAACAAGCGGTTAATGCGGTGGTGTCAGAAGCCATGTCTGAGACCAGAATGATGGCTTCAGTACTTGGCCAACAAGAGCACGCTGGTATCCATCTGCTCTACCGCTCACCTGCACTCACAATCATCAACTTCAAGTGGGCGCCTTACATGAATTTAATGCCACACAATCATCAGATGTTTTCGGTGGTCGGTATCTATTCGGGCAGAGAAGATAATATTTTCTGGCAAAGGACGCCAAACGGCATTGAAGCTCGCGGGGCAAAATCACTCGGAGCAGGAGACGTGTGCGTACTCGATACCACTACGATCCATTCCGTACTCAATCCGATCGGGAAAATGACGGGCGCTATTCATGTCTATGGCGGTGACTTTTTCGCGCCTCACGAACCCAGAAGCGAATGGGATCATGAAACCCTGGTCGAACATCCATGGGATGTCGAGCGGGTGAAATCCGTGTTCCGGGACGCCGAAGAGAGATTCAATGCCAGCAAAAAGCCCATCTGACGTCGATTGAGGCAGGAACGCCTCAATCATTGAATGGCTGATATCTCTAGTTAGTAGCGAAGACTCACGGTCAGGCCGACATAGGTACCGTGCTCCTCGGGAGCAATGACAGGGGCGAGCAAGTAGCGGTCGGTCACATATGCCCCGATAGCGGACCCAAGTGCGTGCGACGCCGCATCCAGAAATGCCTCTTTGCCCGTATTTGTCCCTCGCTCATATTCATAGTATTGCGACACCGCCCCTAAAGCCGTGCTGATATAAAAACCGACCCAGCCCCTATCCTCTTTAGACCACCAAGCGTCCGACGCCCATACAAATGCCCCGGCCATCGCCGCGCCGCCAACGGCATGGCTGAATTCGCTATTCACGCTGTTGTTACCGGCTTTCACTGGTGATGCCAATAACGCCAATACGACCAACAATAAGGTGCGTTTCATCGCTTACTCCTCATTCTCATTTCAGGCTCACGACATAAAACACCTGTCCAACCTCTTATGAGTGTAGAAGACATTATGAGTAAGGTGGCGCACAGACCGGCTGCTTATGCGCTGCCTTCGCGTACTTCGCGGCTCTTATTCGCAAACCACGCCTGTAAAAACTCGATACATAACGCTAACTTAGCGGGCACATGATGCCTGACTGGGTAAAGCGCGTAGAGCGTCAGTTGAGGCTTGTTGGAATCCGCGAGTATTTCCACCACCTCGCCGCTATCAATGGCGCTTTGTGCGACAAAGTCCGGAATAAACCCGATTCCAAGACCTCGTTTGATGGCTTCCATCATGAACATCGTGCTGTTGACTTTCAGTCGGCCACTGATGGCGACGCCATCCTCTATCGGCCAGACATGTTTGCCTTGAAAATAGCTGTAAACGAAGCAGTTGTGCGCCTTCAGATCTTTGGGCATCAGAATGTTGGGATGACTGGCTAAATAGCCCGGTGATGCACACACCTTGTAACTGAAATGAGTGAGCGCTTTGCCGACATAGTTGACATCAATCGGCTGGCTTGACGCGCGAAACCCCAAGTCAAAGCCATGCTCGACCAGATCCATCTGTTCGTCGCCCAGATGAATATCCAGCTCAAGGTCGGGATGAGCCAACATGAAATCGGCAAACAAACCGGATAAATCAGTGATTCCCAGAGCCATCGGTGCATTGATCTTCAGCTTACCACGCAGGTTTTGTTGTAAATCCTGCGCAAAGTTGTCGGCTTCGGCGAGTTTTGCCAGAATGTCATTCGCGCGCTGCAAATAGCCCTCTCCGACGGGCGTCAGTTGAACATTACGGGTGGAGCGATGCAGTAAGCGCGCGCCAATATCCGCTTCTAAACGTGAAATCTCTTTGCTGATCATCGATTTTGAGGTGCCAGTCTGCTCAGCGACCTTAGTGAAACTGCCCAGATTGGCTAAGCGCACAAAGAGCTCAATAGCGCGTAGTTTATCCATCCTCAACTCTCCCGATAAAGCCATCATTGTTCTCGATTTGAGAACAGTATATGCACATTATAGCTATATATGAAACCAATAGTGCGGACTAGGATAAGTCCATCACCGAGCGTTGCTTGCCAAGCCGAATCGGTGAAGAAATTTGTCTAGTTAAGGAGAACACCATGTACACACTCTATTATTCCCCTGGTACCTGCGCCATTGCGACACAAGTCATTTTGCTTGAACTCGGGCAAGACGTAAAAATTGTCGACAGAGCACACGTCGCTGATTTTGCCGCAATAACGCCAATTCAAGCGGTTCCGGTTCTGGTGGATGGAGAACATACGCTGACGGAAGGGGCGGCTATCATTCTGTATTTGTTAACCAAGCACGAAAACACCCTGCTTCCCAGCCACGGTTTTGCGCGCCAGAACGCGATTCAGAACATACTGTTTGCGAACGCTACGATGCACCCCGCCTACAGCCGACTGTTCTTTATCGCCGCGAATATCGATGATGAAGCCGTCAAGCGATCCGCGTTGAATCAGGCAGCTGATGCAATCAGCACTCTATGGCGCTATGTCGAAAGCCTGTTGCAGACCCAACCATACCTCGGCGGCAATGCCTCGAGCGCGGCCGATATTTTGCTCGCGGTCTACGCCACCTGGGGTGCGTATTTTCCGGTGGATATCAATATCGGGCCTCGTTCTCGTCATATGATTGAAACCGTGCAGGCGATGCCGAACTTTCAGCGCACGATCGAAGCACAACGTATTGAATCCGAGAAAAACAAGGATAAATGATGCCCACGACGTTTAACGGCAATGATGATCGCCAGCAGATCATCGCCATCATCAACCACTATTTTGACGGGCTACACCGAGGTGATGCCGCACTGCTTGGGCGCATTTTTCACCCGGACGTGTGCCTGAAAGCCCCCGGCGTTCGACGCAGCATGACTGAGTGGCTAAACGATGTGTCGGAGCGAAAAAGCCCTGAGCAGTTGAGCCTCGCATTTAACTTTAAGATTGAGTCGCTCGATATCGTCAAAGATCAAGCGATGGCGAAAATTCATTGTCCGCTGTTTAGCTTTGATTACATCGACTTTTTGGGGCTTCTGAAGGAAGACGGACAGTGGCGCATCGTCAGCAAAATGTACACCGACGTGTCAGTTGAGGTTGAGAAACCTTAAGATCAGGAGAAAGAAAACATGCCTTATATCAACGTAAAAGTCACCGATGACGGTGTGACTAAGGAACAAAAGCAGGCGATCATCAAAGGTTGTACGCAACTGATGGTCGATATCCTGAATAAGAACCCGGAGAAGACTTTTGTGGTTATCGACGAGGTCAACACAGACAACTGGGGCGTCGGTTTTGATCAGGTAACGGAACTGCGCCGCTGACTGTCATAGCGCAGTTAACCAAGCATCCACTCTCAACCAAGGGTGGATGCTTTGTCTCAATCAAGCATCGGTAAACACACTCAACAGCGGCTTTGACACCCCGCCAGAACCAAATCCACCGAGGACAACCTACTTCTCTGTCTATTGAGATAGTATTTTGCTGGAAAACGCGCATAATCGTCCGGTACAACTCTCAGAGAAGACATGACCTATGACTGATTTTCAATATTACTTCCATCAACTGCCTTGTTTTAACTGCAAAAAAACCACAGTAAGCACCGATCTTGGTTGGTTAACCGCAGCGATGAAAGATGATGTTCTGGCACAAGTGACCGCGATTATCGAACAAGGCAACATTGAGCCGGATATTTCGGTGAACGTGACTTGTACTAAAGACGAAGCGCGTGAGTATCTATTGCTGAACTTCTACGGCTATTCAGAAGAAGAGCTTGAGAATCAAGTTGAAGCAGAAGATGAACAAGAAGTCGCCGATGAGATAGCCGAGCTAGCGGCAGAAGGTAACGAAGCCATCGTGTTTGAACACGAAATCGCCCTGCAAAGTTGCACCAATTGCGATGTTGAATAAGAGCCCAAACCCGCTCAATCAGTAACATGAAAGGCATCAGCCACCTGAGGCGGGATGCCATCAATGATAAAGGCGTTAGTCAATCTGCTAACGCTTTTTTGTTTCTGCGCTTTTCAAGCGGTGGTTATCGCTTGTTCTACTTAGAACTGGCTGCTGTTTATCTTAGCCGCTGTAGGACATCAACCCGTCGGCACGATGATCGTGGTTGATCTCGAAGGCGATAGGTTCAGTGAAAAAATTGGCCCAACGTCGTCAGTAAATATGGGCTCATCATTAAACAATGTTTCAGCACAATACTCGCAAATAGAATCTTCATAGATTATTTTTTGTGTAGCCGCGACAGGTTTTAACTGCAACTAACCGTAATGACTTCTTAACTATCCAAAACCGATGAAAGGGACTGAGCAATGAGCAAACTATCTATTCACTATTTTGATTTTCCCGGTGGACGAGCGGAACCCGCACGCATTGCATTACGTTATGCTGGCATCGATTTCGAGGATGTGCGTTTTTCACCCAAAGAGTTGGCTGAAAGGGCGAAGGATTACCCGCTAGGCAAAGTGCCCGTAATGGACGTTGAAGGCCAACGGGTAACTCAATCCAACGCAATCAACCGCTATGTGGGCAAATTGACGGGGTTATACCCGAATGACCCCATTCAAGCGCTGCTGTGCGATGAAGCATTGGACGCGGCAGAAGAACTCACCGCGAAGGTTGCAGAAACATTTTCTTTGCAAGGCGAAGAACTGAAAGCCGCGCGAGAAAAGTTATGCGCTACGGTCTTTCCGGCGTATCTGACCTTCTTTTCAAAGAAACTAGCTCAAGCGGGTGACTACTTTGCGGACAATCGTCTCACGATCGCCGATCTTAGAGTAATGATGTTGCTTCGCCACCTTTGTTCCGGTGCGCTCGATCATGTTCCTGCGGATTTGGTCGACAAACACGCCCCTAACCTGCAAGACTATCTGCAACGAGTCAGCCAACACGAAGTGTTTGTCAAAGGACACGCGTCATAAATGGCTCAGTTCCACTCTCACATTATCTAAACGGATTGCCAGTCACAGGGATATGAAGGAAATGCCTGAAAAGTACATGCTAAGAGCACTGGAAGTTTCTAAGAACGCGTTACCACTTTGCGTTCCCAATCCTCCTGTAGGATGCATATTAGTGAAAAATGAAACCATCGTATCAGAGGGATATACACAAACTGTCGGTGGTCAGCATGCTGAAGTTCAAGCTCTTAAAGCATACTCAGGCCCCATGGATGGGGTGACAGCCTATGTTACTTTAGAACCTTGCTCATTTGTAGGTAGAACACCTGCCTGTGCAAACGCGTTAATTCAGGCAGGAATCAAGCACGTGATTGTCGGGATGTTGGATCCGGACATTCGCAATAACGGTAAGGGAATCGACATCCTCAAACGCGCTGGCATTCACGTTCAGGTCGGAATGTGCGAAGAGCAAATAAGCGCCTTTTTAAGGCCTTATCTGGGCAAATCGTGATAGTGGCGGCAAGAAGAAAATCACTTACGCCACTTCAGCCTTACTCTCTTCTTCCTCCTCAGATTCAGATTCCATCTCTTCATCGTCAGTGTCCGGAGTTGGCGTCATCTGCTCTTGTACTGATTCAATATCAACCCGTGGATCGAGCGCTGCCGCCAGTGGCGAAGAGACTAAATCGCCCGTCGCCATGATGTAATCTTCGGTGGTTTGCACTTCGGCTTTTTGCTGTGTGTTGATGTATTGCAGCGTCAAGAACAGCACGCAACCACACGCGCCCATAAAGCCATACAACATATTATTGCCCAGCCATTGCATCACGCCTGAAGCAATCAGCGGGCCGATACTGGCTCCCAAACCAAAGGTCAGCAGGATAGTCGCCGATAGGCCGACTCGCTCACTTTGTTCGACGCGAGAATTCGCCAGCGCGGTAGCCAGCGGATAGAGGGTGAACGCTAAGATGCCAAACAGAAATGTCATCACCAGTGCCGCAGAGTGATGGTAAGGCGTGAATGCGATACTTAGTGTCAGTCCCACCAGCAACACACAGTTGATGCGAATCAGGCTACTACGCGAGATGACATCCGAAAGTTTACCCATCGGCCACTGAGCAAGCAGGCCAGCTAAAATGGTAGCGGTCATGTAGGTGGCGACCTCTTCCGGCGCCAGCCCCAGATTACTGGCATAAGCGGGTGCCAGGCCGTAAAACGAGCCAACCACCATGCTGCCAATCGCTACCGTAGTTAGCGCTTGCGGTGCTTTTTTCCAGTAATAGGTGATGTGCAGCGGCGCGGGCACCAATGGCGCCGGGTGAATACGCCGGGTAATGGCAATCGGCACAATGCAGAGCGCAAAACAGATGGCGATCAGCAGTAGCGGTTCCAGACCTAAATCGGGGTAGAGACTGATTGCGCCCTGACCGAGAATCAACGCAAGGTACGACACGATCATGTAACTGGCGAACACAGTGCCCCGTTGACTGTTGTCTGCCTGCTCGTTCAGCCAGCTTTCCAGCACCATGTATTGGCACATCATGCCGATACCGACTATCAGCCGCAGCACAATCCAAATGGTGAGCTGATCAACTAATGCATGGCCCAGAGCGGATGCGGTGACAATCCCGGCACTGGCTACGAACGCACGAATGTGGCCTACCCGTGCAATCAAACGGTGACCAATCTTAGAACCAGCAACCAGCCCCGCGTAGTATGCCGACATCATGCCACCAATCCAGATTTCAGGCACTTGCATGGCTGAAAGGCGAAGTCCGAGGTAGGTCGTCAACAGGCCGCTGGCCAGCACAGTCAGCAATGTCGTGCTGTACAAAGAGGCAAAAGTACGCAGAGGGTTTGTCATCTACAAGTCCTTGTAAACATGCCGAGGATACTGTCGGCAATGCGTCGCCCGTTGATTGGCGCGACGAGAAAAATGAACGTCTTGTTCTCAGGGATCTCCTCTCAATCTAGCAGTTCTTTAAGCGCAATGTACATGACTGAAACGCGTAACCGTGGACTGAATCTCTCAACAATTTTTGCGACGGTGAAACGTAAAAAAGGTCGCTAATGCGACCTTTTTTACACAATGTGTAATTATTTATCGGGTGGTTGCACTCAGTGCTACTTCAGGATCCGGCTCATGTGTGATGCGGTTACGCAGATCACGACGAATAATTTCAATAGACCAGAACCAAACCAAGTGACCAACGATTTCAGACACGTGTTCATACCATGGCCATGCCATCACAGGCGGGGTCAAACCTAACATTGGGAAGGTGATCATATGTACACCGATTTGCGCCAGCGCACCAGCAAACAGGCCTTGCCATAATTTGATTTTCGGAAACTGTTCAGCCACCACACAGTAACCGACTGCAAACACGATAGAAAAAATAATGTGAGTCACGCCAACCCAGTTGAATACATGACCCGCAAAGGTGTACACCGCTTCATTTGGATCAATAACACCAATCCAGTCACGCAGGAAAACATAAGGAGGGTTTAAGAAGTTACGCGAGCAGTCGATGTGCTCGGCAGCGCGAATCAACGATTCCGGCGCACAAGCCGCTTGGAAAAGATCACTTGGGCTACGTGGTGGCAGCGGCACTTCAGCCCCCCACTTCACGAAAGCAGAAACGATACCTGCGATTAAACCAATGAAGGCAGCCAAACCATAACGTCGGCGAGAAGGATCTGTTTGTTGAAATATATTCATTTTTTATTCCTGGTAATATTTTGTTACAAAGCCAATAACGTGAACAATATCACCCTATACACCGAAAAATATGAAGATAGATCAATTTATAATGAAACCGGTCACATTTTATTTTTACTGTTAAAACTATCATTTTATGCAGACCTAATTGACACGACTCTCGTTGGAGAAAATGATAAAACAAACAATAACAAATGGTTGAATCATAATACCTCCCCACATAAACAAAAAATGCCCTGAATAAAAATCCAGAGCATTTCGAGCGCTTAATGACGCGTTATACGGAGGTGGGCGTACTCACTGTTCGCTTCTCAAACGCAGGCTGTTTTTTGCTCTGGGGATAGAGCACCAAACCAATTCCCAGTAGGAAGGTGCTGCATGATACCCACTGAGCGAGCGACAGTTGCTCATCGTAGATCGCGTAACCGCTCAGCAGTGCAAACACCGACACCAACAGCGTCATCGGCGCCAATTGACTCATCGGGTATTTAAGGACCATTTTGTTCCACACCCAGTAGCCGAATACGGTGGTCGGGTAAGCCTGAAACAGCACCGAAATCCACGCATTGCTGCTCCACTGTTGATAGGTGGTACTCAGCACGTCCCATCCATTCATGCCGACGCTCAGCGCGACCAAAGGCAGCGGCGCAAACAACATACCCCAAATGTTGAATGCAAAAGCCGAGCGCGTGCCCGATTTGCGTACAATCACCCCCGCCAACGGCCAGCAAATTGCCGAGATCATGATAAACACCACGCCCGCCAACGTGACGTTGCCATTGGTGTAAATGATGGAGACCACTAGCCCAACCACGGACACTACGATCCCTGCCGCCATGCGGGCGGAAATCACCTCTTTATACAGCAACACCCCGACCAGCACAGTAGTCAGCACATCGGTTTGCAGCAACACCGATGCCATACCCGACGACAAGCCAAACGTGATTGAGCACGATGCCATGCCCCAAATACCAGTACCGAACACCAAGCCATAGGCCATCAGATAGCGCCATTGCACATTGGGTTTGCGGACAAAGAAAATGATTGGAAACGTGGCGCAGAAAAAGCGCGCGGCGGCGATCAGCAGCGGATCCATCTCGCTCACGCCCAGTTTGATCATCGAAAAATTGAATCCCCAGATTGCCATCACGCTGATGATGAGCAGTAAATCTCGTCCCTGCATTGCTTATCTCCTGACTTTTAACCTTGTCACCCAGTCTCCCTTGCCGAACAAAAACAGTACAGATACAATTTTATAAAATTTAACCAGTACAATTTGGTGACAGCATGGCGCGATATAAGCAATTGGCAGAGAAATTTGTTCACGATATTGAGGCAGGGAAACTGACGCCAGGCGATCGTATGTTGTCGCTGCGCCAGTTCGCCAGCCAACATGGCGTCAGTGTCTCGACTGCCGTCAGTTGCTATGCTGAACTCGAAGCGCAAGGCTGGTTGATTGCCCGGCCACAGGCCGGATTCTTTATTGCTCAGCAAAGCCAGATTGCACCGCCGCCGAGCTGGCCACCTTTTCGCAGCACCGTCACCACACCAACCACCATTCGCAGCCGCACGCTGGCACCTTGCGGGCCACTCGGTACATCGCGTTTACAACTGGATAATCCCACGCAGCAGGCGCTGGATCGCAGCCTGCGCCGCGCAATGAAACGGGCCGCCAACAAAATAACCTATTACCCGGAACCCCAGGGCGAACCGGCCCTGCTCAGCGCACTCGCCACCCATTTCACGCACTGCGGCTTTGCGCTCAACGCACAAGAGCTGGTGATCACCCACGGTTGTATGGATGCGGTCAAAAACGCACTGCAGGTTTGCACACAACCCGGCGACACCGTGGCCGTCAGTTCGCCCTGTTACAATGGCTTGTTGGATTTGCTCTCCCAACTGTCATTGCGCATTATCGAAATTCCCTCTCTGGCTGATGGCATCGACCTCGATCAGTTCGAACAGCACCTTCAATGTGGCCAAGTGCAGGCGGGTTTGTTCTGCACCACGCACATGAACCCTCAGGGTATTACGCTCTCCAGCCAGCAAAAGGAGCGCTTGGCTAAACTTGCTAATCACTACCGCGTGCCCGTAATTGAAGATGACGTGTATCTGGAACTGCCCCATCGCCATCAGCCACTGCTGCCCGCCGCGTATTACGATGACGGCGGATACGTTCTGTGGTGTGGCTCAGTATCGAAAACCTTGTCCCCCAGTTATCGGATTGGCTGGTGCCGCCCGGGGCGCTTTTTTCAGCCGTATTTGAAACGAGCCTTGGGCGTGCCAACGCTGATTCAATATGCACTGGCCGATTTTATCGACTCCGGCGCTTACGCCAGTCATCTCAAACGGGTGCGTTACCAGCTCAGTCAGCACAAAGCCTACTACCTCAATTACCTGAGTGAACATCTGCCAACAGGCAGCCGGATTACGCAGCCCGATGGTGGTTTGGTGTTATGGATGCAGATCCCCGGCCTCAATGCCAAAGCCGTCGGTGAGGCTGCTGAGCAGGCGCAGCTTGATATTCGTATCGGCCCTTGGTTTACAGAGTCTGAGCGCTATCAGGACTGCCTGCGCATTAATATCGGCTTTGCGCCAAGCGAAGAGATAACCGGAGAACTGGCTAGGCTGATGACGGTCATCAAGCAGCACGTGCGCCTTTAAGCGCGAATGCCAGCGCAAAGCGTCTTGTGTCTAAGATTTTAAGCACAACATTGCACAAGAGATAGACAGTTTCATCGCCAGCTCCTAGACTGCTCATGCCGTGATTAACGTGCTGAAAATCATAACAATAACTTCAACGCCAGCTGGCTTAACTTTCAAAGGAACGACGAAATGAAACACACCCCGGTATGGGCAGGTCTGCTACTGCTACTCTGCTCAACATCAGGCTTTGCGAAAACCGTACTGACTGAGAAAAACCTCGATACTTACATGCAGGTGACCGAAGAGCTCGACGCAACCGCAGAAGATTCTTTTGACACCGACGAGACAACGATGCCACTGACCTACGCGGCGCACTGTGACTGGCAACGCCACTATCAACAGGCCGTCGCTTCAGCCCCCGCCAAGGAGGTCGCGGATGTGGAAGCAGCAGCCAAACATCATGGCATGTCACCGGTTGAGTACTTCGAGTTCACCCACAAAATGCAGTGGATGATGATGGAAGAGATGCAGATGATGCTCAAATCCAGCGAATCGTTACTGAAATCCCTGCCAGCGGAGAGCCGTAGCGAGCTCGAAGCGGAAATTGCCAATCAGAACAACGTGATTGAACTGCTGAACCGCTGCATGACTGATGAAGACAAAAAAGCAGCGCAACGCCTCAAACCGATCCTGATGAAAAAAGCCATGCAGATGATGGAAAACTAATTGGTTATTGTCGGGGCGGGCTTTAAGCCCCGGCTTTTCTCTGTGCTTCCCCGTTGCTATATGCCTGATTTTCTGTATGTTGGACAATCAAACATCAGAGGGAATCGGGAGAAAATATGGAACTGGAACTGTTTGTGGTTGATGCCTTTACCACCGAACGCTTTAAGGGCAACTCGGCCGCCGTTGTCCCTGTCACGGACTGGCTGAGCGACGAGCTCATGCTCGCCATTGCCCAGGAAAACAACCTCTCTGAAACCGCGTTCATCAAACGCCTTGCTGCGGACCATTACGCCATCCGCTGGTTTTCTCCTCTGACCGAAATTGATTTCTGTGGCCATGCGACACTGGCCTCCGCTTACGTGTTGTTCAATCACTTTGGCGGAGTCGATACATTGACGTTCGACACTGCCGCCGTCGGCACACTCAGCGTGACCCAGTCGGCGGACAAGCGCATCGCGATGAGCTTTCCCAATCGCGCGCCGCAACCTGTCAGTGAAATTCCGGCCGTATTACTGGAAGGGCTTTCCATCAAGCCTGATGAAGTGCTTCTCAGCCCTCAAGCCTATTTTGCGGTGTACAAGGATGAAGCAGCGGTGACTCAGGTGCTGCGCGATAACCAAAAACTCAAACAACTCGCACCGTATGATGTGGTTGCGACGGCCAAATCGACCGACTATGATTTTATCTCGCGCTATTTCTGGCCCGCCAATGGCGGTGATGAGGATCCGGTGACGGGTTCAATTCATGCCGGACTGGCACCATTCTGGGGCGAACGTCTGGGTAAAACCAAGCTTCTCGCTTATCAGGCGTCACAACGTGGCGGTCTGCTGCAGTGTGAATTGCAAGGCGATCGCGTCATCGTTTCCGGCCATGGCGTGCTCTATCTGCGTGGCAACATTCACGTTGCTTAGCACGTTTGATGCCGTTGGAACCTCAACTCAGGAAGGACGACATTATGATTCGTGGACACTGTCACTGCGGCAACATCAGTTTGGAGATCCCGCGTCTCACCACGACAGCCACTGAATGCAACTGCTCTATTTGTCGCCGTTATGGCGCGCTGTGGGGTTACTTTACTCAACCTGAAGTTAAGGTCATCGATCAGGGGGCGGGTCTTGAACAGTATGTATGGGGTGATCAATGTATTGAGTTTCAGCGCTGTAAAGGATGCGGCTGCGTCACCCATTACACGGCGGCTCCGGGCACGGGCAGCGAGCGCCTTGCTGTCAACTATCGGATGTTTGATGCCGTGGTCCAACAGGCCTTGACCATTCGCCACTTTAACGGCGCCGATTCGTGGCGTTATCTGGATTAACAATGCGCAACCGTCTGTCGATTCGCTCCTACACTGCCCACTCCACCAGCCACATGCACCACTATCACCAGTTGGTGTTGCCGCTATCGGGCTACATCGACATTGTGGTCGATGATGTCGTGCTCAAATCTGGTTTGGGCGATTGCGTGGTGATTCGCGCCGGATCGCGCCACGATTTCAGCGCGCCGGAAGCGTTCCGTTTTCTGGTTGCCGATCTCAACGAACTGCCTGCCAATCTGACTCAGTCGGAAGTCGTGAGTTTTCTGCTTGATCCTTCAGCGTTGGCGTACATTCAGTTCGTCGACAAGCAGCTCAGTGCGCAGGTTGATAAACACATTGAAGCCATGACGCTGGAGCTATTTCTGGCACTGCTGGCTCGCCAGAGCTTTGCGCGCAAAATCGACCCGCGGATTCAAAAAGCGGTGCAGGCGATGCGCGATAATCTGGCCCGTTCACTGACCATTAATGAGCTGGCCAACATTGCGTGCCTGAGTACCACTCAATACAAGAACCTGTTCAAAGCCAATCTGGGGATGACGACGTTTCAGTACCTTACCCAACTGAGAATGGAGCGTGCCCGCGCACTACTGACTCACTCCGACTACCCGATTGGTCTGATTGCTGAGCAAGTGGGCTTTCAGGATCCTTCCGCTTTCAGCCGCAGTTTCAGCCGTTATTTTGGCCAGCCGCCCAAGTTCTACGCCAAGTAAGTTTTCCATCCCAACAATACATATGGTGAACTTGTGGCGGTGGCAACACGAAAAGCACCATTTCGGCGTAGCAAAGTGTCCTTTCTGCACAATTTAATAAAATAATCGCTCTACTATCGGTGTTACTGATTTTTGTTCACCGAGAATGTCTCATGTCGCGTTCAATACGTTTCAACCAACCTTATTCCCTGCTGACACTGGCGCCGATTCTGTTTCTTCTGATGTGGAGCAGTGGTGCGGTGATGGTCAAGCTCGGCTTAGAACACGCTTCCGTCTGGAGCTTTCTGATTGCCCGTTCGGCCATTTCTTTCACGCTGACACTGTTATTACTGCGCCTGATGCGCGGCCGCTGGCGACCCAATCTGTCTCACACCACTGGGGCTACCCACTGGGCTCCGGCTTGCTATTGCAGGCCGGCTATCTCAGTGGTTACTTTCTGGCGATCTCAACAGGTCTGTCTCCGGGCATCGTTACCGTCATTTTGGGCTTACAACCACTCCTGACACCACTGCTGACCGGGCAGCGTCAGAGCCGACGCGCAATGCTGTTTCTGCTGTTTGGATTTATAGGGCTGAGCCTTGCGGTGGCAGGGTCGGCGCAACTGGACGCGCTGAACTGGAGCGGGATAGGTCTGGCGATACTGGCATTGGCAGCGATTACTTTTGGCACCATTTGCCAAGGCCGAATCAAGCTCGACAATCTGGATTCGGTGGTGTGTCAGAACAGTGTGGCACTGGTTATTTTCAGCCTTATTCAACTGACGCAACCCTGGCAGATGCAATGGAATGCGCCGCTTGTCATCTCGCTGCTGTGGATGAGTGTGGTGGTGTCGACCGGCGCGTTGCTGCTGTTGATGCTGATGCTCAAACATCAGTCCGCCAGTCAGGTCAGCGTGCTGTTCTACTGCATTCCGGTGCTGACGATTCTGTTTGATTATGCGCTGTTTGGTACCACGCTCAGCCTGATGTCTTGGGTGGGAGTGCTCACCGTTGCCGCAAGCGTATGGGGTTATCAGAACGACAAAGCCAGACGCGCGTTAATCGCGAACGCAGCGTCTGGCTAAGAGGGAGATATCACCTCGAGTGATACGTTACTGATTGTGAATATCGAGCTTATTCAGCAGCGATGGAAAGCCCCAACCATTTTGACCCGGCACTACCGTTTCGCCAGTTAAATATTCAAACAATGTCGGTGCCAATGAGCCGTTCGCTTCACTCAGCAGCGGCTTTTTATTGGCTCCCACCGGCGCGCCCCAAAAGCCCAGAAACGCATCTTTTTCCAGATAACTTTCCCCGGCATGACGTCCCGGCACTTTGGTGTTGTAGCCAATACCATCACGCGGGAACAGGTTGACGGTGCCAGCACGGTCCTCTTCGTAGATGGCTGCTAACTGATTGACGGAATCTGGCCGCGCGCTAAAGCGGGTCAAATCTCGCCACTGATTGGCATCACACCAACTTGCGACGTGATCTGCGGTCGCTTTATACAGGCATTTATCCACCAGCTTAGCGTAATGGCTGAGTGCCTGCTCACTCGGGCGTGACAGATACGGGTTGAGCACCTGCACATCCAGCAGACGCGCTCTACCATTTACGCCAGCGTAATAGAGCTTGTCGCCCTGCTTGCGGATAATTTCATCCACCCGCTGACCGTCGCGTTCGCCAATCAGACGCACCGCACATTGCTTCAAATTGCAGGCGCTTTCGCGTACCGCCAGATAATCCAGCGTATCGCCAAGACGAGTCACGCTCTCGGCGATCACATCGATGGGTTTCTCGCTCTCTGCGGGTTGCCATTGGGTCAATTCCTGATACACCGGTTGCACTGTCCAACCCGCGTTGGCGTTAAAGAAATCCAGCATGAAGTTACCGCCCGCGGTCGACGCAACCACCACATCGACCTGATGATAGCCAGGCGGATTGAGCGCGTTGGTCAGCTTCGGCCCTTCCCCTTCATCTGAGGAAATTTTCTCCAGATGAATCAGGATTCCGAGTTCTTTCGCCAGCGGAGTGAAGATCTGCTTTTCCGGATTGAGCGCAAAATAGACTGGCGCCAGACCGTGGTCCCCCGCCATCCCCCACAAAGTGCGCTCATACACACCTGCATCCCGATAAGCACTTTCCATCCGCCCTAACCAGTAATCAAGACGGTTAAGCTCGCCCGTTGGCATGATGACTTCATCGCTGAACGGGCCGGTAAAATGCGCGAAATGATCCGGCCACGGGTTGTACACCAGGGTGTAATCCGGCAAGCCGTTGATGTCTTGCTCGGCGTATTCGGCCAGCGCTTGTTGCAACGACCATTTGCGGCTCAGGCGAGTGTAGAAATCCCATTTTGAAATATCCTGATAGTCGTCCACCTGCTCAATCAGTGTTGCGCGCACGCCATTCAGCGATTGCTCCACTTTCGCCCGCGCTTCAAGGTCGCGCAAGCAGCGTTTCTCACCAAAATCGCGCTGCGCTTCGCCGACACCGAGGTTGATTAAGCCATCGTACGTGACGTGCGCATTCCAGTCGTATTGCGCGTTGCAGTTAAGCGTTTTGAGGTAGTCCAAACGATCAAACATGGTTTTGACATGACGTTCACCGACCAGCTTATCGAGCTGCAATGCATCATTGCCGTAGAAGTAATACGCCCGGTCTTGTTGGCGATCAACAAAGTGGAAATTGGGAATGCCGGTACCGCCATCGCCGGAGACTTTCGCCCCCGTTTTGATCAGCGGCAGGTTGCGCACGCTGATGGTGGGCGTCGAGGAAATCCCTACCTGAACGATATTGCTGTGCTCACTACCATAAAGGCGCTTAAAGAACGGCAAGTAATAGGGATCGTAATACGGCTGTTCGGCGAGGATTTGCATAAAACGCACCTGCTGCTGATGCTCAGGTTGTTCATGAGTCAACGGCGAACGTACCGACTCCGCATTTACCTGACGGCGGTACACTTCGCCGATAAATGGCTTACTCGGATCAACCAGCCCCTGCATCAAGCCTTGTTGCAAACCATCGACGGTAATCTGCACCGCAAAACGGCGCTGCTGCTGAGAACGCAGAAAATCCGCGACTTGTGTCGGGTCACTGTCGAGCATATCCACCAGCCAATCCGTCAAGCGTTCAGTACGCTCCTGCTGATACAAAAACTGGCGATACCCTTTGAGCACATTGAGGCGCACAAAATCGATCAGGCTGACGGTCACAGCTTCTGCTTTGTTGTTGATTTTGCTGGCATTGTCGGGTTTGGCATCTTCCATCACCGCCAGCAGCGCATTTTTCATATCGCCGTCCTGCATGCCGGATGAGGCTTTCTCCAGCAGCCCAACCACTATGGGTTGAATTTTAGCGACCAACGCTTTGTCTTGCGCACTGCCGCTCAGGTATTGATACTGCTGCGGCAACTGAGCCACATTTTGCCACTCGCCCACCTGCACCAACGCATCATACAGCGTCACCAGAGTCGCGATGAAATCGCGGTCAACTTTAATCCCTTCCTGATGTGCCTGATCTTTGCTGCGCATCTGGGTTTCATCCGTCGGCTTATCACCCACATGATACAGACTGTGTTCAAAGCCTTTGAGCGCTTGCTCGTCGTACACGCTGCTAAGATACGCTTTGAACTGATCACCCGGCTCAATCCCGGTGTAACGGTCGTAATACTGATAGAGGAAGTAGCCGAGCGGAATGGCGTACCCCGGATCGGAAATTTGCTTAATGACGCGAGCTTTGACTTTCGCGTCCAGCGGTAAAGTCAGAATGTAGGTATCGAGCGACACTCCCGCGATAGTAAAAATAGTGGCATCACGCGCCACGGTGGTCGAATAGCTGAGCGATGAGACAATCTGATTTTTGAGGATCTCAGCGGAGTTAAACACGCCGCCGATGATGGGCGTGTCCCCCAACGCCGCCTGAGCGGGAGAGGCCAGTAAACAGGCAGACACCGCTGCAATGAGCGGTGTCTGATGAGTCAATTTCAAATAAGACATAGACGGAGATTCCGTAAATCGTTATTGGCTAAGCTGCTCGCGCACCCAATCCAGCACTTCAATCAGCTGGTGATCAGGCATGTTGAGCAACCGGTCACCCACATACCACTCAATGAAGCATTGATTCGGTTGCGGTGCACTCTGCGGGTTGCCTAGCCAGATTTTCTTGTCTGACGCCAGACGGTTACGCAGTACGGTCGCATTGTCGACGCTTAGTGGCAGATAGAGGTGCAGCATGTTGGCCTGCGGCTCAATCGGGTTGAGCACAAATTCCGGATATTCAAGCAGGATTTGATAAACCTGTTGCGTGCGCTCGTATAGCGCGGGCATCATCGCAAGGCGCTGTTCAAACTGCATCGCAGCCGAGACCACATAAGGCGTGCGGTGATATACGTTGCCGCCCTGACGGCGCATCCACACGGCCGCTTTCTGAATAAAGGCTTTGCTGCCAAGCAACATTGAGCCACCAAGGCCATTCACGCCTTTATACAAAGAGACATACGCGGTGCTAAACCCCTTAGCAATATCACGATAACTCTTCTGATAATACGCGGCCGATTCCCATAAGCGCGCACCGTCCATGTGCAGGTGGATACCCTGCTCTGCGCAGTATGTTTTGACCTCTTCCAGCTGTTGCCAACTTGGCAGCTGACCACCAATCTCACGCATCGGCAGTTCGTACACCGCCGCCGCAATTTCATCCGGCCAGGCTTTAAGATCTTTGACATTCCACGGGCGATGGCGATCGCCGACGGGCAGTACCTGAAAGCGTTGCTGCATCTGATAGCCCTGCGCTTCATGCGCAAAGATGTGACAGGTTTCGTGCATCGCAACCACCGGGCAACGTTTTTCCTGACACACCAACTGCAACGCGGTTGGCTGGGTCATGGTACCCGTGATCACAAACAGCGCGGCCTCAAAGCCCAGTAGCTCAGCGACCTGCTGCTCAAAATTCTGAATGGTTTTTCCTTCTCCGTAAGCATCATGCACAGCATCATGCTCCTGGCACCAGTCTGCCATCTGGCGAAACAGTGTCGCCGGATCCGGTTCATGGTTGCCCGCGATAAAGGTGTGGCATTGTTGGCGAAGATCGGCATCCATACGTTCTCATCCTATTGCATATCGTCCAAGCAGAACGATATCACTCCCGAATGAATTTTCGATACTGATGCACTAAAACTGTGAAACGTAGTGAGGAACGAGCAACCCCAAAGCGTGATCAGCGTCCTTTGGCGGCCCGAATTTGTGTTTTCTGACGGTACATTACCTGATCAGCCTGTTCGAGTAAGGTATCGATACTGACATCCGCCACTCCATCCCCTGCCACGGTGCCGCTGCAAAACGCCAGCTGATAAGGACGACCAGCGGTGTGGTTAAACTGTGCTACGGATTGACGGAAACGTTCGATCGCGTTTTCAGCATCCGCTGGCAGTGTCGCTGACATAAACACCACAAACTCGTCGCCGCCGAGGCGAGCAAGCAGATCCGATTCGCGAAAGCTTTGTTTCATCAACTGTGCAAAATCTTGCAGCGCATCGTCACCGATGGAATGGCCAAGTTTGTCGTTAATCTCTTTGAAACCGTTAAGGTCAAAAAACGCCAAACTGTAAGGCATGCTGTTGAAACGGCAGTGCGCTAAGCTCTTTCCTACCAGAGATAAAAAGCCGCGACGATTGGAAATATTGGTGAGCTCATCCATCGAAGCATTGTGCGTTGCCGACAGCTCACGCTCCGCCATTTTGGCCAGATCAAGCAAATCAACAATCTGGTCCTGATCCAGGTTACGCGGCTCGGTATCAATAATGCACAACGTGCCGAGCTTGGTACCATCCTGGAACACCAGTGGCACACCCGCATAGAAGCGAATGTGAGGTTTATCGGTCACCAGCGGGTTGTCGGCAAAGCGTTCGTCCACTTCAGCGTCATTGATGATAAACGGTTCATCGCCCAAAATTGCATGCCCGCAGAAAGAAACATCCCGCGGCGTCTCTTTCACATCCAGACCAAAACTGGACTTGAACCACTGGCGTTTCTCATCCACCAGAGTCACCAGGGCAATCGGCACATCAAACAGGCGTCTTGCCAGGCGAGTAACACGATCAAAACGCTCTTCCGGTGCGGTATCCAGAATGCCGAGTTTGTGCAGGTTGGCAATACGTTGTTGTTCGTCGAGAGGTTTGGCTGGTATTTGCATGGCGACTCGCCGTTTACACTGTTAACATAGTTCTACAATAGTTGAGTTGCGAAATCAGGTAAACCTTTGTCTCGTAGAACAATGGCGTTGATTTCGACATTTTCAACCGCATATTACCTGACATAACTGCTCGTTCAAATTCAAAAAAACCATAGGTTCTTATGCAAAACCGCCAAACAATTACTCCCCCCTCGCTGTCACGTCAGCTGTTTCAGATGACCTGGCCGATGCTCTTTGGCGTGCTGTCGCTGATGAGCTTCCAACTGGTCGACAGTGCTTTTATCGGCCAACTCGGCGTTCTGCCACTGGCGGCGCAGGGGTTCACCTTGCCGATTCAGATGATCATCATCGGCATTCAGGTTGGTCTTGGCATCGCGACCACCGCCGTGATTTCACGCGCGCTGGGGGCAGGTCAGGATAAATACGCCAAGCAGCTGGGCGGTTTAGTCGTGGCGATGGGCAGCATTGGCGTCGCCGTATTCGGTGTAGCGCTGTACTTGTTACGTCACCCGATTTTGTCGCTGTTAAGCGCGCCGGAAAGTGTGTTTACCATCATTGATAGTTACTGGATTTGGTGGGTCATCAGTGCGTGGACGGGCGCGGTGCTCTATTTCCTCTACAGTCTTTGCCGCGCCAATGGCAACACCATGCTGCCAGGGACAATGATGATGATCACCAGCGTACTGAACCTGATTCTGGATCCGCTGTTCATCTTCAGTTTTGATCTCGGCATCAATGGCGCCGCGATTGCGACCATTCTTGCTTTTGGTATCGGTATTGTGATCGTCGCACCGCGGGTATCGGCCAAACATTGGATGCTGTTTGACTGGAGCGATCTGAATATTGCCCAGAGTGTGCGCTCCATTGGTCACATTATGGGACCGGCAATGCTGAGCCAACTGCTGCCGCCTCTTTCCTCAATGCTGGCCACCAAATTACTGGCCGGCTTCGGCACAGCGGCTGTTGCGGCCTGGGCATTGGGCTCACGCTTTGAATTTTTTGCCATTGTGTCGGTGTTGGCGCTGACCATGTCGATGCCGCCAATGGTGGGCCGTCTGCTCGGTTCAAGCAATATGGCGGACATTCGAAAACTGGTGACTATAGCGATTCGTTTTATTCTGGTATTCCAGCTACTGATCGCCTTGCTGACATTGGTACTGGCAACGCCTCTTGCCGGTCTGATGACCAGTGAACAGAGCGTGGAATCGATCCTCAACTGGCACCTGACGGTGGTACCGCTCAGCCTTGGGCCATTGGGCATCTGTATGCTGATGGTATCGGTGTCTAACGCGCTGGGTAAATCCTACGTCGCGCTGACCATTTCTGCACTTCGCCTGTTTGCTTTCTTCCTGCCCTGCTTGTGGCTGGGCGCGCAGATTGGCGATTTGAAAGGGCTATTTATCGGGGCGTTCATCGGCAATATTCTGGCGGGCGCGACCGCCTGGAGCATCTATCAGCGTGCATTGCATCGCATCGAAATGAATGTCCGTCAGGCTTAATACGAAAACAAAAAAGGCGCTCAGATGAGCGCCTTTTTTATCATTGAGTGATTGAGTGTTAGCGATTGCGACGCGCTTCCACTGCGGCAGCCAGTTGGCGCAGCACAGTTTCTGTGTCGTCCCAGCCAATACACGCGTCGGTAATAGACTGACCGTACGTTGGCGCTTTACCTTCAACCAAGTCCTGACGACCTTCGACCAGATGCGATTCAATCATGACGCCGAAAATCGCGTGTTCGCCACCTGCGATCTGCGCCGCAACATCTTCTGCCACCACCATCTGGCGTTGGTACTGTTTCGAGCTATTCGCATGGCTGAAGTCGATCATCACTTTCTGTGACAGACCAGACACTTCCAGTTTCTGTTTGATTTCACCCACATGTTCTGCACTGTAATTCGGCTCTTTACCGCCGCGCAGAATGATGTGGCAATCCGGGTTACCTGCGGTTTCCACAATCGCAGAATGACCGTATTTAGTCACTGACAGGAAATGGTGCGAAGCGCTGGCTGAACTGATCGCATCGGCTGCGATCTTGATGTTGCCATCAGTACCGTTTTTAAAACCAACCGGACAAGAAAGACCCGATGCCAGTTCACGGTGAACCTGAGATTCTGTGGTACGCGCACCAATAGCGCCCCAGCTGATCAGGTCAGCAATGTACTGCGGGGTGATCATATCAAGGAATTCGCTTGCCGTTGGCATGCCCATATCGGTCAAATCCAGCAGCAGTTTACGGCCGATACGCACGCCGTCGTTGATTTCGTAAGTGTCGTTCAGGTACGGGTCGTTGATCAGACCTTTCCAACCCACCGTGGTACGTGGTTTTTCAAAGTAAACTCGCATCACGACTTCGAGCTGTCCGCTCAGTTCATCACGCAGCACTTTCAGGCGTTTGCCGTATTCGATAGCCGCTTCAGTGTCGTGAATTGAACATGGACCAATCACCACCAACAGGCGATCGTCTTTGTCTTGCAGAATGTTGTGAATAGCTTCGCGGGCTTGAAATGTCGTTGAAGAAGCGACTTCAGTCGCTGGAAACTTCTCCAGTACAGCAACTGGGGGTAACAACTCTTTAATTCGTTTAATATTTACATCATCAGTTTGGTACATCGCTTACTTCTTCCTATTACTTGTCGCTGCTGGCTATTCGAACGGAAATAGCCTCTCCCAAAGCAGCGTCATTTGCTCTTCCCGTAACTTATCCACTTCAAGCACCAAGCGCAACCATTATTTTTTACCAAAAGCAATATGTGTAAATTATTTACACTTAAAATGATGTGTAATTATTTTTTTACACCGTAATGACTGAGAAAGAACTGGGCACTCTGCTGCGCCAGTTTGCTACGTTCTTCCTGTGATAACGACGGTTTCAAACCGAGGATTTGTGGCCAGAAACAGCTGCCCTTGATCAGGCTATGCAACTGGATATTAGCCAAATCGATATCCTCAATATTCAGTTGCTTATTATCCACCTGATGCTTGAGCCAACGGGCGAGTTGAGTCTCTTTCATCGCCATCTGTTCGGAATGCTGTGTCAATTCTTCTGGACGATACAGATAGTGCCCCAGCACGACCCTCGCCAAGTCGAGATATTCACCGGATGCAAGAATATCAATTTCACTCAGCAGCAGCTGTTCTAACTGCTCATGCAACGGCAAAGAGGCCAATTTGTCTGAATCCATTAGGTTCGCTGTCGCTTGCCACAGATCCGCCAGCAGGGTCATGACCAACATCTCTTTAGAAGCGAAGTGGTTGTAGACCGTGCGCTTGGAGACCTGCGCCATCGCGGCAATCTTATCCATACTGGTGTTTTGCGCGCCAAACTCGCGAAAAGCCGCCATTGCCGCCGATAATATGGCTTCGCGCTTCAATTCACTGCGGGTCTTTTTCATTTTTCTTGCCTTGGTCGAATGTTCATTTTTGGTCAATATTACACTAAGCAGTTTACTTTTTACCACCCAATATGTAAACTACACCGACTAGTTTACTTTAAAACTTATAAGAAACGTCACAAACACTTCATGTTGATCGCTAAAGATACACCCAAGCGTTTGTGCCACAGCACAACACAGGAGGAAGATATGAATATCGAAACAACCTGCTCAACGGCGACTGAACTTCCGATGCGCGACGGCAAATTTGCCAACAGCGAGGTCGTGACCAAAACCACGATGCGCGACTTCCTGACCATTTCCTGGGCTTACCTAACCGCTGATCGCGAGGAAGCTGAGCCAAAAAAGCCGATACCTGTTCAGTCGATCACTACTGAGCAGCTCAACGATGAAAGCGAAGACGTTGTCTATCGTCTTGGCCATTCCACTGTACTGATGAAACTTGACGGCCAATGGATCCTCACCGATCCGGTCTTCAGCGATCGCGCATCACCCGTACAATGGATGGGGCCGAAACGCTTTCACGACACACCGATTTCTCTCTCAGAACTGCCTTTTATTGATGTGGTGTTGATCAGCCATGATCACTATGACCATCTCGACAAAGCAGCGGTAAAGCTACTGGCCGATAAAGTCGGACGCTTTCTGGTGCCACTTGAAGTGGGGAAGCTGATGGTGAAATGGGGACTGCCGCAAGAAAAAATCAGCGAGTTTGGCTGGTGGCAGAGTGCAACCGTTGGCGAGACAGAGTTTGTCTTCACGCCGACGCAGCATTTCTCCGGACGTGGCCTGAATGATCGCAACACGACCTTGTGGGGAAGTTGGGTGATCAGAGGTCAGGATAAATCGATCTTTTTCAGCGGTGATTCCGGTTACTTTGGCGGCTTTAAACAGATTGGCGATCGTTTTGGACCATTTGATCTGACTTTGGTTGAAACTGGCGCCTACAGTTCACTCTGGTCTGAAGTCCACATGTTTCCTCGTGAGAGCCTGCAAGCGCATTTGGATCTGAAAGGCAAAGTGATGCTGCCGATTCACAACAGTACGTTTGATTTGTCGCTGCACCGTTGGTACGAGCCACTGGAGCAGGTCACTAAACTGGCGCGAGCACTGAATGTAACCGTCACCGCTCCGATGATTGGTGAACGTATGGCCATCGCCGAGCCAGCACCGTTGGAAAAATGGTGGCTGAGCACCGTCAACGAGAGCGAACCAACGGCCGCAACCGAGCCATGTTTGAATACGTCTAACTAACTCTCATCGCTGGCGCCTCAGAGGTAATGATCCAGTAGCAACGCGATAAACAGCATCATCAGATGATAAATGGAATACTTGAAAGTATTCATCGCCGAGCTGTTGTCCGGATCGTACTTCAGCGCCCACGCAGAGTAGATAAACCCGGCGCTGAGCACACTCGAAGCCGCGAAATAAATCACGCCACTCATTCCCACCAGCACTGGCAACAAACACACCAACGCCAGCAAAAAGGTATACAGCAGAATCGAAGTTTTGGTGTATTCCACCCCATGCGTCACGGGCAGCATCGGAATGTCCGCTTTGGCGTAATCGTCTCTGCGATGAATCGCGAGTGCCCAAAAATGCGGCGGCGTCCAGATAAAGATGATCATCACCAGCAGCCACGCGTTGGCGTGCAACTCGCCCGTCACAGATGTCCAACCAAGCAGTGGCGGCATCGCGCCAGCCAAGCCAGCAATCACAATATTCTGCGGTGTCGCGCGTTTGAGATACAGCGTGTAGACCACAGCGTAACCAAGCAGGCTGGCAAAGGTCAGCCAAGCAGTTAATCCGTTGACTCCCCAATACAAAATGGCAAAGCCGCACGCGCCTAAACTCAAGGCAAACAACATCACGCGGCTGGCCTGAATCTCGCCTGAAGGCAGCGGGCGCTTGTAGGTGCGTGCCATCATCGCATCAATGCGTCGGTCAATCAGATGATTAAATGCCGCCGCTGACCCGGCCATCAAACCGATACCTGACAACCCCAAGACTGCCGCTTTGAGTGGCATCAACCCCGGCTGCGCGAGGCACATTCCAACCAGTGCGGTCAGCAGCATCAGAGCGACCACTTTCGGTTTGGTCAGCGTGAGATAAATGTGCCAGCGACTGGAAGCCGATGCGGTATGGACCACCGCAATAGATTTACTCATGAGTCACACTCCTTGTTTGACTGACGGCGAGCGTCTGCGGCCAAAGCAGATAATTGCATTTGAGTACCGATATCAACAGCAACGCGGCGCCGAGGTTGTGCAACACCGCGATCGTCAGCGGCAGGCTCAGCAGTACATTGCCCATGCCAAGCAGTACCTGTACCGACAGAGCGCCGATCAACATCTTGGCGGGTCGGAGATAGCCGAGCGCCCGTAACCTCAAGGCCAGTAATCCCAGCACGGCAATCGTCAGCATGGCGCCAAAGCGATGTGCAACATGGATGGTGAGTCTGGGTCCGTAATCGAGCACGCCAAATTCATAGCTATCGTGGCCATAATGAACCGGCGTAAACGCGGTACGAAAATCAAGATACTGACTCCAGTTACCTTCACACACTGGCAGGCTGCTGCACATCAGCGCAGCATAGTTAGACGACGTCCAGCCGCCGAGCATGATTTGGATAACCACGACCCCGAGTGAAATCATGGCGAGCAGGCGCAGGCTGATCGGTGCTAAGGCGTGGGAAACTGACGTTGATACTACCGCCTTCAGGCGCCAATACAGCAGCCACAAACAGCTCAGCAGGCTGAACCCACCAATGAGATGTCCCATCACCACCAGCGGCAAGAGTTTGAGTGTCACTGTCCACATGCCCAGCAGCGCCTGAAATACCACGATAGCCGCAATCATCAGCGGCAGCGTCATCGGAATGGGCCGATAGCGCAAACACAAATAGGTGATGCTGAACACCACCAGCCCGAGTGTTCCGGCGAAATAACGATGAATCATTTCCGGCCAGGCTTTGTGTGGCTCAACATCAAGATGAGGATAGAGAAACTCGGCTTTTTGCAGCGCGCTGGGCGAGAGCGGCACAGTGTAATGGCCGTAACAACCGGGCCAATCCGGACATCCCAGCCCCGCATCAGATAACCGGGTATACGCGCCGAGCGCGATAACCGCGAGCGTAAGTACGAGACTCAAGCGAACCAGATTCAGCCAACTGACGCTTGGGGTAGAGATTGCGAGACTGTGCGTTTGATTCGACATACCACCCTCCCTGATGTGTTCAGCCGACGCGCGATAACTTGAGCAGCTTACGCAAATCCGCCAACACGTTGCGGCTCTGCGCGATTTGCTGTGACGCTTCCGGCTTGGCAAAACGCATCACCAACTGACCGAGCGGGTCGACGATCACCACATCCCCACCCTCAACGTGCTGCATAAACAGCGTATTCACCGGAATCTGTTTGAGCACACTGCCACCAAGCGCCGTCATATCACTATGCTCGCTCACCAGCAGCACTGGCGTGACTCGGCCTTGTTCTTTGCCAAGTGCCGTATGGCTTTGGGCCAGCAAGTAAATCTGCTGCTGACATTCCGAGGCACAATGCGCGGGCACCACATACCCCATTTGCCAACTCACCTGTTCAAGCGGGTTAAATACTCCGAGCGAAGACATAGTGACCCGCGGTTCAATCAGTTGACCTTTGTTGGTCGCACCGGACTGATACCAGTGATTGGAGAGTACTGCCTGAGCGACCAGCGCGGGCAGCGCAAAGAACAGTGCGATACCGATCAGAATCAAGCGGCCTTTGTTTTTTGATGTCATTGATGCCTCCTTGCTCGCCACACTCTTAAGCCAATAACCAACGCGATCACGGCCAGAACTGCTGCCATGGTGAACCACTGCAAGGCATAGCCGAAATGCTTCTGTGCGCTCATCGCCAGTGGCTGCCAAGGTTGCGGATAGGGCCAGTTCGTCTGCTGTGGCTGAAATGCCAACGGCAGAATCGGCGTACCAAGCCACTGCGACAACTCGTCCATGTTGAGGTTCTGAATCCGGTGCGGATTGCCCGCTTCCAGACCCAATGAGGAACTCAGTGGATTAGGAGAACGGGCATACAAACGCCCGGTCAGCGTCTGTGGTTCAGAGAGCCAGTCCACTTTCGGTAGCACGCGTCGGTCGTTTCCCGCTGGCACAAAACCGCGTTCAATCAACATCCAGTGCCCATCCTGTTGTTTCGCCAGTTGATAGGCGAGATAACCCACTTTGCCCTCGAACGTTTGGTTATCGAGCAGGAATGTCGCGTCGGTATGCGGGTCAAACGTCACCGTAACCCGTAACCCGGTAAGCTCGGCCATTGGGTAACGTTCGAGCGCCACCGCCAAACTCAGCGGAGCCATCTGCGCTCGCGCGGCCAGGCTGGCTTCTAAACGCTGCTTTTCTTCACCACGCCCCAACTGCCAAAAGCCCAGTTTGACCAGCAGCGCAAACACGACCACAGTTAATACAGCACCCACCCAGATTTTGCCCGACCACAAACGCCTTGAAGGAGCCGCCATGCTGCCACTGGTTGTAAAAATTGCTTTGGTTTTGCTTTTACTGTTCATCATATTCAATCTGGCCCGCGCACTGATTCGAATGGTGAGTGAACCCAAAGAGGGTGAAGAAGAACGCCCGATGAGCTACTATCTCGGTCGCCGTTTGATGTTCTCGGCATTGGTGGTGATTCTGCTCATTTTCGCTCTCCTGAGTGGCTGGCTACATCCGAATGCCACGCCTTACTAATCTTAAAAATCGTTATAAAACATAAACAAAGACGAACAGACACAGCCAAACCACATCGACAAAATGCCAGTACCAACTGCCGGCCTGAAACGCAAAATGGTCTTTAGGCGTGAAGTGATCTTTGGCGATGCGCGCCAGCAGCACCGTCAGGAATAGGGTGCCGAGACAAACGTGCAACCCGTGAAAACCCGTCAGCATAAAGAAGGTGTTGCCGTACACGCCCGACTGCAGCGTCAGTCCCATCTCGTGATAAGCATGCAGGTATTCGGTAGCCTGAAAATAGAGGAAAAACGCCGCCAGTATGATGGTGATTTCCAGCCACACCACCAGTGCCATCCGTCGGTTGCGCTCTAAACTCAGGTGCGCCATGTGCAGCGTGATGGACGATGTCAGCAGAATAATGGTGTTTTTGAGCGGAATGCCTTCCCATGGCATAGCCTCGGTCGTAGTGCCGCCCGGCGTAGTCAGTAGTGGCCACACGGCCTCAAACCCCGGCCACAGCACTTCGTGCGTCATCGCATTGTTGCTGGCCCCGCCCAGCCAGGGCACCGCGACCATACGCGCATAAAACAGCGCGCCGAAAAATGCGCCGAAAAACATCACTTCAGAGAAAATAAACCAGCTCATGCCTTGACGGAACGAACGGGCGATTTGCGCCGAATAAAGCCCGGCAAGCGACTCGCCGATCACATTGCTGAACCAGCCGGAAAGCATGTACAGCAGCACAAAAAATCCGGCAAACAGGATGACTTTGCCAATCACCCCACCAGCGCCATCTGTGCCCACGTGTTGCACGGTGATGCCCGCGCCGACCGCCACCATAAATAGCGCCAGCGCGCCGACGATCGGCCAGCGGCTCTGAGCCGGAACATAGTACGCATTCGGTTTGTCACTCATTGGGTTGCTCCTTGCGAAACAGAGACTCCCGCGTTGGCCAATGCAGGTTGCGGTTCCGCTTTATCCGTAATGTTGTACAGCGTGTATGAGAGTGTGAGAGTGTGGATGGTGTCCGGAATGTCCGGCTCAATATAGAAAATCAACGGCATTTCAGCGTGAGCTTTGGCCATCAGCGGCTGCTGACTGAAACAGAAACACTCTATTTTGTTGAAGTAAGTCGCGCCTTGCCCCGGAGAGACAGACGGCACCGCCTGCCCCACCAAGTCCGAACCCGACAGATTGTCGGCCAGATACGCGGTCTGAATCACCTGCCCGGGATGAACGTCGATGTGTGTCACCTTCGGGGTAAACGTCCACGGCATGTTGTGGCTGATGTGCGCCATAAATTCGACCCGTATGATGCGCGATTCGTCGATCTGCATGCCTTTGGGCTGAATGGCGGCTACCTCATTAGTTTTGCCATTGATGCCCAGCTGTTTGCACATCACGTCATAAAGCGGCACCAGCGCGAAACCAAAGCCGAACATCAGCACCACCGCCAGCAGCAGCTTAAAGGTCAGTTTACGGTTGGCTTGGCCGGAAGTTGGCTGCGTCATCGCTCACCTCCTACTCTTCCACTTTTGGCGGAGTTGAGAAGGTGTGATGCGGCGCGGGACTGGGCACGGTCCATTCCAAGCCTTCAGCACGTTCCCATGGTTTTGCGGCAGCTGGCTCACCGCCGCGCACACACTTAATCACCAACCACAAGAAAATCAGTTGCGACAAACCAAACGCAAACCCGCCGATGGACACTATCTGGTTCACATCCGCAAACTGAATCGCATAATCCGGAATTCGGCGCGGCATCCCCGCCAAACCAAGGAAATGCATCGGAAAGAACAACACATTGACAGAAATGACCGAACACCAGAAATGCCAACGACTGAGGCGTTCGTCATACATGTGTCCGGTCCATTTCGGCAGCCAGTAATACGCCGCGGCCATAATCGAGAACACCGCGCCGGAAACCAGTACATAGTGGAAATGCGCCACCACAAAATAGGTGTCGTGATACTGGAAATCCGCCGGCACAATCGCCAGCATCAGGCCGGAAAAACCGCCGATGGTGAACAGCACAATGAAGGCGATCGCAAACAGCATCGGCGTTTCAAAGGTTAACGAGCCTCGCCACATGGTCGCGACCCAGTTAAACACTTTCACCCCGGTTGGCACCGCAATCAGCATGGTGCAATACATAAAGAAGATTTCGGCAAACACCGGCATCCCGGTCGTGAACATATGGTGTGCCCAAACCAGAAACGACAGAATCGCGATACTGCTGGTCGCATAGACCATCGAGTGATAACCAAAAAGCTTCTTGCCGCTAAATGCGGGAACGATCGCCGAAATGATACCGAATGACGGCAAAATCATGATGTACACTTCCGGGTGACCAAAGAACCAGAAAATGTGCTGGAACATCACCGGATCGCCGCCCCCCGCCGCGTCGAAAAAGCTGGTGCCGAAGTACTTATCGGTCAGCACCATGGTGACCGCGCCGGCCAACACCGGCATCACCGCGATCAGCAGAAAGGCGGTGATCAGCCACGTCCAGACAAACATCGGCAGCTTAAACCAGGTCATGCCAGGTGCGCGCATATTGACGATCGTCACGATGACGTTGATCGCCCCCATGATGGAACTGATCCCCATAATATGAACAGAGAACACAAACAGCGCAGTACTATCCGGGCCATAGGTGGTGGAGAGCGGCGCGTAGAAGGTCCAGCCGAAATTGGGCCCGCCCCCTTCGGTAAACAGTGACGACAGCAGAATCAAAAAGGCAAACGGCAGAATCCAGAAACTGAGGTTGTTCATGCGCGGCAACGCCATGTCCGGCGCGCCAATCATCAGCGGGATCATCCAGTTCGCCAAGCCGGTAAAGGCTGGCATCACCGCACCAAAGACCATGATCAATCCGTGCACCGTCGTCATCTGGTTAAAGAACTCCGGTTTCACCAGTTGCAGACCGGGCTGGAACAGTTCGGCACGAATGACCATCGCCATCGCGCCGCCAATCAAAAACATGGTGAAACTGAACCACAGATAAAGGGTACCGATGTCTTTGTGATTGGTGGAATAGAGCCAGCGGGTCAGCCCTTTCGGCGGACCGTGATGTTCGTGTTCATCCAGCGCCAGCGTGCTGTTTGCACGGCTGAGATCCGCATCCGTTACCGGAGCCGATTTGGATTGTTCGGTGGACGGTTTCATTGCCCCTCCTTGCCACTGGCTTGTCCCTGAGTTTTAAACGCATTGATGTCTGACGCTTGCACCGCATCGCCGGTATTGTTGCCCCACGCATTACGTTCGTAAGTAATGACCGCCGCCAGCTCTTTCTCACTCAGCTGGTTACCAAATGCCTGCATGGCCGTGCCCGAACGGCCATCGACCACTGTTGCGATATGCTGATGCACATCGCCGGTGGTGACCGGGCTGCCTTTCATCGCCGGAAACGCACCCGGAATCCCGAGCCCCGTTGGCTGGTGACAGACGGCGCAGCGGTCGAGATACACTTTCTCGCCCAGCGTCATCAGCTCATCCAGCGACATCGAACTTTGCAATGCTTTTTCGGCTTCCTGTTTGGCCAGCGCAACTTCCGCTTTCTTATCGTTCAGCCATTGGTCGTAATCGTCTTCGGCCATCGCCTGTACCACAATCGGCATAAAACCATGCGCCCGGCCACACAGCTCAGCACACTGGCCGCGGTAGACGCCCGGCTCTTCAATCCGGGTCCATGCTTCATTGATAAAGCCGGGAATGCTGTCTTTTTTGACGGCAAAGGCAGGCACCCACCAAGAGTGAATCACATCATCAGAAGTGAGCAGAAAACGGATTTTACGATGCACCGGCACCACCAGCGGCTGGTCCACCTCCAACAGGTAGTGCGCGCCTTTAGCTTCAATCCCGTCAATTTGCTTTTGAGACGTGGCAAGCAGGCTGTAGAACTCCACGCCCTCATCGAAATAGCTGTAGTGCCATTTCCACTGTGAGCCGGTGATTTTGATGGTTAAGTCCGATTGAGACGTGTCTTCCATCGCCACCAGTGTTTTGGTGGCCGGAATGGCCATCGCGACCAGAATGACGATCGGAATGATGGTCCAGATTATTTCAACTTTGGTGCTTTCATGAAAATGTGCCGCCACCGCACCTTTGGATTTACGATGCTTGAAAATGGCGTAGAACATGGCACCAAACACCACCAGCGCAATCGCGACACAGATGTAGAAAATCAGCATGTGCAGGTGATACACCTTGCCACTGATTTCGGTGACACCGGGTGTCATGTTCAGTGATCGTTCAGCAGAAATCGCTGGGGCCGCAAAGCCGATCAGGATCAGATCAGTCCACAGCCACAGATTGGTCACAAATCTTCTCAAGAGAGATCTCCTCTGCTCAGCCGCACGGCATGTGCGTTTCTGGATGGGCTCCGTGTGAACAGCGAATTCGACACAATTTGTTATATTTATGTTAACTAAAGGCTAGTTAGTGTTTTGCGTTTGTTCAAGAAACGAACAATAAAGTCTTGAGGGAGATAAGTGACTGAAAATTTGTCCTAAGATTGGAGTAGGCGAAGACTTGGGCAACCATGCTGCGAAAGCATCAGGCCATAAAAGTTTAGCGATTGCGCCCTCATAATCGAGAATAAATATCACTTACACTAACAACTCAATGAACAAAATAAGGTGACAACCATGATGCAACAAGTCACGCAATGGTTAGCGAAAGATCCCGATCCAAGAACCCGCGAAGAGCTTCAGGCGCTGATTGATGCGCAGAATCTTGACGAGCTGCAGGAGCGATTCAAATCCCGACTGGAATTCGGTACCGCTGGCCTGCGTGGAAAAGTCGGCTGTGGCCCAAATCGAATGAACCGCTTGGTGATTCAGGAAACCGCAACCGGACTCGGAGAATACCTCATCAAACAAGTCGACAATGCCAAAATGCGTGGTGTGGTGATTGGCTATGATGGTCGCCCGGATTCGCAACAATTTGCCCACGACACAGCAGCCGTGCTGGCATCACTTGGCATTAAAGTTTATCTGACCTACAAAGTCGCCCCGACCCCAGTCGTGGCATTTGGCGTAAAACACTTCAATGCGGCCGCCGCCGTGGTAGTGACTGCCAGTCACAACCCACCGGAATATAACGGCTTTAAAGTCTACTGGGAAAACGGCGCGCAAATCATTCCACCGCACGATTCCGGTATCGCTGGCGAAATCGATCTGGCCGCTCAGCGCGCGGTGCCGTTGATGTCTTTGGATGACGCCCATCAGGTCGGTCTGCTGGAATGGCTGGACGACGCCTACTACCAGACTTACCGCAAAACCATTGACAGCAGCCCACTGCTGAACAATCACACCAACCCACAAGCTGTTACCATCGCTTACACCGCAATGCATGGCGTGGGTGCAGACATGGCTGAAACCCTGCTGCACGACGCTGGCTTTAAAAACTTGCTGAGCGTCAAAGAACAACGCGAGCCGGATGGCACGTTCCCGACCGTGAACTTCCCCAACCCGGAAGAAGCCGGCGCGATGGACATGGTGATTGCGCTTGCCGACTCTATCGACGCTGAACTGGCGTGCGCCAACGACCCGGATGCCGACCGCTTTGCCGTAGCCGTACGCAAACCTGATGGCCGCTATCAGATGCTGACCGGCGATCAGGTCGGAACGCTGTTTGGTCATTACTTGCTGAGCAAAACCAACGCCAGCAAACAATTGGTGGGCAACACCATCGTGTCATCGAGCCTGCTGGGCAAAATCGCAGCGGCGCATGGGGCGAAATATTATCAGACTCTCACGGGCTTTAAGTGGCTGACCAACATCGCCATGCAACAGCAAAGCGAGCAACATCAATTCCTGTTCGCCTACGAAGAAGCGCTGGGTTACACCGTAGGTAATGCGGTGTGGGATAAAGACGGCCTGTCGGCGATGGTGGCTTTTGCTCAGCTTGCGGCCGAGTTGTACGATCAAGGCAAAACCATCTGGGATCAGCTGGAAGCCATCTACCGTCAACACGGTTTGTACGTCACGGCGCAGCGCAGCATCGCACTTGATCCTGCGGCACCACCTGTCGGTGATCGCCTGCGCAATGAACCGCCGCACGAAATTGCCGGCAAAGCCATCATCAGCACCGATGATCTGAAGCATTCCGTACGCCGCTTTAAAGACGGCACGACAGAAAGCATCGACCTACCAAGCAGTGACGTGCTGATTTATCACCTTGATGGCGGTGCACGTGTGATTGTTCGCCCATCCGGTACGGAGCCAAAACTGAAGTGTTACTACGAGGTAGTGGGCAGCTTTGCTCACAACGAAAGCTTCGAAAGTGCACAGGAACGTGCCGATGAACAGATGGCACTGCTGATCAGCGAGCACCAGACCAGCCTGCAAGGTCATTAATCATGCGAAAGCCCCGCCGAAGCGGGGCTTTTTATTGCAATGAATTCGCGCTGAACCAGTGAACTTACACCAGTTCAGCCAGCATGCTTTCATCGTATGCTTTGACTGCCTGACCATCACGCACCAGCGACACGTAATCCGGGTTGGCAATGAACGCACGACCGATCGCCAGCAGTTCAAACAGACCTTGTTCAATCGCCTGAGCGCCAGTTTGTGCAGTAAAGCCACCCACCGCCATCAGCGTTTTCGAGTAATGCTGACGCATGTATTCCGACACTTTACCGCCGAGATAATCAAACTCCATGCTGTCGTCAAACATACCTTCGTGCAGGTAAGCCAATTCGCGTTGTTCCAGCTCGGCCAGCAGATAGTCAAATACCGCGCGGTCACGTGGATCCGGACTGATGTGCGCATACGCACCCGGTGACAAACGTAAACCGGTGCGGTAACCGCCGATGCGTTCAATGATGGCATCAATCACCGCCAGCGGGAAACGCGCCATATTTTCCGGCGTTTGACCAAATTCATCATCACGCAGGTTGGTGTCGTAGTGCAGGAACTGATCCAGCAGGTAACCGTTCGCGCCGTGGATTTCGACGCCGTCAAACCCGGCCACAATCGCGTTTTCTGCCGCGACGGCGTAGTCTTCAATCAATTGGGCAATCTCTTCTTTCGTTGCCGCTTTTGGCACGGTGTAAGTCAGATCGCGACGACGCGGCACCGTTCCTTCAAACGCGACCGCTGAAGGTGCCAATACGTATTCACCATCAAAAAATGCCGGATGCGCAACACGGCCAGTGTGCCACAGCTGAGCGAAAATCTTACCGCCACGTTCGTGCACTGCCGCAGTCACTTTCTTCCAGCCTTCCACTTGTTCAGCAGAAAACAGACCTGGTGTGCTTGGGTAACCCTGACCGTCCGGGCGAATAATCGTCGCCTCAGAGATAATCAGGCCAGCATCGGCACGGCGCGCATAGTACGCCGCCATTTCATCAGTTGGAACCAGACCTTCTCCCGCCATACAACGGGTCAGAGGTGCCATCACAATACGGTTGTCCAGAGTGATCTGGTCATTCAGTCGGTAAGGTTGAAACAGTAAATCGGTCATCGCAATGTCCTTGCTTTTAGTCAATGCGCTTATGCTAGATCAAACTTGAACGATCATTCAAGATATATTTTGAATGACCGTTCAAGAATTTTTGTCAGCGCAGAGAAATCGGAGTAGAATCGCACCAAGATAATTGAGTTAGAGAAGCGATGTGCGCGTAGCCGAATTTGACAGAGAGCAGGTATTGCGCTCTGCGATGTACGAATTTATGTCGAAGGGATTCAACAAAACCAGCATGCAGGACCTGAAAAAAGCCACCGGTCTGCACCCTGGTTCGATTTACTGTGCCTTTGAGAATAAACGCGGCTTACTGCTGGCAGCGCTGGAACATTACGCCTGCGAGCGCACCGAGGAATTCAACGCCATCTTTGCCGCACAACCGACCGTGATGGAAGGGTTGAAAAGCTACTTTTGCATGGTGGTGGACGAGTGTGCACGCGAAGAGATCAAGGATTGTTTGCTGCAAAAGGCCCTGAGTGAGTTGTCCCAGCAGGATGACGAAGTAGAGCAAGTGATTCGCGACACACTGAATATCTGGAAGCTTGGTTTACTGGCGCAGCTCAATCAGGCGCAGCAGCGCGGCGAAATCGCCCCGGATGCGGATTGTGATTTTCTGGCCGAGTATCTGGTGATGGGTATTTACGGCCTGCGCTCATTTGCCCACACCAAGCCAAAGAAAGAGCTGCTGTGCAAAATGTCCGATCAGTTGCTCTCGACCATTCAGGCATAACTTCAAGCATCCATTCAGACACGAAAAAGGCACCCTTCGGTGCCTTTTGGTTTTTGATTTCGATGGTGTGGAATTAGTGCAGCAAGTCGCTCAGCATCCACAACGCCAGCACGAAGAAAATCAGCCCCATCAGCTTGTGCTGATAAGTACGAAACTTCTCATTGTCGAGCAGAGACTGACCAAATACTCCCACCGCCCCAACCAGCAGCAGGTTAAACAGCAAGCCACACACATTGAGCAGCAGTCCCAGCGCCAGCATTTGTTCTCCCGACGTCGCGGCAATATTGCCTGAAACAAACTGCGGCAAAAACATCACAAAGAACACCAGAGCTTTCGGATTGAGCAGATTGCTCACCAGCGCACGCTGATAAAAGGTGCTCGCCATCGTCTGGCAGCCCTCGAGTTCCGGTGCCTGCGCCGCATTGGCACGCATGCAATCAAAACCCATTTTGAGCAGGTAAGCTCCGCCGAGCAGATGCAGGATCTGCAGCGCCACCGGGCTCATGGCAATCAATGCCGATACGCCCAGCGCGGCCAGTAGGGTGAGGATAATACCGGAGGTCGCATTGCCCAGGCTGGCAAACACCCCTACTTTTCGTCCGTAGCTGAGACTCGAACTGGCGATCAGCAACATATCCGGCCCCGGCAGCAACAACAACGCCACCACCGCAGTGAGATAGACCGGCAAAACAGCAAAGTCGATCATAGTAAATATTTTATAGGAATCAGGAAGCAGCGGATTTTATATCAACAATATCGATCAATCCAATACCATCATCCAACTAATTAAAGATAATTGGTTAATGATTTTATATTCAATCACATGAGCAATTTTGTACAAAAAACGCGGTACGGTTTGAAGTAGACTGAACAGCCGTCGTGCAAAGAGTGGATTATGGATAAACAACGCGCCTCAAAATCAAAGGAAAGTGCCAAGTTTCAGGTGGCCGACGAACTCGGCGGCATTGAGCTGCTTGATGCCCAATACGAAACACAGAACTTTTCTCGTCACAGCCACGAAGGGTATACCGTGGGTGTGATTGAGCGCGGCGCACAACGTTTCTACCGCACAGGCGGCAACCATGTTGCCCCGCAAGACAGCATCATTCTGGTCAACGCCGACGAAGTGCACACCGGCCATTCAGCGGTCGAAGGCGGCTGGGCTTACAAAGCGATGTACCCGTTACCCGAGCAGTTTCAGGCTATCTCGCGCGAGCTGGGTAATGGTGGTTACGGCACTCCCTACTTTCCCGAAGCCGTGGTTTACGATCCGGAACTCGCCAATCAATTTCGCTTGGTGTTTGATACGCTTGAGAAATCCGACAATCGCCTGTTGCGTGAAACGCTGGTGTACGCCAGCCTGGTCAAGCTGATGGCGCGTCACGGCAAAACGCCGCCGAAGCCGGTCGAGATGTCTAAAGCGCAGCAGCAACTGACTCTGGTTAAAGAGTTTCTGGATGATTTTCCGCAGGCGGATGTCTCGTTAGAGGAACTGGCAAAACTGGCGGGGATCAGCCCGTTTCATCTGGTGCGGGCGTTTCAAAAACAGTTTGGCTTTCCACCACACGCTTACCAAATTCAGGCTCGCCTGCGTTACGCACGCACGCTGCTTAAAGCAGGCCACTCGATTTCCGATACCGCGCAGGAATGCGGCTTTCACGATCAAAGCCATCTGCACCGTCACTTCAAAAAGGCAATGGGCATTACCCCTAAACAATACGTTCAGCATTGAACCGCCTGCCCGGTTGAAGTGAGCAACTTTGTACAAGTAATTGCCCCACGGCTGTGATGTGATGAATCTTGCCCGCTCGCATCCCAGTAGCGGCGACGCACTGTATCTTTACGCCAGTTGCGTATAAAGTCAGCATTCACTATCAGGACGATTTCATGAGTAGTACCGTTTTGTCTCAACATTCTCACACCGAATCCAAATCCCGCCTGTTCTGGCAGGGAACCGTCGCCATGCTGCCGCTGAGCGTGGCTGTTTTGCCCTGGGGGCTGCTGGCTGGCTCATTCGCGATTGATGCCGGACTCAACCCGTTTGAAAGTCAGGCACTGTCAGCCATTTTGTTTGCCGGATCGGCGCAACTGGTTGCGACCGGCATGATCAAAGCGGGCGCAGGTTTGATGACGATGCTAATTACGACCCTGTTTATTACCTCGCGCCATTTTCTCTACAGTGTGTCGATGCGCAGCAAAATCAGTCCACTGCCGACACGCTGGCGTTTAGCGTTGGGCTTTCTGTTAACCGATGAGCTGTTTGCGCTGTGCGGTCAGCAAAGTGAACAGCAATTCAATCGCTGGTATGCGCTGGGAGCTGGGCTGAGCTTCTATCTGATCTGGAACCTCGCGACTCTGGTCGGCATTATCGCTGGCAGCTACATTCCGGCGCTGAACGAACTCGGCTTGGAATTTGCGGTTGCCGCCACTTTTATCGCCATCGTGGTGCCGAACATTAAGAGTTTGCCGGTGGTGGTGTCGGTGGTGGTGGCGCTGCTGTTGTCCGTTGGCCTGACGGTGCTCCGTGTGGATGGCAGCCTGATGATTGCCAGTGTCGGCGCCATGCTGGCAGGCTACGCGACTGAGCAACTGCAAGGAGGTCAGGCATGATCATGTTATCGATTCTGGCCATGACGGCACTGGTGTTCATGAGCCGTTATCTGTTTCTAGAACCTAAACTGCCACTGCGCCTGAGCCCGGGTTTACAACGGTTGCTCAGTTATTCCGGCCCGGCAGTACTGACCGCTATCTGGGCTCCCATTGTGTTTACGCATGAAAAATCGCTGTGGCTGGAAAGCACCAACCCTTACATCTGGGCCGCGTTGTTGGCAGGTTTGTTGGCGTGGCGAACCAAGAACGTACTGCTGACCACCGTGGTCAGTATGGCGGTGTTTTTGCTGCTGAACTTGGTGGTCTTCAGCGCCTAACATTGGCTGGATTGCAAAAGAAAAAAGGCTAGCCTATTCGGCTAGCCATTCAATTTCGAGTAAGGTTTGTTCGCCGCATTTCAGGCGGCCGAGGAACACATCCCCCGCGTGCACAACCCCAACACCCTGCGGCGTGCCCGTCATGACGATATCACCGTCAAACAGCGTGGTATACGATTGGAGCTCTTGCAGAATGATTGCTGGTTTGAACATCATCTGTGAAACACCGCCACACTGCACACGCACGCAGTTGATGAACAGCTCAAGCGACAACTGTTCAATATCGAGACCAGCGAGCGACACAAAGCGGCTGAAGACCGCAGAACCATCAAACGCCTTGGCGCGCTCCCAGGGCAGCTGCTTTTGTTTGAGTTGCGATTGCAGTTCGCGCTTGGTCAGATCCAATCCGAGTCCGACACCCACATACTGGCCGTTTTCAACCACGAAGCAGATTTCTGTTTCGTAATGCAGTGGCTCTTCATGAAAGGCTCGCAGCGTACTGGAAATACTGCTGTTGGGTTTGTTGAATACCACCATCTGATCCGGGATGGCATTATTCAGCTCTTTGACGTGTTCCACATAGTTGCGTCCGACGCATAAAATTTTGGACGGGCTCACTGCTTGCTCTTCGAAACGAACCGCCTTCATATCTCTTCCTTGAATGATGATTGAGCGCAAAGTGTACCGTATCCCACTCAATCGCCAACAAAATTAGCGCGCGCGATGTCAAAATTCTGATCCTTGGCAAACTCTTATCCGTTGAGTTTACCAATCACCTTTTCACACAACTGTTTGAGCGTCACCAGTTCTTCGATATCGAGGTCGAACTTGCACACCATCGACTTCGGTACTGCCAAAGCCTGTTCGCGCAAAGCCGTTCCCTGCTCTGTCAGGCACAACTCGCGTGCACGCTCATCGGTCAGACTGCGACGACGCTCCACCAGCCCTTTACCTTCCAGACGTTTGAGCAGCGGCGTCAATGTGCCGGAATCTAAATGCAGCTTTTCACCCAACGTTTTCACGCTGATGGCGTTTTGCTGCCACAGCACCATCATCACCAGATATTGCGGATAAGTCAGATCCAGCGTTTCCAGCAACGGGCGATAAGCGCGCACCACCGCGTTCGCCGCACTGTAAAGCGGAAAACACAGCTGGTTGTCGAGCAGTAACAGCTCGTCATCACTGACAGGAAAAGGGTTCTGGGAAGAAACACAACGACTCATCTTCATCACTCACAATTAAATTGTGCACAATATACTTGCATTCCATCTCAAGATCGATTTAATATTGCTAACAATTATATTGCACACAACTTAATTTTACACAATATACATTCCCAAAGGAGCAACATCATGAGTACGCTATACACAACAAAAGCAACCGCACTGGCTGGCCGTAACGGTAAAGTTTCAACGGATGACGGACTACTGTCACTGGAACTAAGCTATCCAAAAGAGATGGGCGGTACTGGCGTTGCCACTAACCCGGAACAACTGTTCGCTGCGGGTTACTCGGCTTGCTTCTCAAACGCAATTCTGCACGTAGCACGTGAAGCGAAAGTAGCACTGAAATCAGCCCCGGTTACCGCTGAAGTCGGTATTGGTCCGAACGCGAGCGGCGGCTTTGCCCTGACGGTGAATCTGGAAGCGACGCTGGATCTGCCAGAAGCGCAAGCGGTTGAGCTGGTGAAAACGGCGCATCAGGTGTGTCCTTATTCAAACGCAACGCGCGGCAACATCGCCGTGGGTGTGATTGCCAATGGTGTAAAAATCGCCTAATTCGCTCTGTATTTGTACAAAAGCCCGCCAATCGGCGGGTTTTTCATTTTTCTTCAATAAAAACAAAACCTAAACGTAATAATCCAGAAATCAAACCGTCATTTAAAAAACCTACCTTACTCTCAACCAAACGATAGAGCATCGAAGCTCGTAAACTATGAATAAGGTAATAACAATGAAACAAGCAGCAGTAGCAACCGCGATTTTCGCAGCACTAGTTTCTGGCTCAGCAATGGCGGCAACTGTTTATAAAGCAGATGGTACAGAACTTAAAGTTGGCGGCCGAGCTGAAGCTCGCTTCAACGTATCAGACAACAACGAATCTGACGCAACGGCAACAGAGTCAGGTTCAACGAAATTTAAAGACAAGTCACGTGCTCGCGTAAACCTTGTGGGTAAATCTCAGTTTTCTGACAACCTGTACGGCTTTGGTAAATACGAAGCTGAATTCGATGGCGACGAAAACCTGACTAACCGTTACTTCTTCGCGGGTGTGGGTACTTCTATCGGTGAATTCTCATACGGTAAACAAGATTCAGCTCAGGTTATGCTGACTGATTTGACAGATACCATGGCAACGTTCGGTGCAGATGCTGCTGACATCGTAACGGGCAACAAAGACAAACGTCAGAACAACTTCCTGTACACCGGTAAATTCGATTCTCTGACCGTGAAAGCCAACTACCTGGCAGCGGATGAGAAAGAGCTGAACGGCGACGAAAACAGCAGCTACGGCGTAGCAGCAATGTATAACTTCGGCATGTTCACTCTGGGTGCGGGCTATGTTGGTCAGGACAACGATGACAAACAGTACAACCTGGCAGCAGAAGTTAAACCAATCGACACGCTGACTCTGGCTGCTCTGTTTGCTCAAGGTCAGAAGAGCGACGACGATTACATCGCTTACGAGCTGTCTGCAAAATTCAAAGCAACGAAGCAACTGGATGTAATTGGTGTGTACAACTACCAAGAAAACCAAGATGCTGATACTGACGGCGAAACAGCAAACAACTTCGCAATCGAAGCTGTGTACAAGTTCGACGCTCACATCCGCACTTACGCAGGTTACAAGTTTGAACAGTTGAACGACAAAGACGACCAACTACAAGCTGGTATCCGCTACGATTTCTAATCGGCTCTCGATACTCCCAAGGATACTTACTGTCCTTTTGGCCAAGCATTCGCTTGGCCTTTTTTGTTTTTGATTCACGCCATTCTCATCCGCTTAGAATTTTTATTGTGATTTCTATCACACCCCATTTACTTAGCGTGCTAACTAAATTATATTACTTAGCACGCTAAGTATTTAGGGAAGCATCATGATTCAAGACATCAACAGCCTTTACGAGCTGACTCTGGCTGAAAAACTCGCCCGCGTTTCGCGTTTGTGGAAGATGGTGGCTGACCGCGAGCTGGCGCCTTTGGGCCTGACACATCCTCGCTGGACCGCACTGTGGAAACTGCAACGCCTTGGCGACAACATCAGCCAGAAACATCTTGCCGAAGCGCTGGAGATAGAACTGGCGTCATTGATGCGCACGCTCAACCAACTCGAAGAGCAATCACTCATCACCAGACACTGCTGTACCAGCGATAAGCGCGCACGTATTGTCAGCCTGACCGAACAAGGCCGCATCATGATCAAGCAAATGGAGACGCGTATTCTTCAGGTTCGTCGCCAACTGCTTATTCACATCAACGATGAAGAGCTGCTCAAACTCGGTCAGATTCTGGAGCAGATTGCCAACAATGCCCTCGAATCACTTAGCGAAAAGTCAGATAACCTTTAATTAAGAGAAATAAACTCCCATGACACCCGATCAGAAATTCGCACGCTGGATCAAATACTCCAGCTTCGTGTTTGTCTTCGTCTTTGCTTATTTTCTCGTTGCCGACCTTGCGATGCCGCTCACACCGCAAGCCATGGCGACCCGTGTAGTCACCAAAGTGTCACCACGCGTTAGCGGACAAATTTCAGAGATTTACGTCAAGAACAACCAGACCGTGCACAAGGGCGACGTTCTGTTCCAGATCGATCCGGCGCCGTATCAGCTGGCGGTAGAACAAGCTCAGCTCAACTTAGAGCGCACGATGCAAAGTAACGATCAGCTGGATGCGTCAATTGTTGCCGCACAGGCTGACGTGACCGCAGCGGTGATCGTTTCCGACCAGAAAACCCGCGAATACAACCGTTTAAATACCCTATTTAATCGCAACGGCACCTCGCAACAGCTACGTGATGATGCGCAAAGTTCCGCCACCGCCGCGAAAGCCAATCTGGCGGCCGCACGCGCTCGCCTGAAAGAGCTTCAGGTTAGCCGTGGCAACACTGACGATTCAAACGTCAGCGTTCGTGTTGCTCAGAACCAACTCGACCAAGCCAAACTGAATCTGTCTTACACCAAAGTGATGGCAGAAAATGATGGCGTGGTGACCAACCTGCAACTCGAAGCCGGTACTTACGCGGCGGCGGGTAGCCCGCTGATCGCTCTGGTAGATAACCAGGTGGATGTGATTGCCGATTTCCGCGAGAAGAGCCTGCGCCATCTGAGCACCGACAGCGATGCGCTGATCGCGTTTGACAGTAAACCGGGTCAGGTATTTGAGGCGCGTGTAAGCAGTGTCGATGCCGGTGTGAGCTCCGGTCAGTTTGATGCCAACGGCCTGCTGGCGTCACCGACCTCTTCAACTCGCTGGGTACGTGACGCACAGCGTATGCGTCTGCATCTGGCGCTGAGCGATGAACAGCTGCAAAAACTGCCAGCGGGCGCACGTGCGACCGTCCAGTTGTTGCCGGAAAACAGCGTGTTTAATCTGCTGGCGAAAATCCAGATCCGTTTCCTGAGTGCTCTGCACTACATCTACTAAGCAGGTGATGGCATGAGACTATGGGACCATCCGTTGTCGGAGAACGATCTCCGGCAATGTCTGCGTATCGCCACAGGTGCCACACTGGGTTTCACCTTTAATAAGTTGATGGGGTGGAACTACGGGGTGTTCTACACCGTCACGCCGATGCTGCTGCTCGGTATGGTGCCGGTAATGAGCGCCCACGCGGCACGCCAGTTGCTGGCTTCTGCTGTGGTATGTGGTTTGGAAGTGGGGATTCTGGGCGGCTACTTCGGTACGCATCCGGGCATGATGACCATCATCGCCTTCTTTCTGTTTCTGTATAAGTTTGCCTGTATGTCAAAAGGCAGCCTGTTTCTGTTCGGTGCCAACAGCATCATCAGTCTCAGTATTATGCTGCACTTTGCCAGTTACCCGACCACCGATCTCAACGACCTGATTTTTGGCAATATTTTTGCCACCGTATTGTCGGTGATGATTGCCTATCTGGTGACGTTTGTGATGCCGGATGCCGAGCCTCGTCAGCCGCCACCGCGTCCGACGACGCCCAAGCAGTCGCACCGTATGCGCCACGAGGCGTTAATGGGCGCGACCATCACCACGTTGTCGTTTGTCGTATTTCAGGTGTTTGATTTGAGCGATTCCCTCTCGGCGCAAGCCACCACCATTCTGCTGCTGTTTCCGATGCACTGGAACGGCGCAATGGGATACGCACGCAAACGCGGTATGGGGACAATTCTCGGAGTGACATTTGGTCTGGCCGGGCAGTTGCTGTTGTACGATTGGTCTGACTTACTGTTGTTTGTGGTGCCGCTGCTGTGGATTGGCGCCATGGTATTCAGCTACATGCACGTGAAAGAATCCAGCGGCTCTGGCGCCGGATTTGGCGGCCTGACTACGCTGGGCATTCTGTTTGGTCAGTACCTCAGTCCGGGCGGCGATCTGGTCTACAGCGCACTGTACCGGGTCAGCAGTATTTTCTTTGCCATTGTGGTCACACTGATGATCACCTATCTGGTCCACCGCATCCTTAACAGCTTCGAATCAACCCGATTCGGGCCGATGGAAGGTTAAGTAACCCCCCCCATGACGCTCTGTGGCAAAAATCGCAGAGCGTCATATCTCCCTCTTCAGCCTTGTGCTATCGTCTGCGCAAACCAATAGATGACTCACAAGGAAATCAGTCAGTCATGATGCATTCCCTGCACAGCTTCGTTGAAGCGGGCGTTCGTTACACGCCGTACACCTTTTCTGTCCCGTTGGATTATCAGCAACCTGAGGGCGAAACCCTCACGGTATTTGCCCGCGCCGTGACATCGGCCAGCGGCAATGATGAACACAAGCCTTGGCTGGTCTATTTTCAGGGCGGTCCGGGCTTTCCGGCGCCGCGCGCCAGTGCCAGCAGCGGCTGGATGAAACGCGCGCTGCAGCAGTTCCGAGTGCTGTTATTGGATCAGCGTGGCACCGGCCAAAGCAGCGTGGTGAACCACCAGACACTGGCAGGCAAAACGCCGCAACAGCAAGCGGAGTATCTGAGCCACTTCCGCGCCGATAACATCGTACGCGACGCCGAGTTCATCCGTCAGCAATGGGGCGTTGAACGCTGGGCGATACTTGGCCAGAGCTTTGGTGGTTTTTGTTCGCTGACCTATCTGTCGCTGTTCCCTGAGAGCCTGCTACGCAGTTACATCACGGGCGGCGTACCGTCATTATCACGTCAACCGGATGACGTCTACCGCGCCACCTTCCAGCGCACTCTGGACAAAAACGCCGCGTTCTTTGCTCAGTTTCCTCAAGCGCAGGCGATGTGTCAGCGCATTGCCGATCACTTGCTGGCTAACGACGTTCGCCTGCCAAACGGCCAGCGTTTTACTGTTGAGCAGTTCCAACAGATCGGTATTCATTTTGGTATGAGTGATGCGTTTATGCCGACCTACTTCACGCTGGAAAATGCGTTTATCGACGTCGATGGCAAAGAGACTCTACGCTACGAATTTTTACAGCACATGATGATGGACCAAGGGTTTCAGACCAACCCTATCTACGCGATTCTGCACGAAGCCATTTATTGTCAGGGTTTTGCCTCACAGTGGTCAGCGCATCGCATGCGTGATGCCTTCCCGGAGTTCCATTACCAGTCGGGGCAACCGTTCCTGTTTACTGGCGAGATGGTGTTTCCGTGGATGTTTGAGCTCTACACCAATCTGCTGCCACTGAAAGACGCTGCGCAATTGCTGGCGGATAAAGCGGACTGGGGTCAGTTGTACGATGCCGGCGTGTTGGCGCGCAACACCGTTCCGGTCAGCTGCGCGGTGTACGCCGACGACATGTTTGTCGAAATGGACATCAGCCGCGAAACACTCAAGCAGATCCCAAACAGCAAAGCGTGGATCACCAACCAGTATGAACACAACGGTTTGCGTGCCGATGGCGAACACATTCTCGATACACTGATCGCCATGGGTGAGCAGACGGCGGCGAATCTTGGCCAACCACTGCTGTAACGCCGTTTGAGCTTTCAATGAGCAGGCTTCGGCCTGCTTTTTTACCTCTGCCTACCGCCCGGACTCGCCATTTCCGGCAGTGTAATCTTTTTAGTGATTGACCAAAATTCAGCACTGCTTCACAGTAGCTTTTCCAGACACAACAAGGATTCGTCATGCCTGTCGCCAGTTTTCTTCAACTGCTCGGATTGGCCGCCATTTGGGGTGGGTCATTTCTGTTTTTACGTATTGCCGCACACAGCTTCGGCCCGGCCTACCTGATTGAAGCCCGAGTCGGATTTGCCGCTCTGAGCCTGCTGCTGATTGGCCTGTATCTGAAAAAATCACTGCCATTTCGCCAGCACTGGCAACACTTTATGATTCTCGGCCTGTTCAACAGCGCACTGCCGTTTCTGCTGTTCGCTTATGCGGCGCAAACACTGAACGTGTCTACTTTATCTATTCTCAATTCCACCGCGCCGATTTGGGGTGCGGTCATTGGTTATGTGTGGCACAAAACGCCGCTCAGCCCGAAAGCCATCGCGGGTCTGCTGATTGGTGTCGCGGGTGTGTCCGTGATTGTCGGCCTCGACCATTCGCTGATCGGCACTGATGCGGGATTGCCGATTGTGGCGGCGACCATGGCTGCATTCTGTTATGGCATTGCGACCAACTACACCAAAAACGCGCCGGCGATCTCGTCGTTTGATAACTCGCACGGCAGCATGTGGGCGGCTTCGCTGTGGGTGCTGCCTTTATTGCCATTCATCCCAATGCGCGAAGCGCCCAGCGGAACAGAAGTGCTTTCCGTGCTGGCGCTCGGCATCATCTGTACCGGCCTGGCTTATCTGCTCTATTTTCGACTGGTGAAAGAGATCGGGCCGTCGCCGACTTTGTCCGTGACTTTTTTGATCCCTGTGTTCGGTATTTTGTGGGGCTATCTGGTGCTTGGCGAAACCATTGGGCTTAACACGGTACTCGGCACAGCACTGGTGCTGGCGGGCACCATGATGGTGACCAACTTTTCGCCGCTCGCATTACTCAGAGCGCGAAAACAAGCAGCATCAATATAAGACAGCGCGGGGCCAATTGGCCCCGTTTTTTATGGCAGCGGTTTGAAGCGCTGGCGAAATTCACGCGGCGTCATCTGCTTGTATTTGAGAAACAGACGGTTGAAGTTGGCCTGATTGGTAAATCCGGCCTGCTGTGCCACCAGCGATACCGGAAAATCGGTGCGAATCAACAGAGAGCAGGCTTTGCCGATGCGAACCTGGGTGATGTAGCGATTGACCCCCTGACCCATCAGGCGTTTAAAAAAGCGGGTGAGTGTGCTTTCGCTCATCCCCACATCCTGCGCCAGCTCGCTCAGCGCCAGTGGCTGAGTATAGTGAGCGTGAATACGCTCCAGCAGTTGTGACAACAGACGCTGCTCTCGCCCGTGGGTTTCAGCCAAGCTGGCACCGCCCTCAACACCCAACGTCTTTGGTTGTTCACACTCCACCAACGAGGCCAGAATACTCAGCAACAACGTTGAGCGCCGCGCCGGAGCGGCGACGTCCAACTGCTCAAACATTGGCAGTAACGAGGCTGCAAAGACGTTTGGAAAGGCCACACCGTGGCGAGCCTGCTTAAACAGCGTATCGAGCGGACTAAATTCCGGAAACGAACGCAGCAAGTTATCGACCCACGCTTGGTCAAACCATAACACATACACTTTTTGTGGCCGCGTCGGGTCCAAGTGATGTTGTGATTGCCAGGTATGCGGAATATTCGGTCCCACTAGCGTCAGATCCACATGATGATAATCGCTGATATTGTCGCCGATATAGCGCTCGCCAGCGCTGTTGAGCGTCAGGGTCAGCTCATACTCGGGGTGAAAATGCCACTCAAACGGAATGGTCTCCAGTTCCCGAATCAGTAGCCGCCAGGAACTGTCGTCCCGATATTCCACTTTTTCAAACTGCGCACGCATAATTTTCTACAATACTGACTTCATCATTACTTTATTTTGATGGAATAGTATTATTTTTTGCCAAGATTGCATCACCCATTTAGCGGCAAATTGCCAGAATGTGATCAGGCGAAATCGTGTGTGCTCCTGATATTTCACCCCCACCCCGAAATTCCATACACGGTTTCGCTTTTTAAGCCTTTCATTGCCCTGCCCGACGCTTCTCGGAGCCACAATTGCTCGCTTCGGAATTAACATCACAGCAACAATATGCATAAAGAGTCATAATTCATCACTTTGCTCAATCAAACAGGAATTCTGGGTTGCATGACGTTATGGAATGATTCGCGGCGCGCGGTGTGCATGACACTGCTGGGAGCCACTGCGCTGAGTGGTTGCTCGGTCACACCAACCGGCCCGATTGCCAGTTACAGCGACAATGCCCGTCAGGTCAGCCAGCAGATTGATGGCCTGATCAGCGATTACAACGCCTCTGCGCGTAATGAAGTGCTGGCCAACTTAACCACCAGCCCTAACAAAGTCACCAAGCAATCGCTGCAAACCGCCGCGCAAGCGGGCCTTGGCAACCTTGATGGCAACGCCTTGTATCAGGCAAATCAGGCTCTGCTGACCTATTCGCAGGCGTTGTATCAGTTAAGTACTACCGCCTCCAATCAGGAGATGGCGCGCGCCGGAGTCAAACTGGCGGATGCGTTATCTGATCTCGACCATGCGTATCAAAAGTGGGGGAAGGCATCCGTCATCAGTGATGAACAGGCCGCACGCTCGAGTCGCATCATCAGTGAAGCGTTCGCGGTTTACACCGACCGTCAGCGTGCCAAAGCCATTCGCGATCTGGTCATGGCCGCAGACCCGCTGGTGCAGTCTCTCAGCCGCCACGTCGCAGAACAGATATTGCGCCAGGATTTCAGCCAGCGGCTGGAAGTGGCGAAAAATATTGAGCTCAGCCTTTATCTCACTGCGGTCAATAACACCACGCGTCAGGATCTGTTACTGCGGCGTCAGGCCGTCGAACAAAGTTATCAGCGCTATTCAGCGATGCTGGCCAGTTTGGCTTCGGTAGAAAGCAGTGCCCGCGCGTTGCATGAAATGGCCAGTGCGCACCATGTGATTGCCAGTGAAGTACAGGCTGGTCGCTTTGATTCCAGTCGGATTATTGATGCTGTCCAACATCTGAAACGCACGCACAAATTGTTCTCATCGGTGGAAGATATGGTCAACACTTGTTTAAGTCAGGTCATCATTGACCAGAACGGCGCTCGCTGTCCTGAGTAAGGAGGGAACCATGAATCAGGCATCACTCAAACAACAGCTTTATCTGTCTCTGCTGCAAATCGACGATTTGATGGCAGTGATGAACGTGGCCACACCGGAATACGATGAACTGTGGCAGCAGCAGGATACGTTGCGCCAACAATACACCGCACTGGTGATTGAATCACTGCAGGACACCAGCCAGATTCAGGATGCGATGCAAGGGCTGGAAGAGCTTTGTGATGAAAGTCGCCGCGTATGCGATGAGCTCAATGAGAATGTGGCGTCTTTAGCGGGTATCGCGCGCGTTATTCGCTCGGCTGGCAAGGTGACCAAGACGCTCGCCAAGCTGGTGACTTGAGCGTGCCACTTAAGTTGAGCATAAGTGGCACGCTGAAAAAGAAGCGCGTGTCACTTCCTTCTCTTCGATAGACCCTATACCTTTCATTCACCCCACCAATATCGCCAAACGCTTAAGTGCAAACTTATGCACATGAATACAAATATTCGACTAAATATGCACCAATTTGTTGCCATGTAAAGTCAAAAATCCCCCAGATTATCAATGGTTGAGAATCGTGAACATTGTTGCATGGATAAGCTTATATGTTGCCAAGTTACATACAAGCGCATTAATTCACCATTAAATTGTTATAAATTGGTTAAAAATAGCGAATAAATAGTGAGCATGATCACAGCGATGGATAGGTATTGTGAAATTACTTTTTTATTTTGAATTGCGCCTGCTACCCTGCCGCTCGCTTTGAAATGATGTCGAAGTGCATAAATATAAGGAGTGTTCAAGATGAATACCAAGAAGCCGATGTCGCTCACCAGCCGTGTAATTCTGGGTATGGTAGCCGGTATCTTGACAGGGTTTGCTATTCGCACCCTGTTTGCGGACAACGGATTTGTGGACGCATATATTGTTAATGGATTATTCGAAGTTGGCGGCAAGATCTTCATTGCCAGCCTGAAAATGCTTGTTGTGCCACTGGTTTTTGTTTCACTGGTGTGCGGGACAAGTTCACTGAAAGACCTATCTACGCTGGGCCGCATGGGCGGAAAAACTCTGGCGTTTTACATCACAACCACCGCGATTGCGATCACACTAGCACTGACTATGGGCACCATTTTCCAACCGGGTGCAGGTGCGGATCTGACAGCGGCCAGCGGTTTTACCTCAGCAGAAGCACCATCGCTGGGTAAAGTGCTGATTGATATGTTCCCAACCAACCCAATCAACGCGATGGCAGAAGGTAAAACACTGCAAGTGATCGTGTTTGCGGTGCTGTTCGGTATTGCGATCAGTGCAGCAGGTAAACCGGGTGAACGTATTGCGGCTGTGTTTAACGATCTGAATGAAGTGATCATGAAGCTGGTTGCGCTGCTGATGAACGTTGCCCCATACGGCGTGTTCTTCCTGATGGCGAAACTGTTCACAGGTCTCGGTCTGAGCGCGATTCTGAATCTGGCTGAGTACTTTGTGGTTCTGGCGGCAACGCTGCTGATCCACGGTCTGGTCACTTACAGTGTGATGCTGAAGAGCTTTGCGGGCCTGAGCCCGATTACTTTCTTCCGCAAGATGGAAGACGCAATCATGTTTGCGTTCTCAACCGCATCATCAAACGCGACCATTCCGGTCACCATGGAAACAGCGAAAAACCGTTTCGGCGTCGACAACAAAATTGCGTCATTCACTATCCCTCTGGGTGCGACAGTGAACATGGATGGTACGGCTATCATGCAAGGTGTTGCGACCGCATTTATCGCGCAAGCCTTCAACATCGATCTGTCGATGGGTGACTACCTGACCGTGATCCTGACGGCGACACTGGCGTCTATCGGTACTGCGGGTGTTCCGGGCGTAGGTCTGGTTATGCTGGCGATGGTTCTGAACCAGGTGGGTCTGCCACTGGAAGGTATTGCCCTGATCATGGGTGTTGACCGTCTGCTGGATATGATTCGTACTGCAGTAAACATCACTGGTGACAGTGTGGTCACCTGTATCGTGGCGAAATCAGAAAACGCACTGGATGAAGCACGCTTTTATGACCCAATGGCGGGTGCAAAAGAAGAAGCAGTTCATCTGAAACGCGCGTAATCATCGTGTTAAAAACCCCGGCTTGCCGGGGTTTTTTATTGCCTGTCGATCAGTCAGATTCGATACACCTCACACTTAGTGGGGAAAATAGCTTCTAAAATTTGTGTAATTTCCGCAGCTTGGAGCACAGATTATGAAGCGAGTTTGGCCTAGCCTGATCCTTGTCTCGTCCCTGTTTTCATCGTTGTGTTTCGCGTCTGCGGCGCCTGAATCGACCTTACCGCTAACCCGCTCCACTATCGGTTATCTCTCACTTCTTCTATTTGGCCTGGCGTATATTCTGGTTACGCTGGAAGAGTACCTCCAGCTGAAAAAATCCAAGCCAGTACTGCTGGCGGCAGGTCTCATCTGGGCAATGATTGGCTATGTCTATCAACAACACGGCATGGCAGACATTGCTCGCGAAGCACTGGAATACAATCTGCTGGAATACGCCGAGTTGTTGCTGTTTCTGCTGGTTGCCATGACCTACATCAGTGCCATGGAAGAGCGGCGTCTGTTTGATGCGCTGCAAGCCTGGATGATCGGCAAAGGGTTTAATTTCCGCTCGCTGTTCTGGATAACCGGTTTGCTCGCGTTTTTCATCTCCCCGATTGCCGATAACCTGACCACCGCCCTGCTGATGTGCGCCGTGGTCATGAAAGTCGGTGGCAAGAACGACCAGTTCGTTAACCTTGCCTGCATTAACATTGTGATCGCCGCCAACGCAGGCGGTGCGTTCAGTCCGTTTGGCGACATCACCACACTGATGGTGTGGCAGGCCGGACATGTCTCTTTCATGCAGTTTATGGATCTGTTTATGCCGTCGATCGCCAACTATCTGGTTCCGGCGATGGTCATGTCGCTCTATTTGCCGAAAGAACAGCCGGATTCGGTGTATGAACAGGTAGAACTCAAACGCGGCGCGCGGCGCATTGTGCTGCTGTTTGTGCTCACGATTATCACCGCGGTCAGTTTCCATGCGCTGTTCCACTTCCCGCCAGTGATGGGCATGATGATGGGGCTCGCCTATTTGCAGTTCTTCGGTTACTTCCTGCGTAAAACGCTGGCCAGTTCGCTGGCGAAGAAAACCGCGCTAGCGATTGCCAACAACGACGAAGCGGCGCTGCGCCGCATTGGTTCAGTAGTACCGTTTGACGTATTTCGCCGCATTTCGCACGCCGAATGGGACACTTTGCTGTTCTTCTACGGTGTGGTCATGTGTGTCGGTGGGCTGAGCCTGCTTGGTTATCTGGGGCTGATTTCTGACGTGATGTATTCTCAGTGGGATCCGGTGTGGGCCAACGTGATGATTGGCTTCCTCTCTTCTGTAGTCGATAACATTCCGGTGATGTTCGCCGTTCTGACGATGGAGCCCACCATGTCTATCGGCAACTGGTTACTGGTGACACTGACCGCCGGGGTTGGCGGCAGTCTGCTGTCGATTGGCTCGGCCGCCGGGGTCGCGCTGATGGGCGCCTCACACGGCAAGTACACCTTCTTTGGTCACCTGAAATGGACGCCGGTGATTATTCTTGGTTACGCTGTGAGCATCGCCCTGCATCTGCTGCTCAATCAACCCCTGTTTATGAGTATGTAGTGCGCAGAGATTAAGATTGGTTTTCGCCGGGCAGTTCGACGTTTTTCGCCTCTGCCCCTTCTCGTACCCAGATGTTGCTCAACTGATAACGGGCGCAGGCGCTGCATGTCAGCACCTCCCCCTTACCATGCACACGCATCACCAGTTCAGGGCGCTGCTCTTTGGAGTTCTGGCTCATCTGAATCGTCAGTTCGTCATCGTCGAGATCGAACGGTCGCTGCCACACAGCATCGCCATGAGCATCCTGTATCGCGACTTTACCGTCTTTGAATACCAGAAGTTGCTGGTCATACTGATTGTCGTAGATCCCTTCAAACATATAGGTCTCCTTGTTGACCATGCGCTGCAAATCATCGCGGCTGCAACCGGACATCGCGCCAACACAGATGAGCAGCAGGGGGACAAGGGTCGATCTTTCCATGACGAACATTTTTCTCTGTTATGCCTCTTTTTCTAACGCCAGCAGCTGGGCTTTTCTCTCGACACCACCCGCGTAGCCAGTCAGTTTGCCACTTTTGCCAATCACGCGATGGCACGGCACGATGATAGAGAGTGGATTTTTGCCATTCGCCAGACCAACTGCGCGCACCGCTTTCGGGTTACCAATGGCTTCAGCCAGTTGCAAGTAGCTCCAGGTTTCTCCATATGGAATGGTACACAGCGCTTGCCAGACGGAACACTGAAACGGTGTGCCCGTCGCCGCGAGCGGTAGGTCGAAATCTTGGCGCTTGCCCGCAAAATACTCTTCTAACTGATTGATTGTTTTGACGAGTATAGGACAACTTTCACTGTATTGACCAAGATCCTTTGGCATCGTTTTTTCTGTCTCAAACCAGGCACCCAACAGGCCATTCTGGTTCGCTTGTAAGGTCATTTTTCCCAGCGGGCTATCAAAGTAAGTAAATTGATTCATGTTATTGGTCCCAACAATGAAAGGTGGCATAACTGCCCCATGGCGACACGCTTTCCGGTGTCAGATGGGGAAAGGTCGCCAATGCTTTTTTCACCACCAGATCGGTGTGCAAAAAGCAGTTGCTGTCTGACACACCGCGCAAGCGGGCGTAATTGACGGTCCACGGCCCGACACCTTTGAGTGCCAGCCAGTCGTCAAGTGATGCATTCGGCTGCTCAGCCATAAACACCGCAAAGCGGTGCAGGGTATCCTTGCGGCTTTGCGGCATGCGCAAAAAACTCAGATCCGCGTCAGCCACTTGCTGCGGGGTGGGAAAATACCACGGTTTGGCGCAATTGTAATTGAGCGTCGCAACCAGCAGGTTGAGCTGCCCTATCGCCGCTTTAATCGACACCTGCTGCCCCAGTATCGCCCGCACGCCGGCTTCCCAGGCATTCCACACGCCGGGAATACGAATGCCAGAGTGAGTCACCAGCCCCGGCGCCGCCTGCTCAAGCTGCGCTTCAATGCTGACAATATCGGCATCGAGATCGAACACGCGGCGTAACTGGCTCACCAAATGACGCAATTCGGTCAGCTCCGCCAGTTCAAATTCGATCTCCAACTGCGAATCCGACGCCAGCGTCGCTTTAAACCAGCCGTCGCAACCGTTAATTCTGACATGGCGTTGATAGCTGTCCTCTTCAACCTGTTCAATCCCATCAACGGCACGCAGACGATAAAACGCCAGCATGTGCGCCCAGTCAAATGGGCCGCGATAGGCCAGCGACAATCGATTTTGCGCCGTCACCGGTGCTGACTGCCGACGCACCTGGCTGGGCGTCAGCTTGAGCACTTTCTGAAACGCATCATTGAAACGTCGGGTACTGTTAAACCCGCATGCAAAGCCGATATCAGTGATCGACATATGGCTGGTGTGCAGCAGTTGCTTGGCGAACATCAGTTGGTGATATTGCGCATACTGTTTCGGCGACATACCGAGATGCGACTGAAACAGTTGACGCAAGTAGCGATCACTGATCCCCAGCCGCTCAGCCAGCTCACTCAGGCGCTGGCCTTGCAGTTCACCGTTATCAATCAGTTTCATCGCACGCAGAAACGTGGTTTCCACCCCTTTCCACGCCCACGAACTCGGCGCACTGTCCGGGCGGCAACGCAAACAAGGACGATAACCCGCTTGCAGTGCCTGCGCCTGATTGAGGAAATATTCTACGTTCTCCTCTTTGGGCAGGTTGGCCGGACAAATCGGCCGACAAAAAATACCCGTGGTTTTCACGGCAACGTAGAAGCGTCCATCGAAACGCGGATCGCGGCTTAGCCTTGCTCGCTGGCACTCTTGTGGAGTCAGTGCAACATCAACCTCAGTGTCCATATATCGGTTCCTTCGTTCTGTTAAGCACAGTGTACGACGTCATCGACATAACACTAGCCATTTTCGGAACTCAATGGTCACACCATACGTTCACTCTTCGTTACCCGGCTATTCACGAAAATGAGATTAAGTTCACGGAAAGTCCTTCAAGTTTTTCGAACAAGAATGTCGAGTTATGAACGTTATCTATTTTTTTAAACTCTCCTAAACTCTCTCCATCGGCACACAACAATGCACGACACTTATTGCAGATTATCGAATATTGAGGAAACCCACATGAACGCATTTTTGAAAAAACTCATGAGCACTGACGCAGGATTTGCACCACTGGCTCTACGTATCCCAATCGGCATCACTTTTATGGCGCATGGCTCGCAAAAACTTTTTGGCTGGTTTGGCGGATACGGTCTGGAAGGCACTGGTCAATGGATGGCATCCATCGGCATTGAACCGGGCGTTCTGATGGCTTTCCTGGCGGGTAGCGGTGAATTCTTCGGCGGCCTGTTCCTGCTGATCGGTCTGCTGACTCGTCCTGCGGCGTTTGTAACCGCATTCACCATGGTCGTTGCCATTCTGAGCGTGCACATCGGCAATGGTCTGTTCATGGCGAACAACGGTTACGAATTTGGTCTTGCTCTGCTGGCCGCCAGCGTATCACTGCTGATTTCTGGCGCGGGCAAAGTGAGCATCGACTCAGCAGTCAGCCAGAAATAATTTTCTGAAGATTCAATGAAGGGCGAGATTATCTCGCCCTTTTTTTGTTCTTACGCCGTTACGCACTCTGTGTCACACTAGGTGGCAGTAAACAGTGCTGTTGGCAAAAGGACTTTCCATGACCACACTTCTGATCACCAATGCCCGACTTGAGGGCGAATCATCACTCAAACAGATCCTGATTGAATCCGGCCGTTTTACGCATATCGAACCAGCGACCACTCACATCGACTATCAAGGCAAGGTGCTGGATGCTGCAGGTGGCTTAGTGGTCGCTCCGTTTTGTGAGCCCCACATTCATCTGGATACCACCCAAACAGCGGGTGAACCAGCGTGGAACCTGTCCGGCACGCTGTTTGAAGGCATCGAACGCTGGGCAGAACGCAAAGCGTTGCTGTCGATAGAAGATGTCAAAGCACGCGCGATTCAAACCCTGAAGTGGCAGATTGCCAACGGCGTGCAGCATGTGCGCACGCACGTGGATGTGTCCGACCCGACGCTGACCGCGCTCAAAGCAATGCTGGAAGTACGCGACACCATGAAACCCTGGGTCGACATTCAAATCGTTGCCTTTCCGCAGGAGGGCATCCTCTCCTACCCCAATGGCAAAGCGCTGCTTGAAGAAGCGGTCAAACTCGGCGCCGATGTGATTGGCGCGATCCCGCACTTTGAATTCACCCGCGAATATGGCGTGGAATCGCTGCATTACGTGTTCGAACTGGCCCAGAAATACGATCGCCTGATTGATGTCCATTGCGATGAAATCGACGACGAGCAGTCACGCTTTGTCGAAACCGTCGCCGCTCTGGCCCTTCAGTATCAGATGGGCGAAAAAGTCACGGCCAGCCACACCACCGCCATGGGTTCCTACAATGGTGCCTACGCCTCGCGCCTGTTCCGCCTGTTGCGCATGTCGGGGATTAACTTTGTCGCTAACCCGCTGGTGAACATTCATCTTCAGGGCCGGTTTGATGATTATCCCAAACGCCGCGGCGTCACCCGGGTGAAAGAGATGCTGGGTGCGGGCATTAACGTCTGTTTCGGGCACGATGACGTGTTTGACCCCTGGTATCCGCTCGGCACCGCTAACATGCTACAAGTACTGCACATGGGGCTGCATGTATGCCAGGTGATGGGATATGAACAAATCAACGATTCACTCAAGCTGATTGGCCGCCATTCAGCGCGCACGCTGAACATTCAGGATCAGTATGGGATTGAAGTGGGCAAACCGGGCAACCTGCTGGTGCTGCCTGCTGAAAGCGGTTTTGATGCGGTGCGCCGTCAGGTTGCAGTGCGTTATTCGGTTCGTGGCGGAAAAGTGATCGCGGAAACGCAGCCCGCCACCACCCGGATTCACCTCGAAAGCAGTGAAGCCATCGACTTTCGCCGTTAATGGCTCGCCGCGCTAATTTCAGCATCAAAAAAGGCGAGATTCTCTCGCCTTTTTCATGTTCAGGATGACGCCCCAAGACCACCGGCCCTTTGCAGGCTGTATGCGGTGAGTGGGTCGATACTCTTGACCAGTTTTTCCACTTGCGTAATCGCATCGACCGACGAGCTGTTTTTGCGATAGCTGAGATAAATTGGCCGATACCAGTCTTCGACTCCGACCACGCGATATAACTGCCCTGAGTTGAGGAACGGCTCAACCACAGACGCTGGCAGATAGGCACTGCCGCCCTTCTCAAGAATGAAATCCAGCGCAATACGCGCGGTAGAAGTGCGTAGAAACGGCGCTGGCGCTTTCGGGTGACGGTCGGCATGCTCTGATGCAAAACGGGCGCCCCAGTCCACATACACGTACTGATGGTCAAAAACGCTGTCTGCGGTATCCGGACGGGTCGACACAAGCACCAGTACCAAGTCGGCGACTTTCTTGCACTGCAGCTCTTCCGCTTTAATTTGGTCCAGCGCAAACGCCATATCGAGCGTGCGCTCTAACAGGTTGCGACTAAGCTGCTCGCGCCCCATGACTTCCGCCATGAATCCGTAACCGCTGAACGCATCGGTCACCACACTCAAACAGTTCTGCAAGTAGGCGTCCCAAATGTTCGGTGTCCCGCCCAGAGTCAGTTGCAGCGCTTTACCGCTCTCGAGCGAGAGTTCAAATTTCGCTTGCTGTAAGGTCGCCACCATCACTTCGGCATAGCCGACCAAACGCTCGCCGGCGGAGGTCAGTTTGATGTTGTTCCGGTCACGAGTGAAAAGCTGAGCATCGAAGTAACTTTCCAGCTGTTTAATACGTGCGCTGACAGCGGCCTGAGTTAGGTACAGATTCTCTGCGGCCCGGCCAAAATGACGAACTTTAGCCAGTTCAAGAAAGGTGCGAAAGACTTTTACGTCCATATTGAATCCTCTGATATTCCTCGTGAAGATTAACAAGTAAGTACAATAATGACGATAAAAAATTTTTGTTTTTCTTTTCGAGATTTTGCGCCTAACTTTCGCCGTGAACCACGGCTACGTAGTGGTAGCACATATTCACACGAGGTTGATATGTCTGAGACAGTATTTCGTCAAGGAAAAAAACGATTTTTCGATACTAAAAAGTTTCCAAGAGGCTTTGCCAAGTCTGGTGATTTCACTCTTGGAGAAGAGGATATCCTAACGCTGTACGGGGATACAATGGTTGGCCTTGAGACCGGTCTGCTTCAGCCTGAAAATGCGGAAGAACAGCACTTTTTAGAGGTGTTGGATAACCCGGATCTGGCTCAGAGCAAGATTGAACGCGTTTGGATGAAGTACGTTCGTCTGTCTCGCGGTCGCAAGCGCTTCCATACGTTGAACGGTCGCAACAAACCAGATGCGGCGGACGACTTCACGGATGACGAACCAAGCCTGACAGAAGAAGACTAATGTGCCCGGCGTTGAACTCTCGGCGCCGCTTACTTCAACGACGAGAATAGCCGTCTTCTAATAGGGTCACGCATGGCCAACCCAATTTCCAAAGTTTATTCTCTAGAAGAGATGCTCTCGCTGATTCAGCGGGGGCAACCTTTCTCCGGCGAACTCGAAGCCGCTGGTTGTTTTATCAAAATTGAACAATACCTGCCTGTCGTCTGTACCGCTATTCACGCGGGTAGCCGTCTGCGCGATGACCTGCAAAAACAGTGTCAGCTTTCCAAAGCCGAGCGCCGCCTCGAAGAAGCCCCGTTGACCGACCAACTCATCGCATCTCAGCCCATTACGCTGTGGGGACTCGATTCACGCTTTGAGTACGATCTCAACCGCGCTCGCACGCTGAGCACCCGCTACAAATCGGCATGGAAAAAACCGCTCAACGACAAGCAGCGTTCTGCCAGCCATCTCAAACACGGCCTGTTTTATCAGCTCTACGAAGCTCTGATTCGCAAACTGGAATCGATGTTCGGCATGGTGATCGTGTTCGATCTCTACGCCTACAACTACCAGTCACTGCCGCAGCCAACGCCCGTATTTAACGTCGGTACTGCGCAGATCGACATGCAGCGCTGGGGCGCGGTGGTCAAACGTTTCTGTACTGAACTGGGCAAGATTCAGTTGCCCCATATTGAAAACCAGACAGCCATGAACGCGGTGTTTGAAGGCCGTGGCTATCTGATTGCGCACACCAACGCGCATTTTGACCGCACACTGGTGCTGCCAACGGAAGTCAAAAAAGTATTCATGGAAGAGGCGGACGGCACCGTTTATCCGCTGGTGATGGATGCACTCAAAAGCGGCTTCAAAGAGGCGTTCAGCCAAACCAGTGCCTATTTCCAGCGTCGTCACAACCGCCGCCGAATCACCAAAGCCAACATGCTCAGCTCGTCGATTGAGCCGAACGTGCTGGCGATTGATAAAGCGTTAGCCAAGCTGACGCAAAGAGTGGAAACGCTCAAATACGTCAACCCGAGCAATATTAACGCTGAGCGTAAGCGTTTCGATGCTGCGCCGAGTCGCTTTAAGCCGGATTTTCGTTACAAACAGTTACCGATCCACGCCAACGAGTTCAAACATAAGCTGTTCCAGTTACCGATTGAGTCAATTACGGATCCCGATCTTAAGCAGCTTTACAGCTCGATGGTTAACAAGCTGAGTGAGAAAATCGACCTGCTGACCAGCATTGGGCAGGAGAAATTCCTCTACAACTCGCTGCGCTTTTATGGACGTCCGAGTACAACGGCTATCGATAACGCCCGCTTTCTGCTGTACGCCAAAACGTTGCCAGAAGAAAAAGGCCCCTTCTACACCGCCGATGAAGCGGCGGTGATCATGGCCAACAAAGCCAAAGAGTGGGGTATGGCGTGTAATGTGACTCCGACGTCCTCCCTCGCGGCGCGCGCCATGGTGAGCGGTAAAAAGCCACCGACGCTCTATCTCAACAGCAAAGTGACCTACTCGCACGCGGAAGTGCAGCGCCTGATTCAGCACGAACTTGGCGTACATATGGCGACCACGTTCAACGCGCGCATGCAGCCACTGAAAGTGTTTTCTATCGGTCTGCCGGGTTCTACTGAATCTCAGGAGGGGTTAGCGATTCTGGCGGAGTATAAAGCGGGCTATATGTCACACGATCGCTTACAGACACTTGCGACCCGCGTGCTGGCCGTAGATTCTATGCTCAAAGAGCAAAACTTCTACCAGACCTTTGATTTTCTTGTGGATGAGTTTGGCCTCGATCGTGACAGCGCATTTGTCACCACCACGCGCGTTTACCGCGGGGGCGGCTTTACTAAAGATCATTTGTATCTGGAAGGATTCCTGCACACCTTGCAGCAAGCGCAGAAACGTAACATCGACAACCTGCTGGTCGGCAAATGCAGCCACACCTATCTGGATTTGATTGATGAACTGGTGGAACGCGGCTGGCTGGTCAAGCCAAAACATCGCTTTGATGATAAAGGCATTGAACCCGAGCCGGTGCTGAAATACCTCATCGATTCATTGCGCCACTAGCGTTTGCTCTGATCGAATCTTTCTCCCAAAGCCCTAGTGCGATATTCGCCTAGGGCTTTGTTTTGGGACTTTCCTTATCGTCCTGCACACTATTTAGCCAGCATGGCGACTTTCTTCAGAAAGCTGTCACGCAGATGCTCCTGGTCATACTCCAGGTGGTAGGTATTGTGGAATCCGACCTTCAGTTCGACGCCATTCCCCCGCATGTAGACGTTGTAGCCGTCATAGTCGGAAAACGCTTCGATGCCTTCATAAATCTTACCGAACTCCGTGGGTGTGCCATGCTCCATAACCACTTCGTATGCATGCAAAATTTTGGCAGGATCAAGTTCATTTTTCATATGCACAGCTCCTTTTTCATCATTCAGTTCAAGTATGGATAACGAACCCTCGCTTCGCCAATCTGCAACACGAAACACATCAAATTATCACTTAATTTTATAAATAAATTTTTTGTCATTTTTGACTATGCTTAACAGGGTTTAGTCAGCCTGAGTGCCGAATTTTTCGCCTCAAAATGGCCATTTATGCGATCATTGCAACGAAAAGAAAAAGAATGTTGAAAAATTTGACCCAAAACAATGGCTGATCACTCAAACTTATTTTATAATGCGAATTAATGATTATCCGAATCACGAATTATCACATTAGGGGCTACAAATGAGACTGATTCCATTAAACAACGCGGCACAAGTAGGTAAATGGGCTGCAGCACACATTGCAAAACGCATTAACGACTTTAAGCCAACTGCGGACCGTCCTTTTGTGCTTGGCCTTCCAACTGGTGGTACACCTCTGACAACTTATAAAGCACTGATCGAGCTTTACAATGAAGGCAAAGTGAGCTTCAAACACGTTGTGACATTCAACATGGATGAATACGTTGGCCTGCCAGCTGACCACCCAGAATCTTACCGTTCATTCATGTACAACAACTTCTTCAACCACGTTGATATTCAAGATCAGAACATCAACCTGCTGAACGGCAACACTGGTGATCACGATGAAGAGTGCCGTCAGTACGAAGAGAAAATCAAAGCCTTCGGCAAAATCCACCTGTTCATGGGCGGCGTGGGTAACGACGGTCACATCGCATTCAACGAACCAGCGTCTTCTCTGGCTTCACGTACTCGTATCAAAACACTGACTCACGATACTCGTATCGCAAACTCTCGTTTCTTTGATGGTGACATCAGCCAAGTGCCAAAATACGCGCTGACTATCGGTGTGGGCACTCTGCTGGATGCACAAGAAGTGATGATTCTGGTCACTGGCCACAACAAAGCTCAAGCTTTGGAAGCGGCAGTCGAAGGTTGTGTAAACCACCTGTGGACAGTATCTGCACTGCAACTGCATCCAAAAGCGGTGATCGTATGTGACGAACCAGCAACGCAAGAACTGAAAGTGAAGACGGTAAAATACTTCACTGAGCTGGAAGCTGAGAACATCAAAGGTTTCTAAGCATTCGCTAGCGTATCTTTTCGAGCCCTGCTTCATGCAGGGCTTTTTTGTGCCACAAATTTGGTCACCTCAATTAATATTTTTATTATTTATCAGAACGTTACTAATCCTGTGGATTTCGTGACATCCACTCATTGGTCTTGCGAATAATTAATTCATTTCATCATCATTATTTGATATCAGTTCACATTATGCACCAAGATGCATTAATTAACATTTCATTAACCCAATGGCTGACAAAGAATAGTCTGGATCTCTTACACAAGGAGTTACAGATGCAAGTACGCATGACAACAACAAAAACGCTGATCGCAACCGCAGTCAGTGCAACGCTATTGACCGGGTGTTTTCTCGACGATCCTCGTTGGGTCGCGCAACAGGTCGCCAAACGAATCCAGCAAAGCGATGTGGTGGATCACCTTCAGACTCTTGAGGGTTTAGCATCTCCAACCAGTGACAACAGCGGGATTACCCGCGCGGCGGGCAGCCAGGGTTATCAGGAATCGGTGGAATACATTATCGCCACCATGAAAGAGCACGGCTATAAGGTGACCACTCAGGAGTTTGATTTCCGCGCCTGGGAAGAGCTGGCCAATACTCATCTGAATGTTAACGGTGATGAACTGGTCAGCACACGTAGCGCACCTGAAGGCACGGAACCGGACTACGCAGCAATGTCATACTCCGGTGGTTCAAACGGTGAACTGAGCGGAGAACTGGTGTTTGTCACTCCTGATTTCAACTTTGATTCTGACACCTATGACAGCAGCGATGGCTGTGAATCTTCCGATTTCGAAGGCAAAGCCATCGCCGGCAAAATCGCGGTCATTCAACGCGGTTCGTGTAGCTTTAGCGACAAAGTCGTCAACGCGCAGAATGCAGGCGCGATTGCGGCCATTATTTTCAACCAAGGCAATGATGAGGGTCGTAAAGGCGTCGTGAACGGCACCCTCGGCAGTGACACCTCCGCCACCATTCCGGCTTTCGGAGTTCGCTTTGAGTTAGGTGAAAGCTGGTATCAGGCCGCTCAGTCTGCCTCGGTTCCGGTCGCTCTGAACATTGATGTCAAAGATGAAATGGTGGTGACGCAAAACGTCATCGCCGAAACCCGCGGCGGCAACCCGAACAATGTGGTCATGCTCGGTGCGCACCTCGACTCCGTACCGGAAGGTCCGGGGATCAACGATAACGGCTCAGGCACCGCTGGCCTGCTGGAATACGCAGTGAAGCTGGCTGATTTGAAAGTGCCGGTGAAAAACCGCGTCCGCTTTGCCTGGTGGGCAGCAGAGGAAGCAGGCTTGGTGGGCTCGGAATACTACACCAATGAACTGTTTGCCCCGCTGTACGACAAGGCGCAGCAGCAAATCATGGATGAGCTGGGCATCAGCGACCCGGCGCAATTGACGGAAGCGCAACTGGAGTTGGTCGATGCTCGATACAACAAGCTCAACAAAGTGAAGCTGTATCTCAACTTCGACATGATTGGCTCTCCGAACTACATCTACGGCGTCATGGATGGCGACTTGTCCGATACCAAAGACAGCCCGGACAACGCCTACACTGGTGATTTTGAACCGCCTTACGGCACTTCAGACATCGAATCCATCTTCAACGAATTCTTCACGTCAAAAGACAGCGCGACGGTTCCTCAGGCACTGTCGAAACGCTCTGATTACGCAGGCTTTGCGGATTGGGGCGTGGCGTTTGGTGGCCTGTTCACCGGAGCAGAACAAACCAAAACCGCAGAAGAAGTGGAGCAATTTGGCGGGGATATTGATGTCGCCTACGACGTTTGTTACCACCAGGCATGTGACGATCTCAACAACATCAGCCAACAGGCGCTGTGGGTGAACACTCAAGCACTGGCTTACGTCACCACGTATTACGCCATGAGCAACCCGCTCTTCCCGGCACAAGCGGACAGTGAACAACCGATGCTGCGTAGCATGAGTGCCCAACCAGCAGCGCAGAAACTGCGTATTGGTGAAAAACTGAAAGCGGCGCACAGCCATTCGGATCACGCCCATTTCCACGGCGATTTTGATCAGGACAAACAGTAATCGGATTACTGACAAACGACAAAGCCCCGCATTGCGGGGCTTTTTGTCTTCGGGACGGTGAGGAAACTTAGCCTTCAGCGACCATTTTCATCTCACTGATTTCCACCAGTTCAGCGACTTTGGTGTGCGCTGCCGGATGAGTGACACCATTAAAGCGTCCGCCCTGCTCGATGCTGAGATCATCGCTGTAAATACTGCCATTCACACGGCCTTTGCTCAGAATCTCAATCTTGTCGGCGTGGCAGGTTCCTTCAAACTCGCCGTTGACGATCACGTGTTCAGCGTAGATTTCACCACTGACGATACCGCTTTCGCTGATCACCAGAGATTTTTCAACATGGATCTGACCATCAATCTGACCGTCAACCTGCATATTACTCTCTACCCGGAGTTGTCCGCTAATTGAACAACCCTTTGCGATGAGAGTTGTAGCTGAGCGCTGACTCTGAGCTCGACTTTGTTTACTAAAGATTCCCATCGTATACCTCTTACCTTAGTGAATATCGACTCGAAATCATTTACCCCCCAGTCAACAAACGGTCTGGGATCTAACGAACGGCCGACAAATCGAATTTCATAGTGCAAATGCGGGCCAGAAGACAGTCCGCTATTGCCTGAATAACCAATTAAGTCACCTTTCTGAATGAAGTCTCCGCTCTTTACCGCAAACTTCTGTAAATGCGAATAAGAGCTGGTAAACCCATACGAATGCTGCAAACGCAAAAAGTTACCTGACCCTTTGCTGCTTGCGCGGGTGACTTCCACTACCCCGTCCGCCGGAGCATAAACGGGAGTGCCAGTATTCACCGCAAAATCCTGTCCACGATGAAATTTCACCTGTCCGGTGACCGGATGGACACGTTTACCGTATCCTGACGAAATTCTTGCATTATGAACAGGTGCACCACTGGGGATTTGGGTTAACATCACCATCCTGACAGAAGAAGTGATTGCGGCGGTGTCCAAACGTGACTCCAGTTCCGCGCCCGAATCTTCCACACCCAGGACTTTCTCCAAATCGCCTAAGCGGTCGGAAACAATCTGCATCTTCTCTTCACGTTCGAGCAGATCGTTTTCCAAGTTATCTTTAAGCTCTTTAAGCGAGGCAACTTCTTCATTTAGCGACGTTGACTGGCTTTCCAGCTCTTGCTGTTTCAATTTGGCAAAATCCACCTCACCGACCAGGTAGTAAATAACACCACCCGCTGCGACTGCCCCTGCAAGCAGGAAATAGCCGAAGCCTTTAAGACAGTGACGGAACCATTTGCCAATATGAAAGTGCCGTGTTCCGTGAATAGACGAAACCGAAACAATGACGTTTTCTTTCATGCGCAAATTCTAATTGTCATTCTTGAAAGTGGCGGAATTCTAGCAAGGAACGCTTATTGACTAAACTGTTTGCTGCTTATCTCTTCCGCAACTTGCATCCTTATTGTTCAGTTTGTGAATCAGAGCATAAACGAGCATTGCCCTGACCCAATCCATTTAATTTTAAATCAATAACTTATTAACAGTATGCGTCAAACGATACTGCGATTTAATTCACTGAATCTGAAAAACCTGCCGCAAGATATTCGTCAACACCACGCTTTGCCCGTCAATAGTGCAACGATCGTTCGCGGATTGTGCGTCGAAAAACGCAACGCCGGGACACGTTCGCTATTCCACTCTGCGCTTATCAAGGTAATGCGACAGGCTGAGCGGGCATCTTTAATTAAAAAGCGGACTCAAGACCCGGAATGGGGCAATGAAGCAAAAATGACACCATTTCTGGAAAGCACACCTCACTTTTTTCGCACTCCGCTCACGCAGCCCCACTTTTAAATGCAGCAAAAACGTAAGCAACATGTTGCAAAATATCGTCTAAAATTACGTAAGTTCTCTGTCGAAATTTCGTATCTAAGTTACAAATCACTCATTAGATTTATGACTTATTTATTTCGACTTTTGAAATAAATAGCAATGAGTGACGTAGATCACTTTGATATTTTTTCCAGTTTAAAATTCGAATCAATACGTGATCCTTGTCACTTTTTATTTAATTTCAAAGATCTTTGATTTGTGACATCACGCATTACAAAGTTATTGAAAATTGTAAATTCACTAATTTGTAGCAAAATTACATGGTCAGGAATAGATGTAGATCACGGAAAAAATATTTGAATGGCGGGAATTTTGAGGCTTTGATCACGAAAAACCCGTTGCCAGTTCCGGGTCAAAATTGTGTGGTAAATTGATTGTGTACTAAGCAATCAACGGTTTTTAGCGAAACCGTTACAACAACAAAATTCATCAGAACATCGAACGGGGAAAACATATGTTATCACCAGAAGCGAAGGTCAAGGTACAAAATTTTGGCCGGTTCCTATCTAACATGGTAATGCCGAACATCGGCGCGTTTATCGCTTGGGGTTTCATTACCGCGTTATTTATCCCAACAGGTTGGGTGCCAAACGAAACACTGGCCTCCATGGTTGGTCCTATGATTACCTACCTGCTGCCACTGCTGATCGGTTATACCGGCGGTAAAATGGTCGGCGGCGACCGCGGCGCGGTTGTGGGTGCCATCACCACGATGGGTGTGATCGTTGGTACCGACATTCCAATGTTTATGGGTGCAATGATCGCTGGTCCTTTAGGCGGTTTAGCCATCAAAAAATTCGACGCAGCGATTCACGGTAAAGTGAAGAGCGGCTTTGAGATGTTGGTTAACAACTTCTCAGCGGGCATCATCGGTATGATCTGTGCGATCATCGCCTACCTGGTCATCGGCCCAGCAGTAAAAACACTGTCTACCGCTCTGGCAGCAGGTGTAAACGTACTGGTTGATACTGGCGTCCTTCCTCTGACTTCAATTTTTGTTGAGCCTGCGAAGATTCTGTTCCTGAACAACGCGATCAACCACGGTATCTTCTCACCACTAGGTATCCAGCAATCTGAAGAAATGGGTAAATCTATCTTCTTCCTGATTGAAGCAAACCCAGGCCCGGGTCTTGGTCTTCTGCTGGCATACATGATGTTTGGTAAAGGCAGCGCGAAACAATCTGCAGCCGGTGCATCAATCATCCACTTCCTGGGTGGTATCCACGAAATCTACTTCCCATACGTACTGATGAACCCTCGCCTGATTCTGGCGATGATCGGTGGCGGTATGACGGGTGTATTCGTGAACGTAATGTTCAACTCAGGTCTGGTTTCTCCAGCATCACCTGGCTCTATCTTCGCAGTACTGCTGATGACGCCGAAATCAGCATTCCTGGGTGTTATTCTGTCGGTAATCTGTTCTGCAGCGGTATCTTGTGCCATCGCATCGTTCCTGCTGAAGACTCAGAAACAGACTTCTGACGACGAATCTCTGGAAAAAGCGACCAACCAGATGCAGGACATGAAAGCCTCATCGAAAGGTCAAGCAGCACCAGCGGCAGACATCAACCTGGCAAACGTTCGCAAAATCATCGTAGCGTGTGACGCAGGTATGGGTTCAAGTGCGATGGGTGCAAGCCTGCTGCGCAAGAAAGTAGAAGCGGCAAATCTGAAAATCGACGTGACCAACCTGGCGATCAACAACCTGCCTGGCGATGTCGACATCGTAGTGACTCACCGCGACCTGACTGATCGTGCTCGTAAGCACGCAGCCAATGCGAAACACATCTCGCTGACCAACTTCCTGGACAACTCGCTGTACGACAACCTGGTGGCAGATTTAGTTTCGGCTCAAGAGGGCGAACTAAAAAAGCCTGAAGCACCAGCAAACGCAAGCTCTGGTAATGCAGGAACACTAAAGCTTTCAAATGAAAACATCTTCTTGGGCTTGGCACCTAAGAGCAAGGAAGACGTAATCAAGTTTGCTGGTGAGCAGTTGGTTAAGTTAGGCAATGTGGCACCTGAATACGTCGACGGCATGCTTGAGCGTGAGAAGTTAGTGTCGACGTACCTGGGTGAATCCATCGCCGTACCGCACGGCACCATCGAAACCAAGAAGTACGTGAAGAAAACCGGCATCGTCTTCTGCCAATTCCCTGAAGGTGTTCAGTGGGGCGAAGAAGAGGATGACGTAGCGAAAATGGTTATCGGTATTGCAGCGCAAGGCGATGAACACATTCAAGTTATTACTGCCATCACGAATTCGCTAGATGATGAAGAAGCAGTCGAGTGTTTGAAGACAACAACCAATCCGGAAGATGTTCTTCGAATCCTAAATGGCTAACTAAGCGTTAAAGCCATGCTCCTCGATGAACCTAAGGCCGGTCCACCCCCGACTGGCCTTATTTTTTAGATTTTTTATTTCTTTATTTTGTGGAAGATCTGTTATGAAAGCGTTACATTTCGGTGCCGGTAATATCGGCCGTGGTTTTATCGGCAAACTGCTTGCTGATGCCAATATTCACGTAACTTTCGCAGACGTTAATGAAGTCGTTGTGAATGCTCTGCGCGAGAGACAAGAGTACCCTGTTAAAGTGGTAGGTGAACACTGTGTAGTCGATACGGTCACAGGTGTGACAGCCATCAACTCAACAGACCCAAAGATTGTCGACTCTATTGCTGAAGTTGATATCATTACCACCGCTGTTGGCCCAACTGTCCTGAAAATTATCGCTGGCACGCTTGCTCAGGGCCTGGAAAAACGCATCAGCAATGGCGTGACATCACCACTGAACATTATCGCGTGTGAAAACATGGTGCGCGGTACCAGTCAGTTAAAAGAAGCTGTATTCGAACACCTTTCAGCCGACGCTAAAGCCAAAGTTGAACAACTGGTTGGCTTCGTGGACTCTGCGGTAGACCGCATCGTTCCACCAGCGGAAGAAGGAGAAACGGATCCATTGGCGGTCACCGTTGAAACGTTCAGCGAGTGGATCGTGGATGAAACTCAGTTTAAAGGCGACATCCCGAACATTCCGGGTATGGAACGCACAGACAACCTGATGGCGTTTGTGGAACGCAAACTGTTTACTCTGAATACTGGCCACTGTGTGACCGCGTATCTGGGTAACCTGGCCGGACACAACACGATTCGCGAAGCGATTGAAGACGATGCCATTCGCGCAGAAGTGAAACAAGCCATGCAGGAAAGTGGCGCAGTGCTGATTCAGCGCTACGGCTTTGATGCCGACAAGCACGCTGCTTACATCGAAAAAATTCTCGGCCGCTTTGCCAACCCTTATCTGGTGGATGAAGTGGACCGCGTAGGACGCCAGCCAATTCGTAAACTGGGTCCGAACGATAGACTAGTGAAGCCATTACTCGGCACTATTGAGTACGGTGTAGAAAACAAAACATTACTAAAAGGCATCGCGGCGGCGCTGAAGTACACCAACGACAGCGACCCGCAAGCCGTAGAGTTGCAAGATTCGCTCAACCAACAAGGTGTTCGCAAAACTGTCGCACACTACACTGGTCTTGACGAAAATAGCGCGGAAGTACAGACCATTGAGTCTCTATACAACCAGCTATAACGGTGCAGCTAGATTGGGGGGCAGATTGCCCTCCATCCCAAGAAATAGCTTAGATCAGTATATGGCAGAAAAAATTAACGAGACCGAGATCCTAGAACGACTGAACGATGCGCCATCTGTCCGTGGTTTCTTCATTGCAACAGTCGAAGTATTCAATGAAGCCATTGATGCACTGATGCAACGTATTTTCCGCAAAGACAACTTTGCCGTTCAATCTGTCGTTGGCCCCCTACTTCAAGATACCGGACCGCTCGGCAATCTCTCTGTTCGTTTAAAACTGCTTTATGGTTTGGGTGTTCTGCCTGATGCCGTTTACCACGACATCGAAAGCATCATCAAACTGCGTAATCAGCTCAACAGCGACGGCGCAGAATACACCTTTACTGATCCCAAGATCATCGCACCTATCCAAGCACTCAATTTAGTCAAAAAAATGGGCATGGTTCAATTCAACCCGCTTGAAGAACCCGACGGAGACGTCGACCTGGAGTTTTACCACTTGCAGCTGCAACGCCAACAGCAGGTGATCAAATCCGGACTGTCACTCGCCATCATTGAAATCTGCAATGAGCTGAACAAAGAGAGTCCGTTCTAAACCGTCACGTCCTAAGGCACGGATCGCCTTCCCATTTTCATCACGAGTCACTACCGAATTCTCTGTCGCGTGTTAGCCTTGGCACATCCTTCACCAACAGAGAATCTTTCATGAAAATCGGCATCATCGGCCTGGGCGATATCGCGCAGAAAGCCTACCTACCGGTCATCACTCAACTGCCCGGCGTCGAACTCATTTTCTGTACCCGTAACGCCGACACTTTGTCTTCTCTGGCGAGCCAGTATCGTATTGCTGATACCTGCAGCGACTATCGCGATGTCCTCAATTTCAACCCAGATGCGGTGATGATTCACGCGGCCACCGCCGTGCATCCGGAAATTGCGAGCTTTTTCCTCAGCCATGGCATTCCGACGTTTGTGGATAAGCCATTGGCCGACAGCGCAGCGGCCTGTGAACAGCTGTATGAAGTGGCCGAAAAGCACCAGCAGCCACTGTATGTCGGTTTTAACCGCCGTCACATTCCTCTGTTCAATGCGCATCTGAGCGGCATGCAAAACGGTACTCGCGACGATCTGCGTGGTCTGCGCTGGGAGAAACATCGCTACGATTTGACCGGTGAAATCCGCACTTTCCTGTTCGATGATTTCATTCACCCGCTCGACAGCGTCAACCTGTTCGCCAAAGCCGACCTGAATGATGTGTACATCACCCATCAGATGGCGGGCAATCAGTTGGCCCGGATTGATGTGCAATGGCAGCACGGCGACACACTGCTGCACGCATCGATGAACCGTCAATTTGGCAAAACGGGTGAGCGCATCAGCGCCCAATTTGTCAATGACGCCTATGAGTTTGACTCGTTTGTCGAAGGCAAACGCTGGCACGCCAATCAGGAATCCACACTGGCCCTCAAAGACTGGACGCCGATGCTGACCAGCAAAGGCTTTGCCGACATGATTGGCGACTGGCTGAATGTGGTGCAGAGCGGCAAACTCGCCAGCGACATCATCGCCCGCAACCTCGCCAGTCACCAATTGGCCGAAGCGGTGTGTGCGCGCGTGACGGCTTTGGTCCGTTAGCGCGGAGAGTCTCCTATACTTACTGTGTTGTTGTTCAAACCCTAGCTCAGAACACAGCCGAAGGAGGCACCATGGAACTCCGTAATAAATCCGGTCAGGTGACCCATCTTGCCGACAACCTCACTCTCAAAGAGGTACGCGACATGGGCTTTACCATTGATCTGTGCGACGAAGCGTACGATCAGCAAGAGCACTGGAAAGCCAAAGCCGAACAGCGCGGCCGTCAGAAAGATTACCCTGACGAATCCTGACTCCAGCAAACCGGGCACTCTCGCCCGGTTTTTTATTTCCACCTGTGTTACCCCCAACTATTAGCGTTGCTAATAGTATGAGTAGAAATCCGGTTTGTTCCGATTGTTTCAATAGTGTTAAATCCCTATCAAACAAAGGGGAGCTGTATGAACATTATTGATGTTTTAAAACCTTGGATTCCAGAAGCTATTAGTATTCGTCACGCCATTCACCAACATCCGGAGCTGGGATTCGAAGAGAACCACACTCAGGCATTGGTGGTTTCAGAGCTACACAGCTACGGCGTGGATGAAGTGTGTACTGATTTCGGTAAAACCGGTGTCGTCGGTATCATCAACGGCGCTCTGGGTGATGGCCCTTCTATTGGCCTGCGCGCGGATATGGACGCGCTGCCGATCCATGAAGAGAACACCTTCGCGCATCGGTCATGCCACGACGGAAAAATGCACGCCTGCGGTCATGACGGCCACACCAGCATGCTGCTGCTGGCGGCGCGTTATCTGGCCGACTCTCGCCAGTTCAGCGGCCGAGTGGTCCTAATTTTCCAACCAGCGGAAGAAGGCCGTGGCGGTGCTGCAACCATGATTGGTGATGGACTGCTTGAACGCTACCCGATTGATGCCTGTTACGCGCTGCACAACATGCCGGGCATTCCGGCTGGCCAGTTTGCGTTTAAAACCGGGCCTATCATGGCAAGTTCAGATCGCCTGTTTGTCACCATCAACGGCCAAAGCGGCCATGCTGGTCTGCCGCATCTGACTCAGGACCCACTCTTGGTCGCGACTCATATTTATCAGGGCATTCAGGGAATGGTGAGCCGCAGCTACGACCCGTTTGATCCGCTTGTTGTCTCAGTGACTCAGCTGCATTGCGGCGAAACCACTAACGCAATCGCCGATCAGGCGCACATGAGCGGCACCTTCCGCACGCTCAACCAAGCGACCCGCGACAGCCTGGTGGAACGTCTGGCGCAACTGGTGGAACACAGCGCCAAAGCGCACGGCATGAGCGCAGAATTCAAACTCGGCCCTGTCTCGCATCCGCCAACGGTCAATACCCAAGCGGAAACGGATCAAGCCATTCTGGCGGCGCAAAAAACCGTTGGGGCAGAGAACGTCAACCCGAGCTGCGAAGCCAAACTGACCAGCGAAGATTTCGCCTTTTTCCTCAACCAGGTTCCGGGCTGCTACGGCTTTCTGGGCAACGGCGCGGGCGAAAACGGCACCTGCAGCGTAGGCCTGCACAATAAAGCCTATGATTTTAATGATAATTTACTGCCCATTGGTGCTGCCTATTTCATCCATCTGATTGAAAAACACTAACACCGCATGAGGGGAAGTGAGTCCCCTCTTTACACAAGGAGTGTACTGACAATGTCGACCGTACTGTCACAAAAAGCGGCGCCACGCGCGTCGATGATCGATCGCATTGAGCGATTCGGGGACAAAGTGCCCCATCCGTTTTATCTGTTTATTTTCCTTTGCCTGGGCGTCATGGTGCTCTCTTGGTTGCTTGCTATTGGCGGTGGTGGTGTCACGCACCCGGCCACGGGCGAACTGGTACACGTGAAGAATCTGCTCAGCGGCGAAGGACTGGTGTATATCCTCAAGTCTACCGTCAACAACTTCGTCTCATTCAAACCGCTGGGGCTGGTACTGTGTATGATGCTGGCGGTGGGTTTACTGCAGGAAGTCGGTCTGGCGGACAGTGCCATCAAACACTCGCTGCTCAATGCGCCGCGCCAGTTTGTAACGGCCTCCATTTTCCTGACCGGCATCATCGGCAATCTGGCCTCTGACGCTGCGTTTATTCTGGTTCCGCCATTGGCCGGTCTGATTTTCGCTGCGACCAACCGCAACCCGATTGTCGGCATCGCCGCCGGTTTCGTGGCCGTCGCGGCTGGCTTTACCGCCAACCTGTTTATTGCCGGGACCGACGTACTGTTGTCGGGCATCACAACCGAAGCGTCCAACATTGTGGAACATGTGGAAGTCAGCCCGGCGGCGAACTGGTACTTCATGCTGATCTCAGTACCGATTCTGGTCGTGACAGGCACCCTGTTGACCGACAAATACATTGAGCCACGCTTTGCCCACAGAATGGTGGCGCACGAATCGGCAAGCCAGCAATCTTTCACCATCACCGCGCAACAAAAAACCGCGCTGAAATGGTCAGGCATTGCGTCACTGCTGTTTATCGGTTTGCTGCTGGCTGTCATCTGGCCAAGCGATTCACCGCTGCGCAACGCTGATGGTGGTTTGGTACCGTCCCCGTTTCTGAGCGGCATCATCCCAATCATCATGGCATTTTTCATCATGAATGCGGTGGTGTATGGCGTGAAAGCGGGCACCATCAAACAGGCAAGTGATGTGCCGGAACTGATGGCCAAAGCGCTGAAAGGCGTGGGCGGTTACATCGTGCTGGTGTTTGTGATTGCCCAGTTTATTGCCTGGTTCAAATGGTCCAATCTGGCGATCTTCATCGCGGTGAACGGCGCAGAATGGCTGTCTTCAGTCGAGATGCCCAAGCTGGCCATGATGGCGGTGTTTATGATTCTGGCCGGCCTGATGAATATGATCGTTTTCAGCGGCTCGGCGCAGTGGGCCATTATGGCACCGGTGTTCATTCCTCTGTTTATGCTGCTCGGCGTCGACCCGCAAGTGACGCAGATGGGCTATCGTATTGCCGATTCCACCACTAACATTATCTCGCCGACCAACCCGTATATTCCGATGGTGCTGGCGCTGATCGCCAAATACAACCCGGAGGTGAAGTTCGGGACGTTCCTTGCGATGATGGTGCCGTACGCGCTGGTGCTGTTCGGTGTGTGGGGCGGTTTCTTCCTGCTGTATATGCTGACCGGGCTGCCAGTCGGCCCGATGTAAACTAAATCATCAACGGATGTTGTGAGCCTCTTACTGAGGCTCACTCACCCCAATCCCTGCTTCCCACAACGTCGATTCGCTGACATGCTTTTTCAGGATCAGCGCAAACTCATCCACCAACGCCCGCTGCGTGTCTTTGCGCGTGATAAGTCCCACCAGTCGAAATTGCACCGGCTGCACAATCGGAATAAAACGAATCGCGTCGCTCTGGTTTAACCCGGCAATCGTCGACGAGAGAATGGTCGAACCCAGTCCACTGGAGATCATGCCCAGCAGCGTCGAGGTGTGCGAGGCGCTGAACTCAGGATCGTAAGTCAGCCCGACCCGAGAGAACGCTTCATCGGCCAATGTGCGTAAACTGTTGCCCGGACTGACGCCAATGGTGGCGTATTGATGCGCCTGCTCCCAGCTAATTTCGCTCTGCTCCGCCAGCGGATGGTCGGCACGGCAGACAAAACAGAGATAATCACGAAACAGCAGATCGAAGTTCAGATCGGGATGATTGGGGTTGGTGTTGATGCCAATATCCGCACGTCCTTCCAACACCGAGTGGGTGATGTCGTCCACCCGCTCTTCAATCAGCCGAAAAGTAAAATCCGGGTAGCGTTTTTTGAGGTCATTGAGGGTTTTCGGTGCCAGCGAGGCACACAACGTGTAGAGCGATGAAACCACCAGCGACTTGTTATAGCCATGCTGGCGATCGCGGTTTTCCTGCACCAGTTTATCCAGGCGATTGACGATAAACCGCGCTTCCTGATAGAGATGATGGCCGGCATCCGTCAGCACAATCTTGCGTCCTTTGCGTTCATACAACTCACACGATAGCTGCTGCGCCAGCTTTTTCATCATTTGACTCAGCGCCGATTGGGTAATGTGCACTTTGTCGGCGGCGTAAGTGAAATTCTGCTCTTCAGCCAGCGCGATAAAGGCTTTGAGCTGGCGATAGCTGATATCCATATTCAGGCTCATTCCAGATTAACGGCAAAGGCGCCAGTATACCCTATCGCCAGCCCCTAAGCCGCTTTGGCAACGCAGACAGTGGTGCAGATCTCACTCTCATGACCCCATTTCAGGCAAAGAAAAACCGGGCCTTAAGCCCGGTTTTGCGTGCGTCACTTTAATGGAAGATTTCACTGCCAAAACGCAGGCAGCGGCTGTGGCCGATGAGCTGATTAAACGCATTCCGATCCAGACGGATCAACGTTTCGTGGTCGCCGGATTCCAAGTACACGTGGTCGAGTTCAGTCAGCGACTGATCGCACACCATGTTCATGTGATAAGGCATCCCCATCGGCGGCACTGCACCGCGGTCGCAGTCATCAAACATCTGATAGATATCGCGTTCTTTCACCAGATGATATTTGGCCTGATATTCGTCATTCAACACCCGCAAACTCACTTTAGCGTTTGCCGGCAGAATGGCCATTAAGTGTTTACCATCATGATCTTCCAGTACCACGCCTTTCGCCAGATGCATAGGCTGAATGGCAGCGGTGTGGGCACTGTGCAGCGAACTGTTGCTGTGGCGGTGCACCACTCTTTGATACGGAATATGATGGTCGCGTAAATAATGATCTAAGCGGGTTTCCATGGTCATACTAGCCTCCGCATGTCCTTTCCCCTTCCTGATTATAGAAAAGGAACCCGCTTTTCGCCGCGCAACGCGGCGATTTTACTCAGTCAATCTGGCCGATAAACCAGTGCTGAAAATCCTCCAGCTGCGCCTGATATTGCGGCAGCTCGCTCATCAGTTCAGCCAGGCAAGGTTCAATCGCGATTTTGTTGTAGGTCAGACCGCCAAGGCGCTGCGCCAGTTGCTCCATCGGGTACGGGTCGAGCATGTCGCTGAAAATGGTCGCCTGCACAATCGCGCCGCGTTCCACGTCCAGATACACATCCACCCCGCCCCAGCCAAAGCGCTCATCCATGTTGTGGGTAAACGGTGGCGTTTGGCCAAAGTTCCAGTCCCAGCTGCTTTGCAGCGCAAATTTCTGCTCAAAGCCCGGTAAATCCAAAAACGACTGCGGCGAGATAAATTCCGGCTCCACCTCTTGCTGGTAGTGCTCGCAGTAGGCCTGCATGATCACTTCGCACACCGCTTGGTGTTCAATATCGGCTTTTACCGTGTTGAGATTGATCACCCGCGATTTCACCGAGGTGATGCCTTTGGCTTGCAGCTTTTTGATGTCCGGATTGAGGTAATCCGCCAGACGGCTGAGATCGGCGCTCAGCAGCAGCGTGCCGTGGTGAAAACCGCGATCCAGCGTTTCGCGATACGCAGACCCCGAAAACTTGCGAATGCCATTCGCATCTTCCAGCACCAAGTCGTTGCGGCCATTGGCCACACCGTCAATACCCAGCTTTTTCAGCCCAGCCAGCACGATGTTGGTCGAGACTTCTTTGTCGTATTCCGGTTTCCCCGCCATAAAGGTGAAGTTGGTGTTGCCCAAATCGTGGAACACCGCGCCGCCGCCCGTTTGGCGACGCGCCAGCTTTACCTTGTCCTGTTCCATGCGGTCGGTTTTACACTCGCGCCACGGGTTTTGCGCGCGGCCAATCACCACCGTGTCGGCATTGCGCCACAAAAACAGCACGCGTTGGTCAGCAGGCATGGAACGGAAAATGGTGTCTTCCACCGCGAGGTTAAACCACGGGTCGGTAGAATCGGAGATCAGAATGCGGGTCTTTGTCATGGTCGTTTTCGCACCAAACAGAAGGGAAGATGCGGCTATGTTACGAGATTCTGCGGCCAATCACGAGCCAAAGCGGCATAAAAAAGCCTTCCGAAGAAGGCTTTTCAGCATCAGCGAAAACAGACCTGCGCCCAGCGCGCCAGGCCGGCGGTGACCGAGCCAAAGTAGTTGCCACTCACAACGGGTACATTGGGCAACGCCTGCTCAACCCCGGCGCGCAAAATCGGTGAGCGCGCGCTGCCGCCGGTCATGAAGATCACATCCGGCGTTACTCCACCAAGAGTCACCGCTTCCGTCACCAGTTCAATCATCTTGGTTTTGGGCGCATCAATCGCTTCAATCATCGCTTCGCGTTGAATATCCACCTCCAGCAGCTCCGACAGCACCTTCACTTGCGCCGTCACCTGCGCCGATTCCGACAGCGCAATCTTCGCTTCTTCGGCTTTCTTCACCAGGCTGTAGCCAAGCGTGTCGTGATACACCGCCAGCAAACGCGCCAGTTTCTCCGGCTCACGCGCTTCTTTGTGCAAGCGCTTTAGATCCGCCAGGTTTTCACGGGCGAAAAACTTGGCCTGTGCGCTGACATCGTTAATCGCAATCGGATTCCAGAACTGCGTGATCGGCATTTCCAGCCCGCTTTGAGTCTGGCTGCCAAAACCAAACGGCGTCATCAGTTGTTTAAACGCGAGATGAATATCAAGATCGTTACCGCCCACGCGCTGACCCGTGTGCGCAATCAGGCTTTGGGTTCGATCCGCTTTGCCGCGCCACGATGGCCCCATCTGAATCAACGAGCAGTCGGTGGTACCACCGCCGATATCGACCACCAGTACGGTTTTGTCTTCGTTTAAGGTCGCTTCATATTCCAGCCCGGCGGCGACCGGCTCAAACTGAAACTCAAGGTGGCGGAATCCGGCGCGTGTCGCCGCGCGGCGCAGAATGTTTTCTGCCTGTCGGTTGGAATCTTCCCCGCCACGGCCATGGAAGTTGACCGGACGACCGATCACCGCATCATCAATCACTGCATTCGAGCGCGCTTCCGCCTGAGTTTTGATGTTGGCCATCATGGCGCACACCAGATCTTCAAAGAAACTCAGCTGAATATCGTGCAACCCCATCGCGCCCAAAAACGATTTCGGCGATTTGACGTAATAGACCTCATGCGGGTCCGACAGGTAGAGATCGAGCGCCGCCTGACCGAACACCACGTCATCAAATTGCAGGTCGATGTCTTCATCGCGGTTGGCCGCCACCGAACGGCGCAGAAGTTGCTCGCCCAGCGCATCCGCCGGCGAGATCTGGCGATGGCGGAACAGGTGCTCCGACACCGAATCACGGGTTGGCGCCGCCAGTGTCGACGGAATATAAAGACTGTCGCGCTCAAGAGGGATCAGCACCGGATTCTCATCCTGCATGCTGGCCACCGAACAGTTGGCCGTGCCGTAGTCAAACCCTATGTACATCTGCTTACTCCTACTCTGGTGCGAAAAAGGTCGGCGATACTACCGCAAGCCTTGCCTGATCTCTAGCGGAAATTGTTATTTTTTATGCAGTTTGATAGCGCTTTCGCGCATTTTCTGTTCAGCATTGATTCTCGGTGAACAAGTTGTAAAGATAAGCAACCAGTCGGATAACTGATGCCCGGCGTCATACACGAGTTCAGGAAGAAAACGATGAAGATGGACCTCAATACCTACTGCGAAAGCAGCGTGCTGTGCTGGCTGGCCACCGTCAGTCATACCCTCGTTCCCAATGTGTCACCCAAAGAGATTTTTACGTTGTGGGATGACGAACGTCTGCTGATCGCCAATATCGCCTCGCCCGTCAGCGAGCAGAACATTCTCGCCAACCCCAACGTGTGCGTCTCAATGATTGATGTGTTTGAGCAGCGCGGCTATAAACTCAGTGGCAAAGCGCGCATTGTGCGCCCGGACGATACCGAATGGAGCAACTACATTGGCGCGCTGCGTGAACTGGCTGACGAACGTTTCCCGATCAAAAACATTTTTGAGGTGCAGATTCAATCCAGCACCACCATCATCGCGCCGAGTTATTTCCTGTTCAGCGACACCACCGTGGAAGAGCAGGTGAAAAGCGCGCTGAGCACTTATCAGGTAGAGCGTCCACGCACGTTCAATGCCGCCGAATAACTAACCACAAGCAGGCTTATGACCCACACATCCCCCACACACATCCGCGCCTTTGCGCGCTACTTTCAGTTTAATAACGCGCGCACGCTGTCCACCGATGCACCGAGTGAGCTGCGCGTACTCAACGCCGGTGTTTATCAGGCGTATATCGACCCGACCCGCCGCTACGATAACCAGTTACTGATTCAGGCAGAATGCAGCGTCAGCCAGCTCGCCGCTGCGCTTGAGCTGTATGCCAACGGCCCCGCACCGGAGATCAGCGTTGCGCCAGCGGCCGACAGCGTGACGCTCGAAAACTGGATGAGTGACAACGGCTTCCAGCGCGAGTTTGATCACCAGTTTTTGCAATTGCGCAGCCGCGATTACCACTCCAGTGATTATCACCCTGTGCTGCGCGTGGAACGCTGGACATCAGAGCGCGCCGATGACTTTCTGGCGCTGCTGAAAACCTCCGGCCTGCAATGCAGCGATGAGATTTGGCAAGCCAAACGCCACCTGTATTGCAGTGATGCGTTTCGCTGCTTTGTCGCCTATCAGGGCGATACGCCTTGCGCGTGGGCAACCACATATCTTGATGATGACGTCGCCACACTCGCCAATGCGTTCACGCAGGAAGCCGCGCGCGGCAACGGCTGTCAAACCGCGCTGCTTCACGCGCGCATTCGTGATGCGATTGAACACGGCGCCACGCTGCTCTTAACCGATGTGATGCCGGACAGCATCAGCGCGCGCAACTGCCTGTCGGTCGTGCGGCTTTGAGCCCGTAGTGACCCGTCAGGTATGGTGTCAAAGCGAATAGGATGGCACCGCCAAAGAACAGATCTCCAAGAGCGGAGATGGCACAAATGGGCGCTTCCAGCGTGCAGCGCACACGCTGGAACGGCTTGGATGCCATTGTTAAAACTTCGCCCAGCGCGGTTGAGCTGGCATTTTATCAGCACACTGCGCCGCTGCTGCGCGCGGCAGGTATTCAAATCCCCGAGCTACTCAGCGCAGAGCTAGATCAGCTCGTCATTGAATGGATTCCACATCCTGTAGCACTGGACGAATTCCACAGTTGCGACATCGGCCTCGCGCAAATCGCCAAACTGCACCGCACCGATATCCCTTCCCCAACCCCACTCAAACGTCATAGCTGGTCTCAGGAGCAGACAGATCAAACTCTGGCGCTGCTGTCATTGCCAGAGTGCAGCTCTGAACTGCTGCGCCAGTGTCAGGTACGCAGCCATACGTTGTTTGATACCGAGCAAATCATTTCCGGTGATACCAACAGCGGCAATTGGGGCAAACGTACCAATGGCGACTGGGTGCTGTTTGACTGGGAACGTTTCGGCCACGGCCACATCGCGATCGATCTCGCCCCGCTGATTCCCGGTATGGGTGAGATATCGACCTACTCCGCCCTTGCGCAGCGCTACACCCGTTTCAACCCGGATATGGATGCAACCGCACTGGCTCGCCACATTTTGCTGAGCAAAGCGTGGCTGGTTACCGAAGTCGTGACACTGCTGCACCAGCGCCGCAACCCCATGCTGAATAAATACGTCACTTGGTACAACCAAACACTACCAGACTGGTTTGAGCGCATCGCCAGACATCTCTGAGCGAGCCTACGTTCACGGCGATGTGTTTATGCCTTTGCCAAGCAATCGGCGTATACTCGCCCTTTACGTTTATCAGGGCTTTGTTATGCACCATCCCGCTCACTCCGTTATTGTTCTCGACTTTGAAACCACCGGACTTTCACCCAACATGGGCGATCGCGCGATTGAAATCGGTGCGGTGAAACTCATCGACGGTCAGGTCGCCGGCACGTTTCAACAGTTGATGAATCCGGGCTTTCGCGTTAGCGGGTTTATTGAAGGCTACACTGGCATCACTAACACCATGCTGCGCGCAGCGCCCAGTTGTGAAGAGGTGATGGCCGAATTCGCTCACTTCATCGGCGACACCCCGTTAGTTGCACACAACGCGTCGTTCGATAAACGCTTTCTGGATGCCGAATTTGACCGCATCGGCGCGCGCTATCCCGGTCAGTTTGCCTGCTCAATGTTGATTGCCCGCCGCCTGATTCAAAACGCGCCCACCCACAAACTGGGCGATTTGGTGCGCTTCAAACAGATTGAAAACGACGGTACTTTTCACCGCGCGTTAGCCGACTCACAAATGACCGCCAGCCTGTGGATGTTGATGGTCAACGACCTGCGCGAACGCGGTGTCCGCGACCCGAGTTTTGCGCTGATGCAGAAGATCAGCAAAACCAATAAAGGGGCGTTAAGGGGCGTGTTGGCGGAGTATAAGGGGTGA
>ERZ1673961.6-NODE-6-length-116967-cov-6.330291_pt1 | contig 116967 bp, 98 predicted proteins | sample MGYA00580189_ERZ1673961 | MGnify/ENA primary metagenome ERZ1673961 (study PRJEB41334, sample SAMN05608105) | rock metagenome | biome: terrestrial subsurface; feature: shale formation; material: shale | place: USA: Pennsylvania ... | reverse complement strand
AAAGACAAAAAGCCTTTAAATTCAGTACGTAGAGATGTGATTGTGGTGTGCAATGTAAGGTGATTTTAAGCGTTGAAAGGCTGGGCGGCATCAGGGTGCGAGATGATGGCGAAAGTACGACGCTTGGATACTTCGCCCACAAAAGGTGTAGTAGACATGAAACGGATCTTCTCTTGATGCTAAAACGGGGACTAAAGCCGCGCCCTAGCCTTTCGGTTCAAATTTGCGCGGTATTCTCGCTGATCTTGGCCTTGGGAGCAACTTTAAGACACGAATGGAATAAAAGCTGAGTTTTTACTTTGCCATTAATTTCTCTGCAATTATGGACTATAACTGATAAGGAAGAACAGGGAATGCTCAACCTCTATGACCAGATTCAAGCAGATACATTCATTAGCGTTTCGCCAAGCCAAGACCGTCTTTCTGGTCTCCGTACTATTGGGGTTGTGCTTCAGCTTCTATCATACGCTGGTCGACCTGCATCAGGAGCGCGGGCGAATTGAGGAACACTACCATTTTCGCCTGATGCAAAGCTATGCGAACGCCAGCCAAGCCGCGTACCATCTCAATCATTTACTGGCAGAGCAAGTAGCCACCAGCCTGATGGCCGATCCCGGTATCTACCGCGTGGCGATCGTCGATGATTTTGGTGACGATCTGGCGCGCATGGAACAGGAGGTCAAACCGCAGGGCGTGTTTATTCAACTACTGTCGCGCTATCTCACTCCCGATGTACCAACATTTCAGGCTGACCTGCATCAACCCAATTCCAACGTGGTGGTAGGGACATTAACGTTTTCCATCGACGGCAGCTCGATCGCCAAAGATTTCATTGCCAAGACGACACGGGTGTTGTTGTTCGATCTGCTGCGCAACATTTTGCTGACGTCGATTCTGCTGGTGTTCTTCTACCGTAAGTTGTCGCTGCCTATTACCACGCTGATCAACTGGGTGCGCTCACTACCGGATACGCCACACAACATTTCGCCGCCGCCACTGAATCAGGAGAGCGAGCTGAGCGAACTTGCTTCTTCGTTTCAAACCCTGTGGCATGAACGGGAACTGGCCGAAGCCAAACTCAACCAGCTCGCCTATTACGACAGTCTCACAGGGTTGGCCAACCGCAGCCTGTTGCTACAGATGCTGAGTAAATCCCTCGATCAAGCTGAGCAAACGCAGCAGAGTGGTGTGCTGTTTTACCTCGATCTGGACCGATTTAAAACCATCAATGATTCGCTCGGCCACACCATTGGCGACAAGCTGATCAAAGCGATCGCCACCCGTCTGCAAGCGTGGGCTAAACACGACTATATTGCCGCGCGTATCGGCGGTGATGAGTTTGTGGTCTTGATCCCCACTCTGCCCAATGATCGGGTGGAGAACGTCGCCAAGCAGTTGCTGGCGCTGATTTCCAACCCGTATTCGATTGATGATCACCAGCTCTACTGCTCCGTCAGTATCGGCATCTCGATGTTCCCGTCACTGGGCACCACCAACATCGATATTCTGCGTCAGGCCGATACCGCGCTCTACCGGGCCAAAGTCTGCGGTCGCAACAAATACGTGTTTTATGAGCCGGAAATGCAGGCTCAGGTGGAATCATTCCTCGAAACCGAAAAAGGCTTGCATGAAGCGTTGAGCCGCAATCAGTTTGAGCTCTACTATCAGCCACAGGTGAACCTCAATCATCAGATCATCGGCGTGGAAGCACTGATTCGCTGGAATCATCCACAGAAAGGGGTACTGCCTCCGGGCGCGTTCATGTCGATTGCAGAAGAGACCGGGCAGATACTGCAAATCGGCAATTGGATTATTGAACAAGCGTGCTATCAGTACGCGCAGTGGAAGAAAGACGGCGTGCTGCCTGACGAGTTTCAACGCCTGGCGATTAACATCAGTCCGCTGCAATTTGCTCAGGATTCGTTTGTCGATCACATCCACGAGACATTGCATCAGGCTGGCATCACTGGTGAACACATCGAACTGGAGATCACCGAAAACCTGCTGCTGGAAAATGTAGAGAGTGCGATTGAAAAAATGGCGCGCCTGAAAGAGTTTCAGCTCAACATTTCCATCGATGATTTCGGTACCGGCTACTCCTCGCTGCGCTACCTGAAACATCTGGCGGTCGATGTCTTGAAGATCGACCGTTCATTCGTGACACAGTTGCATCTTGATGACAGCGATCAGGCGATTGTCGACACCATCATCATGATTGCCCGCCGACTGGGGCTGGAAGTGATTGCCGAAGGAGTAGAAGATACTTTTGAACTCAATGCGCTGAAAGCGCTGGGATGCGAGCAGTTCCAAGGTTATCTGTTTGATAAGCCGCTCAACGCGAAAGAGATGGCTCAGCGTTTCACTCACAACCGCTATCATGAGCTGCTGGAACCAGTAGCAGCCCGCCAGTTTGGCCTTAAATGATCACAGAAACAGATAGCTCATGATGATCGCATCTTCGTGCCCATTGGCCGTAGGGTAGTAGTTCACCCGGCGGTCAATATCGTTAAATCCCAGCTCCGAATAGAGAGCATAGGCGCGTTGATTGCTTTCGCGCACCTCCAACCAGGCACTCTCCGCGCCCGCTTGCTCACAGATGTCCAGAAAATACTCGGCCAATTGGCGACCATAACCTTTGCCCTGCTGCTGCGGATCAATGGCGATATTGAGCAGTGTCACTTCACCAACAATATTCTGCGCGTAGAAATAGCCCACCAGCGTCTCATCCACCAACATAACGTAATGACAGGCACCCCGACTGGATAAATCACCAATCATGTTTGCTGACCAAGGATGAGTATGGGCACGTTGCTCAATCTGATACACCGCTTGGGTATGCTGCGGTGCCATTGGCATAAACTGAATCGTCATTAAGATTGTGCTCCGTATGAGCAAATTTGCTGCCATAAATCACGGCGATGTTGGGTATGACCGTCAATCTCAGCCAGCGTTGGTGAGATCAGACGATTCGCAGAAGTGTCAGCAGCCACGTCACAGCCAGCAAGCCATATCCACTCCAGGCCAGCCAGTTCAAGCTGAGACAGTTGATGCGGGTAGACATGTCGTGCTGCACTCAACGGTAAATGGAAACTCTTCAACACACGCTCAAACAGTATCGCTTCTGCTGCCGTCGGGTGGCTGGCGCAGACCAACAGCAAGCGGCAACCTTCGTCCAGTGGTGCCAGCGTCGGCTGATAGCCCTGCAGACGTTCCGGATGTACCAGTTCCCAGCTCTGAATGCCCATGGCGTGTAAGTATTGCTGTTGGTGATCAGACATGTTGAGTTGCTCATAATTTCAATGCGCGTCATGCTAACAAACTTCCGCGAATCCACTCAAGAAGCGCAGCGCGAAAAAGCGAAAAAACAAAGGAGCCCACAGGCTCCTTCACATCGTTGCTTTGGAAAATGGCAAGCCGTTTATGCCAAGTCGGAAAACTCTGGGCAGTACTGAATTTCGCCACTGCGCCCTTTCAGTTCATCGTCCCACAACGCGACAATCTGAAACGCACCAGCTGGTACATCCCACTGACAGCGAAAACCCTGCTCATCGGCAGCCGTAAAACCAAAACGGGAATAGTAGGCCGGATCCCCCAGAACAACACACGCCGGGTACCCCAGTTCACCCAGTGAAGCCAGACCTTCGTGCACCAATTCTGCACCCAGGCCCTGCTTACGGTATTCAGCCTTCACGGCGAGTGGAGCAAGCCCCTGCCAGTTAAGATCTTCACCGTTGAGATGCACCGGGCTAAACATGGCATGTCCAACCACTTCGCCCTCATCATCACACGCGACCAATGACAAAGTCCGATGGCCGTTTTCGCGTAATGCCATGACCAGATTGGCTTCAGCCTCGGTGTCAAAGACCTCTTTCAGTAAGCGGTCGACGGCCAGAATGTCCGCTGGAGCCTCAGTTCGAATAAGCATTCACTACCTCATTGTGTGTATTTGGCGTTTGCATGCCTTTATGCACAAAATCGGCGAGTTGGTGAAGTAAAATTTGCAATGCTTTGGGTAATTGTTCCAAATCCACACTGTCCATCAAATTTTTCACTTCCAGTCCCAGTTCTGTGTCACCTTCAATCGACAGGCGGCGCTGGAAAAATAAGGTATCCGGATCTTCTTTGCGTCCGGCAATCAGAATCAGGTCATTCAGATCGCCACTAAAACTCACATCTTCGTGCTTCACATTATCAGCCACGATAAGATTGTCATTCTCATAACTGATAAACCAGCGTAAATTCAGGTCACGAATTTCGACTTTCAGCCATTTATCTTCAAGAAATTCGAAGTCTCCATCGTCTAGCGCTTCATGAAAGGCGAGTTTGAGCCCATCCAGCAAGGCTTTTTTTTGCACAGATTTGGGCAATAAGTGGATTGGAGATCTCAAAATTGATGCGGCATTTTGAACTAGTTGAGTACGAATCTTGTTAATCACGCGCGTTATCCGTTACCTTTAATTTAAGTGTGTCTCATCATAATGGATGTATTTGCGCCGATTCCTGTTATGCATCAAAAAACCCGTACCCTGATGCACCTTTTCAGTAACAGGAATCAAAGTTATAGTTAATATCTCTTGTAAGAGTAACAAGTTCAATGAATAGTACGCGCTCTGGACGGTTGGTAGTATCTTGATGCTTTCGCACATGCCCTCGCAAAATATACAGCACTGGTTTGCAAAAATTACGTCGAATAGTCCGTTCTTTTTTGCACTGCTTAATGACCAACATCAGTATGTTCTGGTCAATGAGCGCTATTGCGATATCGCAGGCCTTCCTGCTGACGACTTGATTGGTATGAACGACACTCAGGTTTTGGGTGAACACTTCTACCAGCATCTCCAACCGTATTACTCTCGTGCGTTTAACGGAGAAACTCTCGAAGCGGAAGTGACGCTGCATGAACTCGATCTAGAGACCAGCCTGCACTTTTCCCTGTCCCCGATACTCAACGACAACCAAGTTGAATATGTGGTGTTTCACGCCATAGACACCTCCGAAAAACAGATCCTAATCCGATCGCTAGAAGAGTCGGAGAACAAGTTCTCGACCCTGACTACTCTGCTGCCGGATGGCTTACTGTTGGTGGAAGACGACTGCATCATTTCTGCCAACCCATCATCCGCTCGTTTGCTCGGTTTTGATGACACGTCCGATCTTCTCGGTGAAGAGCTGTCACGCCTGTTTATTGATGAGAAAACCAAAGCCGTATTTACTACGCCGATAGGGCTGCTGTTGTCTGAAGCCCCTCTGGTTTGCCTCACAGGTCCGCGCTGCGGCTTTGAGCGTAAAGTTCAGCTGAACGCTGGCACTACTCGTGTTCTGGGCAGCAATTCTCAACTGATCCTGATTCAGGATGCGTCGCAGGCGACTAAGCAGCTGTCCGCGACGACCCAAACGGATATGCATATCGATACCTTAACCGGTTTGTATAACCGTTTGGGCTTTACCAAACGTCTGGAACAACTGATTCAGAACGATACTCCGCTGGTGATGCTCTACCTCGACATTGATAACTTCAAGAATATCAATGACTCGCTGGGTCATCACATCGGTGACAAAGTCATTAAAGAAGTCTCTTCACGCCTTAAACGTCTGCTGCCGCCACAAGCGGTGTTGGGCCACCTCGGCGGCGATGAATTCGGTTTGATCCTGCCAGAGCCCGAACATAACCGTTCGGCGGAAATGCTGGCGGAGCGCATTATTTCGCTCATCAACCAGCCGTTCGATCTGCACCACTTCAGTAAACGTCTCGCCTGTTCTATTGGCAGCGTCCGCTACCCGGGCGACGGCAATGATGCACGCGTGTTGCTGCAAAACGCCGACACCGCGATGTATGAAGCCAAAGACCGCGGACGTAACCGTCTGATCAAGTTCAATGATCAAATGAATAAAGAAGCGCGCATGCGCTTGTGGCTGGAAATTGAACTGCAAAAAGCACTGCAGCAAAATGGCCTCGAAGTGTGGTACCAACCGAAAGTGAACGCGCGTGATTTCAGTATCAACGGCGCCGAAGCTCTGGTGCGCTGGAAACACCCAGTTGAAGGCTATATCAGCCCGGGGGCCTTCATTCCGGTCGCGGAAAAAGCAGGCTTGATTGAACATCTTGGCCGCGTGGTGATGCGCGATGTGTTTGCGACCGTCAAACGCTGGAAACAGCAAGGTATTCTGCCAGGCCGTGTGGCGATCAACATTTCGCCCGAGCAGTTTGGCAACCCACAACTGATTGATTACCTTGAGAAGCTGTTGCGTACCACCGCTTTGGATCCAAACTGCATCACCTTTGAGCTGACTGAGAGCGCAATGATGAGCGACAGTGATCATACGCTGCAAATGCTCAATGCCATCAAAAAACTGGGGTTCTCGCTGTCAATTGATGATTTCGGTACAGGCTATTCATCGCTCGCTTATCTGGCCCGATTCCCGATTGATGAGCTGAAAATAGACCGCGCATTTATCACCGACATCGACACACTGCCCAAGCAGGTCACGGTGATTGAAAACATCATCAATTTGGGTAAATCACTCAATCTGACTGTCGTGGCAGAAGGGGTTGAAACCCAACAACAAGCGACACTACTTTCCAACCTGAACTGCCATTCCATTCAGGGCTTCCATTTCTACCGGCCTCAGCCAAAGCACGAAGTGGAAGAGCTGTTTTCGCAGCATCGACGCCACCGTAAATCACTCTAAGTGAGTAATTTCGCCTTTATTGAGTGAAACCTGCCTTACATCAAATCCGGTATTCATAATTCTTCATAAAATGCGGGCACTTTTCCTTAGAAAACAGTACCCGAGCAATGGAACTTCTCTGTCCCGCAGGTAACTTGCCTGCTCTCAAAACGGCCATTGATTGTGGCGCCGACGCGGTCTACATCGGTTTTAAAGATGACACCAACGCGCGTCACTTCGCCGGCCTTAACTTCAGCGGTAAAAAGCTGGATAAAGCGGTTCAGTACGTGCATGACCAAGGTAAAAAAATCCACGTTGCGCTGAATACCTTTGCGCACCCGAACGGTTTTGAACGCTGGACAAACGCGGTGGATCAGGCTGCAGATTTGGGTGTCGATGCCCTGATCGTCGCCGATGTGGCCATTCTTGATTACGCTGCCCAGCGTTACCCCGACATGGAACTGCACCTCTCCGTGCAGGCCTCTGCCACCAACGTCAAAGCGGTAGAGTTCTACAAGCAGAATTTCAACGTGAAGCGTGTTGTTCTGCCCCGCGTACTGTCGATTCACCAGGTCAAACAGCTATCACGCAACATTCCGCAAGATGTTGAATTGGAGGTGTTTGCCTTTGGCAGCCTGTGCATTATGTCGGAAGGTCGCTGCTATCTGTCGTCGTACATGACCGGCGAATCACCGAATACCGTCGGTGCGTGCTCACCAGCCAAATACGTGCGCTGGCAGGAAACCGCGTCCGGTCTTGAATCGCGCCTGAATGAAATCCTGATCGACAAATATTCAGCCGGAGAGAATGCGGGCTATCCTACGCTGTGCAAAGGCCGCTTTGTGGCCGAACTCGACGGTGAACAAAAGCGCTACCATGCATTGGAAGAACCCACCAGTCTCAATACTCTTTCACTATTGCCAGAGCTGTTTGCTGCAAATGTCGCGTCAGTGAAAATCGAAGGACGTCAGCGCAGTCCCGCTTATGTCGAACAAGTGACCCGAACCTGGCGTGCCGCCATCGACCGCTATCTGGCTAACTCGGGAGCTTATCAGGTAGAAGCCGCGTGGAACGCTGCGCTGGCCAATGTTTCGGAAGGCACGCAGACCACACTGGGCGCCTATCATCGCCAGTGGCAATAATCGAAGTGGAGAATGCAATGAAATACGCCCTTGGTCCCCTGCTCTACTTCTGGCCTAAACAGGACGTTGAGCAATTTTATCAACAAGCTTGTGTCAGCGATGCGGACATCATTTATCTGGGTGAAACCGTCTGTTCGAAGCGTCGCGAAATGAAACCGCAACACTGGCTGGAGATCGCCAAAGCGCTGAGTGCAACCGGTAAGCAGGTCGTGCTCTCAACCATGGCTCTGCTCGAAGCACCAAGCGAAATCAATGTGATGAAGAAGTACATTGATAACGGCGATTTCGCCGTGGAAGCTAATGACATGGCCGCGATTCAAATGGCCAGTGAAAAAGGCATTCCGTTTGTGGTCGGCCCGGCGATCAATACTTACAACGCCCATGCGCTGAAACTGTTTCTCAAACAAGGGATGACGCGCTGGTGTATGCCTGTGGAACTCTCTCGCGACTGGCTGGCGAACGTTCTCGAACAGTGTGAACAGCTGGGCATCCGTGGAAAGTTTGAAACCGAAGTGTTCAGTCACGGTTACCTGCCTCTGGCCTACTCTGCGCGTTGCTTTACCGCGCGCGCCGAGAACCGGGCCAAAGATGAGTGTGAAACCTGCTGTATTAAATATCCCACCGGCATTCAGGTTCACAGTCAGGAAGGTCAATCGGTATTTAATCTCAACGGTATTCAGACTCAATCGGGATACTGCTATAACCTCATCAACGATCTGCCTGCGATGAGCAGTCTGGTGGATGTGGTGCGGCTCAGTCCATTGGGGGTGGAAACCTTCGGCCATCTCGAGCGTTTTAAAGCCAATGAACAGGGCCAGAAGCCCCAACCGCTTGAGCATCACCAATGCAACGGCTACTGGCATCAACTGGCGGGTTTAGAAATTAAAAATATCTGACTAAAAAGGCTGAAGTTCTACTTCAGCCTTTTGGTTTCTTTGCACGTCAATTCACTAAGCACAAGCAGGTACAGACGTTTTTCCTAAGCGTGAGACATCACGCCACAGCATCACACCGACCACGCAGCTAAGCGCGATATTCGACAGCGGAAACGCAATCCACACTCCGGTAATGCCGTACAGCTTCGGCAAAATATACAGAAACGGTAACTGAACCATCATGTTACCCACGGTGACAAACATCGCCTTGCCGCCATGATTGGTTGCCTGATAGTAAGCGGCACTGACCACCAAAAAACCATCCAGAAACAGGGCAAACATATGCAGTTTGAGCGCAAACACCGCGCCTTCCATCAAGCGAGGATCGTTTGAGTTAAAAATGCCGATAACCTGTTCGGGGAACAGATTTATCATCAGCACAAACACCACCCCGCCCAGCACTGCAATACTCATGGCGACTTTCAGCAAGCGGCGAATGTTGTCGTACTGACGCGCTCCATGGTTAAAGCTCGCCAGCGGCTGCATCCCGTTGGCAATACCTTCCACGGTGAGATAGTACACGGTGACGATATATCCCAAAATGGCATACGCGCCTACCATCACGGCATTACCATACTGAATAATCAGGCTGTTGTGCAGCGCCACCATGGTTGAACCGTAGGCATACATAAAAAAGCTGGAAACTCCGATGGCAAAGATCTTCGGCAGATAGCGCCACTCCATGGTAAGACAAGCGCGCGTCAGACGCAGTTTGGCACGCTTTGAGAAGAAGTAGCTAAAACCAAGACCGGTGACGATCAGCTGCGAAATCGCGGTCGCAATCGCCGCTCCGGTTAACTCCCATTGCAACCAGGCAATCAGCACGTAATCGAGCACGATATTGCACAGCGCGCCCACCACCATCAGCAATGTGGCTAAATTCGGACTGTCGTCATTGCGCAGCAAAAATGGCATTGCAATCGACCCCAGAGTGAAGACACAACCGATGATCAGGATTTGCAGATACTGCATGCCCAATTCAAACGTGCGCCCTTGAGCGCCTTGCCAACGCAAAAAGTCATCAGCGAAGAACCACAGTATCGTAGCAACGATCGGCGCCAACATCACCAGCGTCAGCAACCCCGTCGCAAGAATGCGTTTGGCACTGTGGAGATCTTTTTCGCCTTGTTTAATCGAGGCCAATGCTCCGGTGCCCACCCCGACCAGCATCCCCATCCCCAGAATCGTACCAATCACGGGCCAAGCCACGTTAATTCCAGCTAAACCTTCCGCGCCCACATAGTGGCCGATAAAGATGCCATCCACGACCTGATAAAGGCCGTTCACCAACATGGCTGCAACGGTCGGAATCGCGTAACGCAGAAACTGACGATAGATAGACGTATTCATATTCAACCACTCATTAATATAATTAGCCTAGCTAACTAAAAACATAAAAAATTAACGCAATGCTTTACTCAATAACATACCAAGAACTGCCGACTCCTCATCACTGAGATGTTGTGACACCCGGTTGGCCAGAATTTGATACACCTTAGCTTCTGATTCAAGGTGCTCTTCCGCCAGCTCGGTCAGCTCAAAACGATGTGAGCGGGCATCTTCGCTGCAACGAGTCCTTCTAACTAAGCCTTTTCGTTCTAGGCGCTTGACCATATTAGAAGCAGAAGGTTTAGTCACTTCCAGTTCCGCGGCAAGATCTGTCAGCCGAATCGCTTCCTGTGCTCCCTGAATCACTTTTAAGTAGTCATACTCATTAAAACTGAGCTGCGCGATTGGGTCTTCTTTATTGTACTTTCGCCACACTTTTGCCGTGAAACGTTCCAGTTTTTCCAGTTGAATGCCTAAACTCATGAATCTTGCCACTTGGTTAGATAGGCTAACTATTTTGCCTAAACTAAAAACAACAGGCAATAAAAAAGCCGCCTTATCAGCAGCCTTTTTATCTTAGTGATGGAATGTCACATTAAGATGACAAGTTATTCAGCTTCAGGCTTTGCCTTGGCCAATTGAACATCGCGCAAGTGTTGGTAGATGCGGCCAAGTTCAATGAACGCGTAGCGATGCTCGACGTACTCATACACGTTGAAGGAAATCGCCAGCTTATAGAGTGAGACTGCGTGGGCATAGTCACCTTGCATCTGATAGCGTTTGCCAAGATAGAAATACGCTTCGGTCAGGTGCTGTGCCAGTGCGCTGTTATCACGAGTACCGCCCAGCACAGCTTTGAAAGCCTGCTCCTCAGAGACTTCATTCAGCATCAGAGCTACCAGTACCCAGCCCCATTGCTCATCATGTTGTTGATAGCGTGCCATCAAATCCTGACGAGCTTGTTCAGGATACTGCTCGCTTTGAATAATATACAGCCAGAGCGCGCGAAACGGGTCGCTCGGATCCTGCTGATAATGTTTGGTAATTTCTTCCAGAGCCAGCTCCGGACGCTCTCCGTAGTAAAGGGCAATTGCGCGGTTACGGGCGGCATAGAAGTTTTCCGGATCGAGTTCCAGCGTGGAATCAAACGATTCATAGGCTGCATCAAACTCGCCTGCTTCGGTGTAATACACGCCGAGCAGATTGAAGATATCCGGTTGCGCCGGATTGAGAGAAAGTGACTGAGTAAAATCCAGACGAGCCAAATCTCTGAGGCCGACACTGTCGTAGTAATTGCCGCGTTCGAATAACATTTTCGCGCGTACTTCGTCGCTCAAATCCGTACGTTGCAACAGTTGAGTTAAGCGGGCAATCTGTACTTCCTGCTGAACACTGGCTTGCAATGGAATCGCCATCGGTGGATATACCCATTGGGTATTTTGCGTCGAAGACTTAGTGGCACAACCTGCCAGAATCATCAGCGCTACGCTGACCGTTGCGGTTCGAAACCATTTCACAAATCGATACTCCTGTTTATCCCGCATTAAAAAAGGGAGCGAATGACGCTCCCTTTATAACATGCTTTGGCGTTAAAAAGCGAAAACAGATCGCGCTTTAACCCAGACAGTGACGCTTATTCAGCTTCTGGTGCATCCTGTGCAGCCATCGCTTCTTCAGCTGGTTTTTCAACCGCTTCTTTCATGCTCAGACGTACACGGCCTTGACGGTCGATTTCCAGAACTTTAACTTGTACTTCTTGGCCTTCAGACAGTACGTCAGACACTTTCTCGATACGCTTGTCAGCGATTTGAGAAATGTGTACCAGACCATCTTTACCAGGCAGTACCGTTACGAATGCGCCGAAGTCAGCCAGACGTGCCACTTTACCCGTGTAGATCTTACCCACTTCAACTTCTGCAGTGATCTGCTCGATACGACGAATCGCATCTTGCGCTTGCTCACCTGAAGTTGCCGCGATCTTGATCGTGCCGTCATCTTCGATTTCAATGGTGGTGCCTGTTTCTTCAGTCAGCTGACGAATCACTGCGCCACCTTTACCGATCACGTCTTTGATCTTGTCTGCGCTGATCTTCATGGTGTGGATACGTGGAGCGAATTGAGAGATATCGTCACGAGCACCAGAGATAGCTTGATCCATTACAGACAGAATGTGCAGACGTGCACCTTTTGCCTGGTTCAGAGCGATCTGCATGATCTCTTTCGTAATACCTTCAATCTTGATGTCCATCTGCAGTGCAGTCACACCGTTTGAAGTACCCGCTACTTTAAAGTCCATGTCGCCCAGGTGGTCTTCGTCACCCAGAATGTCAGACAGAACGACGAAGTCATCTTCTTCTTTCACCAGACCCATTGCGATACCCGCAACCGATGCTTTGATTGGCACACCCGCGTCCATCAGAGCCAGTGAAGAACCACATACAGACGCCATTGAAGACGAGCCGTTTGATTCAGTGATTTCAGATACTACACGCACTGTATATGGGAATTCATCGATAGAAGGCATAACCGCAGCAATACCGCGTTTTGCCAGACGACCGTGACCAATTTCACGACGCTTAGGAGAACCCACAAAACCCGTCTCGCCCACACAGTATGGAGGGAAGTTGTAGTGCAGCAGGAAGTGATCTTTCTTCTCGCCAGTCAGTTCGTCGATGATTTGCGCGTCACGTTGAGTACCCAGAGTCGCCGTAACCAGAGCCTGAGTTTCACCACGAGTAAACAGAGCACTACCGTGAGTACGTGGCAGAACGCCAGTACGTACGTCCAGTGCACGAACCATGTCTTTTTCACGGCCATCGATACGTGGGTTGCCAGCGATGATGCTGCGACGTACCACAGTTTTTTCCAGGTCGTGGAAAATAGTGTGGATTTCTTTTGGATTCAGTTCTTCGTCTTCAGCCAGCAGCTTCGCGCTGACTTCAGCACTGATTTCGTGGATGCGGTCATAACGCGCCATTTTCTCAGTGATTTGGTACGCTTCAACCAATTGGCTTTCAGCCAGCTCAGCAATCTTCGCTTTCAGCTCAGTGTTTTCTGCTGGCGCTTCCCAATCCCATGCAGGAGTCGCAACTTCTGCTGCGAATTCGTTGATCGCTTTGATCACGGTTTGTTGTTGATCGTGACCAAATACAACCGCAGACAGCATCTCTTCCTCAGACAGAACTTCTGCTTCAGATTCAACCATCAGAACGGCAGATTCAGTACCAGCAACCACAAGGTCAAGCTTCGATGTTGCAAGCTCAGCGTTGCTTGGGTTCAGAACCAATTGACCGTTGATGTGACCAACACGCGCAGCACCGATAGGACCATTGAACGGAATACCAGAGATCGCTAGCGCAGCAGAAGTACCAATCATGGTCACGATGTCAGGTTGCACGTCTGGGTTAACAGACACAACGGTCGCAATCACTTGAACTTCGTTTTTAAATGCATCTGGGAACAGCGGGCGGATTGGACGGTCGATCAGACGTGCAGTCAGCGTTTCGCCTTCAGAAGGACGGCCTTCACGCTTAAAGAAGCCGCCAGGGATTTTACCTGCAGCGTAAGTACGCTCTTGGTAGTTTACTGTCAGAGGGAAGAAATCTTGGCCTTCAACGGCTTCTTTCTTACCAACCACGCTCACGAATACTGCTGTATCGTCCATGGTTACCATTACAGCTGCCGTTGCCTGACGAGCCATAACGCCAGTTTCCAGTGTCACGGTGTGGTTACCGTACTGGAATGTTTTTACTACTGGTTTTTCAAACATTGAGTTTTTCCTTTTCCAGGGCATACCTGGATGAATCAATTGAAGACTCAAAACATCACCAATCGCGACTAGTAAAAACTGACTGATTGCCCAATCTGCTTTTAATAGCCGCGACCTGTTGGCCGACTTACGGTGACTGTAATGCCTTGAGTTTAGATAATGCTGACTTCATCAAGTCAGACGGCGGGTAGTATAAACTACATTGCGAAAGATGTGCCAAATTTAGATAACAAAAAAGGGGCATATAGCCCCTTTTTAGACAAACTGTACTATGCAGCCACTGATTAGCGACGTAGGCCTAGACGTTTGATTAGATCTTGGTAACGAGACAGGTCTTTGCCTTTCAGGTAATCAAGAAGTTTACGACGGCTAGAAACCATGCGTAGCAGACCACGACGGCTGTGGTGATCGCCTTTGTGCGCTTTGAAGTGACCTTGTAGGTGGTTGATAGAAGCAGTCAGTAGAGCTACTTGTACTTCTGGTGAACCAGTGTCGCCTTCGCCACGTGCGTATTCAGCAACGATTGCTGCTTTAGTTTCTGCATTCAGAGACATAATTCTCTCCTAAAGAGTTAAGTTTATATTTGTGCCAGCCAATCTCTGATTCAGCCGACACGAGGAGCGCGAATTATAGGGAATTATTCCCCTTCGCACAAGATCAAAAAAGACGGTTACTCGGCGTCTTTCGGGTAAACCACCAGACGTTTCGGCGCAATTTTGCCATCGTCGTTCATTTCACCCACGCCCAGGAAGAGTTTCTCCTCTCCGCCAGTCAAACGGACGAAGCAATCACTTGGCGCGCCAAAGACTTGCACCGCTTGACCGTGTTGTACCATGTGCACCAGTTCAGGTACCAGATTCACCTCTGGCAAATCCTGCACTGCGGTATCCATTGGTAGCAGCAACGCATCTAAAATCTCGTAAGGTGAGCGATCTTCGCGTTGTGCTTGCTCAACCATTTCGTTGAGTTGCTCCAGCGTGACCATATTTTCGTACGGGTACTTTGCCACACCAGTGCGGCGCAGCATCGTGACGTGAGCACCACAGCCCAGCATTTCGCCTAAATCGTCAACGATAGTACGAATGTATGTGCCTTTTGAGCAATGCACTTCCATCTCCACTTCATCGCCTTCAAAGCGATGCAGGACAATGTCGTACACTGTAATCTTGCGCGCTTCACGCGGCACTTCAATACCTTGGCGTGCGTATTCGTACAACGGACGTCCTTGATATTTCAGCGCAGAAAACATCGATGGCACCTGATCGGTTTCGCCACGGAATGATTCAATCTTGGCCAGCAATGTTTCGCGCTCGACATGCACCGGGCGTGTTTCCACCACTTCACCGTCAGAGTCTGAGGTGTCGGTGCGCTCACCTAACTTGGCAATCACGCGGTAGCGTTTGTCGGAGTCGAGCAGGAACTGGGAGAACTTGGTCGCTTCACCGAGACAAATCGGCAGCATACCAGTTGCCAGAGGATCCAGAGCACCTGTGTGTCCGGCTTTCTCGGCGAAAAACAGGCGTTTCACTTTCTGTAAAATGTCGTTCGACGAAATGCCCGTTGACTTATCCAGTAACAGAACACCGTTGATCGCACGGCCTTTACGACGACGCGCCATTACTCTTCGTCCTCACGACCCGCATCTTTTTGCTTGCGCTTGTCCTGACTCACCACTTCGGTCACCAGGTTTGACATGCGCATACCTTCCACCAGGGTGTTGTCGTAGTGGAAGCGAATTTCCGGCGTCAGACGCAGACGAATGCGTTTACCCAGCATCATACGGATGTGCACTTCGTGCTCACGCAGCGCATTCAGGCACGATTCAGGTGTTTGCTCACCCACGCACAGGAAAGTGACGAAAACTTTGGCGTAAGCCAGATCGCGAGACACTTCAACGTCAGAAATGGTCACCATACCCAGGCGGGAATCGCGCACTTCGCGTTGTAGAATCATCGCTAATTCTTTTTGTAATTGCTGTGCCACACGTTGAGTACGGCTAAATTCTTTTGGCATATTCTTTTCTCACTGATAGAAAGAATGGGGGGATGGTTTACCCAGCCCCCCATGGTGTATTCAACAACCTAAACTTGCCGATAATGCAATTTTAGTTGGTTAGTCGATGGTGCGTTGAATCTCAACGGTTTCGAACACTTCGATCTGGTCGCCTACGCGAACGTCGTTGTAGTTCTTAACGCCGATACCACACTCGTAACCATTCTTAACTTCTGCTACGTCGTCTTTAAAGCGACGCAGAGATTCCAGTTCGCCTTCGTAGATAACAACGTTATCACGCAGTACGCGAATTGGGCTATGACGTTTAATGGTACCTTCAGTCACCATACAACCTGCGATTGCACCCAGTTTCGGTGACTTGAACACGTCACGAACTTCAGCAAGACCAATGATTTCCTGCTTGAATTCTGGAGCCAGCATACCGCTCATCGCTTGTTTCACTTCGTCGATCAATTGGTAAATGATCGAGTAGTAGCGAAGGTCGATGTTTTCTGCGTCAAGGGTACGACGAGCAGACGCATCTGCACGAACGTTAAAGCCGACTACGATAGCATTTGATGCAGCTGCCAGTACGGCATCTGTCTCAGTAATACCACCGACGCCAGAACCCACGATGTTCACTTTCACTTCTTCAGTAGACAGTTTCAGTAGTGAGTCAGCGATCGCTTCAACCGAACCTTGTACGTCCGCTTTCAGAACGATGTTCAGTTCAGCAACGTCACCAGCAGCCATGTTCGAGAACATGTTTTCCAGTTTCGATTTCTGCTGACGAGCCAGCTTCACTTCGCGGAATTTACCTTGACGGTAGTTCGCTACTTCACGTGCTTTACGCTCGTCACGAACAACAGTTGCTTCGTCACCTGCAGCAGGAACGCCTGACAGACCCAGGATTTCTACAGGGATAGAAGGACCAGCTTCTTCCACTTCGTTACCCAGTTCGTCACGCATTGCACGTACACGGCCATATTCTTGACCACACAGTACGATGTCGCCTTTGTGCAAAGTACCGGACTGAACCAGAACCGTTGCAACCGGACCACGACCTTTATCCAGACGTGATTCGATAACCACACCAGAAGCCATACCGTCTTTCACTGCGTGCAGTTCCAGAACTTCAGCTTGCAGCAGAATCGCTTCTAGCAGTGCATCGATGTTGGTACCCTGTTTTGCAGAGATGTGAACGAACATGTTCTCACCGCCCCACTCCTCAGGCATAACATCGTAGGCAGCCAGTTCGTTTTTCACGTTGTCTGGGTTTGCCGCTTCTTTATCGATCTTGTTGACCGCAACAATCAAAGGTACGCCGGCCGCTTTCGCGTGCTGAATCGCTTCAACTGTCTGTGGCATTACGCCATCGTCCGCTGCAACCACAAGAACAACGATATCCGTTGCCTGAGCACCACGAGCACGCATTGCAGTAAATGCCGCGTGTCCAGGAGTATCCAGGAAGGTAATCATACCGTTTGGTGTTTCAACGTGGTAAGCACCGATGTGCTGAGTAATACCACCCGCTTCGCCTGACGCAACGTGCGTACGACGAATGTAGTCCAGTGTTGACGTTTTACCGTGGTCAACGTGGCCCATGATGGTTACTACCGGAGCACGTGGCACAGACTCAAATTCGTCATCACGGTCAGACAGAACGGCTTCTTCCAGCTCGTTTTCTTTACGAATGATAACTTTGTGGCCCATTTCTTCCGCAACCAGTTGAGCAGTTTCCTGATCAATCACTTGGTTGATGGTTGCCATAGCACCCAGTTTCATCATCACTTTGATGACTTCAGTCGCTTTCACTGACATCTTCTGAGCCAGTTCAGACACGACGATAGTCTCGCCGATCACTACATCAGATTTTGCAACGACAGCACTCTTGTCGAAACCATGTTGCATTGACGTAGGCTTGCTGATACGACCTTTACGACCGGCTTTACCACCACGAGTACGAGAAGAATCACGTTCTTGTTTATCATCGCGAGAAGACATTTTTCTCTTGTTCGCTTTGGTAGAACGACGGCTTGAACCTTCTTCACGACGGTCTGCTTCATCTTCGGCTTCACGAGCGTAGCGTGAAGTCGTTACGTGGTAATCTGTATCTTCTTGCATATCACCCTTTTTCTCTTCTTCAGCAGACCAACGCTCTTTGTTTAATTCGGCCAATTCACGCGCTTTTTCAAGCTGACGGCGACTTTCCTCTTCCGCCTTACGTTTCGCTTCTTCTTCCTGGCGACGTTTTAGCTCATCGGCCTCTTTTCGCGCTGCTTCTTGCTTCGATTTATCTTCTGCAGAACGCTCACGTTTTGCTTCTTGAGCTTCACGCTTCACTTTGTCGTCAGCGTCGCGTTTAGCTTTCTCTTCCGCGTCACGTTTTGCTTTTTCTTCCGCTTCACGTTTCGCTGCATCAGCAGCTTCACGTTTCAGTGCTTCTTCAGCTTCGCGTTTCGCTTGTTCTTCCGCTTCACGGTTTGCTGCTTCTTCAGCTTCACGTGTCGCTTCATCTTCGATTGTACTGCGCTTAACATACGTACGTTTTTTGCGCACTTCAACCTGAACATTCTTACTTTTACCGCCACCGGCATTTACGCTCAGTGTACTGCGGGTCTTACGCTGGAGTGTTAAACGAGTTGGCTCAGCCGTTGATGCTTCGCCATGTTCTTTGCGCAGATGGGAGAGAAGCTTCTGCTTCTCGTCCTCGGTTACGCTGTCTGAACCTGATTTTTTCATACCAGCATCAGCAAGTTGCTCTAATAAGCGGTCAACTGGAGTACCAATTTCTTCACTCAGTGCTTTAACTGTAAGTTGTGTCATGCCGCTTCCTCCCCTTGCTGAAAATTATGCGTCTTCGCCGAACCAACAAATGTTGCGAGCCGCCATAATTAATTCGCCCGCACGCTCTTCGGTTAGGCCTTCAATACCTTCAAGATCGTCGATACCCTGGTCTGCCAGATCTTCCAGTGTCGCAACACCTTTCGCAGCCAGTTTGAACGCCATTTCGCGCTCTAGGCCTTCCAGTGCCAGCAGATCTTCTGCAGGCTCCAGGCCGTCAAACGATTCTTCTTGTGCCAATGCGATGGTAGTCAGCGCATCTTTGGCACGGTTACGTAGTTCTTCAACCAGATCTTCATCCAGGCCGTCTACTTCCAGTAGCTCATTCACTGGAACGTAAGCGATTTCTTCCAGAGTCGAGAAACCTTCTTCAACCAAAAGCTCCGCAAAGTCCTGTTCGATATCCAGGTACTTCATGAAGTTTTCGATAGAAGCCATTGACTCTTCTTGGTGTTTCTTCTGCAGATCCGCCACTGTCATAACGTTCAGTTCCCAACCAGTCAGTTGAGATGCCAGGCGTACGTTCTGACCGTTACGGCCGATTGCCTGTGCCAGATTGTCTGCTTCAACAGCGATGTCCATGGCGTGTGCATCTTCATCAACGATGATCGACGCTACATCCGCTGGAGCCATTGCATTAATCACGAATTGCGCTGGGTTATCATCCCAAAGCACGATATCGATACGCTCGCCGCCCAGCTCGCCTGAAACAGCCTGAACGCGCGCGCCACGCATACCAACACACGCACCCACAGGGTCAATACGTTTGTCGTTGGTTTTCACAGCGATCTTCGCACGAGAACCCGGATCGCGCGCAGCGCCTTTCAGTTCAATCAGCTCTTCACCGATTTCTGGCACTTCAACACGGAACAGTTCTGCCAGCATTTCTGGCTTAGAACGAGTAACGAACAGTTGGAAACCACGCGCTTCTGGCGCCACTTTGTACAGCAGACCACGTACGCGGTCGCCTGGGCGGAAGTTTTCACGTGGCAGTTGGTCTTCACGTAGGATGACCGCTTCTGCGTTGTTACCCAGATCCAGAATCACAGTGTCACGGTTTACTTTCTTCACCACACCTGTGATCAGTTCGCCTTCATTGTCGATGAACTGTTCAACGATTTGTGCACGTTCAGCTTCACGCACTTTCTGTACGATAACCTGCTTCGCCGTTTGAGTCGTGATACGGTCAAACGTTACGGATTCGATTTCATCTTCGATGTAGTCGCCCAGTTTGACTGATTCATCATCGTAAACCGCCGCTTCTAAAGAGATTTCTTTAGTTGGGTTTTCTACTTCATCAACAACCAGCCAGCGACGGAACGTATCGAACTCACCGGTTTTACGGTCAATAGCAACACGAACATCGATTTCGATTTCATATTTCTTCTTTGTTGATGTAGCCAGCGCAGTTTCCAGCGCTTCAAAAATACGCTCACGAGGTACCGCTTTCTCGTTAGAAACCGCCTCAACAACCGCTAAAATTTCTTTACTCATTGTTATAGCCTCTAAGACTTAAAATTTAGGGATCAGGTTAGCTTTTGAAATGTTGCTGAGAGCGAAATGTTCTTCCTGCCCTTCAACCATGACATTGATGGTTTCACCGTCGGCGCCAAGGATTTCACCTTTCCACTTGCGGCGGTTACCCACAGCCATTTTCAACACGATGCTGACCTCGTGACCTTTAAATTGTTCATAGTGTGCAGCTTTAAAAAGTGGTCTTTCTAAACCAGGTGAAGAAACTTCAAGGTTGTAAGCCACTGTAATTGGATCTTCAACATCCAACACTGCACTCACTTGATGACTTACTTCTGCACAGTCATCCACGGTAATTCCGTTTTCGTGATCGATATAGATACGTAGCGTTGAGTGCTGTCCTGCACGGACAAATTCTAATCCAACTAACTCATAACCTGATGCAGCAACTGGAGCGTCAAGCATTTCAGTAAGTTGTCTTTCTAAACCAGTCATTTAAACCACTCCAGAAACAAAAAAAGGGCATAGAGCCCAATTTAAATTCCAAGCAAGCACCTGAATTTTCGGATGAAAAATTCAGATAACAAAAAACCCCGAAAGTCGGGGTTTTTTGTTGCTGGACCCTGATAAATTGAGAATTCCTTCTCAACTGCAGTGAGGTTAACACTGCCAAACTTGCATCCGTAACCCTAGAGGTTAGATGGTTGCGGGGGCCGGATTTGAACCAACGACCTTCGGGTTATGAGCCCGACGAGCTACCAAGCTGCTCCACCCCGCGTCCGACTTGTAAGCAATTATACGCTCTACAAGGTGATTTACAAGTTTGTAAATATGGTGCCGAGAGAGGGACTCGAACCCTCACACCTAGGGCGCTAGCACCTCATGCTAGTGTGTCTACCAATTTCACCATCTCGGCATAACCTGACTTATCGCTTTCGATAAGTTAGTGAGGAATTTCGTCGCTTGATTTAGCTGGAGCTTCACTCACTGTCTCAGCAGCTTTCTGTTGAATCACCTGACCTTGCGATGGGTCAACCCATTGTGATTCAGTCTTATGCGTAGACATATTGCCTAGCACCAAGCTGATGATAAAAAATACGGTTGCAAAAATTGCAGTCATTCGGGTTAGGAAGTTACCTGAGCCGCTCGCGCCAAACACTGTGTTTGAAGCACCAGCACCGAACGAGGCTCCCATATCTGCGCCTTTACCTTGTTGAATCAACACCAGGCCAATGATACCAACCGCTGCCAACAGGTAAATCACAAGTAGAACTGTAAACATTACTTCCACCTATGTTCCAAATTGTTGAGCCAGCGCCGTTCAATCATTCGACTTGAACAAGGCTAGCGACCTCCTCTTCGAAGGCGGAGGCAATACTAACGAATGCAAGTTTGACTGACAAGCGGAATTTTCGAAAAAAGTCGAGTTTATGAATCAAACGGTCAAAAAAGGTTCAAAGAAAGCGTAATCAAAAACTTGCCCGATTTGCCGACCATTTTTCAATAACCTAGCGTATCGGGCAAGTAGCGACCTGAGTTTAGCAGTTCACTTTTACCGCTTCAGCAATTTTCAACGCAGATGTTTGCACCAGCGCAGCATCTTCACCTTCAACCATCACGCGAATCAAAGGCTCTGTGCCTGATTTACGCAGCAGAACACGTCCTTTATCACCCAACTCAGCTTCCACTTCTTTAACTGATGCAATCACCGCTTCCGCTTCCAGAGGATTGTTGTCGCCACTGAAACGTACATTTTCCAGCACTTGCGGATAAAGGGTCATGCCTTTGGCCAGCTCACTCAACGTCATTTCGCTCCCCACCACAGAGGCTAACACCTGCAGCGCCGCCACAATGGCATCACCTGTAGTGACTTTATCCAGCAAAATAACATGGCCTGAGTTTTCAGCGCCAATCAGCCAACCTTTTTCCTGCAGTTTTTCCATGACATAACGGTCACCGACCGCAGCTCGAATGAACGGAATTCCCAATTGTTTGAGACCATTTTCCATACCAAGGTTGGTCATCAGCGTACCGACAACGCCGCCTTTCAGCTCGCCACGGCGTAGCGCATCGCGGGCAATGATGTAGGCTATCTGATCGCCATCGACTTTATTACCCAGTTCATCAACCATGATGATGCGGTCACCATCACCGTCAAAGGCAAGGCCAAGGTCTGCTTTTTCATCAACAACCCGTTGTTGCAGCGCACGCACATCCGTCGCGCCCACTTTATCGTTGATGTTCAGACCATCAGGCTCAACACCCATTGCGATGACATCGGCACCCAGCTCTTTAAATACATTCGGTGCAATGTGGTAGGTGGCGCCGTGCGCACAGTCGACCACAATTTTTAATCCAGCCAGGCTCAGCTTGGAGGGAAATGTGCTCTTACAAAATTCGATATAGCGACCTGCAGCATCGACCAGACGCGAGGCTTTACCCAACTCTGCCGATTCAACGCACTCAATCTGTTTGTCCAACTCTGCTTCAATCGCCAGCTCAATATCATCTGGCAGTTTGGTGCCTTCCGAAGAGAAGAACTTAATGCCGTTATCGTAGTACGGATTATGTGATGCAGAAATCACAATTCCCGCTTCTGCTCGGAAAGTTTGAGTCAGATACGCCACCGCCGGTGTCGGCATTGGTCCGGTAAAAATGGCTTTCAAACCAGCGGCAGCCAAGCCTGCCTCAAGCGCAGACTCCAGCATGTAGCCAGAAATGCGGGTATCTTTACCTATGATGACTTTCTTAGTGCCTTGCTTAGCCAGCACTCGTCCAGCCGCCCAGCCAAGCTTTAATACGAAATCCGGTGTAATTGGATATTGACCAACTTTGCCACGTACACCGTCAGTACCAAAATAACGTCTTTGATCAGACATGATGATTCCTTAGTTTTTATAATGTGCTGTTTTTGTTCATCGTTTCGATGATAGTCATCGCTTCCAGTGTCTCTTCAACATCATGCACACGAATAATCTGCGCACCTTTCATCGCGGCAATCGATGCACAAGTCACACTGGCGACCATACAATCCGCGGGTTTTTTATCTAACAATTTAAAAATCATAGATTTGCGTGACATACCAGCCAAGACAGGCAAGCCAAAACGATGGAACTGTTCCAAGTTCGCCAGCAGATGATAATTGTGTTCGATGGATTTACCAAAGCCAAATCCAGGATCGAGGATAATATTCTCACGAGCAATACCTGCTGCCTCACATGCAGCCATACGCTCTAGAAGAAACGCTTCGACTTCAGCCATTAGATCGCCATATTGCGGATTTTGCTGCATGGTCTTCGGCTGGCCTTTCATGTGCATGATGCATACAGGAACTTTCGCGGTCGCGGCGACTTCAAGCGCACCCGGCTCGGTCAATGAACGGATATCATTGATCAAATCAGCGCCCGCAGCCACAGACTGACGCATCACTTCCGCTTTACTAGTATCCACTGAAATCCACACATCCTGATTGTGCTCACGAATGGCTTTTACAATTGGGATAACTCGCTCAAGTTCTTCTTCTAAACTAACTTCCGGCGCGCCTGGCCTCGTCGATTCGCCACCAATATCGATGATACTGACACCGGCTGCGATCATCTTTTGCGCTCTTTCCAGCGCTTTGTCCAGCGTGGTGTAGCTGCCACCGTCAGAGAAAGAATCCGGCGTGGTGTTGAGAATACCCATTACATGTGGGCGATCAAGTTCGAGAGTTTTAGTTGCAGTTTGTATTTTCATAAGTCCCTGAAAATAGATTTGGCCTGAAACAGAAAACCCCGAACAAGTCGGGGTTTTAATATAAGAGAAGGATTACTCTGCGTCTTTCTTGTCAGCTGGTTGTGCTGAATCTTGGTCCGCAGTTTGCTCATCTGACGGAGCAGCAGTGGCAACCGTATCTTCGGCTTTCACTTCTGGCTCTGCTTTATCCTGAGGCGCCGCATTCGCACGGTCTCCCCAACCCGCAGGTTCACGAATATCCTCTTTGCGAGCCATCAGATCATCGATCTGACCCGCATCAATCGTCTCATACTTCATCAGTGCATCTTTCATTGAATGCATGATATCCATATTGTCGATCAGAATTTTGCGTGCGCGCTCGTAGTTGCGATCGATGATCTTACGAACTTCATCGTCTATCAGTTTCGCGGTGTCATCTGACATGTGCTTAGTCTGCGTTACACTGCGGCCTAAGAATACTTCGCCTTCTTCTTCCGCATACAGCATAGGGCCCAGTTTTTCCGAGAAGCCCCATTGCGTCACCATCTTACGCGCAATATCTGTCGCACGTTCAATGTCGTTAGACGCACCCGTAGACACTTTTTCAACGCCGTAAATCAGTTCTTCCGCCAAACGACCACCATACAGGCTGGAAATCATCGACTCGAGATGCTGTTTAGACATACTCACTCGGTCTTGCTCTGGCAGATACATAGTCACACCAAGAGCGCGACCACGTGGAATGATCGACACTTTATAAACAGGGTCGTGCTCAGGAACCAAGCGACCAACAATAGCGTGACCCGCTTCATGGTAAGCCGTCGATTCTTTAGTCTCTTCAGACATCACCATTGAACGGCGCTCAGCACCCATCATGATTTTGTCTTTCGCCAGTTCAAACTCAACCATCGAAACGTTGCGTTTGTTACCACGAGCAGCAAACAAAGCCGCTTCGTTCACAAGGTTCGCAAGATCAGCCCCCGAGAAACCTGGCGTACCACGAGCAATCAGCGAAGGTTCCACATCGCCAGCCAGCGGTACTTTACGCATGTGTACTTTCAGAATTTGTTCACGACCGCGAACATCGGGTAGCCCAACAACAACCTGACGGTCGAAACGGCCAGGACGCAGCAGCGCGGGGTCAAGTACGTCAGGACGGTTGGTTGCAGCGATAACGATAATACCTTCGTTACCTTCAAAACCATCCATTTCAACCAGCATCTGGTTCAGGGTTTGTTCACGTTCATCGTGACCACCACCGACACCCGCACCACGTTGGCGACCAACAGCATCGATCTCATCAATAAAGATGATACATGGTGCGGCTTTTTTCGCTTGCTCGAACATGTCACGCACACGAGAGGCACCGACACCAACAAACATTTCAACAAAATCAGAGCCAGAGATTGTAAAGAATGGGACTTTAGCTTCACCAGCAATCGCTTTAGCCAGCAAGGTTTTACCAGTACCTGGAGGACCCACCATCAGAACACCCGTCGGAATCTTACCGCCCAGTTTCTGGAAGCGGCTCGGATCACGCAGATAATCCACCAGTTCTTTCACGTCTTCTTTTGCTTCGTCACAACCAGCGACATCACCAAACGTGGTTTTGATCTGCTCTTCGCTCATCATGCGAGCTTTGCTCTTACCAAAGGACATTGCGCCTTTGCCGCCGCCGCCCTGCATTTGACGCATGAAGAAAATCCATACACCGATAAGCAGAATCATCGGGAACCAAGAGATAAAGATGGTGCCCAGTAAACTTTGCTCTTCCGGAGGTGTGCCTTGAACTTTGACGTTCTGATTAATCAGGTCATCCAGCAACTTCTGGTCATACACTGGCATGTAAGTGACGTAGCGAGTACTTCCACCACGACGGGTGAAAGAAATTTCACTGTTATTGAATTGAGCTTCCTGAATCTGGCCTTGGCCAACTTCCTGTACAAATGTGGTGTAATCGATGGTTCTGCCGTTACTGTCACCAGGGCCAAAGCTCTGGAATACAGACATCAGTACGACCGCAATCACCAGCCACAGAATTAAATTTTTTGCCATGTCACTCAAGGTGTAAGCCTCGCGATAACTAGTTGTAATTAAAGGTAGGGTACTACAGTTTGTAGGCTGTAGCCATAGTGTTAACTTTTCCCACTATGGGCAAAATAGTTAACCTTTGTAACCGGTGGCGACGATGTAGACTTCGCGGGAACGCGCCCTTGAAGAATCGGGTTTACGGATTTTAACCGCTTTGAACATGTCTCGGACATCCTTGACATACTGGTCAAACCCTTCGCCCTGGAACACTTTGACCACAAAACTACCATTAGGTGCAAGAACTTGTCGACACATATCTAAAGCTAATTCCACCAGATACATAGCTCGTGGTTGGTCCACGGACAGGTTACCCGCCATATTTGGCGCCATATCAGACATTACTACGTCAACCATATCCGGTTGGATCCGTTCCAGCAGCGCATCCAATACAGCTTCCTCACGGAAGTCGCCCTGCAGGAATGAAACACCAGCAATGGAATCCATCGGCAAAATATCGCAAGCAATCACTTGCCCCTCGTCACCAACGATTCCAACTGCATATTGCGACCAGCCCCCTGGCGCGGCGCCTAAGTCGACGACTGTCATGCCTGGCTGCAATAATTTATCTTTACTTTGAATCTCTTCTATTTTGAAGATAGCACGTGAACGATAACCTTTCTTTTTAGCTTCGTTTACGTATTTGTCGTCAAAATGTTCTTTCAACCAGCGGCCGGAGCTCGCCGAATGCTTCTGTTTACTCATTCGATTCCTAACTTAGCAGCCTCTATCTGAGAAAGTATGGTAGAAAATATAGTCTTCCAAGATAGATGGCGTTAAAATGTGTTTTTTCAACCCTAATAGTAAAGAAAATTGGGCGCGTAATGAACCTAAGCAACAAACAAAAGCAGCATCTAAAAGCCCTGGCACACAATTTAAAACCGGTTGTGCTGATGGGTGGCAACGGACTTACTGAAGCTGTTTTGGCGGAAATCGAAATTGCGCTTGACCACCACGAACTGATTAAAGTGAAAGTGGTATCAGAGGATCGCGAAACTAAACATCTGATTGTAGATGCAATTGTTCGTGAGACCGGAGCAGAGAAAGTTCAGGTAATCGGCAAAGTATTGGTTCTTTTCCGTCCGTCTGAACAACGTAAAATCGAACTGCCACGCAAGTAATTTCGGTTACTTAAGATTACAAAAAGGTCGCATGATGCGACCTTTTTGATTATTAGTGCCTGCGTTTCGCGTGTTTTATAGATAGTCGACGCGGTCGATCTCAAACACCTTTTCACCACCGGGTGTCGAGATAGTCACTTCATCGCCTTCCATCTTACCGATCAGCCCACGTGCAATTGGCGAACTTACAGAGATGCGGCCAGATTTGATGTCTGCTTCATCTTCGCCCACGATTTGGTACGTTTTCTCTTCATCAGTATCAACGTCAATCAGAGTCACGGTTGAACCAAAGATGATTTTGCCAGTGTTTTCCAGTTTGGTGACGTCAATAACTTGAGCCACTGACAGCTTGAATTCGATATCACGAATTTGCGCTTCACAGATGCCCTGCTCTTCACGAGCGGCATGATACTCTGCGTTTTCTTTTAGATCGCCCAATTCGCGCGCTTCCGCAATCGCTTCTGAAATCTTCGGACGAAGCTTAAGTAGTCTATCCAGTTCTTCACGCAGCATCTTTTCGCCGCGAAGTGTCATCGGAACTTTTTCCATTTTATACCTCTATGCCAAAGCTATCTTTGGACAATACAAAACTACCCAACCCCTAAAAAAGGATTAGGTAGTACTCGATGAGTCATTTGCAGATTAGTGTAAACAAACATGCCGATGAAATCATCCAAATTCAAGTTTTGCGACCAGAAATTGAGATTAAGCCCAACCTGTAAGATTCAGCGTGATCTGCTGCACAATTCATTTGTTTAGAATTTCCGCTAAAACACGTAAAAAAAGATAAAGAATTCAACTTTCTTTACCATTTAAAACCTTTCACAAAACCAAACAAAAACATTTAAAAACAATAACTTGATGTTTTTTTATTGACAATAAAACATCGTTCATAATCTGGATTTATATCATTTTACTAACTGATTGAGGAACTTTGAGGGTACAAATTGAGCCACGAACGCTTTGAATGTTCTGTGTGAATACTAATATGCAAGAGGTATTCAACTAGACACATTTAAATATTCGCCGCACGTTAGATAAAACAACGTGGCTGAATTATTACTTATGGACAGTAAACTAGGACTTAATAAGATGAAAAAGACTCTGATTGCTCTTGCGGTCTCAGCTGCAGCAGTGGCTACTGGCGTAAACGCTGGTGAACTATACAACCAAGATGGTACTTCTCTGGCGCTAGGCGGCCGTGCTGAAGCACGTCTGTCTCTGAAAGATGGCAAAGCAGACGACGCATCTCGTGTACGTATCAATGTTCTTGGTAAAACTCAAATCAACGATAGCCTGTACGGTCTAGGCTTCTATGAAGCAGAAATGAAAACTAATACTGAAGGCTCTGTAGACGGCGGTAGTGATGATTTCACGACTCGTCTAGCTTACGCTGGTATTGGCGGTAACTTCGGCTTAGTTGCTTATGGCAAAACTGAAGGTTCACTGGGCGTAATCACAGACTTTACAGATATCTTCAGTGGTATAGCAGGTAATACGGCTGCAGATAAACTGGCAGTCGCTGACCGTACAGACAACATGATTTCGTACAAAGGTCAATTCGATGATCTAGCATTGCGTGGTTCTTACCGTTTTGCTGACCGTACTGAAGCGTCAGATGGTAGCTACACAGATAACAACGCTGACGGCTTCTCTCTATCTGCTATCTATGCTTTCGGCGAAACAGGCTTTAAAGCGGGTGCAGGTTACGCAGATCAAGATAAAGCTAACGAATACATGCTATCTGCATCTTACGCTGTTTCTGATTTCTACATTGCGGGTCTGTTTACTGACGGTGAAAAACAAGACTCTGCACGCAACAAATACGATTACACTGGTTACGAGCTAGCTGCGTCTTATACTCTAAACCAAACTGTATTCACTACCGCATACAACTACGCTGAAACTGAAAGCGAAACGTCTGCAGATAACCTAGCGTTCGAAGCAGCTTACTTCTTCAAACCAAACTTCCGTACTTGGGTTTCTTACAACTTTAACCTGATCGATAGCGGCGACACGATTGGCACTACCGAGAATACTACTGGTAAAGCAACTGCGTCTAAAGCAGACGCTGAAGACGAGATCTCTGTTGGTCTGCGTTACGACTTCTAATTTGACATTCATCTGTCAAACGCAAAACGCCTGCTTACTAGCAGGCGTTTTTCTATCTCGCTATACTCTCTGTCACCATTTCCCCAGTGATCAGGCGTTATGTCTTTACTTCAACCCCGACGATTCCGTGTCTTTTCCTTCTCCCTGTACTGTGTGTTATTTTCCGTTGCGGTGTCGGCGCAGCTAAACACGCAACCTTTACCGAACGGCGCTCGCACTGGGCTGCTTATCCAGTCTCTAAATAACGCAGAGCCGAGTGAACGTCTGCAAACCGGAGAGTTTTTTCCGCCAGCCAGCACATTAAAAGTGATCACCGCATTAGCGAGCCAGTTAGAGTTAGGGCCGGATTTTCGCTTTGAAACGACATTAGCCGTTTCCGGAAATAACGCAGCGCTGGTGTTCAGTGGAGATCCCACGCTCAAAACCGACGATGTGAAAACACTGCTCAGAGCACTCAAACAACAGCAAGGATCGACCATCACGGGCGACTTATGGCTTGATAATCGCCGCTTTACCGGATACGAGCGCGCGGTCGGTTGGCCCTGGGACGTCATGGGCGTATGTTACAGTGCTCCGGTCAGCACGATTAATCTTGATGGAAACTGCATTCAGGCATCCATTTATACTCAGGATGATGGCCGAACCCGCGTATTCGTTCCTGAGCATTACCCGGTGCATGTGATTTCCGAAGCCCGCAGCGTGAGCGATACCGAACAACAAAGCCAGCATTGCGATTTAGAGCTCACCACATCACCGGAAAACCATTATCGTCTCGCAGGCTGCCTGCCCAGTCGAACAAAGCCTCTACCGCTGAAATTCGCCGTGCAGAATACAGATTTGTATGCTCAGCGTCTGGTGTATAAATTGCTCAATCAATTGGGCATCACTTTAAAAGGTGAAGTAAGAATTGGCGCTCTGCCCGGAAAAACCGCTCAAGTGATTGCCACTCACCAATCCGAAAGCCTGACTCAGCTATTGGATACCATGCTTAAAGATTCTGACAATCTGATTGCTGACACGCTGACCAAAACGCTAGGACACCATTTTTTCCTTCAACCAGGCAGCTTTACCAACGGTACCGAAGCGATCAAACAGATCATTTTTGCGCGTACAGGCATTTCACTGGCTGACGCACAGCTCACCGACGGATCCGGCTTATCACGCAACAACCGAATTCGTCTCGACAGCATGCGCCAAATCCTGATCTACGTCTGGCAACACGATCAGGAATTAGGGCTTATCGATTTGCTTCCTGTTGCTGGTGAGAGTGGCACACTCAAATATCGCCGCAGCATGCGCAGCGATGAAGTGAAAGGCAAGATCAAAGGTAAGAGTGGTTCGCTGTACGGTACACAGAACATGGTTGGTTTCGGACTGGACAAACAGGGCAAGCCGGAGACACTGTTTATTCAGTATGTCACCGACTATTTCCCGCCAGAGTCCCAAACTGAGCTTCCGGTCGAAGCACCCATTACTCAGTTTGAGTCCAGATTTTATCATCAGGTTCTCAGCCTAAGCCAAGCACATGATTCACGACAGTAAAGTAGATCCACATCCCTGAGATATCGACGATCGATGCCAATACCGGGCTGACCAGCACCGCAGGATCCAGCTTACAAGCCCGGGCGATGATCGGCAGAATACCGCCCAGTGTGGTTGAAATCGTCACTTGAATAAACAGCGCAATGGCGATCGCCAGCGCAATGCTATTCAAACTGAATCCCCCAGCCGCATTCGGATCGCTGAACAGCAGAATGCGGCCAATCATGACCAGCGCAATGGCCAATGCGATACACAATGCCACCCGGCTCTCTTTCCACAGCACACTCATCCACTGCCGCTTTTTCAGCTCGCCCGTCGCAAGAGCACTGATCACCAAAGTAGCTGCCTGACTGCCAGTGTTACCGCCCGCAGCCGCGATCACAGGCATATACACCGCCAGCAATACTAACTGACTCAACGTGTCTTCATAGTGCGAAATGATCAGGCCTGACACAATACCCAGCAAAGCCAGCGAAATGATCCATCCGATACGATGTTTCACATGATCCATCACACTGGTATTCAGATAGCTGTGCGACGTCTCCACCTCTGAGTGAATGAAACCCAAGCGGTGGGCATAGTGACGAGCACGTTTATCGTGATCTTCTTTATCCAGCAAGTTCAGCAAATGCTGGACATAGCCAACCGAACAGTGGTGCAAAATCGCCACCGCTTCATCAATCGGCATAACCGTCAGCAAATGTACTTGCGTTTGTTCATCGTATTGCAAAAATGCGTTACGCGCAGCGCCGATTTCCTCTTGAGAAAAATAGGCATTATTTTCAATGTAGTAGTTGTTCATTACCGTCATGGCGAATCTCCCGATTGGCATAGGTAACGACCATCGATAAGTAGGCATCAACAACATTTCACACGTCATTACGTGTGACATGCCAAGGCTTATCAACTAGAGGAATGGAGAAAAATAGAGAGGAATTTGAGAAAAGGTTCCCTACCGCGCAGGCAGGGCGAACAAGCCAATACCAACAGCGGGTTATTTTTCTCCCTTCATACTAGGGGGATGGTCGGTATTGTTCATGTTAGTCTCCGAAATTACGCGGCATCTAAAGCAGCGCGGGGATTGTAGCAAACCAAAACCTAAAAAACAGTCAAATCAGCGTAAATTTTCTCAGCACCTCGACATCTGGTTAAATCGCTTCGATACTGTTTATAACGCGATGAAAATCATAGGATTCACGTTATTGATGAACCGAATAAAACGCAAAGGTTATCAGTGTGTCGGTATCACCTGTGTGATTCTGGGTGCCATCGGCGCCACCGTACCGCTTCTGCCCACCGTGCCCTTTTTGCTGCTGGCTCTGTACTGCTTTGGCGTATCGTCACCGAGATTTCAGCAATGGCTGCTACAACACCAAAGGCTGGGGCCGTTGGCCAGGCGGTTACACCATAAACAAGGATTTACCCGGGCGGAAAAGTGGCAGTCGCTGACCGTCATTTGGCTGTCCATGGGGAGTGTGTGGTATTTCATGGCACAGAATACCCACTGGCAATATGCGATTGCAGCACTGCTGCTGTTTGAAACTTGGTTTATCCTGCGCTTAAAAACCTATATCGCTCCAAACCACCCCACAAAAAAAGCGCCCTGAGGCGCTTTTCATTTAATCGTTGTGGTAACCGTCAATTACTTTACCGTTACTCGCGCAAACTTACGCTTACCAACTTGATAAACCGATGTGCCTACCTCAGGAACCAGTTTCGCGTCATCCAGTTTTTCACCGTCTTGCTTTACCGCACCTTGCTTGATCATACGCAGAGCGTCCGATGTTGAACCAACCAGGCCTGCGTCTTTCAACAGGTTAGCAATCGCGATACCCGCTTCAAATTCAAATTCCGGCATTTCATCCGGCATCGCACCTTTCTGGAAACGGTTAATAAACTCTTGCTCTGCCGCATCCGCATCCGCTTCTGAATGGAAGCGAGCAATGATCTCTTTCGCCAGCAGGATTTTGATATCACGAGGGTTTTTACCGTTCGCCACATCTGCTTTAAATTGCTGAAGTTCTTCCAGAGGACGGAAAGACAACAGCTCATAATAGCTCCACATCAGATCATCCGAGATTGACATGATTTTACCAAACATTTCACTTGGCGCTTCGCTGACACCAATGTAGTTGTTGGCTGACTTCGACATTTTCTTCTCGCCGTCCAAACCAACCAGTAGAGGCATCATCAGCACAACTTGTGGCTTCTGGCCGTTTGATTTTTGCAGCTCACGCCCCATCAGCAAGTTGAATTTCTGGTCAGTACCACCTAGCTCAACATCGGTTTCCATCGCGACAGAATCGTAACCTTGCAGCAGTGGATACATAAATTCATGAATCGCAATCGGCTGACCGTTCGCATAACGTTTTTTGAAATCATCACGCTCAAGCATACGCGCTACCGTTTGGTTCGCCGCCAGACGAATCATACCTTCCGCTCCCAGTTCAGACAGCCATTCTGAGTTGAACTGAATCTTGGTTTTAGCAGGGTCCAGAATCTTGAACACCTGTTGCTTGTAGGTTTCCGCATTGCGCAGTACATCTTCGCGAGTCAGCGGCGGACGCGTGGTATTTTTACCTGTTGGGTCGCCAACCATACCAGTGAAGTCACCGATAAGGAACGTCACATCATGGCCTAAGTCCTGGAAAGTACGTAGCTTGTTCAGAATTACCGTGTGGCCAAGGTGAATGTCCGGAGCCGTTGGATCCGCACCCAATTTGATACGCAGAGGACGGCCTTCTTTCAGCTTGGCAATCAGTTCTTCTTCCGGAATCAGCTCCTCGACACCACGCTTAATCTCAGCTAAAGCAGCTTCAATACTCGCCATTCTTGTTCACTCCCACAGATTTGGCAAAAATTTAATAGTTCGACATCTTACTTGAATAGCGATGAATTTTGAAACCAGTTAGACTAACGAACTAGCGTTTTTGTTAATTAATCATTGAACGAACCCGAGTATGCTTTCTATTTTTGCTCGTCTTCCGTGGATTCATCGGGCGTTAATTGCCCTGTTCAGTGCGTTGATCGTCATCGCCCTGTTTTTTCTGCCGAATCCGGAGGCACTGAGAAACGATTCCAACCGGCTCCAGGTCGGACACCATTATCCGCTTGCTATTAATAGTGAAGCGCTCTCTCCCGGTGCAACCATTTTGCCTTCTGCCGTTTTGCGTTGGGAGAAACACACTGTCCACTCAGGGGAAAGTGCTGCTGTTCTGTTTCAGCGTATCGGCCTATCTTCCCGTCAGTTATATGAGCTGACCTCCAGCAACGACGATATCAACAATCAGTTGTCACGCTTAAGACCTGGTGATGAATTACAGTTTGGCTTTGATGAGAATAACGATCTGATTCAGCTCAAACGCAAAATCAGCGCGTACGAAACCTTCTCTGTAACCCGTTCAGAATCGGGTTACACGTCCGAATTTGATAAAAAAGACATCTTCTACCAATACAATTATGCGGAAGCAGAGATCACGTCTAATTTCTGGAATGCTGCCGTCAGTGCTGGTTTGTCGGCGAACCAAATCATGGAGTTGGCAGGCATTTTTGGCTGGGACGTCGATTTTGCTCTCGATATTCGTAGCGGCGATACATTCAAATTACTGTATCAGGAGAAAGTCGTTGAAGGTGAAGTGATTGGCCGGGGTAACATCATCGCCGCTATGTTCACCAACCAAGGCACCACGTTTACCGCAATTCTGGATGACAATACTGGCAACTATTACGATGAAAACGGCCGTGCGATGAAAAAAGCATTCCTGCGTTCTCCGCTCGATTTCCGCCGCGTTTCGTCCAACTTTAATCCGCGTCGCTTACACCCTGTAACTGGTCAGGTGAAAGCGCACCGTGGTACAGACTATGTCGCCCCTGTCGGCACGCCGATTTGGGCAGCTGGTAACGGCGTGGTAGAAAAATCCAGCTACAACCAATTTAACGGTAACTACGTTTTCATTCGTCACAGCAACACTTACATCACCAAATATCTGCACCTGACGCGCCGCACTGTTAAAACGGGTCAGCGAGTAAAACAGGGACAGGTGATCGGTACGCTGGGGGGAACTGGTCGAGTCACTGGTCCGCACCTGCATTACGAGTTTCTGGTTAATGGGGTTCATAAAAACCCGCGTACAGTCGAACTGCCGCAATCAAAATCACTCAACGGGAAAGCCAAAGAAACCTTTATTGCTAATGCAAAAATTCGGCTACAAAAACTCTCCCGCTACAGTGAGCTGCTGTACGCAAAAAACTAACACCATCGAAACCGGAGCTTGCTCCGGTTCATTTTTTCTCCCGACCGAGCATCAACATGCACGGTGTCAGGACCAAAGTCAGAAGAGTAGCAAACGCCAAACCTCCGGCCACAGCCGTCGCTAGTTGCGACCACCATTGTGTGCTCGGTGCGCCAAATTCAATCTTCTGATTAATAATATCGATGTTCATCTCCAGCACCATCGGCAACAAGCCCAGAATCGTCGTGATCGTCGTCAGCATCACCGGACGCAGGCGCTGCACGCCAGTGCGCAATATGGCTTCTTGTTTACTTAAGCCACGTTTGCGCAGCTGGTTGTAGGTATCAATCAGTACGATGTTGTTGTTGACCACGATCCCGGCCAACGCAATCACACCAATACCCGACATAATCACGCCAAATGGCTTGTGGAAGATAAGAAGCCCGGCAAATACCCCCACGGTGGAAAACAACACCGCACTCAGAATCAAAAAGGCTTGATAGAAACTGTTGAATTGAGTGATCAGAATCAGCGCCATCACCACCAGAGCCACCACGAAAGCGGACTGTAAAAACGCAGCTGAATGCTCCTGCTCTTCATTTTGGCCACGCAGACGAAAATCAACACTGGATGGCAGCGATAATTCTGACAGTGCTTGTTCTATTTTGGGAAGCTCCAACGCCAAGTTATAACCTTCGTTCAGATCAGCCATGACATTGATGACCCGGCGACCATCGACCCGCTTGATGGTGTCCTGCTTGTGATCCGGCTTGATGGACGCGAAGTTGGTGATCGGAACCAAACCAGCCTGCGTTTTCACCCTTAGCTGGTCAAAGCGGCCGATATCACGCTGCTGTGCCGGATAACGAACCAGAATATCGACTTCTTCATTGGCATCATCCGGCAGATAGTCGCCAATTTTGAGGCCATTAGTCACAAACTGAACCGTATTCCCCACCAGCGTGGCATCTGCCCCAAAACGTGAAGCATCGTCACGACGAATATCGATTCGCCAGTCAATACCAGGCTTGTTACTGCTATCGCTGATGTTGGTGAACGCCGGATTAGCATCTGCCCAAGCTCTGACCTGTTTAGCGGCGACATTGAGTTCATCAGGACTGCGCGCTGAAAGTTCAATAACCAAGTCGTGTTCACTCGGCGGACCAGCATCAGGAAACTTGTACTCGATCTCCACGCCAGCAAATTGATCCGTGACCTGTTTGAGTTCTTCAATGATGGTCTTCACTTTACGCCGATACTGCCAATCAACTGGCGTTATCTGAATCTGGCCGATACCATCATCCACCCCCGTGCGGGTGTAAACACTTTCAAACTCGTCATGGCCCAGCATCACCTGCTCAATTTCACGCATGATGATATCTTTTTCCTGAATCGATAAATCACCATAAGAGCGCACTTTAACGGTAAAAAACGGCGGATCCACTTCAGGAAAAAATTCGGCCCCAAGGCCCGCTTTGGCGTAGGTGACGCCCACTCCTACCGCCATCAGGATGGCGGCAAGCAGAATCTTAACCGGATGACGGATCGCTACGGCAAGCGTCAGGTAGTAGAGCTTGGTAATCCCCGTTGCCTGTTCAAACTCGCCGTTTTGTAGCGCGATCATGCGCGCCTGATTTTGCGCAGACACATGTTGCGGCTTACCGATCAGGCTGCCCAATACCGGAACAAACAACATCGCCATCACCAGCGATGCTGCCAACGTTGCAATTAACGTCAGTGGTAAAAATTTCATAAACTCGCCGGTAATGTCCGGCCAGAACAACAAAGGGGCAAACGCGGCCAGCGTGGTAGCCGTGGACGCAGTGATGGGCCAAGCCATGCGTTTGGCTGCATCACGATATGCTTCGCTGCGTGGCATGCCTTCCTGCATGCGCCGATCCGCAAACTCCGTCACCACGATGGCTCCATCCACCAGCATGCCGACGGCCATGATGAGTGAAAACAACACGATGATATTGACGGTCAAACCAAACACCGACAACACCAAAAGCCCTGTCAGGAAAGACCCGGGAATCGAGACCCCGACCAGAAATGCGGTGCGGACACCCAGGATAGCGATAATGACGATAACCACCAGAATGATGGCGGACAGAATGTTGTTCTGCAGATCATTAAGCATCAACTGAACGTCTTTGGACTCATCCCAGGTATATTTCACCAACAGGTTGCTCGGCCAGTCTTCACGCTTTTGCGCTTCGCGAAGTACCGTTTTTACCAGTTCAACCGTTTCGATGATGTTCTCTCCGGCGCGTTTTTTCACGTCCAGCACCAGCGCCGATTTCCCGTCAAGACGGGCGAAACTTTCCGGGTCGCGAAATGAGCGGCGTACCGTCGCGATATCGCCAAAAGTAATGACTCTTTTGCCCTCAACTTTGACGGGCAACTCCAACACATCTTTCAAGGAATCAAAGACGGAAGGCACTTTCACCGAAAAACGGCCGTAACCGGTATCAACAAATCCGGCGGCGACAACACGGTTGTTGAGCGCGATCAGATTATAAATATCGCCCTGATCGAGACCATAACTTTCCATCAGCAGAGGATCGACCACGATCTCTACGATATCCTCTCGATCGCCGGCAATATCGACTTCCAAAACCTGACGATAGCTTTCGAGTTTATCCCGCAAAGCTCGGGCAATTTGTACAATGCCCCGCTCTGGTACTGTGCCATACAGAACGACCGACAACACGGGTTGCTCAGAGGCCAGAGTCACTTCGTTTACCACAGGTTCGTCACTATCGGCGGGCAGTTTGGGCTTAGCGAGGTCAACCGCGTCACGTACGTCAGCCATCGCTTTGTTGAGGTCTACCCCTACGTTAAACTCCAACACGATGGATGCATAACCTTCCGCCGCATTGGCCGTCATCTCCTTGATGCCTTCTATCGAGCGTAATTCCTGCTCGAGAGGGCGCACGATCAAACGTTCCGCATCATCCGGAGAGATGCCCTGATGGGTGACCGAGACATAAATGATTGGAATAGTGATATCCGGACTCGATTCCTTGGGAATCGTAAAGTAAGTCAACACGCCAGCCGCGAGAATAAACACCAGCAGCGTCAGCATAGTTCGCGCCCGGGACAACGCGGCGTCAATCAAAGTAAACATGGCGTTCTCCTATGGATTGACAGGTTGCGAAACCGCAATTACGCGATCACCAGCGCGCACAAATCCTTGCCCACGGGTAACGATATCAACGCGGTCACCCAAGCCCGTCAGCCACACGCCGTCTTGCTCGGCTTTGACCAATTGAATCGGCACGAAATGCACGATATTGTCCACCAGCGTTTTAACCCCGAGATTGCCTTCCGCATCCAGCGCCAGCATCGCAGGAGTCACTTTAACCGCAGGTTGAACGGCCAGATTCAGTTCCACTTCAGCACTCACACCTGCCGGCATGGCATCTCGTGGATTGGGGACTTCCACTTCAATCGCAAAAGTATTGGTGGCAGGGTCCGAAACCCGTGCCAGATAGCGAATTGTGCCTTCACTCTGCGCGCCATCAATAAAACGTACAACGGCCTTTTGTCCGACCGACAGGCTCTGAATGTGGCGCTCACTGACGTTGGCTTCAATCACCAAAGGATTGAGTTCAATTAACGTGGCAATGGGGTCACCGATGCCAACATAATCCCCCTGCTCGATAGGCAACAATTCAATCACGCCGCTAAAGGGGGCACGAACCTGAGTGTGGCGCAGTGCAAGCTCAACCCGGCTGACTGCGGCTTTCGCTTCCGCCAGCGCCGCAACAGCATTGGTGTAAGCCACTTCACCTTGTAGACCTCGGTTTTTGAGCGACTTTGCAGCCTGATATTCTTGGTCACGAACCCGTAATTGTGCTTTGGCCTGCTCGAGTTGAGCGGCCAAATCGCCTTTTTCAATCCGGGCAATCACCTGATCACGTGTAACAGATTGACCTTTGTTGACCGCCAGTTCCAAAATTCGGCCGCTAAATTCTGCCGCCAAACGAGCTTGGCGATTCGGCGCTGTGCGCCCATAAAGGTCGATTTTCTTTTCAGTAGGCTGCGCGTGAAAGGTTTGATACTGCACTCGCGCGAGTGGGATAGCTTCCGTTTTTGGCTCACTACGCTCTTCGGCATTGGTGGCACCGAGGCTAAGCCAAACGGAAAGAATAATGATTAGAAATGCAGAAAAAAACCAAGGTCGTTGTGTTAACCAACGGCTGATTGGCAGGCGCCCTGACGTAGGGTGAGACATAAATTATCCCTTATAATTATATCCCTACGCAACGGCCTCAATACGTAGGCGAGTCAGCCGATAAGCACGACTGACTCTGGCATCTGTGGTCTGAGATCAGACACTGAATGATGCACCGCAACCACAAGTAGTTGTCGCGTTCGGGTTGTTTACAAAGAAGCGTGAACCTTCCAGGCCCTCAGTGTAATCAACCACACCGCCGATCAGATATTGCAGACTCATCGGGTCAACCACTAGGGTCACGCCGCTGTTTACGATCGTGGTGTCTCCGTCATTGACATTTTCGTCAAAGGTAAAGCCGTACTGGAAACCACTACAACCGCCGCCGGTAATATACACGCGCAGTTTCAGTGCAGGATTTTCTTCTTCAGCGATCAGTGCTCTTACGCGTGTTGCCGCTGCATCCGAAAAGGATAATGGTACATTTACTTCGCTCACGACGACCTCTCTCACTCGTGTATGTGCCCGCGCTTAAGTCATTTCAGGCTCAGCGTCAGGTCTGTCTAATTATGCTGTTGCCACGATTATCCAATACCTGACTTATCCGTTCAAGTATTAGCCGGAATTTCAGCATCTCCGAGTGTAAAGTATTAGCCAAGCGAATGATTTAACGCCCTTTGTATACCAGACTCGCTCATTGACTCTGTGAATGGGCGCAGAAAATTGGGGAAAATATTTCGTCTCGCGTCGCATAAGCGTACAATGCAGCCCACATTGGTCCGAGCAATCATCAAGAGGAACTATCCATGACCAAATCAGAAGATCTTTATCAAAAGGCACAAACCAGAATTCCAGGCGGCGTAAACTCTCCAGTGCGCGCATTCAATGGCGTAGGCGGTTCTCCACTGTTTGTTGACCGTGCAGACGGCGCCCTGATTTTTGATGCTGACGGTAAAGCTTACATTGATTATGTGGGTTCATGGGGTCCGATGATTCTCGGTCACAACCACGCTGTGATTCGTGAAGCGGTTATTAACGCAGCCCATCGTGGCCTGAGCTTTGGTGCGCCGACCGAAATGGAAATTGCGATGGCAGAACTGGTGTCGGAACTGGTGCCATCAATGGAACAATTGCGTATGGTTAACTCAGGTACTGAAGCAACCATGAGTGCGATTCGTCTGGCTCGTGGTTACACTGGCCGTGACAAAATCATCAAATTCGAAGGCTGTTACCATGGCCATGCCGATAGCCTGTTAGTAAAGGCTGGTTCAGGCGCTCTGACTCTGGGCCAACCAAGTTCTCCGGGCGTACCAGCAGACTTTGCTAAATACACGCTGACGGCGCGCTTTAACGATCTCGATTCAGTTCGTGCGCTATTTGCAGCCAACAAAGGCGAAATCGCGTGTATCATCGTCGAACCTGTTGCGGGTAACATGAACTGTATTCCACCCGTTGAAGGCTTCCACGAAGGACTGCGTGAAATCTGTGATCAAGAAGGCGCGCTGCTGATTTTTGATGAAGTGATGACAGGTTTCCGCGTTGCGTTGGGCGGCGCTCAAGCGCATTACAACATCAAACCAGACTTGACCACATTGGGCAAAGTGATTGGCGGCGGTATGCCAGTCGGCGCATTCGGTGGCCGTAAAGACGTGATGCAATACATTGCGCCAACCGGTCCGGTTTATCAAGCGGGTACCCTATCTGGTAACCCAATTGCAATGGCAGCGGGTTATGCGTGTCTGTCTTTGCTGAAAGAAGAAGGCAACGAAAAACGCCTGGCAGCGAAAACTAAACAACTGGCCGACGGCTTCAAAGAGCTAGCGGACAAACACGGAATCCCATTGCTGGTTCACCAAGTCGGTGGCATGTTCGGCTTCTTCTTCACCGATCAAGCCAGCGTTACCTGCTACGAAGATGTGGCTAAGTGCGATGTAGAACGCTTCAAGAAGTTCTTCCACCTGATGCTGCAACACGGCGTTTATCTGGCACCTTCTGCTTTTGAAGCAAGCTTTACTTCGCTGGCACACGGCTCTAAAGAAATTGATGCGACACTCGAAGCCGCGGACCGCAGCTTCGCTATTCTCGCTCAGGAAGCGTAAACACTCGCGAAAAAGACTAAAGGCTGCACACGCAGCCTTTTTTATATCTCAAACGTAGTATCAGGTCGTTTACTGCCAATTGATGACAACCAACACAACCAGCACGCCAATGACAATACCAAGCCAAGGCAGACGGCGACGTTTCGCCAGCTTGCTTTCACAACCTTTATCGTTATCGCAACATCCCATTTCCTGCTCCTCATTGCTAACTGCCTGAAATGCAGCCATTATAAACCCAATTGATTATCACATGGGACCGCTACCGTGCCTGAAAAACTGAAAATATCCTCCAGTCACTGGGTTTTGATCGTTGCCTTATTGGCAGCGGCGTTCACCTGTTACCTACTGGTCAAGCCTTACGTGAACTCAATTGTGATGGCGTTCATCATCTCACTTCTGATGTTCCCTATCCATGAGAAACTGGAATCCAAGCTGCCTTCACACAAAAACTTGGTTTCGCTGCTGTCGTGCATCATTCTGACCTTCATTATCGTCATTCCACTACTGTTTGTCTTCGGAGCGATTGTTCAGCAAGGGTCAAAATTTTCACAAAACGTCTATCAATGGGTAACGCACGGCGGTATTCAAACGGTATTTAACCATCCTTGGGTGGTCAAAGGGTTGTCGCTGGCCAACCATTACTTACCGTTTGATGAAATAACGCCGCAACAAATCGCACAAAGAGTCGGACAATTTGCGACTTCATTTGGCACTAATCTGGTTGGTATCAGCGCAAAAATTCTCGGTGACGCCACCAACTTCCTGATGGATTTTCTGTTGATGCTGTTTGTGCTGTTCTTCCTGCTGCGCGATCACGACAAAATCATCTCTGCTATTCGCCATATTCTGCCGCTGTCACGCAGCCAGGAAGACAAACTGCTGTCTGAGATCGAACAGGTGTCGAAATCGGCAGTGATGGGGTCATTTTTAACCGCCATCGCTCAGGGTGCCGCGGGTGGTTTTGGGATGTGGATGGCCGGGTTCCCGGGTCTGTTTTGGGGCACCATGATGGGCTTTGCCTCTTTCATTCCGGTGGTCGGTACGGCATTAATCTGGATTCCAGCTACGATTTATCTGTTTGTTGTCGGCGATACCACCTGGGCGATTTTCCTCGCCGTGTGGAGTATTGCCGTGGTCGGATCCATCGACAACCTGCTGCGTCCGTTCCTGATGCAGGGTAGTGCCGGTATGAATACGCTGATGATTTTCTTCTCTCTGCTCGGAGGGATTCAGTTGTTTGGTTTAATTGGCCTGATTTATGGGCCACTTATCTTTGCCATTACCATCGTGCTGTTTAACATTTACGAAGAAGAGTTTCAGGGCTTTTTGAACAACCAAGACAACAGCTGATCCTCAACGTAAAGCAGATAAAGCACTTCAAGCACCGGGCTGATTATGCGAAAATCAGCCCCCCTATTTTGTGTCGAGTCTGTTATGTCCAATTACATCGCTCCAAGTCAGATCGCGCAGCGCCAGCTGGCCTACTTTGAAGGTAAACATGTACTGATTGCCGGAGAAGCCGAAGACCTGTTTCCATTAGAACTGGCCAAACATTGCGCGTCTGTGTCCGTATTTACCACCAACTATGGTTACTATCGCCAGTTGCAAGGCAAGTCGGCACTGAACTGTTACTTTGGAGCCGAACTGGTCGACGAGATCGACGCCGACATGGTGCTGCTGTATTGGCCAAAAGCCAAGTTGGAAGCAGAATACTTGCTGGCGATGCTGATGGCAAAGCTGGGCGAAAATACAGAGATCGTAGTGGTCGGTGAAAATCGTTCCGGAGTGAAAAGCATTGAGAAAATGTTCGCACCGTACGGATTGATTCAAAAGTATGACTCTGCACGTCGTTGCTCATTTTACTGGGGCCAATGCACGCAAAGCGTAAAACCATTCAACCTCAACGATTGGTTTAAGTCCTACCCAGTTCAGTACCAGCAATACAACCTCACTATTCGCAGCCTACCCGGCGTATTTAGTCATGGTGAGTTTGACATTGGCAGTCGTTTGCTACTCGACACACTGCCAGCCCTACGCGGGAAAGTGCTGGATTTCGGCTGTGGCGCCGGAGTACTGGGGTGCGTCATGGCCACTCTCAATCCGGAAATTGAGCTGGAGATGTGTGACATCAGCGCGCTGGCTATTCGTTCAAGCCAGGAAACACTCGCTGCCAACGGCCTCAGCGGCCGCGTCTTTGCGTCAGACGTTTATTCAGATACCGCCTCTGATTATCAGTTTATCGTCACTAACCCACCATTCCACGCAGGTCTGGACACCAGTTATAACGCCACAGAGACCTTGCTGGCCAAAGCCCCGGCGTATCTCAAACCTCGTGGACAACTGATGGTTGTCGCCAACAGTTTTCTCAAATATCCGCCGATCATCGAACAAGCGTTTGGTAATTGCGAGACGTTAAATAAGACCAATAAATTCACGATTTATCACGCACAGAAATAATTACCGCGACGCGAAATTGCCGTTTTTAGCGGTAATTTCGCCACTATCCGACCGAAAACTGCGTCCATGCCCACGCTTTGAACCCAACTTACTTGTCAAAGTAAAAAAACTCGTTAATTTCGTTATTTCAGGTACTTCTTGTCATTCACTTAACTCATTCGTGCTTTCTGCACGGGTCAGTGCCACCAAAGTAACGCCTTTTCTATGTTTAGGTTCAATCGGAAGCAAAAGTTTAAGCGCCTGCAGAATACTCTTATGCTGGCGTTCCTGGTTCTCAGCATCACCCCTCTGACGGTGACGGCAATCTTTTTCCTTCAATCTCACAGTAAAGACTTGCAGGAACAAAGCACATCGCACCTTCTGTCAGTGCGGGATACCAAACAGCAGCAAGTAATCGACTACCTCACGGCTAAAGAGTCTGAAGTGATGGGCTTTGTCCGCTCAGAACTCGCTTACGCCAGTGGCGGTCGCTTCTATGGATTGGTCAACGCATTTCAGCGCTTGGGAGTCGATATCGATCAGGCGCGCGAGCATGCGCAGCAACGTTATGTACCGGGCTCCGGCGACCAAATCAAAACCTCCGTGTTACCAGAGTCGAGCAGTTACGTCGGCAGCGAACGCTATCGCTTGTTGCATAAACGCTACCACTGGGCGTATATGGAACTGCTTAAGCGTTCCGATTTTGACGATATTCTGTTGGTCGATATCAACGGAAACGTGGTGTATTCCATTTTTAAAAATGCCAACTACGGCACCAACCTGCTGACGGGCAAATTTAAAGACAGTAATCTGGGTCAAACCTTCCGCCAACTAGAAAAGCAGGTCAGCGAACACCGTAAAACCAATGAAGATTACACCCCTGTCGTACTGTCTGATTTTGTTGATGAAAATGGCCGTCAATATGCGTGGATGGGTGCACCAATCATTCAGCAAGGCTACTTGCACAGTTATGCGATGTTCCGCCTGCCCAATAATGGCATTACCAAGCTGATTGCAGATACCAACAGCACCTCTTCAATGCGCACTCTGTTGGTCGGCCAGGATCATCGCTCGCGTACCCTCGCTTACGAGCAACCAGAGATCGATAAGAGTACTCAAGTGATTGATTGGGCGCTGAACGGCAGTCGTTCTGTTGGCACTTATACTAATCAGGCCGGGGAAAAAACCATCGCCGCCTACGCCCCTATCAACCTCAAAGATTTGCATTGGGCACTGGTGGTTGAACTACCAGAAAAAGAGGCCTTTGCGCGCGTCCGTCAGTTGGAGAAGCTGTTCATCTTCGCCATGCTGACCGCAATTATTTTGGTGGTGATCGCCTCACATTATCTGTCTAACTTCATTACATCTCCGCTCCTTAAACTGACCTGGGCAGCGGAGCGTGTCTCCGCTGGCGACTTGGATGAAACCATGATCAACACCGATCGGCGTGATGAAATTGGTCGGTTGGCGGTGAGTTTTGAACGTATGCAACGCTCTATTCGCGAGAAGATGCAACTGATTAAGGCGCAGAATAAAGAGTTGGAAAGCAATATTCAGGTCATTCGTAAACAGAACGATGAATTGCAGTTGGCCAACAAACTGAAAGATGAGTTTCTCGCCACAACTTCGCATGAACTCAGAACGCCTTTACATGGCATGATCGGTATTGCCGAGGCGCTGATTTCCGGCGCCAATGGCCCTATTAATGCGGCACACAAGTATCAGCTCGACATTATCATCAGTAGCGGTCAACGACTGGCCACCTTGGTGGATGACTTGCTCGACTACCACAAAATGCGCTACGGCAATCTCGACATCAACAGGACTGCGGTTAATCTGTCCAATGCCACGCGTTTGGTGCTGGAACTGTCTAATCATCTGTTGGGCAAAAAGCCAATCCGCATTATTAACCAAGTCGCCGAAAATCCGGTGTGGGTATCTGCCGATGCCCAGCGTTTGGAACAGGTGTTGTACAACCTGATCGGCAACGCCATCAAATACACCTCGGAAGGTAAGATTGTCATCTCAGCCAATCAAGTGGATAACCATATTCGCGTTCAGGTCGTGGATACCGGCCAAGGCATTCCGGCCGGACAGCTGGAGCACATTTTTGAACCTCTGATTCAAGCCGGACATGACACCAGTCGCTATCGTCAGGGGGCAGGACTGGGGCTCTCCATCAGCCGTCAATTAATTGAGTTGATGCACGGCTCGCTGTATGTCAGCAGCCAACCTATGGTTGGCACTACCTTTAGTTTCACCCTGCCAATCGCGTCAGAACAAGAGATTGCTGCCGCACAACTGACGCAGCTACCCCATTTCCAGGCTCCTGAATTTACGGAACTGGATCTGCCTGAGAATCATAGCATTCCGGAAAATCCGAACGGCCCACTGCTGTTAGTCGCGGATGATGAGCCGGTTAACTTACGTGTTCTGGACAGCTTCCTGCGTTTAGAAGGCTATCGTGTACGCACCGCACAGGATGGCAATGAAGTGTTGAAAGCTGTGGCTAAAGAGAAACCGGAGCTGCTATTGCTCGACATCATGATGCCCGGTATGAGTGGTTATCAGGTTTGTGAAGAGCTGCGTAAAACGTATGATCACGCTCAATTACCGGTAATTATGCTGACCGCTTTGAATCAAACCGACGATCGCGTACGAGGCTTTGAAGCGGGTGCCAACGACTACCTGTCCAAACCTTTCAACAAACAGGAACTGGCTGCACGTATTATCGCGCACCTGACAGCAAGCAAAGCAGAACAACGTCGGATTGAAAACGCCGAGTTGCAGAAAGAATTGAAGCACCGCGCGATGGTTGAAGCCAGTTTGCTGGAAACACAAGGACGTTTGTTGGAACAGCTGGAATCGGCACCGGAAGCCATTGTTTGTATTCGTGAAGATCACAAAATCCGCTTTGCCAATGAAGCTGCTTCGCGCCTGTTTAAACGCAGTCAGGAGCAAATCAAGCGTTCTAACGCAGATGAGTTGATCGCTCCGAAGTATCTGCTGGTCGAACAGGAACATTATTGCGGCAACGTCGATATTTTTGTTGATGATATTCGGCAACACGTCAATGCTGATGTCCTCCGTCTGCCAGAAGGCGCCGGATTACAGGCAATGTATATCTTTAATGTGGGTGGCAGCATTAACGCTGCGCGTATTCATAACCTTGAAACCGCCGTTGAAGCCCTGTCGAGCTATGCCTTTGAAGGCGACAAGGATAAGCTGCAGCAACTCAAAGAACTGGGGGGAGAATTTACCCGCCTGGCGGACAAAGCCTCAGGAGACAGCCAATCTAAGCAGGACTTGATGCGCGCTGTCTTGGTGGATGCGATGACATCAGCCCTCAACTATTGGGAGAAAGTCTCCGGGCAAAGTAAATTCACGTTCGCAGAACAAAGTGGGTTATGGCGCGTCTATCTGGACCGAAGCACGCTGCAGACCCGCACACTCGACAAGTATCTGCGTATCGAAACACTGCCTAAAACACCACGGTGGCGCACGGTACTCAATTCGCTGGATTACATTCTCGACCACTGTCAGGAGCAGGGGCCTGAACGTACCTACATTGAAGTACAACGCGACAAACTGCAAAAGCTGCTCACCTCTGAATAAGAGACCAAAAGCCCGCCTTCTGGTGGGCTTTTTACTACCTAAAATCTGACGACAGCTCTCTCATGACGGTTGTGGTCTGCTGAAATATTTCCCCTCCATTACTAACGGCGGAAGCGCTTCATTTTTACGTCGAAATAAACCTTATCCAATAACGTAAACTGAACACAAAACACGTCAATCAAGCCACCAAATGGGCCGTTCCATTCCATTTTCTGAAGCGGATAACACAACTTTGCGAAACGAATCACAACAATTCGCCAGATTTAATTTCTGAGGAAAAATTTCATCCAAAATCTCACAGTGAGCAAGATCTCACTAACTGAAAAAATCCAAACAAAGCCATATAAAAAGGAAACATAAACGATAGTAAATACTTACATACTTTAGGTGATCGAAAAATTTATGTGACCAACACCACTGCCTATTTTTCAGCCACACAGAAAGTTTTTTAGTCAATTTTGACGTTTGTGACGGCTGGCTTGGATGTTTTGACGTTTTTAACGGGAAATGAAATTGATAAATTCCTCCACAAGGTGTTTCCTTACCTCTGTCAAAGGCCTACAGGCCACTCATGTTATCGGGTACCTCCGACCTGGTAACACCCAATGAGGTAGGTCCTTGTGAGTGTTGATCAAACGATAGCACTCGACTCCATTTGTGAAATAAAAGCAAATAGTAAGGAACAGCTATGCTTGCCAATATTAAGAAAACCGCACTTGCAGCCGCAGTTATTGCTGCAGCAACCAGCGTTTCAGCTCCGGCATTTGCCCGTAGTGAGCTAACCATCGTGCCAGATTTCTACCCTACAATGGTGCGTAACTTTAACCCGTACTTAGCCACAAACCTACGTACCACCACTGACTTCATCTACGAGCCGCTGGTTGTTTTTAACGAAATGCATGGCAACACTCCGGTAATGCGTCTGGCAGAAAGCTACAAAATGTCTGACGATCTGATGAGTGTGACATTCGACATTCGTAAAGGCGTGAAATGGTCTGATGGTCAGGCATTTACTGCAAACGATGTGCTTTACTCGTTCAATCTCCTGAAGAACAAACCAGAGCTTGATCAACGTGGTATCAACAAATGGGTAACCAGTGTTGAGAAAATCGATGACTACAAAGTTCGTTTCCGCCTGACAGAAGCCAACTCTAACGTCCCTTATGAAATTTCTCAGGTGCCAATCGTTGCTGAACATGTTTGGAAAGAAGTGAAAGATCCAACCACATTCACTAACGAAAACCCAGTAGGTACGGGGCCATTTACAGAAATCGACACCTTTACTCCACAACTTTACATTCAGTGCCGCAACCCGAATTACTGGGATGCTGCAAACCTGGAAGTCGACTGTCTGCGTGTTCCTCAAATCGCCAACAACGACCAGCTACTGGGTAAAATTGTCAACTCTGAACTCGACTGGACATCATCATTCGTTCCGGATATCGACCGCACTTACGCCGCAGCGAACCCGAATCACCACTACTGGTACCCAGCGGCGGGCACACAGGCATTCGTAGTTAACTTCAAAAACCCAGATCCAGCGAAGAAAGAAGCACTGGATAACGTAGATTTCCGCCGTGCGTTCTCAATGGCACTTGACCGCCAAACTATCATCGATATCGCCTTCTATGGCGGCGGTACCGTGAACGACTTTGCATCTGGTTTGGGTTACGCGTTCAAGTCTTGGTCTGATGAAACGGTTCACAACAAGTACAAAGGCTTCAACACCTACGACGTCGATGGATCTAAAGCACTGCTGGCTAAAGCAGGCTTCAAAGACATTAACGGTGACGGTTTCGTTGAAACACCATCAGGCAAGTCTTTTGAACTACTGATTCAATCGCCAAACGGTTGGACTGATTTCAACAACACCGTACAACTGGCAGTAGAACAGCTACAAGAAGTGGGCATCAAAGCGAAAGCGCGTACGCCAGAATTTGCAGTCTACAACCAAGCGATGCTGGAAGGGACCTACGACGTAGCGTACACCAACTACTTCCACGGTGCAGACCCATACACTTACTGGAACAGTGCTTACAACTCAGCACTACAGAAAGGCGACGGTATGCCTCGCTTCGCAATGCACTTCTTCAAAAACAACAAACTGGATGGCCTGCTGGACAGCTTCTACAAAACAGCAGACAAGAACGAGCAGATGGAAATCGCACACGGTATTCAGAAGATCATTGCTGAAAACCAAGTTACGGTTCCTGTGATGTCTGGCGCTTGGATGTATCAGTACAACACGACTCGCTTCACTGGTTGGTGGAACGAAGAAAATCCTAAAGGCCGTCCAAGTGTTTGGGCTGGTATCCCTGAGCGTCTGCTACACGTACTGGATCTGAAACCAGTTAAGTAAACGTTCTATCTTTGCGGCGCACCCATTGTGCGCCGCTGATTAAAATCCCCTTGCTTAGTAGTCAATATGGCGCTCGTCGTCAGGGGATTTCTCGCTCTCAATTTTCGCTAGGAGCGACCTGAACCGGAGTTCAGGAACAGACTGGGTGAGTAAGGTGTGTGAGTTATGGGTTATTTTTTAAGACGTTTGTCGTTCTACTTTGCCGCGTTGCTGGTTGCCGCAACGCTCAACTTTGTTATTCCGCGGGCAATGCCTGGTGACCCGGTTACCATGATGTTTGCCAACGCCACAACGCAAGTAACACCAGAACGTATCGAAGCGATGCAAAAATTGCTCGGTTTCGTTGATGGTCCTTGGTATGTGCAATACGCGACTTATATGAAAAGTATCTTCAGCTGGGAGCTGGGGACTTCTATCAAATTTTATCCACTGAGTGTGAATGAACTGCTAGGCGGGGCGTTTGGTTGGTCGTTGTTCTTAGCGGGTACGGCCGTAGTGATCTCGTTTTCGATTGGCTCAATTCTGGGCATTTTCGCCGCCTGGAAACGGGGGAGCAACTACGACACCTTCATCACCCCAGGCATGCTGGTCATCCAAGCGGTGCCCCAAGTGGTCATTGCCATGCTGGCCATGTTTACCTTTGCGATAGGCCTTGGTTGGTTCCCAACCGGCTACGCCTACACTGCAGGGACAACCCCTGACTGGACCAGTTGGGCATTTATCAAAGATGTCGGCTACCACGCTGTGCTGCCCTTGATCTGTGCATCCATCGTCCAAATCGGCGGTTTTCTGGTCAATATGCGAAACAACATGATCAACCTGCTGGCAGAAGATTACATCACGATGGCGAAAGGCAAAGGACTGAGCGAAAACCGTGTGGTCTTTAACTACGCTGCTCGCAATGCCCTGCTGCCAAGTGTCACCGCACTGTCTATGTCTCTGGGGATGGCTATCGGCGGCCAGCTCATTATTGAAATCATCTTTAACTACCCGGGGCTGGGCACCGTGCTATTCAACGCAATCACCGCTCGTGACTACCAAGTTCTGCAAGGGCAACTTCTGATCATGACGCTGTTTATGTTGTTCTTTAACCTGCTGGCGGACATGTTGTACGTCGTGCTCGACCCTCGCCTGCGCAAGGGAGGTAAATAATCATGAAAGCTCTTTGGAAACTACTGCGCGGCAACCGTGTTGCCATGGTGGGTGTCACTATTCTGAGCATCTTCCTGTTCATTGCACTGGCAGCCCCGCTGATTACTAAACATGCCCCAGATAAACGTACGGGTAACCCACATGAATATCCGGCTTTTGTCGTGAAAGCAGCCAAAGCCAATCCTGATGGTTGGGTGGCAGAGAATCTCGCGACCGATCGCCGCACGATGGCGTTGTCGAAAAATGCCGACCACACGCTAGGCACCACCCGTATGGGCCGAGATGTATGGTCACAAGTTGCTTACGGGGCGCGCGTCTCGCTGGCAGTTGGTTTTGGTGCTGGCATTACGGTCTGTTTTCTGGCAACCGTACTTGGGGTATCCGCTGGTTACTTTGGTGGGCGGGTTGATGACTTTCTAACAGCAGCGATGAACATCATGCTGGTCATTCCTCAATACCCTCTGTTGTTTGTGGTTGCAGCTTTCATCGGAGAAGCAGGCCCGTTAACCATCGCCCTGATCATCGGCTGCACATCCTGGGCCTGGGGGGCGCGTGTGGTTCGTGCCCAAACTCTAGCTCTGCGTGAGAAAGAGTTTGTCAAAGCTGCCGAAGTGTTGGGTGAATCCTCTTGGCGCATCATCTTCGTTGAGATTCTGCCGAACCTGATTTCGATTGTCGGCGCAAGTTTCATCGGCTCAGTGATGTACGCCATCATGATGGAGGCAACGATCTCCTTCCTGGGACTCGGCGATCCGAACACCATCAGCTGGGGCATTATGCTTTACAACGTGCAGACCTCATCGTCCATGCTCATCGGCGCTTGGTGGGAACTGTTGGCACCATGTATTTCTCTGACATTACTGGTCACCGGTCTGGCACTGCTGAACTTTGCCGTGGATGAAATTGCCAACCCGCAACTGCGCTCTCATAAAGGGATGAAGCGCTGGAAAAAACTGGCGGCACAGGACAAGCAGGCGCGTAAACCAGAGCCTGCACCACAAACAGCCATCTGGAGCGGAGACAAATAATCATGACAGCACCACTTATCTCGATCCGCAACTTATGTGTGGACTACATTACCGACGCCGGCGACGTGCGCGCCTGCAACAACGTCAGCTTTGATATCGCACCAGGTGAAGTGTTTGGCCTGGCAGGCGAATCTGGTTGTGGTAAATCAACCGTCGCCTTTTCGTTGATGCGCCTGCATAAGCCGCCCGCGTTCATTACCGGGGGGGAGGTAATTTTCAACGGTGAAGACATTCTTAAATACAGCGATGACCGTATGCAGTCATTCCGCTGGAGCCAGATGTCAATGGTGTTCCAGAGTGCAATGAACGCACTCAACCCCGTTCTGACTATGGAAGAGCAATTTTGCGACGTGATCATGCGCCACACCACCATGAATCGTCAGCAGGCTAAACGCCGCGCGGAAGGCTTACTGGAAATCGTGGATATTCATCCTAGCCGCCTGAACGACTATCCGCACCAGTTTTCTGGCGGCATGCGTCAGCGTCTGGTGATCGCCATCGCACTGGCACTGAATCCGAAGATGATCATTATGGATGAGCCAACCACGGCGCTGGATGTGGTGGTACAGCGCGAGATCCTGCAAAAGATCTACGCCCTGAAAGAGGAATTCGGTTTCTCAATTCTGTTCATTACGCACGACTTATCTCTGATGGTCGAGTTCTCAGATCGCATCGGCATCATGTACTCCGGTGAACTGATTGAAGTGGCGCCGTCCAAAGAAATTCTGCAAAGCCCGTATCACCCATATACCAAAGGCCTTGGCAGTTCGTTTCCACCTTTGACCGGACCGAAAACTCGCCTGACGGGGATTCCGGGTAACCCGCTCAACTTGCTGGAAATTCCACAGGGCTGTCGCTTTCAGGCGCGGTGCGATCGAGTACACGAAGCGTGTACCAAAATCCCGACCAGCTTGCGTCAGATTGAGCCGGGCCGTTTATCCAACTGCCACCTGTATGGTGCGCCAATTGCCCAAGTGAAACTGTAAGTCCGGTAGAGACAGAATTTCTGGAGTTTAATATGAGTAAACCATTCGGCGAACTACTGGTGGAAGGCAAAAATCTGGTTAAGGATTTTCCGATCAACAGTAACGCACTCAAACAACCGATGATGCGTGCGATCAACGACGTGTCATTCAAGATGTATAAAAGCCGCGGTTTGTCCGTGGTGGGAGAATCCGGTTCGGGCAAATCCACCACCGCGAAAATGATCGCCAAAATGTATGCGCCGACTTCGGGTGAGATCGAGTATAAAGGCCGCGATATTCAAACGATCAAATCTCGTAGCGATCTCATGCATTACCGCGAAGGCGTTCAGATGGTATGGCAGGATCCGTTCGGTTCTCTCAACCCGACCCATACCATTTTTCACCACATTGCTCGCCCGTTACTGATCCATAAAAAGGTGAAGCCCGGCAACAAAAAGGAGCTTCAAGAACGCGTCTACGATCTGCTGGAACAGGTTGGTCTGATCCCACCCAAAGAGACCGCAGCCAAATATCCGCATCAGCTTTCCGGTGGTCAGCGTCAGCGTGTCAATCTGGCTCGCAACATCGCCGTCGGTGCAGAAGTGGTACTGGCAGATGAGCCGACCTCCATGCTGGATGTTTCCATCCGTGCCGGCGTACTTAACCTGATGGAAGAGATGAAATTCGAGAAGCAGATGTCGTTGCTGTATATCACGCACGACATCGCGACTGCACGTTATATCGCGGAAGATCTCGCGGTGATGTACGTCGGTCACATGGTTGAATGGGGCGATACCGAAGCAATCATTCACGATCCTCAGCATCCATACACTCAGTTGCTGGTTTCTGCGGTGCCGGATCCGAAGAAGTCGATTCACGAAAAACTGAAAGGCAATAAAGGTGAAATCCCGCTCTGGACACCAGATTCCGTCGGTTGTCCGTTTGCCGGTCGCTGTTTGCACGCTTCCGACAAATGCTGTGAGCAGCTTCCGGGCATCACTCAGTTGTCTGACAACCACTTTGTTCGCTGTTACCTGTACGAAAACTAAGCCTGAGCGCCCGTTCTGCGGGCGCCAATTCACTCGGAGACGTTGAATGCAGTTACTCATCAACCACATCGGCTATGAAGCTTCCGGCCCTAAACACGCGGTTTTGTTAACGCATGTGGCTCATCTGCAAGTGGAAGAAGCCTTATTGGTCTGCGCCCGCACTCACCAAACGGTTGAGCGCATCGCATTTGCATGTGGTGGCCAGGTTGCAAACTGGCATCAGGGGTATTTTCATCGTATTGATTTTTCACACATTCGTCGTGAAGGCGACTTCTATCTGTGTGTCGAAACTGCGCAGTCACAACCATTTACGATTGGCAACGGAGTTCTGATGCAGCGTACATTTTCCGATGTGCTGCACTACTTTAAGTCGCAACGCTGCGGTGGCATTTTCGATCAACAAGACAAGCACGTACCGCTTCTGGGCACCTCAACCACTGCCGATGTGCACGGAGGCTGGTACGACGCTTCTGGTGACGTCAGTAAGTATTTAAGTCACCTTTCTTACGCCAACTATTTGAACCCACAGCAAACACCTATGGTGGTCTGGAACATGTTCAAAAGCTTGGCGCTTTTAGACAATCACTCGGGTTTTGCACCGTTTTCCCGCACTCGCCTCAAGGAAGAAGCGTTGTTTGGTGCTGATTTTCTGCTTCGTATGCAAAATCCCGAGGGATTTTTTTACATGACTGTCTTTGATCAATGGAGCAAAGATACGGCGCAACGGGAGATTTGTGCCTACGCCACCCAGCAAGGTGTGAAGTCCGATGCCTACCAGGCTGGCTTTCGCCAGGGGGGAGGCATGGCGATCGCGGCATTGGCAGCAGCGGCTCGCCAAAGCGTGGGAGGGGATTTTACCTCGCAGCATTATCTGGCGGCAGCCGAGCATGGCTACTGGCATTTGAAAGAGTGCAATGAGCGCTACCTAGATGATGGTGAAGAGAACATCATCGATGAGTACTGCGCGCTGATGGCGACTTGTGAACTGTTTACTACGACTCAGCAGCCTGACTACCTGCATCAGGCCCGAGAGTGGGCTACTCGCCTGCTGGCGCGTCAACACAGTGATGAACAACAGCACTATTTCTGGTCGGCTAATCGTGACGGTTCTCGTCCCTATTACCATGCCGCAGAAGCGGGCTTGCCCGTGATCGCTCTGTGCCAATATCTGACGATTGAAACCGAACACAGCGCACGCCACAACGCGCTGGAGATTCTACATCGGGCTTGTGAGTTTGAGCTCAGCATCACGCGTGAAGTACACAATCCGTTTGGTTATCCACGTCAGTACGTGAAAGACCTTCACGGCGGCAAACGTAGCGCATTTTTCATTACTCATGACAACGAAAGCGGCTACTGGTGGCAAGGAGAAAATGCGCGCCTCGGTTCCCTGGCCGCGATGGCCTTTGCCGTTCAGGATTACCTCACCGACGACGAGCTAAAACACGGCATGCTGACACTGGCACACAATGCACTCAGTTGGATTATCGGCCTCAACCCATATGACATGTGCATGCTCGACGGCCATGGCCGTAACAATCCGGACTACCTGCCTCATTTAGGGTTCTTCAATGCCAAAGGCGGCGTGTGCAACGGCATCACCGCAGGTTTCGAGGATGAACAGGACATTGCCTTCAACCCGCAATCACACGATCAGGATATGTTGCAAAACTGGCGCTGGGGTGAGCAATGGATTCCACACGGAGCCTGGTATCTGCTGGCCATCGTTCATCAATTTAATTTTTTCTCAACCCCACGAGGTGGCGCATGAGTCTCTACTACGCTGGTATTGATGGCGGTGGTACCTCCTGCCGCGCGCGTATTCGCGATGCACAAGGTCATCTGATTGGTGAAGCCAGAACAGGCAGTGCCAACATACTGCTCGGTGTTGAAAGCGCGCTGCAATCCGTCGTCAGTGCCATTACGCTGGCTGCCCAACAAGGCGGCCTGGATGAAGGTTGCTTTGACCAACTGCACGTGGGTCTGGCACTGGCTGGCGCAGAACAAAAATCCGCTTGGCAAGCATTTATGCAACTGCCTCATCCGTTTGCTTCTCTCACGCTCAATACCGATGCCTATGGTGCTTGTCTCGGCGCACATAACGGAAACGATGGCGCGATCATGATCGCGGGCACTGGTTCATGCGGCATTTTACTGCAAGACGGCCACCAGCATGTGGTAGGCGGACGTGAATTCCCGATCTCCGATCAGGGCAGCGGCGCAGTGATGGGATTACGCCTGATTCAACAGGTGTTGCTGATTGAAGATGGGATCTATGCGGCGACGCCACTCAGTCAGTTTGTCATGCAGCATTTTGAACACGATGTTGATGCCATTGTGGCTTGGTCTAAATCAGCTTTACCCCGTGACTACGGTCAGTTTTCTCCGCAGATTTTCGCGTTTGCGAACCAAGGAGATGAACTGGCGATTTCGCTACTCAAACAGACAGCAGCGGACGTTGAAATGTTTTTGCACGCCCTACATCGCAAAGGGGCACAGCGAATCTGCCTGATGGGCAGCATCGCAGAACGTATTCTCGCATGGTTATCCCCTCCCGTTCAGCAATGGATCGCCGCACCGCAAGCGGATGCGATGGAGGGCGCATTAATGTTTGCCGGTAAAACCGAGCATAATTTGTATTAAGGGTTGCTCATGAACTATCGAATAGATTTCGCAGTGTTGTCGGAACACAAACAGTTCTGCCGTTTTGGTCTGACACTGCACAACCTCAGTGATCAGGACTTAAAGGACTGGAGTCTGCACTTTACCATTGATCGCTATATTCAGCCCGACAGTATCAGCCATGGCGAGATCAATCAGGTAGGTAGTTTCTGCTCGCTCGTTCCCGCTCAAAGTGTGATTAAAGCTAACGGCCATTTCTATTGTGAATTCAGCATCAAAACGGCGCCGTTTCATTACTACACTGACGGCATCAAAGCTGCGTTTGTGCAACTGAACCAGCGTGAGCCTGTCATCCGTCACGATGTCATCGTCACGCCAATCGCACTGGCATCGCCGTATCGTGAACGCAGCGAAATCCCTGAGGTCAACGCCGCCCCGCTGAGTCTGTTGCCCAAACCCAATCATGTTGAACTGCTGGATGGTCAATTTATTCTCACTGCCGCCAGCCAGATCTCATTGCAATCGTCTTGTGCAGAAACTGCAGCAACCTGGCTAAAACAAGAACTCACACGTCTCTACCATTGGCAACCGCACCCGATTGGCAGTGCTGATATTGTGCTACGCACCAACCCAACCCTGGATGAAGGTGCCTATCAGGTATCGGTTGATCGCAAAGGCGTTCGTTTAGAAGCCAGCAGCCACGTGGGCTTTGTTCACGCCAGTGCGACGTTACTGCAATTGGTTCGCCCGGATGGCGACAGTCTGCGTGTGCCACACATCGCAATCAAAGACGCACCTCGCTTTAAATATCGCGGCATGATGCTTGATTGCGCGCGTCATTTTCATCCGCTGGAACGCGTTAAACGTCTCATCAACCAACTGGCGCATTACAAGTTCAACACCTTTCATTGGCATCTGACCGACGATGAAGGCTGGCGTATTGAAATCGAAGCCCTGCCTCAATTGACCGACATTGGTGCCTGGCGCGGCGTCGATGAGGTGCTGGAACCACAATACAGCCTGCTGAACGAAAAACACGGCGGCTTTTACACCCAAGATGACATCCGCGAGGTGATCGCTTACGCCGCAGAGCGTGGCATTACCGTCATTCCAGAAATTGATATCCCCGGTCATAGCCGTGCGGCGATCAAAGCGTTACCGGAATGGTTGCTCGATGACGACGACCAATCACAATATCGCAGCATTCAGTACTACAACGACAACGTGTTATCGCCTGCCCTTTCCGGCACCTACCGCTTTCTTGATCTCGTGCTGGAAGAAGTCGCCGCCCTGTTTCCGAGTAACTTCATTCACATCGGCGCCGATGAAGTGCCGGATGGTGTGTGGGTCAACAGCCCGAAATGTCAGGCATTGATGGCAGAACAGGGCTACACCGACGCCAAAGAGTTGCAAGGTCACCTGCTGCGCTACGCCGAGAAGAAACTCAAATCGCTCGGCAAACGCATGGTGGGTTGGGAAGAGGCCCAGCATGGCGATAAAGTCAGCAAAGATACCGTGATTTATTCCTGGCTGTCAGAGCAAGCTGCTCTGAACTGCGCACGTCAGGGCTTTGATGTCATTTTGCAACCGGGCCAGTTTACTTACCTCGATATAGCTCAGGACTACGCGCCGGAAGAACCGGGCGTGGACTGGGCAGGCGTGACGCCGCTGGAACGTGCCTATTGCTACGAGCCGCTCGCCGAAGTGCCGGAACAGGACCCACTGCGCAAACGCATTTTGGGGATTCAGTGCGCGCTGTGGTGTGAACTGGTCAACAACCAAAACCGCATGGACTACATGATTTATCCGCGCTTAACCGCATTGGCGGAGGCCGCCTGGACGCAGAAATCGCAACGCGACTGGCACGATTATCTGGCGCGTCTCAAAGGCCATCTACCTTTGCTTGATCAACAAGGCATCCGTTACCGGGCGCCATGGAAAGCATAACCCAACACGTTTTCTCTAGCATCGACATTGAGTGGCGCCAGTGCGCCACTGTTTAAAAAGGAAATTACCATGAAATACGGCTATTTCGATAACGAGAATCGCGAATACGTCATTACTCGTCCCGATGTTCCTGCGCCTTGGACGAACTATCTGGGTACGGAAAAATTCTGCACCGTCATCTCGCACAATGCGGGTGGTTACTCTTTCTATCATTCTCCTGAGTACAACCGTGTGACCAAGTTCCGCCCGAACTTCACGCAAGATCGTCCAGGACATTACATCTATCTGCGCGATGATGAAACTGGTGATTTCTGGTCAGTCTCTTGGCAGCCCGTTGCCAAAAACCTCGACGACGCGAAGTACGAAGTACGCCACGGTTTGTCATACTCAAAATTCCGTTGTGATTACAACGGTATTGTGGCCACTAAAACATTGTTCGTGCCGAAAGGTGAAGATGCGCAGGTGTGGGATGTCGAAATTGAAAACACCTCGGATAAACCACGCACCATCAGTGCATTCAGCTATGTTGAGTTCTCCTTCAGTCACATCTCCTCAGACAACCAGAACCACCAGATGTCGCTCTACTCTGCGGGCACCGAATACAACAATGGTGTGCTGGAATACGACCTGTACTACAACACCGATGATTTCCTCGGTTTCTACTACCTGACCGCGACGTTTGATGCCGATAGCTACGATGGTCAGCGTGATGCGTTTCTCGGTATGTACCGCGACGAAGCCAACCCGATTGCCGTTGCCAACGGTCGCTGCTCGAACAGCGCGCAAACCTGTTACAACCACTGCGGCGCCCTGCACAAACAGTTTGTGCTGCAACCGGGGGAAAAAGTCCGTTTTGCGGTGATTCTGGGTGTCGGGAAAGGCAACGGCGAAAAACTGCGTGCAAAGTATCAAGACCTCAGCCAAGTCGATATGGCGTTTGCGGGCATCAAACAACACTGGGACGAACGCTGCGCGAAATTCCAGGTCCGTTCACCGAATGAAGGCCTCAACACCATGATCAACGCTTGGACTCTATACCAAGCGGAAACCTGTGTGGTGTGGTCACGCTTTGCCTCGTTCATTGAAGTCGGTGGCCGTACTGGCCTCGGTTATCGCGATACCGCACAAGATGCGATCTCCGTCCCGCACACTAACCCGGCGATGACCCGCAAACGTCTGGTGGATCTGCTACGCGGCCAAGTTAAAGCAGGTTATGGTCTGCACTTGTTTGATCCTGACTGGTTCGATCCAGAAAAAGCCGATGTCAAACCGTCAAAATCACCAACGGTGGTACCGACGCCATCGGATGAAGATAAGATCCACGGCATCAAAGATACCTGCTCTGATGATCACCTGTGGATCGTGCCGACGATTCTTAACTTCGTCAAAGAGACGGGCGATCTGAGCTTTATTGACGAAGTGATCCCTTACGCTGACGGCGGCGATGCGACCGTGTATCAACACATGATGGCAGCATTGGATTTCTCAGCGGAATACGTCGGTCAAACCGGCATTTGTAAAGGACTGCGCGCCGACTGGAACGACTGTCTCAACCTTGGCGGCGGCGAGTCTGCGATGGTGTCGTTCCTGCACTTCTGGGCACTAGAAGCGTTTTTGGAACTGGCACGTCATCGCGACGACGCGGCGGCGATCGACAAGTATCAGGCGATGGCCAACGGCGTGCGCGAGGCATGTGAAACTCATTTGTGGGATGACAATGGCGGCTGGTACATTCGCGGCCTGACCAAAGATGGCGATAAAATCGGTACATTTGAACAGCAAGAAGGCAAAGTTCACCTTGAGTCCAATACGCTGGCAGTGCTGTCTGGTGCAGTCTCACAACAGCGCGGCGAAAAAGCGATGGATGCCGTGTATCAGTACCTGTTCTCCAAATACGGTTTACACCTCAACGCGCCGTCGTTTGCAACGCCCAATGATGACATCGGTTTTGTCACCCGCGTATACCAAGGCGTAAAAGAAAACGGTGCGATTTTCTCACATCCTAACCCGTGGGCATGGGTCGCCGAAGCCAAACTCGGCCGCGGTGATCGCGCAATGGAATTCTACGATGCGCTCAACCCATATAACCAGAACGACATCATCGAAACCCGCGTGGCCGAGCCGTACTCTTACGTGCAGTTCATTATGGGCCGCGATCATCAAGACCACGGCCGTGCCAACCATCCTTGGTTAACGGGGACTTCTGGCTGGGCTTACTACGCAACCACCAACTTCATTTTGGGGGTACGCACCGGATTTGACACGCTAACAATTGATCCGTGTATTCCAACTTCGTGGCCGGGCTTTGACGTCACCCGCGAATGGCGCGGTGCGACTTATCATATTGAAGTGCAAAATCCATATGGTGTGAGCAAAGGCGTACAGTCCATTCTGGTCAATGGCGAACCCGTGGACGCAGTTCACGCGCAACCAGCGGGCAGCGTAAATCAGGTGACCGTGATTTTAGGTTAATCCGCTTTAGGGTGCCGCGCTGGCGGCGCCCACATAAGGAGATACAGCATGATTCAATTTGGTACCGGTGGTTGGCGCGCCTTTATCGGCGAAGAGTTTACCAAAGACAACGTTCGCCTGGTTGCTCAAGCGGTAGCCAACATTATCAATCAGGAACAAGTGGCTGAGCGCGGTTTTGTCATCGGCTATGACCGCCGCTTTTTGTCTGACAAAGCGGGGCGCTGGTTTGCCGAAGTATTGGCGGGCAACCAGATCACCGTCAGCTTCATCAATAAGTTTGTTCCCACCCCTGTGGTGATGTTTAAGGCCAAAGAGATGAACTGCGCCTACTCGGCATGCATCACGGCATCGCATAACCCGGCAGACTACAACGGCATCAAAGTGTTTATTGAAGGCGGACGCGACGCCGACGAGGTGATCACACAAAAGATAGAGCAACAAGTTTCAACACTGTGCGCCACCGACGTGCGCAGTGAGGAATTTGATCTCGCGGTCGCCCAAGGCCGGATTCAGGTGATCAACCCGATGAATGAGTTCGTCGATTCGATCATCGACTTTATCGATATTGAAGCGATCAAACGCGCCAATCTGCGCGTGCTGATTGATCCGATGTTTGGCGTGGCGAAAAACGCACTGCAAACCGTGTTGATCAATGGCCGCTGCGATGTCGACGTGATCAACGATGGTAAGAACCCTGATTTTGGTGGTTTGATGCCGTCACCCAGCGCAGCAACTCTGTATCGCCTACAACATCTGGTCAAAAATCAAGGCTACGATATTGGCATTGGTACCGATGGAGACGCTGATCGTCTGGGCATTATTGATGAGAAAGGTAACTTCATTCATCCCAACGAAGTTCTGCTGCTGTTGTATTACTATCTGCTTGAATACAAAGGCTGGAAAGGCTCTGTCGTGCGCAATATCGCCACCACCCACCTGCTGGACAAAGTGGCAGCCGATCATGGAGAGAAGAGCTTTGAGGTTCCTGTAGGCTTTAAGCACATCAGTTCCCAAATGGAAGCCGACGATTCGCTGATTGGCGGTGAAAGTTCGGGCGGTCTGACCATTCGCGGCCACATCAAAGGCAAGGATGGCGTATTCGCGTCGAGCTTGCTGGTGGAAATGATCAGCGTGACGGGTAAAAAGCTTTCTGAGCTGTTGAGCGAAATATACAGCCGCTACGGTTATGCCTACACCGCCGAGGGCGATTGCAAATTCAAGCCGACCCAGAAAGCGGAGATCTACGCAAAGATTTACGTAGAGAAACAGTTACCAGAGTTTGAGTTTGAAGTTGAAAAAGTCAGCTATGAGGATGGCGCTAAAGTCTATTTTCGTAATGGTGGCTGGGTGATTGCCCGCTTCTCCGGCACGGAGCCTTTGCTGCGTATCTTTGCCGAAATGCAGGACAAAAAGACAGCAGAGCGCGTTTTACAGCAGATGAAACAGTTTCTGTCCCTGTAATCCAGTGCGATAAAAAGCCCGGTTTAACCGGGCTTTTTCTTATTAGGCAAAGGCCAGAACGCCTTGGGTATCAATACTGACGGCCACGGTCTGACCAACCGACAAGCCCTGTGAAGAAGTTGCCAGCAGCTTAGAGCCATGCGCATCGATCACGTAACGACAATGATCGCCCATAAACTGCTGCTCCAGCACCGTGACACTGCTCTCTTCATCCGCATAAATACTGATCTGCTGCGGACGCAGCAACAGCTCACATTGACTGCCCTGAGCAATACTTTGCTGCGCATACGCGTCCACAACGCCAAGCGGCGTTTGATACTGATGTTCTGCTAAACGCGTAGCAGGCAGGTAACTGCCACCGCCCAGAAAGTCAGCGACAAATTTGCTCGACGGACGATAGTAAAGCTCTGAGGCGGTGCCGTATTGCTCAATGACCCCGTGATTCATCACCGCCATTTTGTCGGCAAAGGCAAACGCTTCTTCACGTGAGTGGGTGACGAAAATCGCTGTCACCCCCTGCTTTTTGAAGATTTTACGAATTTCGCCAATCAGGTCATGACGCACCTGAGTATCAATATTGGAAAATGGCTCATCCAGCAATAGCAGATCCGGTTTGTAAGCCAGCGAACGCGCGATAGCGACACGCTGTTGCTGACCACCCGACAACTGGTGCGGATAACGGTCACCGAAACCGCTCAAATGGACCAGTTCCAACATTTGCTGCACTTGCAGATGACGTTCCTCCGCCGCCATTTGACGCAGGCCAAAGGCGATATTTTCCGCGACCGTCAAATGAGGAAACAGCGCATAGTCCTGAAAGATCATGCCGATATTACGCTGCTCTGGCGCTAGCCAATGCTTGCCATCGTCGATGGTCATGCCGTTAAGGCTCATGATGCCGGATGAAAGCGGTAGCAAGCCGGCAATCGCTTTGAGTAACGTGGTTTTACCGCAACCGCTGGCACCAAGCAGACACACGATTTCGCCGTGTTCTACGTTCAGCGACAACGATTCCAGGACCGTTTGAGTATCATACTGACAAGTCAGATTTTGAATCGATAATGCACAGCTCATCAGTGGTTTTGCTCCAGAGAACGGTTTACAACAACAAGTGGGATCAAGCCAACCAACACCAACAGCACCGCAGGCAAGGCTGCCAGTTCCAAATGTTCGTCCGAGGCGTAGTTATACACGTAGGTCGCCAAGGTCTCGAAATTGAACGGGCGCAGTAATAATGCCGCATTCAACTCTTTCATCGATTCAATGAACACCAGCAGACCGGCAATCAGGGCGCCGCGACGCACCAGTGGCAGATGAACGCGCCACAACATCGCATTGGCCTGACACCCCATGGTACGCGCTGCCATATCCAGTGACGGCGAGATCTTATTCAGACTGCTTTCGATACTGCCGATTGCCACTGCGGAAAAGCGCACGATCAACGCAAAAATAATCGCAAACATGGTGCCGGAGAAAATCAGCCCCGGCCTGCCCCATTGCATCGCTTTTGCCACATCGTTGACCGCATGATCGAGCGTCAGCACGGGAACCATCACTCCAATCGCCAATACCGTACCCGGCACGGCATACCCCATTGAAGAGAGCCGCATCAGCGCCACACTGACGCGGTTGGATTTGAGACGGCTGTAAAAGTTCACGACCAACGCGACTGCCACGCCAATCACCGCAGCACTCAGAGAAACTTGCAGGCTGTTCAACGCGTATTCACGAAACTCTGCCGTCCAACTCTGCTCAAAGTAGGTATAAGCGTAGCTGAGCAGTTGCAGTAGCGGAAAGATAAAGGCCACGCACACCAGTCCCCAACACCACAGCAGTGCCAGCCATTTTTTCCAGCCACGCAAAGCGTAGCGAAAATCTTCATGGCTGTTGAACTGGCTCTGATATAACTTTTGCCGACGGCGACTGTAACGTTCGGCGCTCAGGAGCAGCAATACGATGACCAGCATCACAGCTGAAATTTTAGCTGCGGCGGTCAAATTGGAATAGTTCATCCAGGTGTCATACACCGCGGTGGTCAGCGTGTTGACCGCAAAGTAGCTGACGGTGCCGAAATCACCGACGGTTTCCATAGCGACCAGCGACAAGGCTACCGCGATTGACGGACGAACCAACGGCAGCGAGATACGGCGAAAACTTTCCCACGGCGAGCATTTCAACAAACGGGCCGACTGCAACAGCGAAACGTTCTGCTCCATAAACGCGGCGCGGCACATCAGATAGACATAGGGATAGAGCACCAAGGCCAGCACGATGCTGGCACCAGCCAATGAGCGAATATCCGGGAAATAATACTCCCCGGCCATCCAGCCAGTCTGTGCTCGCAGCCAAACCTGAATCGGTCCGGCATAATCAAACCAGCCCGTAAAGATGTAGCCGACAATATAACCAGGAATCGCCAGCGGCAGCACCAAAGCCCACTGCAGGACTTTCTCACCCGGCAGGCGGCACATGGCCATTAACCAGGCGCTTGGAATACCAAAGAGCAGCGCCAGCGCCATTACGCTCAGCGTCAGGACCACGGTATTGAAGGCATAGGTGGGCATCACGGTCGACATCAAATGCGCAAACACATCGTCCGTCTGACCAATGGCGGTAACAAAGATCGCTAAGATCGGCAAAACCAGCAGCGTCGCCAAAGCCACACTACTGGTTTTCCAAATAAGGTGTTTTTCTTTCATTGCCTAGAAACTGTCAGGCTGACTGAGGCATAAATGCATCTGCAAATACATCTCATATCCCTTTAATAAATCAGGGGTATAGTTATACCCCCAGACTCAATTAAAGGTCAAATTTGACTTCATCAAGTAGCTTGATGGCCGCCGCGTGGTTATCGGCAATTTTTTCCAGTGGTAGAGAATCAGATTTGAATTCACCCCATGAAGCCACCAGTTTTGAACGCTCAACACCTGGTTTCACCGGGTATTCGTAGTTCACTTCTGCGTACATGTGCTGCGCGGTTTCACCAGTCAGGAACTCCATCAGCTTGACGGCATTCTCACGGTTTGGTGCATATTTCGCCATTGCCATACCACTGACGTTGACGTGAGTGCCCTGAACATTCTGACCCGGGAAGTTGATATATACCGATTCCGCCCAGCTCTTTTGCTCTTTGTCTTCCAGCATTTTGCCTAGGTAGTAGCTGTTGCCCAGAGACAGATCGCACAGGCCTTCTTTGATCGCACGAACCTGATCGCGATCGTTGCCTTGCGGTTTGCGCGCCAGGTTAGCTTTCAGACCTTCCAACCAGGTTTTGGTTTGAGCTTCGCCGTGGTTCGCGATCATCGCGGCAACCAGCGCAATGTTGTACGGGTGCTTACCGCTGCGTGTACAGATCTTACCTTTGTATTCTGGCTTGGCCAGATCGAGGTAATCGAAATCATCGCCCAGTTTGCCTACGCGATCGCGTGATGAGTAGACGCTACGAGTGCGCACGGTCAATGCAAACCACTCTTCGCTGCTGTCGCGGTACTGCGCCGGAATGTTCTCGTCAATGACACGACTGTTTACTGGTTGCGTTAAGCCTTTATCCGACAGTTCAAACAGACGGCTGAACTCTGAAGTCAGAATCACGTCGGCCGGGCTGTACTCGCCTTCTTGAGCCAATTTTTCTGCAATGCCCTCTTTGGCAAACTTCACGTTGACCTTGATTCCGGTCTCTTGAGTGAACTCTTTAAACATCGGTTCAATCAGGAAAGGTTGACGGTATGAGTAAACATTTACTTCTTCAGCCGCCATAACCGAAGGGGCCAATACGCTACATGCGATTGCCGATAGAGCCAGCAGTTTTTTCATGGTTCAAGTCCTTTATTATTGCTAATGATAACACTTATCAATTGCGCTAATTATATTGGCCACCCTTAATAAAACAATCAGTAAAAATGAAAAACCTGCCCCAAAGGGCAGGTTTTAGGCAAAGGTTTTGTAACCAATTATTACTTAACTGTCACGAACTCTGGGTAAGCGCCGACACCACAATCGTGCATGTCCATGCCTTCCATCTCTTCTTCTTCAGAGACACGGATACCCATGGTTGCTTTCAGAATACCCCAAACCACCAGGCTAGCACCGAATACCCAAGCGAAGATGACTGCTGCACCCAGAAGCTGCGCACCGAAGGTGGCATCGCTGTTGCTTAGTGGCACAACCATCAGGCCGAAGAAACCACACACACCATGTACAGAGATTGCACCCACTGGATCATCAATTTTCAGTTTATCCAGAGCAATGATGCTGAAGACAACAATCGCACCTGCAACGACACCGATTGCAACCGAGTACAGCGGTGATGGTGACAGTGGGTCAGCGGTGATAGCCACTAGGCCAGCCAGCGCGCCGTTCAGAATCATGGTCAGGTCAGCTTTACCCCAGGTCGTTTTACAAACCAGTAGCGCTGCAATAGAACCCGCTGCCGCTGCTGCGTTAGTGTTGAGGAAGATTTGACCTACCGCTGTCGCGTTTTCGAAATCAGACAGCATCAGTTGTGAGCCACCGTTGAAACCGAACCAACCGAACCACAGGATAAAGGTACCCAGTGTTGCCAGTGGCATATTTGAACCCGGAATCGGGAAGATTTCGCCGTTTTTACCGTATTTGCCTTTACGAGCACCCAGCAGTAAAACACCTGCCAGCGCTGCAGCTGCACCCGCCATGTGAACGATACCTGAACCCGCAAAGTCGCTGAAACCCGCTGCTGACAGGAAGCCACCGCCCCAAGTCCAGTAACCTTCCATAGGATAGATAAAGGCAGTCAAAATGGCTGAGAAAATGAGGAATGCCCAAAGTTTCATACGTTCAGCAACTGCGCCTGAAACCACAGACATTGACGTTGCTACGAATACCACTTGGAAGAAGAAGTCGGATTCCAGAGAGTGGTCAGCACCGTCAGCTTGTGAGCCAATCAGTGAACCAAACGATGGTAGCCAGCCTGCTTCTGCGTTATCAACATACATGATGTTGTAACCCACAATGAGGTACATGGTGCACGCAATCGCGTACAGCACAAAGTTTTTGGTTAGAATTTCGGTAGTGTTCTTAGAACGAACCAGACCAGCTTCCAGCATAGCGAAACCCGCCGCCATCCACATAACCAGTGCGCCCGAAATTAAGAAGAAGAATGTATCCAGTGCGTAACGTAACTCCGTTACTGTAGCTGACAGTTCCATAATAGTCGTCTCCAGTCCTTTGAATCTTAAAGTGCTTCCGCGTCCATTTCGCCGGTGCGAATTCGAACAGCGTGGCTCAAGTCATAAACAAAAATTTTGCCATCACCGATTTTGCCGGTATGTGCGGCTTTGATGATCGCTTCCAGAACACGATCAACGTTATCCGCTTGTGTGGCAATTTCGATTTTTACCTTCGGCAGAAAATCCACCTGGTATTCCGCGCCACGGTAAAGTTCGGTATGACCTTTCTGACGGCCAAAGCCTTTGACTTCTGATACGGTCATCCCTTCGATGCCCACATCGGCCAAAGCTTCACGAACATCGTCAAGTTTGAATGGTTTGATGATTGCGTTAATGAGTTTCATCGCGTCCTCTCTGAAGCTGTAGTCCATTTACAGTTCTATTAATCCAAGGTACGTGCCAACTTTTTAACTCATTGATAAACAATAAAATAGTGAGATTTCGATTCAAAAACACAAAAGGGTTGCACGTTTTTTGTGCAACCCTTTCCCAAAAATAATGCGACTCTGGCTTTCTTCACCACATGAGTGCAGCCTGTTGATGAGACAAACTCAGTATCCGGCGAGGAAATCCTGCCATTGGATCAACAACGACTCGAAATCCTCCAAACCACACTGCGCCACACTCTCGCTTTCATAAAGTTCAAATTCACTTTCAAACTCAACATCATGGCCATAGTTCAGCGCATTGTCCTGCACCGTTACTTCGTCACCACAAATCATCACTGAGATTTCACGACCAGCGAATTGCCACTCTTGTGCAGGAAACTGGTGCGCTTTCTCCAGCAGAGCCAACACTTGCTCGATTTTTGTGCGATCCTGCGCCACCTCTTCCTGTAACCAGCGGGCCACAATTTGATGCTCCATGCTGCAGGTAACGTAATACTCCCCCAGCAGGGTATTTTTGGTGAATTCAAATTCCATCGACGATGACCGGTTGATTAAGTTGGCGCGAGTATAGCGCCAGCGAAACCGAATGACGAGCCTGAATAAGACGCAAAAAGAAAGGCCGCTGCAAGCAGCGACCTTGAATCTTTGGGCTAATCCGCGATTATGCCGGTTCCTGGAAAATCACCGTATCCGCTTTCTTAGTGTAGTCACTCATGCGGTGGAAGTTCAGGTAACGGTAAGTATCGGCTGCGGTTGCGTCGATCTGTTTCGCGTATTCCAGATACTCTTGCAGAGTTGGAATGCGACCCAGAATAGCGCCTACCGCCGACAGCTCCGCTGAAGCCAGGTATACATTCGCACCCGTACCCAGACGGTTCGGGAAGTTACGCGTCGAAGTTGACATCACGGTTGCTTTGTCCGCTACGCGAGCCTGGTTACCCATACACAGTGAACATCCCGGAGTTTCGATACGAACCCCAGCACGGCCAAAGATGCCGTAGTAACCTTCTTCAGTCAGTTGATCGCGGTCCATCTTGGTTGGCGGTGCCACCCACAGACGCGTTTCCAGTTGACCGTTGAATTTATCCAGCAGTTTACCTGCCGCACGGAAGTGGCCGATGTTGGTCATACAAGAACCGATGAACACTTCATCAATCGCTGTGCCTTGTACTTCAGACAGCGGACGCGCGTCATCCGGATCGTTTGGCGCACAAAGAATCGGTTCTTTGATGTCCGCCAGATCGATTTCAATCAGGTGCGCGTATTCTGCGTCTTTATCTGCTTCCATCAGTTCTGGAGCAGCCAACCACTCTTCCATCGCTTTAATACGACGTTCGATGGTACGACGGTCACCGTAACCTTCTGCGATCATCCACTTCAGCATGGTGATGTTCGAGTTCAGGTATTCCGCGATAGACTCTTGCGACAGTTTGACGGTACAACCTGCTGCTGAACGCTCAGCAGAGGCGTCAGACAGTTCGAATGCCTGTTCAACCGTCAGGTGTTCAACACCTTCGATTTCCAGCACGCGGCCAGAGAATTCGTTAATCTTACCGGCTTTCTCAACCGTCAGCAGACCTTGTTTGATGCCGTAGTAAGGAATCGCATGAACCAGGTCGCGCAGCGTGATACCCGGCTGCATTTCACCTTTGAAACGCACCAGAATTGACTCAGGCATATCGAGCGGCATGACGCCAGTTGCTGCTGCGAAGGCTACCAGACCAGAACCTGCCGGGAATGAAATCCCCAGTGGGAAACGCGTATGCGAGTCACCACCGGTACCGACAGTATCCGGCAGCAGCATACGGTTTAGCCATGAGTGAATAACACCGTCGCCCGGGCGCAGTGACACACCGCCGCGGTTCATGATGAAATCCGGTAGCGTGTGGTGCGTTTGCACGTCAACGGGTTTTGGATACGCAGAGGTGTGGCAGAAAGACTGCATCACCAAATCTGCAGAGAAGCCAAGACACGCCAAATCTTTCAGTTCGTCACGAGTCATTGGACCGGTGGTGTCCTGAGAACCCACTGTGGTCATTTTCGGCTCACAGTAAGTGCCTGGGCGAATACCTTCTACGCCACACGCTTTACCGACCATTTTCTGTGCCAGAGTAAAGCCTTTGCCGCTGTCTGCCACAGGAACTGGGCGACGGAACACGGTTGATGCTTCCAGACCCAGCGCCTGACGCGCTTTGTCAGTCAGACCACGGCCAACGATCAGAGGAATACGGCCACCCGCACGGACTTCGTCGATCAGTACGTCGGTTTTCAGCTTGAATGTCGCCAGTACTTCGCCCGTTTCGTGGTTGCACACTTTGCCTTCGTATGGGTAAACGTCAATCACATCACCCATATTCAGTTTTGAAACGTCCACTTCGATTGGCAGTGCGCCCGCATCTTCCATGGTGTTGAAGAAGATCGGTGCAATCTTACCGCCCAGTACATAACCGCCAGCGCGTTTGTTCGGTACGTTTGGAATGTCATCGCCCATGAACCACAGTACGGAGTTGGTCGCCGACTTACGCGAAGAACCCGTACCGACAACGTCACCAACGTAAACCAGTTGATGGCCTTTTTCTTTCAGTGCTTCAATTTGGTTAATTGGACCAATTTTTCCTGGTGCGTCCGGCACGATGCCATCACGTTCATTTTTCAGCATTGCCAGAGCATGCACAGGAATATCAGGGCGCGACCATGCATCCGGAGCTGGTGACAAATCGTCCGTGTTGGTTTCACCAGTTACTTTGAATACGGTCAGAGTGATTTTTTCAGCCAGAGCAGGTTTTGACAGGAACCATTCGGCTTCAGCCCAAGATTCCAGAACTTGTTTCGCCAGTGCGTTACCCGCTTTTGCTTTTTCTTCGACATCGTAGAACGCATCGAACATCAGCAGTGTGTGAGACAGAGCGGTCGCAGCGATTGGTGCCAAATCAGCATCATCCAGCAGAGAAACCAGTGGTTCGATGTTGTAACCACCTTGCATGGTACCCAGCAGAGTGGCCGCTTTTTCACGGCTAACCAGTGGAGAAGTCACTTCACCTTTGGTGATTGCAGTCAGAAAACCAGCTTTGACGTAGGCAGCTTCATCAACGCCCGGAGGAATACGGTTCTCAAGCAGATCGAGAATGAATTCTTCTTCTCCTTGAGGGGGATTTTTGAGTAGCTCAACAAGTCCAGCGACTTGCTCAGCGTCTAGGGGTTTAGGTACAACTCCTTCAGCAGCACGCTCTTCGACGTGTTTACGGTAGGCTTCAAGCACGACTTTTTCCTCTCATTGCGGTTCACCCAATTATTATAAAAATGTGAGTGAACATCCTTGGAAACTTGGCTCTCCGTTGCCCATGTTTTCATTCAAATTTGACTGAGAAACAGCGCCCTAGAGGCCAAACTGTGGGCGTCAGGATAGCAAAATTAACGATAAATTAAAATCTCATCATTTTGACCAACATAGCAACTTAAGACGAAAGTTATAGGAATTAACTTTTCAAATCTCGAATCTTGCGCTAGTTGAACGTGGTACCGATGATCAGATAAATCGAATCAAAATTCTGCTCTGTGTGTCCGTAACCGAACATTATGGGACCAATTGGGGAGTCCACGCCGGCAAATATCGATCCCGCGGCATACAGTGGTGCGGTATCAATAGATAGGTCTGGATCGGACCATACTCCACCATACTCGATGGATGCCCCAAGATAGACGGGCGATGTGAACAGGCCGAAATCATTGTCGAACCAACGATAGCGATAAATCATATTGGCATACGCTTTGTTTTGGCCAATCAGACTGTTGCGGGAAATCCCCGACAGATTGAGAAATCCGCCAATCGTTTTAGGATCGATAGGTTGAATTGAATTTTTACTCTTCACCACACCGTAATCAATATTGCCGACTAAAGTATGACGATTAAAGCTGTGTGCGGCGATGAATTTCGCTGACAACTCATACACCGTATCCGATGAATTTTCCGCCACGCCGCTTTCGGTCAGGTCAACATCATCATGCGACACCAGATACTCGAGATCGAGGTACACCCCCTCTCTTGGCATGCTGAAATCATCCAGCGAATCGATACGGTAGTTGAAGAAGATGCCCTGACGGGTAAAGTTCATGTCCGCGTAATCCGGTAACGTGGAGTAGTTGGCAGAGCCATCCGAATAGCGCCCGCCAATTTTAAACTCTCGCCACAACGTTTCCTGATAACCAAGCGCCAGCTCAGCCCGCCAGGTTTTGTACGTGACCGGCAAGTAATTGCGGCTGGCCGCCAGCGAGGTGTCATCAAATCCGCTAACGGGCACGTTGCGGTTATCATCAGTAAAACGCAATGAAGCGGTATAGAAGGTTTTCTGTCCCGACATTACCGGCGAATAGAGCTCCACTTCGGCTAATTTATCGGTACCAATATTGAAGTTGGTTGCCAGCTCCGCACCGTGGGAGTTGATGTCGGTAAAATTGAATGATGCGCCAATGGAGTACTGGCTATCGGTATTAAAATCATCTTCAAGGAAAAAACGGAAGTTAAGATAATTCGGTCCCCAAGATTTCTCATCCACATCCACGACTAAGTTGTTCTCACCCTCTTTCTCTTCATACTGATAACGAACGAGTCTGAAACGATCGAGGGCATATAAATCCTGAATGCTCGATTCGATCTCTTCCGTGCTCAGTTTTTCGCCCGCATCGAGATTGAGTCGGTTTTGCAACAGCACATCGCTGTAATGGGAGTTATTCTGGATGATGACGTTGTCGATGGTGATGTCATCGCCATGCTTGAGCTGGCGGCGCAGATCTTCTTTGCGATCGACATACTGCTGATACTCAGCGCTGCTTAGCGCGAGCTTTTCCAGCTTCACTTGATTGTCCATCGCTGCCTCGTACCCTTTGGCAAAGGCATCTGGCATTTTATCGAATTCGGTGGTTTCCATCAGGCCGACCTGAGGACGCAGCAGTACATCATCGTCGGTCAGTGTCTCAGCCTGAAGTTCTGTACTGCGACGGACCAGATAATTGGACAGTTGATCCACGACCGTCAGAAAGTTCGTAAACGCTTCCTGACTTTTGTAGTCGGTACTGATATCAACCGCGATGACGATATCGGCTCCCATCTGACGAGCCACGTCAACAGGCATATTGTTGGTCACGCCGCCATCCACCAGCCAGCGACCATCAATTTCATACGGAGGTAAAGCACCCGGCACCGACATACTCGCCATCATGGCATCGACCAAATAACCCTTATCAATCACCACAGGTTCCAGTTTGATGATGTCGGTAGCGACTGCGCGATACGGCACGACCAGATCATCAAAGGAGTTGAACGGCATCAGGTTACCGGAAGTTTCGCGCAGAATGCGCAGCATGTTCTGACCTTGCACCACACCGCGCGGCGCGTGCACCCCGTCAAGACGCACGCCTAAATCGGTGGTCAGTTGGTAGCGGTCTTCATACTCTTTATCACGCACTCGGCGCTGGCTGCGGTTCACGCGGTCGCGATAACCGGTATTCCAGTCGACGCTGTAGATAAAACTTTCGATCTCTTCCGCACTCATCCCGGTGGAATAGAGACCTGCGACGTACGCGCCCATGCTGGTACCGATGACAATATCCACCGGCACATGCATGTCTTCTAAGGCCTTAAGGACGCCCATGTGAGCGGCGCCTTTCGCACCACCGCCAGCCAGTACCAACGCAATTTTCGGGCGTGAATGTCCGAGTTCAGCCGTTTGTGATGACGCCTGCGCCAGACTCAACGCAGGCCAAATCAAAGCCGGTAAACACACTATACTGAGCAGCCAACGGGTCACGGTCGTCCTCAAATCCTTGTTATCCATTTAGTTGAAAATCAAGCCACTATAAACGGGCTTAATCACCACTGAAAGAGTTTTTTCAACCACTCGGTGGGACGATTCTCACACTGTTTTTTCCAACTGCCGGAGGCATCCCAGACGGGCAGTTTGAAATCGTTGTTACAGTCTAGTTCAAGTCCGCCGGAGCGGGACTGAGAAAAACCGACCGTGCTGATCCCTTGCGGCCACGGCAGCACCAGTTTCTCAGGAATGCGATAACGCAGGTAATCGGCGTACACGCGCAGCGCACCACTCGAGCCAGTCAGTTTAGTTGGCTGGTTGTCATCTCGTCCCAGCCAGATAGTGGTGACTTCCCGGCCATCGACACCAACAAACCAGCTGTCGCGGCTGTCGCTGCTGGTTCCGGTTTTCCCAGCCAGCGCTGCCCAGCCAAACTGGCTATTAAGGTAACGCCCCGTGCCTTCCAGCACACCACGCTTCATCGCATACGTCGTCAACCAGGCCGCTTGCTGATCAACCGCCTGGGATACTTTAGGAATCGATTCGTACAGCACATTACCATCCAGATCGAGTACCGAACGCAGCGCGGAAAGCGGCGCTTTTTTGCCCGAGTTGGTGACCGTCTGGAACATCTGCGCGACCTGATACGGAGTCAGCGAAAACGAACCAAGGAACATCGACGGCACCGGACGAATTTCGTCGCGGCTCACACCCAGTTTTTCCAGCGTTTTGGTGACATTTTCAATCCCCAACTGCATGCCCAGTTGCACCGTCGGTACGTTGAGCGATTTGGCCAGCGCCAGGTAGAGCGGCACTTCACCGCGGAACTGACGGTCAAAGTTGCGCGGCGTCCACACATTGCCTTCACTGCCTTGCAGTGTGATTGGCTTGTCCATCAAGGTCGTCGCCAGATTGTATTTCTCCGGCTGCGCCAGCGCCGTCAGATACACAGCGGGTTTCACCAGTGAACCAATCGGACGGCTGGCATTAAGCGCGCGGTTAAATCCGTCATAGCCCGTGCGTTTACCGCCCACCATGGCGCGAATCTCACCACTGTGGCGATCAACGGCTATGGCCGCTGCTTCAAGATCTTTACCCGCGGTACGTGCCAGAATCGGCACCTGATTTTCCACCGCATCTTCCAGCTTGGCCTGCGACACCGGATCGAGTGACGTAAATACTCGCAGCCCGGTATCGGACTTAAACGCATCGCCGAGTTTTTGTTTCAGTTCAATCGATAACTGCTGGAAATAAGCTGGCTGACGGCTGGCAATGCGGGCCTGTTTCTGCACATCCAGCGGACGGGTCACCGCCTGCTCATACTGCTTGGCTGTCAGAATATCCTGATCCATCATCAGCTTGAGCACTAAGTCGCGACGCTCTTTAGCACGCTCCGGATAGCGCATCGGATTGTAATAAGACGGCCCTTTCACCATGCCCACCAGCAGCGCCAACTGGTCGATGCGCAGCTCCTGCAACGGCTGACCAAAATAGAGGCGCGACGCCAGGCCAAAACCGTGCACCGCTTCTTTGCCATTCTGGCCCAGATACACTTCGTTCAGGTACGCTTCCAGAATGCGATCTTTGCTGTAACGGTAATCAATGATCAGCGCCATGTAGGCTTCACGTAATTTACGCCACAAGGTCCGATCGCTGGAAAGGAAAATGTTTTTCGCCAACTGCTGAGTCAGCGTACTGCCACCCTGCACGGTACGGCCTGCTTTGAGGTTCGCGACCATTGCACGGGCAATCGCCATCGGCGACACGCCATCATGCTGGTAGAAGTTACGATCTTCAGTGGTCAACAGCGCATCAATCATCACTTCCGGGAACTGCTCGCGGCGCAGGAACAGGCGCTGCTCCTGAGTATCTTTCTCCAGCATACCCAGCATTTTCGGCTCAATACGCAGATAACCGAGATCGCCACGTTTCTCCAGCGACTGAATGCGATTCAGTCCATTGTCATCAAAAATCAGCATGACATGGCGATCCGGCTCCGGACCATCGGCAAATTCAAACGGGCGACGGATCAGTTCAATGCGGGTCGACGACGCCGAATACTCACCCGCATAGCGCGGCTGGCTCACTTTACGGTAGTTGAGCACGTCCAGCTCATTGCGCATCTGTTTAATGCTGATGTCGCTGCCGGGCTCCAGTGTCAGAATACGCGCGTACACCACCGTCGGCAGTTCAAACAGCTGTCCTTCAAAACGCTGCTTGATCATGCTGTCGAGATAAATGCCGGTAAAAATCAGCACGGCAGCCAGCGCCAAACCGACTTTCCAGCCCAGACTCCACAGACGTTTCAGCCACGAACGGGAACCGTTCGGTTTGGAGGAGGAAGATTTACGCGGCACCGATTTCTTTGCCGGCGTGGTTTTCTTTGGGGATTCGCTTTTCTTGGTCATGAATTCAGTTGTCGCTTGGTTTTGGTCGTCGCACTGTGATTGGCGGGATCATCCGGCCACACATGTTTCGGGTAACGCCCTTTCATCTCTTTCTGTACTTCTTTATACGCACCGCTCCAGAAGCCCGCCAAGTCGCGGGTGACCTGCAGCGGACGCTGGGCTGGTGAAAGCAGCTCCATGACAATCGCCTTGGTGCCTTTGGCAATCAGCGGTGTGCTCTTTTCACCGAACACTTCCTGCATCCGCACCGACAGCACAGGTTCCATGCCAAGCTGGTAACGGATCTTCTTGCAAGTACCGGTTGGCAACGCGTGATGGGTTGGCAGCCACTCATCCAGTTGCTGACTCAAAGACCAGCCTAAACGCGTATTAAGGGCGTCCATCAACGGTACTTTATTTAATTCTTTCACGGAGCTGATGCCGGCTAAATAAGGTTCCAACCACTCAGACAGATGGCTTCGCAGCGCGTCGTCATCCATGTCAGGCCAGTTTTCCTCCGGCAGCCACTCGGCTGCACAACGCACGCGCGTCAGCCAGTCCAGACTGGCTTCGGTCCAATTTAATACCGAAAGCCCTTTGCGCTCGACATAATTGAGCAAAGCTTGCGTCATTTTTTGTTTATTTGGCGCAGGCAGGGCTTGACGCCGAATAACCAGTTGCCCGCAACGAAGCTGCATTTCCGCCACCAGACGGCCCGCTTTGTCATCCCAGTCGACGCGTTCCAGCTCGTTAAATAACTGAGGACACTGCTGTTCCAGCTGCCCGATATCCAGCTCAAGAGCGGAAAAAACCTGGCTTGATTGCTGATGCCCCCGCATCAGGTCGAGCGCAATCAGATAATCACTGCCTGCCAGCGGCTGATCATCTGCAACAAACGCACCATGGCCATTGGCCAGTAAAAACTGACCATGCTGCCCGCGTTGCTGAGCAATACGATCGGGAAATGCCAGACACGCAACGACCGAAAGTAGAGTCGTGTCGACACGGCGCAGGTCGAAACTGTCATCCAGTTTATGTGCCAGCGCCGTGGCACGTTGATTCATCGTGCGCGCTTTATTGTGTTTGCCCTGCTGCCAGCGATGCAAACTGTGCTGCACATCCAGCACCTGACGTTCAGGCTCTTCCAGAAGAGCCGCCAGCGCCAATGCACTTTGCATGTGTGCAGGGCTTTGCGCCTGCGCTGCCAGCAGCATCGCTGCGATGCGTGGTTCCACCCCCAGTTCGTGTGCCGCTTTGCCTTGCGCGGTCAGTTGCTGACGCTCATCCATCAGCCCCAGCGTACACAACAAACTACGTGCCTGAGCCATCGCGGCGGCGGGAGGCAGATCCAGCCACGGTAAATCCGTTGCTTCTTGCGCGCCCCACTGCGCCAGCTCCAGCGCCAGCGGTGCCAAATCACTCTGCATTATTTCAGCGACCGGTACCATCGGTTGCTGCTTGAGCTGCGCTTCGCTGTACAGACGCACACACAGGCCCGGCTCAAGACGGCCGGCACGGCCAGCGCGCTGCTCTGCCGACGATTGGGCAATCCGCACCTGTTCCAAGCGCGTAATACCGGTTTTTAAATCAAACCGCGCGCGGCGCTCTAACCCGCTGTCGAGCACGATACGAATGCCTTCAATGGTTAACGAAGTTTCAGCAATGTTAGTCGCCAGCACGACTTTGCGTCGCCCGTTTGGCGTTGGCGCAATGGCTTTCTGCTGCTCAGCAAAACTCAGTTGCCCAAACAGAGGACACACATCGATATCGTCCGCTACATCGCCTAAAGCCTGAGTCAGCTGAGTAATGCTGGCCGCGCCCGGTAAAAAAGCCAGCAGTGAACCATTCTCCTGCGCGAGTAGCTGACGAATCTGCTTTTCCATGCTCGCCACCAGCGGCTCACCCGGCTTCAGCGCCTGATAACGTGTGGCCACCGGATAGCTGCGGCCGTGAGATTCCACGTAAGTCGCCATCGGCAGTAAAACCTGCAACGCCTCATGGTCTAAGGTCGCCGACATGACGATGATTTTGAGGTCATCCCGCAGCGCCGACTGCACTTCCAGGCTGAACGCCAGCGCGGTATCAGCATGAATACTGCGCTCATGGAACTCATCAAAAATCAGCGCATCGATACCGTCGAGCTCCGGATCGCTTTGAATCATGCGGGTCATGATCCCTTCGGTCACAATCTCCAGCCGAGTACTCGCGCTGACGCGCGTTTCGCCGCGCACGCGATAACCGACCGTTTCACCAACGCTTTCACCAAGTTGCTGCGCCAGATAACGGGCAATATTACGCGCCGCCAGACGACGCGGTTCCAGCATGACGATTTTCCCCGTCACCAGATTGGCGTTGAGCAGAGCCAGCGGAAAGTGAGTCGACTTACCGGCACCGGGAGCGGCTTTGAGGATCACCTGAGGGAAACGCTGAACACCGGCAAGCAGCTCGGGAATCACAGCTTCGATGGGCAATTGTGACAAGACAATATCCTTGTGTTTAAATGGCGCCGGTATTGTACATAAAAACAGTAATCAAAGCGAAACGAGTCATTTATGCAGTTTTCCCCTCCACTTCAATCCGCGACGCTGATTCAGCGCTACAAACGTTTTTTGGCCGATGTCACTCTGCCAAGCGGCGAGACCATCACCATGCACTGTGCCAACACCGGCGCGATGACGGGCTGCGCCGAACCGGGCAGCACTGTGTGGTATTCCACCTCAGACAACCCGAAGCGCAAATACGCCCACAGCTGGGAACTGACCGAGACGGCACGCGGCCATCGTATCTGCATTAATACCGCGCGGGCGAACCAGTTGGCCGTAGAAGCCATCCAAGATGGCACCATTACCGAGTTGCAAGGTTATGACCAGCTGCTCACTGAAGTGAAATACGGCAATGAAAATAGCCGCATTGATATCTTGCTCAACTCAGAATCCGGTCCAAACTGTTATATAGAAGTGAAAAGCGTCACTCTTTTGGATGAACGGAACTTAGCCACGGGCGAGGAAAATCAGATAGTTGGTCAGGGCTACTTTCCCGATGCGGTCACAACTCGGGGACAGAAGCATTTACGTGAGCTGGCAGAAATGGCAAAAAATGGAAGCAGAGCAGTACTTTTATTTGCTGTTTTGCATTCAGGGATTGAAAAAGTCGCCCCTGCTCACCATATAGACGCGAACTATTCACAATTGTTAAAGATGGCTCAAGAAGCCGGAGTGGAAGTACTGTGCTACAAAGCAGAACTTTCTGACTGCAGCATTCGATTAGTGTCCTCAATAGAATTTGCTCATCAACCTGCAAAAAATTGATGAAGCCTTCACATTGACGATAACTTTATAATTGAGTGTTTGCCTCTCCAACTTCTTTTTGCTATAGATACCCGCCTTAAATTGACTGCTCTCGCAGTTGACTAGGTGTTAGTAGGAGATGCTGTATGCCAGAAGAATCCAAAAAGAAAACGCTAGGCATCCTAGCCATTGCAGGTGTTGAGCCGTATCAGGAAAAACCAGGTGAAGAGTACATGTCACCTGATCAGATCGCTCATTTTACAAAGATTTTAGAAGCCTGGCGTAACCAGCTCAGAGAAGAAGTTGACCGTACCGTGCACCACATGCAGGACGAAGCAGCCAACTTCCCTGATCCTGTTGACCGCGCTTCTCAGGAAGAAGAGTTCAGCCTGGAACTGCGTAACCGCGACCGCGAGCGCCGTTTGATCAAGAAGATTGAAAAGACACTAGACAAAATCAAGGAAGATGATTTTGGATTCTGTGAATCTTGTGGCGTTGAAATCGGCATCCGTCGTCTGGAAGCTCGTCCTACAGCCGACCTGTGTATCGACTGTAAAACACTTGCAGAAATCAAAGAAAAACAGATGATGGGCTAAATACCCTTCAGATGAGAAAAAGGGAGCAAAAAGCTCCCTTTTTGTTTTGTCTGCGGGTTACACTTGAGAGTCATTGGTCACAAATCGCATTACTATGAGTTACATTGGTCGTTTCGCCCCATCCCCTTCCGGTCCCCTTCACTTCGGTTCATTGATTGCCGCACTCGGCAGCTACTTTCAGGCTAAGTCTCAACAGGGGCAATGGTTGGTTCGTGTCGAAGATTTGGACCCACCAAGGGAAATGCCCGGTGCCGCTGACTGGATTTTACAGGCACTCGATGCCTATGGCCTGCACTGGGACGGTGAGGTTGTCTATCAAAGCCAGCGTCACGGCTTATATCAAGGGCAGATTGACGCCTGGTTGAGTTCGGGGCAAGCCTACTATTGTCAATGTACCCGTAAACAAATCAAAGCCGCTGGCGGTTTTTATCCCGGCACATGCCGTGATAAACAGTTGCCTTTTAGCCCAGACTGCGCCATTCGTCTGCGCATGGATAACCCGGTGTATTCCTTCATTGATTTGAAACACGGGGAAATCACTATACCTTCAGCACTGGCGGAAGAAGACTTCATCATCAAACGCCGCGATGGCCTGTTTGCCTACAATCTGGCGGTGGTACTTGATGACATCGACCAAGGCGTGACCGAAGTAGTACGAGGTGCGGATTTAATTGAGCCAACCGGAAGACAAATCAGTTTGTATCACACTTTAAAACAAAACCCGGTCAGCTACTTACATTTGCCTTTGGCGATGGATGGCAACGGGAATAAACTCTCAAAACAGAATCACGCCACCGCCATTAATCCGGACGATCCGAAGCCAACGTTAATTCACGCCATGACGTTTTTAGGCTTTGATATTCCAGAAGATTTTATGGATGCGCGCATTGAGGAAATCATTGCGTGGGGATGCCAGAACTGGCAGATTGCACAGCTGCCAGTAGAGACCGAGATCACACCACGATTCTCAAATGGCGTTGTGTAAGCTATTATTAGCCGCAAATTCGGCCCATTTAAGCCACGATACGTGCAGAAACACGCTTGAATAGGCAACACCAATCAATGTCAGATGCACATGAATAACAACGATTTAGAACCAAGCAAACATCGCGTATATACAGATCTAGATTTGAATATCATCACGCGCCAAGAGCACAACGTGTCTCGTCAGCATATCAGCGAGAATGCGCTAAAAGTGTTGTACCGCCTTAATGGGGCGGGCTTCGAGGCGTATCTGGTCGGCGGCGGTGTACGTGATTTACTGCTGGGTGGAAAACCCAAAGATTTCGATGTGGCCACCAATGCCACACCTGAGCAGATTCGCCAGCTGTTTCGTAACTGCCGCCTGATCGGGCGCCGGTTCCGTCTAGCTCACATCATGTTCGGCCGCGATATTATTGAAGTGGCGACCTTCCGTGGTCACCACCAAGAAAACAACAAACAGATTGCGTCACAATCTGAAGCTGGCATGCTGCTGCGTGATAACGTCTACGGCACCATTGATGAAGATGCCGAACGTCGTGATTTCACCATCAACGCCATGTACTACAACATCGCCGACTACAGCATTCACGATTATGCCGGCGGCATGGAAGACATGGATGATAAGCTGATCCGTCTGATTGGCGATCCGGAGACACGCTACCGCGAAGATCCGGTGCGCATGCTGCGTGCGATTCGTTTTGCTGTGAAACTCGACTTCGACATTGAAGAAGAGACCGCTGCGCCTATCGAACACTTAGCACCGCTGCTACGTGACATTCCGGCTGCGCGTCTGTACGAAGAATCGCTCAAGATGCTGCAATCCGGCTACGGTCTGGAAACGTACCACCTGATGCGTGAGTACAACCTGTTCCAACAGTTGTTCCCGACCATTGCCCGTCACTTCACCGACGATTATTCATCAAAAACGGAGCAGATGCTGGATCTGGCGCTGGACTCAACCGATCAGCGTATGGAAGAAGGCAAACGCATCAATCCGGCATTTATGTTCGCCGCGATGCTGTGGTATCCGATGATGGAACTGGCCGATGAGCTGACGCAACACCAGCACTTCAACGAATACGATGCCGTGATGGAAGCCAGCAACCGAATTCTCGACGAAGTGGTGAAAAGCATTGCTATTCCGCGCCGTCATACGGCGACCATTCGCGAAATCTGGCAATTGCAACTGCGTCTGCCACGTCGCACCGGAAAACGTGCATTCCGCCTGATGGAGCTGAACAAGTTTCGCGCCGGCTTCGATTTTCTGGAGATGCGTGGCGAAGTGGAAGACGGTGAAACCAAGCTGCTGGCAGACTGGTGGGAAACTTTCCAGAATGCAGGACGCAATATGCGTCAAGCGATGGTGTTAGATCTAGATGGTGGCGCCAAAACCACCACGCCGCGTCGTCGCAAGCCATCGTCGCGTAAGAAAAAGAGCAAAACCTCGTCATGATCACAGCATTTATCGCCGTAGGCAGTAACCTCAGCGACCCGGTGACTCAGGCGAAACACGCCATCGAAGCACTGAAATCTGTACCGAAGTCGCGTTTTATCGCGGCTTCGTCGCTGTATAGCAGCACACCCATGGGGCCACAGGATCAACCGGATTACATCAATGCGGTCGTGGCCATTGAAACCGATTTAACGCCACTGGAACTGCTCGATTGCACACAAGCGATTGAACAGGAACATGGGCGTGTCCGTAAAGCCGAACGTTGGGGCCCAAGAACTCTCGACTTAGATATCGTGCTGTACGGCAATGAGGTGATGGATTCCGAGCGACTGATCATTCCCCACTACGGAATGAAAGTACGTGAATTCGTACTCTACCCGCTTGCGGAAATCGCACCAAATTTACAACTCCCTGATGGGACTGAGTTGCAGACACTGCTGAAAAGCGTTCCGCTTAATGGGCTCAGTATTTGGCAGACGCCAACTCCTAGTAAGGACAACGAATGAAAAAAATCACCATTAACGACCTGATGAAATGGAAACAGGAAGGTCGTAAATTTCCGACTGTGACTGCTTACGATGCCAGCTTTGCCCAGCTTTTTGAAAGTCAGGAGATGCCGGTACTGTTAGTGGGCGACTCACTGGGTATGGTTCTGCAAGGCCAGACCGATACACTGCCAGTGACGGTCGACGAGATTGCTTATCACACTCGCTGTGTGCGTGCTGGCAGCCCGAATTCGCTGCTAATGGCAGATATGCCGTTCATGAGCTACGCCACGCCTGAACAAGCGTGTGAGAACGCGGCTAAAATCATGCGCGCGGGTGCGAACATGGTTAAGATTGAAGGCGGTGACTGGCTGGTAGATACCGTAAAAATGCTGACTGAACGTGCGATCCCTGTGTGTGCACACCTGGGGTTAACGCCTCAGTCCGTTAATATTTTTGGTGGTTACAAAGTTCAGGGCCGCGAGCAGGACAAAGCAGATCGTATGGTAAAAGACGCGCTGGCACTGCAAGAAGCTGGCGCTCAGATCGTTCTGCTGGAATGCGTACCTGCATCACTGGCCAACCGGATTACTCAGTTGCTGGATGTACCGGTGATCGGCATCGGCGCAGGTAATGGCACCGATGGCCAGATTCTGGTCATGCACGACATGTTTGGAATTTCGGCGAACTACATGCCAAAATTCTCGAAAAACTTTCTTGCGGAAACAGGTGATATGCGTACAGCCGTAGCTAAATACATGGAAGATGTGGCAAACGGTACGTTCCCTGATGACGCGCACACTATTGCCTAAAGGAGTATTTCATGCAGACTTTTGCTGACGTTTCAGCTCTTCGCGAGCAGATCAAACAGGTCAAGCGTGATGGCCGCCGTGTCGCTTTTGTACCGACCATGGGCAATTTACACGAAGGTCACCTGACACTGGTGCGTAAAGCCCGTGAACAGGCCGATGTGGTCGTGGTGAGCATCTTCGTGAACCCGATGCAGTTCGACCGCGCAGATGACCTCAACAACTATCCGCGTACACTGGATGAAGACCTGAGCAAACTGAACGGTGAAGGCGTGGATCTGGTGTTTACACCAACGCCTGAAATCATGTACCCGTATGGTCTCGACAAACAGACGTTTGTTGAAGTTCCGGGCCTGTCTCACATGCTGGAAGGCGCCTCGCGTCCGGGCCACTTCCGTGGTGTTGCCACAATCGTGACCAAGCTGTTCAACATTGTGCAGCCGAACGTTGCCTGCTTCGGTGAAAAAGATTATCAGCAATTGGCGGTGATTCGTCAGATGGTTGAAGACCTGTGCATGGACATCGAGATCATCGGCGTACCGACTGTACGTGAAATGGATGGTCTGGCGATGAGCTCACGCAACAATCTGCTGACGCTGGATGAGCGCCAACGTGCGCCAGTTCTGGCTCGCACCATGCGCTGGATCAACAGTGCGATTCGCGGTGGTCGTGATGACTACACCTCGATCATCGAAGATGCGGTGGATCAGCTGCGTGCTGCCGATTTAGAACCGGATGAGATTTTCATTCGCGACGCGCGCACCCTGCTGCCTATTTCAGCCGACAGCAAGCAAGCGGTGATTCTGATGTCTGCTTTCTTAGGAAAAGTCCGCCTGATTGATAATCAGGTGTTGGATCTCTCCAGCGACGGCAAAGACGATTCTGAAGAAGAGTAAGTTTTCTGATGGATGTAAAAAAGGTCAACCTCGGTTGACCTTTTTATTACCTGTCGCTCAGCTGCGTAAGCCTTTGCCTTTACTGACCAGATAATGGGCCACGGCGTACAGCACCACCACAAACACACCCAGCACGCTGAATGACGTCACGATACCCACATCCGAGACACCCAGGAAGCCGTAACGGAACGCGTTCACCATGTAGACGATGGGGTTGATTTTCGATACGCCCTGCCAGAACTCCGGCAGCAGACTGATGGAATAAAATACCCCGCCCAGATAAGTCAGCGGCGTTAACACGAAAGTCGGAATAATCGAGATATCATCAAACGTACGCGCGTACACCGCGTTGATCAAACCACCCAATGAGAACACAACCGAGGTCAGAAACACCGTCGCCGTGATGATGCCCCAGTGATCAACACTCAGATCCACAAAGAACAGCGACACAAACGTCACCATCGCGCCCACTAGCAGGCCACGCGTCACACCGCCCATCACATAACCTGCAATGATCACGTAGTTCGGCACTGGCGCCACCAACAGCTCTTCAATGTTCTTCTGGAATTTGGCACTGAAAAACGATGAAGCCACGTTCGAGTATGAGTTGGTGATGACCGACATCATGATAAGCCCCGGCACGATGTACTCCATGTAGCTGAAGCCGTTCATCTGACCGATACGGGAACCAATCAAATTACCAAAGATGATGAAATACAAGCTCATGGTAATCGCTGGCGGTACTAAGGTCTGTACCCAGATGCGCGTGAAACGTTTGATCTCTTTGCGCAGCAGGCTGCGAAAAGCGGTCCAATAAATATGATACATGCCCTTACCCCTGACTCTGCTGGCGAACAATGCTGACAAACAGCTCTTCCAAACGGTTGGCTTTGTTGCGCATCGACATCACGTTCACGCCCTGCTCTGAAAGCTGGGTAAAGACGTGGTTCATGCCCTGCGTTTTTTCCAGCTCAATTTCCAACGAACCGTCGACCACACGTTGCGAGACCACATCGGTGAGCGGCTGCAGCTTCTCTTCATTATCGATATCAAGAATAAAGGTTTCGACATGCAGCTTACCAAGCAAACCTTTCATCGTGGTGTTTTCAATCAGCTCTCCGCGATTGATGATACCGATGTGACGGCACAGCATCTCCGCTTCTTCCAGATAATGCGTGGTAAGGATGATGGTGATTCCTTGCGAATTGATCTGCTTGAGAAATTCCCACATTGAGCGGCGCAGCTCGATATCCACCCCAGCTGTCGGCTCATCGAGGATCAGCAGTTGTGGTTCGTGCATCAAAGCGCGGGCAATCATCAGGCGGCGTTTCATCCCACCGGAGAGGTTACGCGCGCGCTCTTTGCGTTTTTCCCACAGATCCAGTTGGGTGAGATACTTCTCGGCCCGCTCTTTGGCCAGCGTGCGCGAAACGCCGTAATATCCCGCCTGCTGCATCACGATCTGCTCGACTGTCTCAAACGGGTTAAAGTTGAACTCTTGTGGCACTAAGCCTAAATGTTGTTTCGCTTGCTCTAAGTGAGTGTCAATGTTGTGACCAAACACTTTGACTGTACCGGAGGTCTTATTGACCAGTGACGAGATGATACCAATCGTGGTCGATTTACCGGCACCATTGGGGCCAAGCAGAGCGTAAAAGTCGCCCTTATTGACCGTCAGGCTGACGCCTTTCAGTGCTTCAAAACCACCGGCGTAGGTTTTGCGCAGCTGATCAATTTCTAATGCATACATAGCAGTGTGAAAACTCTTTCTGTTCGAACAGACTAGATGTGCTGCTTAAGCGGTCACTTTTCAACCCTTGAACGCAAATAGATCGGAGAAAAATCCCCCCATTTTCAACATGGTGATAACCAGTCCATGTTTCAGTTATCACTTTTACAAACAAAATCTTGCAAAAATTTTACTTCCATTAACTGCTCAGATGAGTAGTCTGTTAAGCAATTTGTCAGAGAATGAATTTATGACATTGTGTATAGTTGGCAAGCATACCCAAGTGGTTTCAAGACGCCGTATTCTGTCATTGGACAGAACCGGGCACCTTGAGGGTACTTGGCTATAAACTAAGGGAAGTAAAATGCCAGAGATTAAACAACTATTCGAAAACAACTCGAAGTGGTCAGAGTCTATTAAAGCAGAACGACCTGAGTACTTTAGCAAGTTAGCCGAAGGACAAAATCCTGACTTTCTGTGGATTGGTTGTTCTGACAGCCGAGTCCCAGCAGAGCGCCTAACCGGCCTGTATTCCGGTGAACTGTTCGTACACCGAAACGTTGCCAACCAAGTGATTCATACAGACCTGAACTGCCTGTCTGTGGTGCAGTACGCGGTCGACGTGCTCAAAGTGAAACACATTATCGTGTGTGGCCACTACGGCTGTGGTGGTGTGACGGCGTCTATCGATAACCCGCAACTGGGTCTGATCAATAACTGGATTCTGCACATCCGTGATTTGTACTTCAAACATCGCGGCTATCTGGAGCAAATGCCAGAAGAGGACCGCTCGGACAAACTTGCGGAAATCAACGTGGCAGAACAAGTGTACAATCTGGGTAACTCCACTATCCTGCAAAACGCTTGGGAGCGTGGCCAGGACGTTGAGATTCACGGTGTGGTTTACGGTATCGGTGACGGTCGTCTGGAGTATCTGGGCGTGCGTTGTAACTCTCGCGAAATGGTCGACGGTAGTTACAAGAAAGCGATGGAAAAGATTCTGAATCCACAGCACAGCCTGTTGTGTCGATAACAAAAACGCCCACATCATGTGGGCGTTTTTTATCTCTGCGTCATCCGGTTTAAAGTGGAACCACTTTACCGATGAATGGCAGATGGCGGTATTTCTGTGCGTAGTCGATACCCACACCCACCACGAATTCGTCCGGAATCTCAAAACCGATCCATTTCACATCTACGTTCACTTCACGACGAGAAGGTTTGTCCAGCAAGGTACAGATCTGAATCGATTTCGGTTCACGCAGTGACAGAATCTCTTTCACTTTGCTCAGGGTGTTACCCGTGTCGATGATGTCTTCCACCAACAGCACATCTTTGCCTTTGATGTCGTCATCCAGATCTTTCAGGATGCGCACGTCACGCGAACTTTCCATGGTATTGCCGTAGCTCGATGCCGTCATGAAATCGACCTGATGCGTCAGGCTGATTGCACGAGCCAAATCTGCCATAAACACAAAAGAGCCACGGAGCAGACCCACCAGAACCAAATCTTCACTGCCATTGTAGTGCTCAGTGATCTGCTGGCCGAGTGCGCGGACACGTTCCTGAACTTCTTGCTCAGAAATCATTACTTCAACTGTATGTTTCATACCAATCTCGTTTTGTTGGAGCGACACTTGGCACTGCAAAACCACACCGACAGCGCCGCTAAATCTTTCGGCGCGTATAGTACCACTGCTGAGGGTGGGTGTTAACCTTTCACTGATGTTACGTTTTAGTGAGAAATTGATTCAATAAAACACTTTGAAATTCAAAACATTTCAGAAATGTGAACATTTTATAAGCACAAAACATTGACCTTCATCATATGCACCATTACACTCATAGGGCTTTTAAAGCAATTAATAAAATAATCATTAGCGTTTACTAAAAAACGCAGATAACAACTCAAATGGCAAGGATTAATACTATGGACGCATCTATAGAGAAACGCCCTAGAACGCGGCTATCTCCTCAAAAACGTAAACTCCAGTTGATGGAAATCGCGCTGGAAGTGTTTGCAAAACGAGGCATTGGCCGTGGTGGTCATGCGGATATCGCAGAAATTGCTCAAGTTTCTGTCGCCACCGTGTTCAACTACTTCCCTACTCGTGAAGATTTGGTCGACGACGTACTGACTTACGTGGTTCGCCAGTTTTCCAACTTTCTCACCGACAACATCGATCTCGATATCCACGCGAAAGAGAACCTCACCAACATCACCGATGAAATGGTTAAGCTGGCCAATGAAGATTGCCACTGGCTGAAAGTGTGGTTTGAATGGAGCGCCTCGACGCGTGACGAAGTATGGCCACTGTTTGTATCCAGTAACCGTACCAACCAGTTGCTGGTGAAGAACATGTTCTCGAAAGCCATCGAGCGCGGTGAAGTGTGTGAACAGCACGACCCTGAAGATCTGGCGACGCTGTTCCACGGTGTCTGCTACTCACTGTTTGTGCAAGCCAACCGCGTTCGCGATGAAGGCTACATGCGTAAACTGGTGAAAAGCTACCTGGACATGCTGTGCATCTATAAACGCGATCACTAATAAGCAAAGATTGACGAATCATAGCGCCGCAAGGCGCTATTTTTTTGCCTCAGAGGCCGAGTAACAGACATAAAAAAACCGCTGAACAATCAGCGGTTTTTATCATTTGGCGCTCAGAAAATTATTTTTTCTTTTTCGCTTTTGCGTTTGGCAGGTCAGTGATCGTACCTTCAAACACTTCTGCAGCCAGACCCACAGACTCGTGTAGAGTCGGGTGAGCGTGGATAGTCAGAGCGATGTCTTCTGCATCACAACCCATCTCGATCGCCAGACCGATTTCGCCCAGTAGTTCGCCACCGTTTGTACCCACGATAGCACCACCGATAACGCGGTGAGTCTCTTTATCGAAAATCAGCTTAGTCATACCATCAGCACAGTCAGACGCGATTGCACGGCCTGAAGCTGCCCATGGGAAAGTTGCCACTTCGTAGTTGATGCCTTCTGCTTTCGCTTCTTTCTCAGTCTTACCAACCCATGCCACTTCTGGCTCAGTGTAAGCGATTGAAGGAATAACTTTAGGATCGAAGTAGTGTTTCTTACCAGCGATAACTTCTGCAGCCACGTGGCCTTCGTGAACACCTTTGTGAGCCAGCATTGGTTGGCCAACGATGTCACCGATAGCGAAGATGTGAGGTACGTTAGTGCGCAGTTGCTTGTCGACGTTGATGAAGCCACGCTCATCCACTTCCAGACCTGCTTTTTCTGCATCCAGTAGTTTACCGTTTGGTACACGACCGATTGCCACAAGTACCGCATCGTAACGCTCAGCTTCCGCTGGCGCTTTCTTACCTTCCATCGATACGTAGATGCCGTCTTCTTTTGCTTCAACCGCAGTCACTTTGGTTTCCAGCATCAGGTTGAACTTCTTCGCAATACGCTTGGTGAAGACTTTAACGATGTCTTTATCCGCAGCTGGGATAACTTGGTCGAACATTTCAACCACGTCGATTTGAGAACCCAGTGCGTGGTACACAGTACCCATTTCCAGACCGATGATACCACCGCCCATGATCAGCAGTTTTCCAGGAACTTCTTTCAGTTCCAGAGCGTCTGTTGAATCCCAAATACGTGGGTCTTCATGAGGAATGAATGGCAGTTTGATTGGACGAGAACCCGCAGCAACGATCGCGTTGTCGAAGTTCACAACAGTTTTGCCGTCTTCGCCTTCCACTTCAATCGTGTTCGGGCCAGTGAACTTACCAAAACCGTTAACCACGTTCACTTTACGCATCTTAGCCATACCGCCAAGACCGCCAGTCAGTTGGTTAATTACTTTTTCTTTCCACAGACGGATCTTGTCGATGTCTGTTTGTGGCTCACCAAACACGATACCGTGCTCAGCCAGCGCTTTTGCTTCTTCGATAACTTTAGCTACGTGCAGTAGTGCTTTCGATGGGATACAACCCACGTTCAGACACACGCCACCTAGGGTGTTGTAACGTTCGATAAGTACTGTTTCCAGACCTAAGTCTGCACAGCGGAATGCAGCGGAGTAACCAGCAGGACCGGCACCAAGCACTACAACTTGGGCTTTAATTTCTTTGCTCATTTCGACCTCTTGTAGTCAATATCCCTAACAGGCTGAGTGGGTGTTCTATCTATTTGTTTTATGTTTAAAACGAATTACTTAAAACGATTATTTTTCAGACCGCAACAGTTTACAGAGATGTTAATGGTGTGAAAAGTAAATCCATGTAGCCTGTGAGCTAGACAACAATTCAATGCGGAAAAATTTTTTCATCATCAAATTGCAAGACAATGCTTGAATCAAGGCGGCTAAATAGCCGCCTTATTTTGTTTGAACCGATTACAGAACCAGACGACGAATGTCGCTCAGGCAACCGTTCAAGTAAGTGATAAAGCGTGCACCTTCTGCGCCATCGATCACACGGTGGTCGTATGACAGAGACAGAGGAAGTTGCAGACGTGGAGCAAACTCTTTGCCGTTCCACACTGGCTTAATCTCAGACTTAGATACACCCAGAATACCAACTTCTGGTGCGTTCACGATTGGCGTGAATGCCGTACCGCCGATACCACCCAGACTTGAGATGGTGAAACAGCCGCCTTGCATATCTGCCGCAGTCAGCTTACCTGCACGTGCTTTCTTCGATACTACAGCCAGCTCTTCAGACAGCTCGTAGATACCTTTCTTGTTCACGTCTTTGAATACAGGAACAACCAGACCGTTTGGTGTATCTACCGCGATACCGATGTTCACGTATTTCTTCAGGATCAGGCTCTCACCATCTTCAGACAGAGAAGAGTTGAACGCAGGGAACGCTTCCAGAGCTTTCGCCGCAGCTTTCATGATGAACACCAATGGCGTGATCTTCATGCCTGAATCTTTCTTCGCTTCAATCGCGTTCTGTTCTTTACGGAAGTTTTCCAGCTCAGTGATGTCTGCGTTATCCCACTGTGTAACGTGTGGAATCATGACCCAGTTACGGTGCAGGTTCGCGCCAGAGATCTTCTTAATGCGAGACAGTGGCTGAATTTCAGTTTCACCGAACTTGCTGAAGTCCACTTTTGGCCAAGGTAGCAGACCCAGTGCCGCGCCGTCGCCTTTGCCAGATGCTGCTGATGCTGCGCCTGATTCCAGACGTTTCAGAGCTTCTTTCACGTAGTTCTGAACGTCTTCTTTCAGAATGCGGCTCTTACGGCCTGAACCTTTCACTTTAGACAGGTTAACGCCGAATTCACGCGCTAGGCGACGAACCACTGGTGACGCGTGTGCGTACTCGTTGTTTTCTTGGAAGTCACCCGTTGCCGCTGCAGGCGCTGCCGCCGCTGGAGCTTCAACTTTCGGTGCCGCTGCTGCTGGAGCTGCTGCCTGAGCTGGTGCTGAGACTGCTGCCGGCGCTGCGCCGGCCACTTCAAACACCATGATCAGTGAGCCAGTTGACACTTTGTCGCCAGCCGCTACTTTAATCGCTTTCACTTTACCCGCGAATGGTGCAGGAACTTCCATCGACGCTTTGTCGCCTTCCACAGTGATCAGAGATTGCTCTTCGCTCACCATGTCACCTACCGCGACCATGATTTCAGTCACTTCAACTTCGTCGCCGCCGATATCTGGAACGTTGACTTCTTTGTCGGCTGCCACCGCTGGCGCTGCTGCTGGAGCCGCTGCCTGAGCTGGAGCTGCCGCTGCTGGAGCGCCAGAACCGGCCACTTCGAAGACCATGATCAGTGAGCCAGTGGTCACTTTGTCACCCGACGCGATCTTGATCTCTTTCACGGTACCCGCGAATGGCGCTGGAACTTCCATTGAAGCTTTGTCGCCTTCAACAGTAATCAGAGACTGCTCTTCAGACACTGTGTCACCCACAGCAACCATGATTTCAGTCACTTCAACTTCGTCGCCACCGATGTCCGGTACGTTGACTTCTTTCAGTTCAGTCGCTGCTGCTGGCGCTGCCGCAACTGGTGCTGCTTCGGCCGCAGGAGCTGGTGCAGCCGCTGCTGCACCTTCCGCTTCAAAAACCATAATCAGTGAGCCAGTCGTTACTTTGTCGCCAGCCACTACTTTGATTTCTTTAACAATACCTGCCTGAGACGCTGGAACTTCCATAGAAGCTTTGTCGCCTTCAACAGTAATCAGAGATTGTTCTTCTTCAACCTTGTCGCCAACGCTTACAAGAATCTCAGTAACTTCAACCTCGTCTGCACCGATATCTGGTACGTAAATTTCGATAGCCATGCTTTTCCTACCTTCAATTAAGCGTATAGCGGGTTTGTTTTTTCAGTGTCGATGTTGAATTTCTTGATAGCTTCCGCCACCACAGATTTCTCAACTTCACCACGTTTCGCTAGTTCGTTTAGAGCTGCAACAACAACGTAGCCTGCGTTCACTTCGAAGTGACGACGTAGGTTTTCACGGCTGTCTGAACGACCGAAACCGTCAGTACCCAGTACTTTGTAAGACTCAGCAGGAATGAACGCGCGAACTTGGTCAGCGTAGTTCTTCATGTAGTCGGTTGCAGCGATTGCTGGTTCAGTACCCATTACTGAAGCGATGTAAGGTACTTTCGCTTCTGCTTCTGGGTGAAGCATGTTGTAACGCTCTGCGTCCTGGCCATCACGAGCCAGTTCGTTGAACGAGGTTACAGAGTAAACATCAGAGGCGATGCCGTATTCTTCGCTCAGGATCACTGCCGCTTTACGTACTTCGTTCATGATAGTACCAGAGCTCATCAGCTGAACTTTACCTTTAGAACCAGACAGAGTTTCCAGTTTGTAGATACCTTTACGGATACCTTCTTCAGAACCTTCTGGCATTGCTGGATGCGCGTAGTTTTCGTTCATCAGCGTCAGGTAGTAGAACACGTTCTCTTGCTCACCGTACATGCGACGGATACCGTCTTGCATGATCACCGCTACTTCGTATGCGAAAGTCGGATCGTAAGAGATACAGTTCGGGATAGTGCCGGCCTGAATGTGTGAGTGACCATCTTCGTGCTGCAGACCTTCACCGTTCAGTGTAGTACGGCCAGCTGTTGCGCCCAGTAGGAAACCACGAGCTTGTTGGTCACCTGCCATCCATGCCATGTCGCCAACACGTTGGAAACCGAACATAGAGTAGTAGATGTAGAACGGGATCATTGGCAGGTTGTTGGTGCTGTAAGATGTCGCAGCCGCAACCCAAGATGACATTGCACCCAGTTCGTTGATACCTTCTTGCAGTACCTGACCTGCTGTGTCTTCTTTGTAGTAAGACACAACGCCACGGTCTTCAGGCGTGTAAGTCTGGCCGTGTGGGTTGTAGATACCGATTTGACGGAACAGACCTTCCATACCGAAAGTACGCGCTTCGTCAGCAATGATAGGAACGATGTTCTTACCAATGTTTTTGTCTTTCAACAGAATGTTCAGTGCACGCACGTAAGCCATCGTTGAAGAGATTTCACGTTTCTGTTCTTCCAGAAGCGGTTTGAACTCTTCCAGTTCTGGAATAACCAGTTCCTGAGTGAAGTTAGGCAGACGCTGTGGCGTGTAACCGTGCAGCGCTTTACGACGAGCGTGCAGGTATTCGTGTTCTTTCGAACCTTCTTCCAGTTTCAGGTAAGGCAGATTGTTCACTTCTTCATCAGAAATGATGTCTTGCAGACCCAGACGGTTACGCATCGCGATCACGTGCGTCATGTCCATCTTCTTAACTTGGTGCGCAATGTTCTTACCTTGAGCCGCGTCACCCATGCCGTAACCTTTAACAGTCTTAGCCAGGATTACCGTTGGACGGCCTTTAGTTTCTTGTGCGTTCTTGAACGCTGCGTACAGTTTAGAAGACTCGTGACCACCACGTTTCAGTGCGAACACTTCGTCGTCAGTCATGTCAGCAACCAGGGCTGCAGTCTCTGGGTATTTACCGAAGAAATGCTCACGAACGTACGCACCATCTTTCGCTTTGAAAGTCTGGTAGTCGCCGTCGATGGTTTCGTTCATCAGTTGCAGAAGTTTACCAGAGGTATCTTTCGCCAGCAGAGAATCCCAGTTGTTACCCCAGATAACTTTAACCACGTTCCAGCCAGCGCCTTTGAACAGGCCTTCCAGCTCTTGAATGATCTTGCCGTTACCCATTACCGGGCCGTCCAGACGCTGTAGGTTACAGTTGATCAGGAAGCACAGGTTGTCCAGTTTCTCACGCGCAGCGAAAGAAATAGCACCACGTGATTCTGGCTCATCCATCTCACCGTCACCCAGGAACGCGTATACGCGCTGGTCAGACGTATCTTTCATGCCACGGCCTTCCAGGTACTTCAGGAAGCGAGCTTGGTAGATAGATGCGATTGGACCCAGACCCATAGATACGGTCGGGAATTGCCAGAATTCAGGCATCAGTTTAGGGTGTGGGTACGAAGGAATGCCTTTGCCATCCACTTCTTGACGGAAGTTGTCCAGTTGTTCTTCTGTCAGGCGGCCTTCAACGAAAGCACGCGCGTAAATCCCTGGAGAAATATGACCTTGGTAGTAAACCAGGTCACCACCGTCCTTCTCGTTTGGAGCACGGAAGAAGTGGTTGAAACATGTTTCATAGAACGCAGCTGAAGACTGGAATGATGCCATGTGGCCGCCTAGATCCAGATCTTTCTTCGATGCACGAAGAACGATCATGATCGCGTTCCAGCGAATGATTGAGCGGATACGACGTTCGATAGTCGTGTCGCCTGGGTATGCTGGTTCTTGGGCCGCAGGAATCGTGTTGATGTAGTTCGTTGTAATACCAGTTGGCATATCAACGCCGTCTAGACGTGCTTTTTCCAGTACTTCTTCTAGCAGGTACTGGGCACGCTCTACGCCTTCTTCACGTACAACTGACTCAAGCGCGGCTAACCACTCCTGAGTTTCCAGTGCATCTACGTCATGCTTCATGTCAGACATGGCGATCTATCCTTCTGTTGGTTGGATTTATTTAGAATCGCAATGGACCGCTTATTGCGGCTCATTACCCTGTTGGATACGACGCAGAGAACGCTCACGACGAGACTCTTCCCGGGTCAAATCCAACAATGTTTCTTCGATATAAGCTAAGTGAGAATGAGACATTTCGCGCGCCTTCTCAGGCTGACCGGATACGATCGCATCCACGATATTAGCTCGGTGCTTGCTTACTTTCTCCACCGCTTCAGGGCGGCGGCGTAATAATTTAAAATTCTGCAGAATATTTTGCTCAAGCAGGGGAGCGAGACTTCGAACGATGTGCAGCAGAACCACGTTATGGGCAGCTTCCGTAATAGCAATCAGAAACTCCATGACAGTTGCGGATTCTGTTTCTACGTCCTTCGCATCCTGAAGCTCACCAATTCGCGCCACGCAGGCTTGAATACGGGCAAAATCTTCTTCGGTACCACGCAGTGCTGCAAAATAAGCCGAAATACCTTCCAGCGCATGACGCGCTTCCAATAGATCAAGCTGGGTTTCCGAGTGGCTAGACAATAAATTTAGCAGAGGATCAGAGAAACTCTTCCACATGTGCTCGCTTACGAAGGTGCCGCCGCCCTGACGACGAGTCAGCAGGCGTTTGGCTTCTAATCGCTGGATGGCTTCACGGACGGACGGACGGGAAACATCGAACTGTTTGGCCAGCTCTCGCTCCGGTGGCAGTTGTTGCCCTGGGGCTAATGTTCCTTCCACGATCAACCGTTCTAACTCTTGCTCGATGACATCGGATAGCTTCGGCTGACGAATCCTTTGATAAGCCATAATTTATTATTCTTCTACTCTTTATGTTCTTGCAGGCAATTGGTAATACCAATTTCAAGTTGGTGCAGAAATTAACATAATTAAAACGCCAATGTCCAGTCAAAAATTGACCCAAATCATAGAACAGGCCTTACCAAAACACTTTACTAACAATAGCGCACTAAAACGGCAATATTATTGGTCAGACCAATTACAAAAATCATACAGACGGGGAATTAACGGGCTATGACAGTTATTCACATTGTCGATATCACAAGCAGAATTTAGAACCAAATCACAAAATTTGCATAAAAAAAGAGCACCTCGCGCTAAGGTGCTCTTTTTATGTTCACAGCGTCTGATTTATTTGGCTTCGATGTGATCAACCATCAGCTGCAAGGATTGATTACCACGAAACTCATTGATATCGAGTTTATAAGCGAGGCGTACGATTTTCACCGATGCGTCCGGCCAACGGCGCAGGTCAACGTTGAACGCGATGCCATCGATCATGATGTTGGTCGGGTGGCCTTTATACAGCGGCTCCAGCATCAATTTGAGATGCTTCTCCCCAACCAGTTTCTGATGCAGCACTTTAAACTCGCCATCAAATACCGGTTCAGGAAACGCCTGTCCCCATGGACCACCAGCGCGCAGCATTTCCGCCACGTGCATAGAGAACTCCTCCGGCGTCAGTTCGCCGTCGGTCAGAATCACACCTTTAAGCAGCGCTTCATCGAGATCCTGACGCACCACTTCATCAAACAGTCGGCTGAAACGCTCAAAGTTCTTCTCTTCAATCGTCAATCCGGCCGCCATGGCGTGGCCACCAAACTTAAGAATAATGCCAGGATTCTGCGTATCAATTTTATCCAGCGCATCACGCATGTGCAGACCAGCAACCGAACGGCAGGAACCTTTAATCAGACCATCGCCGCCATCAGCAAACGCAATCACCGGACGATGGAACTGCTCTTTAATACGCGAAGCGAGAATGCCAATCACACCCTGATGCCAGTCACGCTGAAACATCACCAGACCATGCGGCAGTTCGGTGTCTTTACCAAACTGCAGACGTTCACAAAACGCCATCGCTTCCTGCTTCATGCCCTCTTCAATCTCTTTACGCGTCTGATTGAGGCCATCCAATTCACTGGCCATACGGCGCGCAGCATGAATGTTGTTACACAGCAGCAGCTCGACGCCAAACGACATATCGTCAAGACGCCCTGCGGCGTTAATCCGCGGCCCCAGCGCAAACCCAAAATCTGACGCGACCAGTTTACGCGCATCGCGTTTGGCCACTTCAATCAACGCCTGAATCCCCGGGCGAGCTTTACCAGCGCGAATACGCTGCAAGCCCTGGTGCACCAGAATGCGGTTGTTTTCATCCAGCGGCACCACATCGGCAACCGTACCTAAGGCCACCAAATCAATCAGTTCCATCAGCTTGGGTTCCGCCATGCCCTGTTCAGCAAACCAGCCGCACTTACGCATGTGAACGCACAACGCCATCATCAGGTAGAACGCCACGCCCACCCCGGCTAAAGCTTTTGAGGGAAACGCACACTGCTGAAGATTGGGGTTAACCATGGCATCGACATCCGGCAACTGAGAGCCTGGTAAGTGGTGATCGGTCACCAGCACCTGTAGCCCGTGTTGCTTGGCAAAGCGTACCCCTTCAATCGAGGAGACGCCGTTATCGACCGTCATGATCATTTCGGCATTCATCGCCAATGCCTGTTCCACAACTTCCGGGCTCAGGCCATAACCGTCTTCAAAACGGTTGGGCACCAGATAATCGACGTTGTGGCTGCCGAGCATACGCAGTGCCAGAACTGACAACGCCGAACTGGTCGCGCCGTCGGCGTCAAAATCGCCAACAACGATGATGCGCTTCTGCTGCTTAATCGCTTCAAACAGGAGTTCAACAGCTGCATCGATGCCGTGCAGTTGGGTATAAGAGTGCAGCGCTTTCGCGGCCTTCTCCAGTTGTTCGACGCTCTCAACACCACGGTTGAGGTAGATGCGTCTTAACAGAGCAGGAATAGTCTCGGGAAGTTGAGCCAGATCCGGCTCAGGTCGTCGTTGAATTTCAATCATCTGTTATCAGGCCTGAGACTGGCTCAGGCCCGTATCCTTTAAGCTTCGATTACATTTGTTGTAGGCGTTGCAACAGTTGTGCTGCCGGCAGGTAACCACCCACCATTTCGCCGTTTGGCAGGAAAATCGCTGGTGTACCGCTGATACCCAGCTCACGGCCCAATTGATAATGCTGAGCGATGGTTTGCTTGCACTGCGCCAAGTCGCCTTTAGTTTCCAGCATCTGACGATTCATCTTGGCGTTGTGAATCGCCGTTTTGGGATCCTCTGAACACCAGATAGCCGCCATCTGTTCTGCCACCTGACCGGTGGGTCCTTGGCGTGGGTACGCCAGATAACGCACAGTGATACCCGCGTCGTTGTACTCTTTCATCTGGCTGTGCAGACGCACACAGTATCCGCAAGTAATGTCAGTAAACACCGTCACCACATATTTCTCGTTGTCCGCCTTGTACTCAATCATGCTTTTCTGGAACTGCGCGATTTTCTTGGCGTTGATTGGCGCCTGACGCTTGGCCAATACATCGGTGTAACCGCCATTGGCGTCCATCTCATACAGTGTGCCGGCAATAAAATGCTTGCCATCAGGAGACGCAAACAGCACGCCACCCGCGGTTTGCACTTCGACCAGCCCATCAATATCCGATGGCACAACGTCCATGACATCCAAGCCCAGTTTGGCAAAGCGTTGCTCAAATACGCTCTTGTCGATCTGCACCTGTGCGGCTGGTTTGTCGGCTGACACAGTCTCTGCGTTACACGCCACCGCAACAAACGGCAGCAGCAGAAGTGATAATCGGCGTAAAATCTTCATAAAAAAGTCCTTTCCATCAAGCCCTTGGGTGGTGCTCGCTGTGTAATTGTTTCAATCTCTCAGTCGCGACATGAGTATAAATTTGCGTTGTCGATAAGTCACTATGACCGAGCAGCATTTGTACCACGCGTAAATCCGCCCCGTAGTTCAACAGGTGGGTCGCAAACGCATGGCGTAAAACGTGTGGTGATAGCTTATCGACGTCAATGCCGGCAATCACCGCGTAATGTTTGATCCGGTGCCAGAAAGTTTGGCGTGTCATCTGCTGCGCACGCTTACTCGGAAACACCACATCAGATGTCTGTTCACCTAACAGGTGAGACCGACCCTGAGAAAGAAAAGTTTCAATCCACTCAATCGCATTCTCCCCCATTGGTACCAGACGCTCTTTGCCGCCTTTACCAATCACGCGCACCACGCCCTGACGCAGACTGATGTTTTCCATCGTCAGCGATACCAGTTCGGTGACACGCAAACCAGTGGCATACAAGAGTTCCAGCATCGCTTTGTCGCGCAACTCAATCGGGTCGTCCGGGTTCGGCGCGCTGAGCAATGCATCCACCTGCTGCTCGCTTAAATCTTTGGGTAAACGCTTCGGCAGTTTGGGGCTTACCAGCAGTGCGCTCGGATCATCCGCACGCATTTTTTCACGGTGCAGATATTGAAACAGGCGACGAATCGCCGACAGCATTCTCGCCCGCGACGTCTGTTTGTAATCCTGATCCATCAGCCAGGTTTGATATTGCTGAAGGCCCGACAAGCTGATGAAATCCAATCGATAATTGTTGTGCTGCATCCAGTCCAGCAGCTTGATCAGATCATTGCGGTATGACATCAGGGTGTTTTCCGACAACCCGCGTTCCATCCACATCGCATCAAGGAACTGTTCCACCAGCCCGTGATCAGGAGAAAAATGCTCTGACACCTGTACTTCTCATCTCTTTATCGTTCGTGATTCCCTAAGCTTAATACCATAAAAGTATTCTGACAGCAGGATATTCACTGCACTCTGGGTTATTTTATGGTTAGAATTCACCATTCCAGATAAAAAACGAACATGAAACTATGAAGATCGGTCTTTTTTACGGCTCAACAACCTGTTACACCGAAATGGCGGCGGAAAAAATGCGTGCCATCCTCGGTGATGATCTGCTCGACATTCACAATGTGAAAGAAACGCCGCTCAGTTTTATGAGCGACTATGATCTGTTAATACTGGGAATCTCCACATGGGATTTCGGCGAAATCCAAGAAGACTGGAGCGCAATATGGGATCACATCGGTGGCGTGTCGCTAAAAGGCAAGTACGTCGCGTTATACGGCTTAGGCGATCAAGAAGGCTATGGCGAATGGTTCCTCGATGCGATGGGGATGCTCCACGACGAGATCAAGAAGACGGGCGCGAACCTGATCGGCTACTGGCCAAAAGATGACAGCTACCAGTTTGAAGCGTCGAAAGCGCTGACCGAAGATAGAACCCGGTTTGTCGGCCTTGCTCTGGATGAAGACTCGCAATACGAACTGAGTGATGAGCGCATCGCCACCTGGATTGAACAAGTTTTAGTCGAGTACCACGACGCCATCTGACACATCAATCAGACCGCTTTAATAACGCGCGGTATTTCTGCCAGTCAAACACCAGCCCCGGGTCGGTTTTACGCATCGGGGCAATGTACTGATGCCCGGTAATACGCGGCAACGTAATCGCCGGATAGTGCGTCATCAACGCGTCGCTGAGTGTTGCCAATGCCTGATATTGCGCTTCGGTATAGGCGACAAAATCGGTTCCTTCCAACTCAATACCAATCGAATAATCGTTACAGCGCTCGCGCCCGGCAAACGACGATTGCCCGGCATGCCATGCTCTGGCCGAAAATGGCACAAACTGCACCACCTCCCCATCCCGGCGAATCAGACAGTGCGCTGACACACCCATGTTGTATATCACACGAAAAAACGGATGCTGATTCGGATCAAGCGGGCCGGTAAAAAACTGTTCGATATATGGCCCACCAAACTGCCCTGGCGGCAAACTGATGTTGTGCACCACCAGCAAAGAGATATCCTGTTCGTCGCTGCGCTGATCGCAGAATGGCGATGGTACGCGACGGGCAAATTGATACCAGCCCTGATTATCGATCATAAACACTATCCATTTGATTGATGGGTAAACCCCGACATTAGCCTATGGCTGATTTTAACTTTCTTGCTATGAAATGCGAGATCAAGGGCTGAATTTCAACCGCACTCAGCGTATTATCCCTCCCCCAGTTCAACTTATATTAACGATTTGCGATGAAAGAGTCCCACAACAGTCAAGAACGCCTCGAATATCTGAAACAGCAACTGCCACTGGAAATCACCCGCTCGGTCACCGACACGCTTAAAGAAGATTTAGGCGGCACGCTCGATCCCGCAGCCGATATCACCGCAAGTCTGATCCCAGCCGACGTGCAGGGACGCGCCACCATCATTACCCGTGAGCACGGTGTGTTTTGTGGTCAAGCCTGGGCTGACGAAGTATTCACGCAACTGGGCGGCGAAGTGACCATTGAGTGGTTGGTCAAAGACGGGGATACCGTTGAGCCAAACCAAACGTTGTGTACGCTGAGCGGTCCGGCGCGCATTCTGCTCACGGGCGAGCGCAACGCGATGAACTTTATTCAAACCTTGTCTGGTTGCGCGACGACCACAGCGCAATACGTAAAAGCGCTGGAAGGCACTGGTTGTCGTCTGCTCGACACTCGCAAAACCATTCCGGGTTTGCGCAGCGCGCTGAAATATGCCGTTGCCTGCGGCGGTGGTTTTAACCATCGTATTGGTGTGTTTGACGCTTACCTGATCAAAGAGAATCACATCATCGCTTGTGGCGGCATTACACAAGCCATCAGCACCGCGAAGAAACTCAACCCGGGCAAACCCGTTGAAGTCGAAACCGAGAATCTGGACGAACTGCGTCTGGCGATTGAAGCCGGTGCCGACATCATTATGCTCGACAATTTTACGCTGGACATGATGCGCGAAGCGGTAGCGATCAACGCAGGTCGAGCAGCGCTGGAAAATTCCGGCAACGTCACGATGGAAACACTGCGTGAATACGCCGAAACGGGTGTTGATTACATCTCTGTCGGCGCACTGACCAAACATGTGCGCGCCATGGATTTATCGATGCGCTTCAAATAAAAATAGAATTTTCAATGTATTAAAAGGAGGCCTCGCCTCCTTTTTTTATGCCTGCCGTACCTCATATCACCGCAACGCTTTTAACTGAGTCGAAATATTTTGCCCGATGGATGTAAATCCAAGCATAAAAATCCCGAATGCCTCGCGCCCTCTCATTCCCCCAATTCTCCTAATATCAACAACTTCTTATGCTCTGCTCATCATACAAACACACGCATAACGGAGAGTGTCATGAACGCGAATCAACGCAAACAACAGCAGGGCTTTACCCTGATCGAACTGATGATCGTGGTCGCCATCATCGGGGTCCTGTCGGCGATTGCCGTCCCAGCCTATAAAAATTATGTCTCTAAAAGTGAACTGGCGAGTGGACTAGCCACTCTCAAATCATTGATAACGCCTGCCGAATTATACATCCAAGAAACAGGTTCATTGAGCGGCGCATCAGCTTCTGCTTTTGGTGTTGTTAGTGGCGGAGTTGCACTCGGGGAAATTACAGTTCCAACAGCAAGTAAACTTACATTTACGTTCAATGACAGCTCAATTAATGGCAGTACGATTGACTATGACCGCTCTAGTGGTGGATGGGTTTGTAAAGTAACCTTAGCTTCGGGAATTACTTTAGATATACCAAAGAGTTGTCAATAATCCCCAATGCTTACCAACCTTATCGCCATTCTACGTCAGGCTGAGTTGATCAGCCCTACGCAGGAACAGGCCGTGATGGATCATATTCACGCTTCCGGAACCAATGTTCCGGAAGCGTTGATCGATTTGGCGATCTTTAATCATCACGATCTGGTCGAACATATCAGCCAGATCTTTGGTTTGCCGAATACGGATCTGACCCGTTTTGACTTCGCGCCGCTTTGCCAGCAGTTGGGGCTGCGCGAGCTCATCACCCGTTATCAGGCTCTGCCCCTCAACAGCAACGGTCAGATACTGACTCTTGCGGTATCCGATCCTACTCACCTACAAGTTGAAGACGAGTTTCGTTTTGCGACCGGGTTACAAATAGAACTGGTGTTGGCTGATCATAATGCACTGCAGGCCGCTATTCGCCGCTTGTATGGCCGAGCCATCACGTCACATGGCACGCAGGGCAAGGAGATCAGCCAGGACGAACTGGCCAGTCTGGTGCAGGTTTCCGATGACGAAAAAACATCAATCGAAGATCTGAGTCAGGATGACTCCCCGGTCAGTCGTTTCATCAACCAGATCCTGCTGGATGCGGTGCGTAAAGGCGCTTCTGATATCCACTTTGAGCCCTATGAATCCTTTTATCGCATTCGCCTGCGCTGCGACGGTATTTTGGTGGAAATCCAGCAACCAGCCAGCCATTTAAGCCGTCGACTGGCCGCGCGGATTAAGATTTTGTCGAAGCTCGATATCGCCGAGCGACGTTTACCCCAGGACGGCCGCATCAAATTACGCCTCAATGCGGACACGGCCATTGATATGCGGGTCTCCACTCTGCCAACCTTGTGGGGGGAGAAAATCGTCCTGCGTTTGCTCGACAGCAGTGCGTCCAGCCTCGATATCGACAAGTTGGGTTATAACGATGCGCAAAAGCAGCTTTATCTGGCGGCCCTCACCAAGCCGCAAGGCATGATTCTGATGACTGGCCCGACGGGCAGCGGTAAGACAGTCTCACTCTATACCGGCCTTCGCATTCTCAACACCGACGAAGTGAATATTTCTACCGCCGAAGACCCGGTGGAAATTAACCTGCCCGGCATTAACCAGGTTCAGGTGCAGCCCAAAATTGGTTTTGGCTTTGCGCAGGCTCTGCGCTCCTTTCTGCGTCAGGATCCCGATGTGGTGATGGTGGGCGAAATCCGCGATTTGGAAACGGCAGAGATTGCCGTCAAAGCCGCCCAAACCGGCCACTTGGTGCTATCCACACTGCACACCAACTCCGCCGCCGAAAGCGTGATTCGGCTGACGAACATGGGCATTGAACCGTTTAACCTCGCTTCATCGCTGAGCCTCATCATCGCTCAACGACTTGCCCGACGCCTTTGCCCTCACTGCAAAGTCGCCACATCGCCCTCTCCGACACTGCAGCAACAATTTCACTTGAGTTCTCAGCAGCCTATCTATGCCGCCAACCCATCAGGCTGCAACGAGTGCACCAACGGTTACAGCGGGCGGGTGGGGATTTATGAAGTGATGGCATTTAACTCCGCGCTGGCTGAAGCGATTATGCAACGAGCCAGCATCCATCAAATCGAATCCATTGCCCAGCAACATGGCATGCAAACGCTGTTGCAATCGGGGATCGAAAAACTTCGCGCAGGGATCACCAGTTTCAGTGAGTTGCAGCGTGTTCTCTATTTCTAATTCTGGTTAAGACCTTATTCTGAGATTCTACCATCATGAAACCGACCAAAGGCCCTGAGTTAAAAAACTATCGCTGGAAAGGCGTCAACAGCACTGGCAAAAAAGTCGCGGGACAGACACTGGCTATCAGTGAAATAGAAGTCCGCGACAAACTGAAAGAACAGCACATTCAGGTTAAGAAGATCAAAAAAGGCAGCGTGTCGGTTCTGACTCGTCTCACCAATCGGGTCAAAACTAAAGACATCACCATCCTCACCCGCCAGCTTGCCACCATGCTGACCACCGGAGTACCGATTGTGCAGGCACTTAAATTGGTCGGCGATAATCATCGCAAAGCCGAGATGAAATCAATTCTGGCGCAAATTACCAAAGGCGTCGAAGCCGGTACGCCGATTTCCAAAGCGATGCGTACTGCCAGCACTCACTTTGACGCGTTGTACGTCGACTTAATTCAGACTGGCGAGCAGTCCGGCAATCTTGCCGAAGTCTTTGAACGCCTTGCCACCTATCGGGAAAAAAGCGAGCAACTGCGCGCGAAAGTAATCAAAGCGCTGATCTATCCCAGCATGGTCATTCTGGTGGCACTCGGCGTCTCCTATTTGATGCTGACGATGGTCATTCCAGAGTTCGAAAGTATGTTCAAGGGTTTTGGGGCTGAACTGCCTTGGTTTACTCAGCAGATCCTCAAGTTATCGCATGGGGTACAAGCCTACAGTGCGGGGGCGTTCATCGCGTCATTGAGCTTGGTGTTTGGCATCAAAGCGGCGCGGAAAAAATCCTTCGTGGTCCGTCTTAAAACCAGCCAGCTCGGCCTGCGTTTTCCCATCATTGGCGGTGTGCTTGCCAAAGCCGCAATTGCCAAATTCAGCCGCACTCTGGCGACCAGCTTCAGTGCGGGAATTCCGATACTCGCCAGCCTCAAGACCACCGCTAAAACGGCAGGTAACGTGCATTTTGAAACCGCCATTCAGGATGTTCACCGCCATACGGCAGCAGGGATGCCGATGTATATTGCAATGCGCAACACACAAGCCTTTCCGGAAATGGTGTTGCAAATGGTGATGATCGGCGAGGAGTCCGGCAAGCTCGACGACATGCTCAATAAAGTCGCCACCATCTATGAGTTTGAAGTCGACAACACCGTCGACAATCTGGGCAAAATTCTTGAACCGCTGATTATTGTATTTTTGGGCATTGTAGTCGGTGGATTGGTGGTGGCGATGTACCTGCCAATCTTTAACTTAATGAGTGTATTAGGTTAGTATGACCCTCATTAAGACCAACATGATGGCGACGCGCCGCGAGCACATAAAATGGATATTTTTAATTTTTACCCCTGGCTGTTTCCTACGCTGGCGACAGTGCTGGGGTTAATTATCGGCAGTTTCCTCAATGTGGTGATTTATCGCCTGCCGAAAATCATGGAGCGCGAGTGGCGTCAGGAGTGTGCGGAATCCTTTCCCGAGTATCATATTGAACCGCCTCAGGGCATTTTAACGCTGAGCACGCCACGTTCCACCTGCCCGCATTGCGATACGCCGATCCGGGTTATCGACAACATTCCGGTACTGAGCTGGCTGTTGCTGCGTGGTAAATGCTCGAATTGTCACGGCCCTATCAGCGCGCGTTATCCACTGATTGAACTGCTGACGGCTTCATGCAGCCTCTTGATTGCGCTGCAATTTGGTTTTAGCTGGTTTGCCGTTGCCATGCTGTTCTTTACCTATACGCTGATTGCGGCAACCTTCATTGATTTCGATACGATGCTGCTGCCGGATCAGCTTACTCTGCCCCTACTCTGGGCTGGTATTGCGCTGGCGTTGGCGGGCATCAGCCCGATTTCGCTACAAGATGCGGTGATTGGTGCGATAGCGGGTTATCTGTCGTTATGGTCGGTGTACTGGCTGTTTAAGCTACTGACAGGCAAAGAAGGCATGGGCTATGGCGACTTTAAGCTGTTAGCGGCTCTCGGTGCCTGGCTGGGATGGCAGCAACTACCGATCATCATTCTGATGTCATCTCTGGTTGGACTGGTGTTCGGCCTCATTCAACTGCGTCTGCAAAAGCGCGGCATTGATAAAGCATTTCCCTTCGGGCCTTATCTGGCGATTGCAGGCTGGCTGTCTCTGTTGTTTGGTCATGACATTGCGGGTTGGTATTTTCATTCGGTATTAGGATTCTGATTATGGCACTCATCATTGGCTTAACAGGTGGCATCGCCAGCGGAAAAACCACCGTCGCGAATCTGTTTCAGCAACATTTCGCCATTGATATCGTCGATGCCGATGTAGTGGCTCGTGAAGTGGTGGACGTCGGCACTCCGGGACTGAACGCGATTGCCGAGCATTTTGGCGATGACATCTTACAGGCCGATGGTCGCCTCGACCGTGCAGCGCTGCGCGAGCGTATTTTTGCCGATGTCGAAGAAAAATCCTGGCTCAATCATTTGTTACATCCATTGATTCGCCAAAAAATGACACAAGATTTACAACAAGTACGCTCTCCTTATGCGTTACTAGTGGTGCCACTGTTAGTGGAAAACCAGTTACAGTCTATGGCGGACCGCATTTTGGTGGTCGATGTCGATGAAACCACGCAGATCCAACGCACTCTGGCGCGCGACAATGTCTCCGAGCAGCAGGTGAAGGCGATTCTCGCGTCGCAGGCCAGCCGTGAACAACGATTAGCCATCGCCGACGATGTGATTAAAAATGATGCAGAAAACCAGAAACTTTTGCCTCAAATCACAGAATTGCACCAAAAGTATCTAGCCATGAGCCGTACAAATCTGTGAGAATAAGTCCCAAATAACCCAAGGCTAGTTTGATGACCACACATAAGTTTGAACATCCGCTCAACGAAAAAACGCGTATTTACCTTCGTGTCGAAGCGCTGCTCAATCAGATGGAGCAAGCGTCGCAGTTTCGTGACGATATTCAGCATCAGCTATTCTTCCGTTCTCTGTTCGATCTGCTGGAAATTTTTGAGCAGATCCAACTCAAAAGCGAACTCGCCAAAGATATCGAAAAACAACGTCTGGCTTACCGCAACTGGCTCAACGTCGAAGGGGTGGATCAAGAGATGTTGTTGGGCCTGCTGAGAGAAATTGACGACATTCACCGCAACCTGATGGGTGGTGAGCGATTTGGCCAGTCTCTCAAAGAAGACCGTTTCCTGAGTGCGATTCGCCAGCGCTTCAATCTGCCCGGTGGCTCTTGCTGTTTTGATTTGCCGGCGCTGCACTATTGGCTGCATCTGGATCTGGAACAAAAAATCCAGGATGCCCGCCAGTGGATGGATACCTTGCAACCGTTAGCCGACGCGCTGAAACTGTGGCTGAAACTGACACGGGAAACCGGCAACTTTCGCGCCCGTGAAGCCAAGTCAGGTTTTTATCAGAGCGATGCAGAAGAGGCGAACATTCTGCGCCTGTCCATTCCGTTGGATTACGGCGTCTATCCGATGATTTCGGGGCACAAGAACCGCTTCGCCATCAAATTTATCGAATTCAGTTCCGGTCAGGCCAGCACGCAGGATATTGAATTTGATCTCGCCGTTTGCAGTTAACCAACTTTAATTAACCAAAAAGCAATGTGCTTTCTCAACGCACAGGATATGACCATGTCAAAAAAACCAACTGTGGTGAAATGCCCACAATGTGGCCAGGATGTGGAATGGGGAGAGCAAAGCCCTCATCGCCCATTCTGCAGTAAAAAATGTCAGATGATCGACTTCGGTGAATGGGCCGATGAAGAGAAATCCATTCCCGGTGCACCGGACATGTCCGACAGTGACGGTTGGTCGGAAGATAATTACTGACTGGCATAAAAAAGCCCCGCATAGCGGGGCTTTTGCTTGTTCAGACTACATTATTCTTCTTCAGAACTTTCTTGCGCGTCCGATTCCAGCTCGATGCGGGTCACGCGTTGCAGACCACGTGGCAACAGAGCACCACGACGACCACGCTCACCACGGAAATTATCCAGATCCGATGGTTTCAGCCCCAGCTTACGTTTGCCGGCATACAGCGTTACAGACACATCTTTTGGTAGTGCCAACAGATGGGACACCACTTCTTCCCGCGACTTGGCTTTCGCCGCCGGGATATTGATGATCTTGTTGCCTTTGCCTTTGCCTAACTGCGGCAGATCTTTGATCGGGAACAGCAACATGCGGCCCTGATTGGTAATCGCCAGGATCTCATCGCTTTGCAGATCGTTCACCGCCTGTGGCGTCATCACTTCCGCATTGTCCGGCAGATTGACCAGCGCCTTACCGCTGCGGTTTTTCGACAACAGATCGGTGCCTTTACACACGAAGCCATAACCGGCATCAGATCCCACCAGCCACAGCTGATCTTCTTCGCCCATGACGACCTGACGAATCGACGTGCCTTCCGCCACGTTGAGACGACCAGTAATCGGTTCCCCCTGCCCACGTGCAGACGGCAGAGTGTGTGACTCCAACGAGTAACTGCGGCCATCACTACCGAGGAAGACTGCTTGCTGATTGCTCTTACCACACGCGTGCGCCAGATAGTTATCGCCCGCTTTGTAGTTCAATCCTTCACAATCAACGTCATGACCTTTCGCATGGCGAATCCAGCCTTTCTCAGACAACACGACCGTGATCATTTCACTTGGCATCAGATCACGTTCCGTCAGCGCTTTGGCTTCTTCACGTTCAACCAGCGGCGAACGACGATCATCACCGTAGGTCTCGGCGTCCGCTTTGATCTCTTTTTTCAGCAATGTATTCAGGCGACGCTCAGAACCCAGCAGCTCTTCCAGCTTCTGACGCTCTTTTTCCAGCTCGCTCTGTTCACCGCGGATCTTCATCTCTTCCAGTTTGGCTAAGTGACGAAGTTTGGTATCCAGAATCGCATCCGCCTGAATATCAGTAATCCCGAAGCGTGCCATCAGCACCGCTTTAGGATCGTCTTCGGTACGAATGATTTCGATCACTTCATCGATGTTCAGATACGCGATCAACAAACCTTCCAAAATGTGCAGACGAGCCAGCACTTTATCCAGACGGTGTTGCAGACGAGAACGCACCGTCTCACGGCGGAACTGAATCCATTCGCTCAGAATACTGACCAGACCTTTCACCTGCGGGCGGTTGTCGAGGCCAATCATGTTGAGGTTGACGCGGTAGCTGCGTTCCAGATCGGTCGAGGCAAACAAGTGATTCATCAGCAGGTCGCAATCGACACGGTTAGAGCGCGGCACAATCACGATACGAGTCGGGTTTTCGTGATCCGATTCATCACGCAAATCTTCCACCATCGGCAGTTTCTTCGCGCGCATCTGGTTGGCAATCTGCTCCAGCAGTTTGGCACCCGATACCTGATGCGGCAGCGCCGAGATCACGATGTCCGAACCTTCTTTGTGCCACACTGCGCGCATTCTTACGCTGCCACGGCCGGTACGGTAGACTTTCTCCAGCTCAATCTGCGGCGAGATGATCTCTGCTTCGGTCGGATAATCCGGACCTTTCACGTATTGCATCAGATCCGGCAGGCTGGCCTGCGGATTGTCAATCAGGTGAATCGTTGCGGCCGCCACTTCACGCACGTTGTGCGGTGGAATGTCAGTCGCCATACCGACTGCAATACCCGTCACGCCGTTGAGCAGAATGTGCGGCAGACGTGCTGGCAGCATCTTCGGTTCTTTCATTGTGCCGTCGAAGTTCGGTTGCCAGTCTACTGTGCCCTGGCCGAGTTCGCTCAGCAGTACTTCCGCGAACTTGGACAGTTTTGCTTCGGTATAACGCATCGCAGCGAACGATTTCGGATCGTCCGGCGCACCCCAGTTGCCCTGACCGTCAACCAGCGGATAACGGTAAGAGAACGGCTGCGCCATCAGCACCATCGCTTCGTAACATGCTGAATCGCCGTGCGGGTGATATTTACCCAGCACGTCACCAACGGTACGCGCCGATTTTTTGTATTTGGCTGAGGCAGAAAGACCCAGCTCAGACATTGCATAGATGATACGTCGCTGAACCGGCTTCAGACCGTCGCCAATGTATGGCAACGCGCGGTCCATGATGACGTACATGGAATAATTCAGATAAGCGTCTTCAGTAAACTTGCGCAGTGGCAGCTGTTCAACGCCATCGTAGGTGATTTCAGTCGACATTCATTACACCTCAGCCAGATCGCCGTTGCTTTGCAGCCAGTTGCGGCGGTCATCCGCACGCTTTTTCCCCAGCAGCATATCCATCATCTCTTCGGTCGCTTTATCATCGTCAATGGTCAGTTGAACCAGACGACGAGTATTCGGATCCATGGTGGTTTCGCGCAGCTGAAGCGGGTTCATTTCACCCAGACCTTTAAATCGCTGCACGTTCACTTTGGCTTTCTTCTTACTCAGGCGTTCAAGAATCGCGTCTTTCTCGCTGTCATCCAGCGCGTAGAACACTTCTTTACCGCAGTCGATACGATAGAGCGGCGGCATCGCCACATACACGTGTCCCGCGCGCACCAGAGCCGGGAAATGACGGGTAAATAAGGCGCACAACAGTGTCGCAATGTGCAGACCGTCCGAGTCCGCATCGGCAAGGATACAGACTTTGCCGTAACGCAGCGCTTCAAGGTTGTCGTTGTCCGGGTCAATGCCCAGCGCAACTGAAATATCGTGCACTTCCTGCGAAGCCAGTACCTGATCTGCCGAAACTTCCCACGTGTTGAGAATCTTACCGCGCAGCGGCATGATGGCCTGAAACTCACGATCGCGTGCCTGTTTGGCACTGCCGCCCGCCGAGTCACCTTCCACCAAAAACAGTTCGGTTCGGCTGAGATCCTGCTGAGAACAGTCGGTCAATTTACCCGGCAGCGCCGGGCCTGAAGCCACTTTCTTACGCACAACTTTCTTCGCCGCACGCATACGGCGGTGGGCGTTAGCAATACACACTTCCGCCAGTTGCTCGGCCAGTTGCGGCTTTTCGTTCAGCCACAGACTGAACGCATCTTTCACGACACCGGAAACAAACGCCGCGGTCTGACGCGAGGAGAGACGTTCTTTGGTCTGACCAGCAAATTGCGGATCCTGCATTTTTACCGACAGCACGTAAGCACAACGGTCAAACACATCTTCGCCCGTCAATTTGACGCCGCGCGGCAGCAAATTACGAAATTCACAGAACTCACGCATCGCATCCAACAGGCCTTGACGCAAGCCATTGACATGCGTGCCGCCCTGCGCGGTCGGGATCAGGTTGACGTAGCTTTCGGTGATCAGTTCACCGCCTTCCGGCAGCCAGATCACGGCCCAGGTAGCGGCTTCCGTTTCGGCAGAAAATTCGCCGGTAAACGGTTCTTCCGGCAATAAGGTGTACCCTTTGACGCCTTCAGCCAGATAGTCTTTCAGGCCATCTTCGTAGAACCAACGGTATTCGTTATTGTTCACCTTATCGGTGAAGGTAATTTCCAGTCCCGGGCACAGTACGGCTTTCGCGCGCAGGTTGTTGACCAAACGGGTAACGGAGAAATTCGGCGAATCAAAATACTTGGTGTCTGGCCAGAAATGGACGCTGGTGCCGCGGTTGCGACGACCACAGGTGCCGGTAACGGTTAAATCTGAGACTTTTTCGCCGTGTTCAAACGCGATGTCGTACACCTGACCATCACGACGCACTGTAACTTCGACGCGCTTGGAGAGCGCGTTCACGACTGAGATCCCTACCCCGTGCAAACCACCGGAGAACTGGTAGTTCTTATTGGAGAACTTACCGCCCGCGTGAAGCTTACATAAGATCAATTCAACCCCGGAGACTTTCTCTTCCGGGTGAATGTCTACAGGCATACCACGACCGTCATCAATCACTTCCAGCGATTGATCGGCATGTAGGATCACTTGAACCTTAGTGGCGTATCCGGCCAGCGCTTCATCGACACTGTTGTCGATGACTTCCTGCCCAAGGTGGTTAGGGCGCGTGGTATCCGTATACATCCCAGGTCTGCGACGCACTGGTTCTAAGCCATTAAGAACTTCAATGGCTCCAGCATTATATTGTTCAGTCATAATACGGAATGCTTTTATCGATAAATGATTCGTAACTTTACGACTCGTTTATGAACGCTTGATTTTTGATGAAATGACAGGCGCTTTGCCGCTTTATCGGCCAACTAAACGAGGAAAGTCCAAGAGAAACATAGTCTGGAAGAGGCTCGCTGATGTCAAGCGACATCAGTAAGTAACAAGTAAAATTATGACTCTTCCCTCAATGAAAAGATCAGAGATTTAAGAATTGAATGATTTGCGCCGGATACCGTTCAAAATCGACAAAACTGTGGTCACCGCCCTCTTCAACGGTTTGACGGGCGTGTTGGTATTTGTCCACCGCCTGACGGTAATCCAGCACTTCATCTTCGGTTTGTTGCAGCAACCAGAAGTCTTGCGGCGCACGCAGCGTCTCCGTATCCAACGCCTTCAGTTCATCAATGTGTTCGGCGGTTAATACGTAACGTTCTTGGGTATAAGGATTTTGCTGCTCACCCAAAAAATCAGCCAACAACTCGTAAGGTTTCACGGCAGGATTAATCAGCACAGCGCGAAAGCCGAACTGGTGATTGAGCCAGGTAGACAAATAGCCACCCAATGAGCTACCGACCAGACCTATCTGATAATCGTTTTTGTACTGATTGACGACATTCAGCAGATGCTCTGCCGCCTGCTGAGGAAATGAAGGCAGCTTTGGCACGACAACCTCGATGTCCGGGCGATGCTGCGCGCAATACTGCTGCATCACCTGTGCTTTATGCGACAAAGGGGAGCTGTTGAAGCCGTGAATGTACAAAAGTAACGATGGTTTGTCCGACATATTCAGTATCCGTTGGAGTTAAAGTCCGGTTGAAACAGCCCCTTCGCCAAGCGCTTGACCGCCGTCGTCACACGCCCATCAGCATGCAACTCAAGCTCACGCCAGCCTGGAGAACATTTATCCAGCGCGAAGTCATCGGAATTGGGTTTGAACTGGACACACGTGGATGGTGTTGCCATGACACGCACACCATGGTGTAAACGGTCCATGTCCTGATGGACATGCCCGCACAACACCGCTTTCACGTTCTGATGGCGTTCAACGATGGTCCAGAATGCCTCGCTGTCTTTCAGCGTGTGCTGATCAAGCCAGGCACTGCCGACCAGCAGCGGATGATGGTGCAGCAGCACCAAGGTAAATCGCTCCGGGTGCGCGGACAGTTTCTCCTCAAGCAGCGTCAATTGCTGATCGCTCAAACGGCCGTGAGGCACGCCCACAACTTGCGAATCCAGCAGGATCATTTGCCAGTGCTCGCCAAGCAGTACATGCTCAGGTGCATGAATCTGTTTTGATGGCAGCACACTGCTCATATTGGGTTTGTAATCGTGATTGCCCGGCAGCCAGAAACAAATTTTCTCGAGCGGTAAAATACCTTGGGTAAAACGGTGATAAGACTCAGCCGTATGATCCTGAGAAATATCGCCGGTCGCCAAAATGGCGTCGAATTCCAACTGCTGGGCACGAATAGCCTCTACCACCGCGAGAAAGCTGTCTGCGGTATTAACACTCAACAGGCTACCGTCATCGGGCGCAAAGAGGTGCGTATCCGTAATCTGAACCAGCTTGATGCTGTCGGAATTGTCTATACTGGACGACACGTTCAAAATCTATAAACCTAATGCTATTGATTGATGTTAATGGGCGCTCGGCTAATGCCTCTTTTCAGGCAAAATGTCAGCCAGTCCCCTAAGAAACGATTGATCTGTGCCTTTTCGTCCTTTTGCACCATCTTCTCATTCGGATAGTCGTAGCGAGCTTTTACCCGGTTAAGCTGATCGGTGGTCAGTACTTCTGCTACACGAGCGTCGTGGTACAGCCTGACAGACATGGTTGGTAATGGAAATATCGAAATGTCGTCACTTTGACAAATCTCCACCAAAGTTGTGTACTTTGTGACTTCCAGCACTTGCAGCTGATAAGCCAGATGTGCCGCTTGATAACAGCGCACGTCACCGACGCTCGGTTGCGCAGGCAACAAAGCGTTCAACTTGGCGTAGTTCGTTTCATAAGTCCGCATCAGTTCTGGTAAATCAACATGATACGGCTTTTTTAGTGCTGTCATTTCTGCCATTGCGATTGTAATTGCCCGTAGTTTAACTCCAACCATTGTAGTGCGATTATTGAGGCTCCATTCTCAATTCGCCCCTCTTTCACTAACTGATACGCGTCGCGGCGGCTCATTACGTGAACTTTGATATCTTCACCTTCATAGTCTAAACCATGAACGCCGTGAGCCAGGGATGCATCCACTTCTCCCACATAGACATCAAGTTTTTCAGAACATCCCCCAGCAGAGGGATAATAAGAGGTAATTTTCTCCGTTCTGTTGACGGAGATCCCAGCTTCCTCTTCCGCTTCACGGCGCACCACTTCTTCTGCGCTCTCCGCGCGATCAATGATGCCCGCGACAATTTCTAACTGCCAGGGATTGGCATGTTCCAGCGCGCCAACGCGTATCTGTTCTATCATTACGACCTGATCACGTTGCGGATCATAAGGCAGCAACGCTGCGGCATGACCGCGCTCAAACATTTCCCGTTCAATAGTCTGACTCCACCCGCCTTGAAATAATCGATGCTTGAACCGATACTTCACCATTCGGAAAAATCCTTGAAACAGTGTCTCGGTTGAGACAATTTCTACATCTTCAGGAGTAAACACTCCTGGCGGCTGATCAGACTGTTGCATTAGAAACCTCTCTCAGTGAATCTTATAGTTTACTCATGAATTTTTGTGACTTCCAAGGACATTGCTCAACTTTTTATACAAAAGTTGTACTTATATTTAAGTCGTCACACAATTTTTATTGCACAATTGGATAGCTAAGTGTAAAAAAGTGCAAAGTTTCGAGTGAAATGCCATCAATTTGCGTTACACTCTCGTGAGCGTAACTCCTTTCATATTCAGGCAGGAATAGGACTAATGAAAAAACTGCTTCCTTTATTGATTAGTGCAACTCTGGGCGGCCTTAGCACAACAGCTTCCGCGGATGACCTTGCACAAATTTACGACCAAGCAAAACAGAACGATCCTCAACTGCTGAGTGCAGCGGCACAACGTGACGCAGCGTTTGAAGCGATCAACTCAAGCCGCAGCTCTCTTTTGCCTCAAATCAATTTGACTGCGGGTTACAACATTAACCGCAGTGACGTAGATCTACGCGACAGTGACAAACTGAGCGCAGGCATCAACTTCTCGCAAGAACTGTACGACCGCTCAAGCTGGGTTTCTCTGGATACCGCTGAGAAGCAAGCTCGTCAGGCTGATGCCCAATACGCCAACTCTCAGCAAAGCCTGATGCTACGCGTAGCACAAGCGTACTTTGATGTACTGAGCGCACAGGACAACCTGGAATTTGTTCGTGCTGAAAAAGCCGCGGTTGGCCGTCAGTTGGAACAAACCAAACAACGTTTTGAAGTGGGCCTGTCGGCGATTACTGACGTCCATGACGCACAAGCGCAATACGATACTGTTCTGGCAGACGAAGTTCTGGCAGAAAACTCGCTGATCAACAGCTACGAGTCGCTGCGTGAAATCACAGGTCAGGAACACACTAACCTGAGCATTCTGGATACCAACCGTTTCTCAACCAGCCGCACCACCGAATCGATGGAAGCACTGATTGAACAAGCGCAAGAAAAGAACCTGTCACTGTTGTCGGCTCGTATCTCTCAAGACGTGGCGAAAGACAACATTTCGCTGGCAAGCTCTGGTCACCTGCCTTCGTTGACTCTGGACGGTGGTTACAACTACGGTCGTGAGTACAACGATAACTACAGCAGTTACGACACTTACCACGAAAACAACGACTTCAACATTGGTCTGAACCTGACTGTTCCGCTATACAGTGGTGGTAACGTGTCTTCCCAAACCAAACAAGCGGAATACGCATACGTTGCGGCCAGCCAGGATCTGGAAGCTTCGTACCGCAGCGTGGTGAAAAACGTGCGTGCGTACAACAACAACATCAATGCGTCGATCGGTTCGGTGCGTGCTTATGAACAATCTGTGATTTCCGCGCAATCAGCGTTGGATGCAACGGAAGCTGGCTTTGATGTGGGTACTCGTACTATCGTTGACGTACTGGATGCGACCCGTACTCTGTACAGCGTGAAGAAAAACCTGTCTGATGCGCGTTACAGCTACATCATCAACGTACTGCAACTGCGTCAGGCAGTAGGTACACTGAGCGAGCAGGACATCATTGATGTCAATGCGGGTCTCAAAGCGATCAAGTAATAAAGTGCCTGTTCGTCACCGTTGCTGTGGCGGTCAGTTCTGACAAAAAGGGCTCACACTGTGAGCCCTTTTTCTATCGGTTGTACCGTCCTAAATAAGGTTGACACATTTCCAACATGAAATTGGAGAGTGTCAT
>ERZ1673961.5-NODE-5-length-120748-cov-7.522309_pt1 | contig 120748 bp, 105 predicted proteins | sample MGYA00580189_ERZ1673961 | MGnify/ENA primary metagenome ERZ1673961 (study PRJEB41334, sample SAMN05608105) | rock metagenome | biome: terrestrial subsurface; feature: shale formation; material: shale | place: USA: Pennsylvania ... | reverse complement strand
ATCTGGTCAACAATAAATTTTATCTTTTTGATTTAAGTGCTTAAAAAGCGATCCGGACGGTATAAACCGCGCGCAAACTGAACGCAATTCATTCATCAGAGTTGCTTCTATTCCCTCACAACTTATTTTCAGTCAGCCACAATGGCTCATCGAGTCGATGTGATGCTGGCACTTCAAATATGGGATCTTCTTATAAACGCCGTTTGTGTTTGAAAACCGCCACAATTGATGATAGAGATACGCTTTACAAAAACATAACAATCATCTTACTTGGGTAACCCCCTTTCCCGCTGGCTAGGTATTTCTATGACAGAAAATCAACAACATATCCAAACTCCGTCGAGTACGCTGCACGAATTTACGCGTATGGATGTATGGAGTGGCTTTACACAACTATTACCCCTGTCCATATTCGTGGTCATATTCGGTCTCGCGTTCGGTGTAGCGGCAGTACAGACTGGCTTAGACGCATTTCCTACATTGTTAATGAGTGGCCTCGTGTTCGCGGGAGCTTCTCAATTTGCGACGTTAGAAATGTGGGGAGCCGAAGTCCCATTGATTCCAGTACTGATCACCGTCTTCGCGATCAACGCACGTCACCTGCTAATGGGGGCAACACTTTACCCGTGGTTACGTCAACTACCACCCGCTAAACGTTACGGTGTCATGTTGGTTGCATCAGACGCGAACTGGGCAATGGCGATGAATTCATTTTCCAAAAAAGAACCGGGTCTCGGCTTACTCGTAGGTGGTGGCTTGGCACTTTGGGGCTTCTGGATCGTCGGCACCTGGATGGGCATCTACTTCGGTGGCGCAATAAAAGATCCTGTAAGCCTTGGTTTGGATATGGTAATGGGATGCTTCTTACTGTCTATGGTTGTAGTTGGCCCTAAAAATTTACGTATATTCGCAATTTGGGGAGCCGCAGCTGGGTCTTCTTTACTGGCTTACTGGTACCTACCTGAAAATAGCCACGTGGTGGTTGGCGCTTTTGCGGGTGGCATACTTGGCGCTTGTTGGAAGGAGAAAAAAGCATGAGCATAGAAACAAGTTTTGGCGGTACGCTTCTTATTATTTTCGCCATGGGGTTAGTGACATTAGCGACGCGATGGGGTGGCGTATTTGTGATGTCATTCATTCCTATTAGCGAGCGCGTACAACGCTTTATCACTGCCATGTCCGGCTCCGTGTTAGTTGCGCTATTAGCACCAATTGCCGTTGAAGGTGACATCGGGGCTCGCATGGCACTGCTTTCTACTACCGTAGTGATGTTCATCGTCAAAAAACCGCTACCTGCTATTGCAGCCGGAATAGTCGCTGCAGCAGCAGTGCGGGCAATTTAGCGGAACAAACCTAATTGATAAGCGTTCCAAACAAAAAGCCCCTCCACGACTACCCGTGAAGGGGCTCTACTTTTTATAAGGACTCACTAAAAACGGAAAGGATTAAGCGCAGCAGTTACAGTTACGCTTATATTTATCCATTTTACCTATACCCGGATTGAAGGTATTAGTTGGATCTAATTGATGGTAGAACGTCTGCAAAGAGTTCTCCGCTTCATACAAATGCCCCACATTGTGCTCAGCTGGGTATTTCGCACCACGGCTGTTTAGATGCTCTAGCATTAGCTTCTTCATCAGCTTGGTATCTGTGCCCTTTTTGAACACATAATCCTGATGGAACACATAACACATAAAGTGGCCATAATAGAGCGACTGAACCAAGTTCTTGCTCACTTCTTCTGGCAAGGTTTCCAACCATTCTTCGTCATTACGGCGCAGCGCGATATCTAACGCAACAATATCTTCCACATCTTTACGATGAATGGTCTCATAACGAATCGCTGCTCCAGCCGCCGCAAAACGATGCAAGAACGCTTTTTTGCCTTCGTCTGGGGTACATTCGAAGAAATCACAATCGCTTTCAACCGCCCATACTTCTTGCAGATATTTTTGAGCCTCTGCAATACCGCCATCGCTCATTTTTAGTATCAAGTGATGTTCGTACTTGTCACGGTAATCCAGCATGCGTTCAGGTAGGTGTTGCGGAAACAGCTTACTCGCGTAATACAAAATGGAATCTGGCAGATATTTACTAACAAAAGGCACACGCTCTAAAAAGTTTTCTACTTTCGCTTTCAGCGCGAACATTTTGGGTAATCTGTCCGTACCCAATTTGTCGATGGAGAGAAATACATCCTTGCCGTACTTTTCTGCCATGTTGAAGATATCGCGGTGTAGATACTCCCCCATTTCTGGCAGGTTTTTGAAAGTCGATAAAAAATCTTTTCTTAGCTTAGTTAATTTTGCTGGATCATTCGTACCAAGATAAAAGACCTGCTCTTTGTCAGGTACTGGGTAGCTGTCGACACGAACCGCAAACACACCAAGTTTACCCGCACAACCACTGGCTTCGAACAACCGGCGTTCGTCGGCATTAAAACGAGATGGGATATCAGAGGTAACATCACGAACACGCTCATCGTACTCTTGATCCGAAGCCATTCGGTCATCGTGAATGATCTTGGCAGGATCGAAGTTACCTTCCTGCAAGTTTGTCAAAATTTCTTCCGGGGTTTCACCCAAGCCTTCAATACCAAGGTGGTTAACGAGGTTCAGGTTACCCTGCTTATCCACCTGAGCATAAATCGCCAGTTCCGTGTATGCCGGTCCTCGCTTAACTAACGCACCACCAGAGTTATTGGCGATACCACCCACCACGGTCGCTCCTAACGAAGAGGAACCAATAATAGAATGTGGCGCGCGGTTAACGGCTTTAAGCGATTTTTCTAATGAGTGTAAGCTAGCGCCCGGTAAACAAACCGCCTGCTTGCCGCCATCGAGCAAATGAATTTTCTTAATTTTGGTAATATTGATAACGACAACATCGCGGTCGTAATCGTTACCACTTGGAGCAGACCCTTCAGTCAGACCTGTCTTCGCCGCTTGCATGATGATGATGCAGTTAGCCTCGACACACTGTTTGATGATGTTCCACTGTTCTAATAATGTGTTAGGAAACACGACTGCAAGCGCTGTACCGCTACCAGAGCGAAAACCTGAACGGTAATACTTAGTTTTAACTTGATCGGTCAGGACGTTTTCTTCACCGACGATCGTTTTAAATTCTTCTATCAGCTGCTTTTGTTTCATATCCGTATCTCTAGTTATTTTGCTTCACTCACTCAAACTGGGTTGATTGAGTTTGGCTCACTATAAGCAGTCCATTTTCCTGCGTCTATCGATGTCATTCGAGCAATCTGAATCCAACGACAAACAATCACAATAATATTTTTAATTATCATAATGTTAGGTATGGTTTATATAAAATTTAACGAAAGAAACAGATTGTTTCCCAAAAGAAACAATAACAAAACCAATCGTTAACATGTGTGCGCAGTATCAAGATATTAGGTTTGTGAATATTTTGGCTTAGCCACGTAACGTGCTAAATAGGAAGGAGATTTAAATGGTGTGAACGAAGCACAAACACACCATTCAACACATTGGGAATGTTGCGTTTATGTACCAAATAGAGAAATTAAAAGCGGTGGCTCTGGCTTTGAAAGCAGGCGTATAAGTGGTCAATAAAGATTTTAACCTTTTCTGGCTGCTGCCTTGTATAAGGATACACAGCGTAAATACCGAGACACTTTGCCGTTTCCTCTTTGAACAATTGGATTAATCGGCCTTGTTTTAAATCTTCATAAACCAAAACGCGGGGAACGTAGATTAAGCCTTGCCCTAAAAGTGCGACATTTCTTAGAACCGACGAGTTATTAATACATAGATTGCCATCTACCGTCACTTGATACACGTCTTCGCCATCTTTGAAAGCCCATTCGCGTGCGCCCGTTTCCTGGTAAGAATAAACGAGACAGTTGTGTTTTTCTAACTCAGTAGGCTGCTTTGGAATGCCATGTCTGGCAAGGTATTGAGGTGAGGCACACACTATCCAGTTTGCGTCGACAAGCTTTCTTGCAATCAGACTGGAGTCTGGCAATACGCCCGTTCTTATCGCCAAATCAAAGCGCTCATTCACGATGTCGACGAAACGATTATCAAGTTCCATATCGATCTTGATGTCAGGGTATTTGTTATTAAATTCAGCAATAACACCAGGCAGAATCAATTCGCCAGAAATAGTAGGAACGGTAATTTTGATGTTGCCGGATAAATCCTTACCTAACCCAACAATTGATTCTTCCGCAGTAGCAACAGCCTGATAGACGGATTTTGCGTGCTCAAAGAAATACTGACCCGCTTCACTCAGGGTTATGGTACGTGTCGTACGATAGAGCAATTGAACACCAAGATCCTGCTCGAGCTTCGCAATGCGTTTACTGACCACAGACTTGGTCAGCTCCATTTGCTTAGCCGCACCACTAAATGAGCCCTGCTCGACCAAATGATAAAAAATGATGTAATCGTCGGTGTTTCTCATGCTGCTTCATTAAATCCTTTAGAAGAGCGTATTGTAGGCGGATTATGTAACAGGTGCTGAAAGTAGAGTCACACTTATACCAATCACACCACCTAAACGGCAGATACAAAAAAACCAGCTTTCGCTGGTTTAATGTTGATGCTTTTAGCATCGAGATATCGCTAATACCAATATTGATAAGTATGAAGCCATATCTGAATAATTTATGGAGGCGCCTCCCGGAGTCGAACCGAGGTCCACGGATTTGCAATCCGCTGCATAGCCACTCTGCCAAGGCGCCGTCACATTAACGCGTTAAGAGGTCCCCCCCGTTGCGTTGGTTGCTACTTTACGGATTCAGAAAAGATAGTCAAACATAAATCCACTATTTCCTGTTTGTTTGCTTCCTTTTAAGTCAGTTAGATCAAGACTCGAGCAATTTGCGTATTTATTAGCACTCTCGTTTGTTTCTGTGCCTTGCTAACTCTGCAAAAATAAAGCGGCTCAAGTGGCCGCTTTATTATGTTTGATTGTTTATCTAACCGTTGCTTACACGTTTGAGTAATCGCCCAACGACATTGGGATGATAAGACCACACATGGTCAAACATCGACATTAACGCCGGATTACCGTATTTGGACAAACTGATCGCATGAAAACGGTTTTTCTTCGCTTTAAGCGCATTTACTTTTTCGAGTAGCTCATCCTGCTGCTTTGGTGCAATAAAATCCGAAATCACCACCATATCGGCGTTTTTGTACTTGTCACCACTCATCAGATCGATAGATTTGATCAAGGTCGGTTCCAAATCGGTGCCGCCATGGAAGCTATAGGTCAGGAAATCAGCCGCTTCGCGCAAACCATCTTGTTTAGTCAGCTCGTAAGTAATGTGCTCGGTAGAAAATATGATGACGTAGCAGTCACGTTGCTCTGCTAACGCAATTTGCATCAGTGCGTACGCCATTGCCTTAGCACATTGTTCTGGAAAACCACTCATTGAGCCTGACGCGTCTACACAGACAATAAATGGACCTTTTTCGATATCCACCGCTTTGTTATCAGGTCTATGTGCTTTTACTTTTCGCAGCGTACGAGATTTACCCTGAGTTCGATAGTTCATCAAGCGCTTGTCGACAAGGTGTTTATAGAACACAACTTCAAGCTCTGGATATGCCAAAAACATGGTTTCATTTGGGAGGAGTTTATTTAAATCGTCACTTTCGTGAATACCAACAATGTCGTCGGTCGCTTCGTCACTCTTTTCCTCAACCATTTGCAATTCTTCAGCCGGAGCGCGATTTAGATCAGGATCATTCACCTGCCCTGCCATACGACCAAGTTGCTCAGCGATCTCTTGTAACCCTTTATGCTTTTTCAAAAACTCCGCATGACGCTTCATTACCGTAAGGTCGGTCTTACTCAACTTGGCAGACGCCATATCCCATAATCGACCTACGCTTTCCGCATCACCAGACTCGGTCACTTTATCCATATTGCGCATGGTTTCCATACGCTGATAAAGATCGTTGAGCACTTTTTCTTTATTCGCTTCCAGTTCACTCACCTGAGCTTGTTTGATGGCATCCGCCAAGCTCTGGTACCACTGGTCACAAAAATAGTGTGGGAACATCGGGTTGTTGACCCCTTTGTTCTTCTCCATCATGCGACGCGCTTGCATGTAAAAGGCAGAGTGCCATTCGAGCTTTTTGATTACGTCTTCGATGCGGTCAAAAAACTCATCTTCACTCCAGTGAATCACTTCTTGATACAAAGCGAGTTCTTGCTGAAATCGCTCTGTTTCACATACCTTAGTAATACGCTTCTTAACATTGCCACGCCATTTTAACAGGTGACTTTTCACAGAGGATTTTACTCCTCGGTTTTCTGCCATCATCATGACTTGAGAGCGGGCCATAAGATCGTTCACTGCGCTGTCGATGATCCCCGAGTCTGCTATCATCAATGCCAAGTTGAATCCATCTGCACCTAACATGAAGCCTCCTTACGAGAAAAACTGTTGTAAGTTCTTAAAGCGCTGAACAATTTTCTCGCTTTCTCCCTGGATAGATTCAAGCCTTTGGCTAACCTGTTGCAGACTCGATTCCATTAAACGCGGCAATTCTGGGTCGACAAAACTGTGTGGCAGCGCATCGTGAAAGTTGGCTTTAACTTTGCGCATGTGATGTTCTGCTTCACTTAACTGACTCACTGCTTTTTCACTCTGAGCAAGCCAATTTTGGTAGCGTTCCATATCTAAACCTTCTTGCGTCACTAGGCCGACAAGAATACCTCGATTGGCTATATCACGAATCACCAGGTTATTGGCTGCATCGACATCAAAACGTAAGCGGCACATATTGGTGTTTTGGTTAACATAACCGTACACATCACCGTGGCCGTCTTTAATCACGCGGTCTAGTTCGTCCTTAGGAACATACACCCAGCGACTGTCACCTTTCTCAGATTCAGATACCGACATGTTGCTCTGCAAAATCACTAGTTTCACTAAGTTCACCGCCGCGCCGACTTTGTAGCTTTTCGCTTTAGACGTATCAAAACGCATGGTTTCTTTACGCAAAATGCCCGTTGCGGCTTCTGATGTCAGAGTCATGCGGTAGGTATCTTCGAGCTCGTGTTGCACGTCGATAAGTGACTCTCGGCAATATTCGATTTCTTGTTCTGCATCTTGCTGATCGAAAGCGTGTTTCAATGCAAATTCCTGGACGACATTTCGAACGACATCACGAGATTCAGGGCTGTTCCACAAACAGTCTTGCAGAAGCAAAAGATCGAGCGGGTTTATCTCATCTCGGCCATTAAAGAACGCGCTCGCTTTAAGTAGCTTCACCGCTTTTTTCCAGCGTCGGTCAGAAACATACATGTCCGTATTCGCGATATCACCAAACTCAGCTTCAACCTTGCTTTCTAACATGGTCTTGAGCTGGAACAGCTTTTCGAAAGCATTATCTGTCAACGACAATTTATCGAACTGTTGTTGCCATTGATGATACTCGTCGTCGGTAATCGCCAGGCCTTCTGGTATTTTTGCTTCCTGAGAAGTACCCACGGTTAGCATTGACTTAAAATTCTGTTTGTTCTGAATACGGTTTACAAACACACGTACCAGCATACGGTCATACAATGCGTCTAAGCCGCTGTCTTCGTCTGGTAGTTCATTCGATGCCGACACCAACAAACGCATTGGTACGCGTTCGATGTCACTGCCGTTTTTAAATGTTTTTTCGTTCACTACTGTCAGCAAAGTATTCAGTATTGCTGGACCAGCTTTCCAAATTTCATCTAAGAAAACGACTTGAGCCGTTGGAAGGTAGCCTTCAGTCAGACGAACATAACGGCCGTTATCTTTCAATTCTTGGATACTAAGCGGGCCAAACACCTCTTCTGGGGTCGAGAATCGAGTCATCAAGTATTCAAAATAGCTGCTGTTATCAAACGCCTGAATTAAGCGCTTAGCAATCAAGCTTTTCGCAATACCCGGAGGGCCGAGAAGAAAAACGCTTTCGCCAGCAAGGGCTGCTAGAAGACAAAGTTTGATGGTATGTTCACGTTCGTAAACGCCATCAGTCAACGCTTTCGCTAACTTATTGATACGCTCGGAAAGAAGTGCTTTATCGGCATTAGATGCAAAAGAGGGTTGTATCATGAGGGCTCCGGCTGCTGGACTGATGCGGTATATTTATTTTTATACATTTGTTATCACTTTGTTACAAGTGTAATTTATTCTACCTCCCCTTATAACAGATGCTTACTTACCACATCGCCGAGCAATCAAAGTTTCCATTTATGAGATGCATATCACTGAAAATATGTACACTTTTGTAGTGTTAGAATGGCTTTCAGATACAGAACGCAATGATTTCTCGCTGACACAAGCTCAAGGAAATCACACAATAGAATTGTTTACTCTTTCCAAGTTATGGGGTTGTAAACAGATTTTTACTTTTGTTTGATGACGAATATCGTTAATGTTCATACAAGCCTTAATAGTTTGGATTACCACTTCATGACTAAAACCATTCATAAATGGAAGCAAATCTCACTGGTAGAAGAAGACGTTGAACTACCCACTGGTCAGGTCATTACACACACTACGATTCATCACCCTGGAGCGGCGGTTATCTTGCCTATAACAGAGAACAATGAAGTCGTACTTGTGAATCAGTTTCGTCCTTCTCTGAAAAAATGGTTGCTTGAACTGCCGGCAGGAACACGCGAAGGTGTTGAAGACCCCTTGTCATGTGCAAAGCGAGAACTGGAAGAAGAAACCGGGTTTAGCGCACAAAAATTTATTTCGCTCGGACAAGTTACGCCTTTAGCTGGCTTCTGTGATGAAATCCAATACTTATTTATCGCACAGGAGTTAACCGCAACGCATCGCTATGAATGTGATGAAGACGAAGTGATTGAAGTGGTGACGCTGTCACTAAAACAGCTAGAAGAAAAAATTATCGACGGCACGATTACCGATGCTAAAACTATCGCTTGTTTAAGCAAAGCTCAACTTTGCGGATATATTTAGGGATTAAGAGGAGATATTCATGGACTTTCGATCAGATACAGTAACTCAACCGACTCAAGCCATGCGCGAAGCCATGTTTACAGCGCCAGTTGGGGATGACGTTTACGGTGATGATCCAACAGTGAATGAGCTGGAGCAATACGCTGCAGAACTAGCAGGCTTTGAAGCAGCCCTGTTTACTACATCAGGCACTCAAGCGAACTTGTTAGGTTTGATGGCTCACTGTGAGCGCGGAGACGAGTACCTTTGCGGCCAACAAGCGCACAACTACAAATACGAAGCGGGTGGCGCAGCGGTTTTAGGCTCCATTCAACCTCAACCAATCGAGAATAATCCCGACGGTACTTTACCTTTTGATAAACTCGCAGCTGCAATCAAGCCAGATGACATGCACTTTGCTCGAACGCGTTTGCTGAGTCTTGAGAACACCATAAATGGTAAAGTTCTACCGCTTACCTATCTTGCAGAAGCTCGTGAATTTGTTAATCAGCACAACCTGAAGTTACACCTTGACGGTGCACGCGTGTTTAACGCTGCAGTGGCGCTCGATGTACCTGTTAAAGAAATTGCGCAGTATTTTGACTCAATGACCATTTGCCTTTCAAAAGGACTCTGCGCACCTGTTGGTTCTCTCCTTCTCGGCAGCAAAGAGTACATTGCAAAAGCACGACGCCTAAGAAAGATGGTTGGCGGAGGAATGCGCCAGGCAGGTATCTTAGCCGCTGCGGGTAAACTCGCGATTACCGAGCAAGTCCTCCAGTTAAAGCAAGATCATATTAATGCCAAAACGCTAGCTCAAGGATTGGCAGAACTTCCTGGGTTCTCAGTCAATCCTGATTTAGTCCAAACCAACATTGTGTTTGCTAAGTTAGATCCTCAAGTGGATATCGTGAGCATCGCTGAGAAACTAAAACAGCAAGACATCATTATCACGCCGGGGAACCCAATCCGATTTGTGACCCATAAAGACATTTCAGAACAAGATGTTGCTACGTTCTTATCTGCGTTAAAATCTCTTCTCTGACTTGATTTTGATCATTGAGCTTCCCCTAAGGGGAAGCTTTAATCTACAGCGAGTATTCGCACCATAAAGAGCTCGCTAATGTTAAAGTACCTGTTGTTTATTTCTGTTATTTTTGCTCCCGCCACCATGGCAAACCCTTCTGGTGACGCAGCCAAAGGTAAAATTAAGTCACCCAGTTGTGTCTATTGTCACGGTGCGACGGGAATCAGTGTCAATGAAACTTACCCTAACCTCGCAGGCCAGGACGCTCAGTATCTATTTAACGCAATGAAGTCCTATCAAAACAGTGAGCGCCAAGGCCCCTTAGCAGAAATGATGGCAAGCCAATTAAAAATGCTCAATGATGAAGATCTTAGAGACGTGGCTGCGTTTTATGCGGAACAACTAACTCATTGATATTGATGTACTCTAAAATTACGGCGACATAAAGTTAACTTGCACAATTCTACTGGCACTTTCCCCTAGTACTCTTTACCCTATCGGTTATTAGAATCCAATTCAGTAAGCAAGCATCAATACAAATGCTTTTTGGAGTGATCACCTTAATGGCAACACAATTTTCCGATGACGTAATTCAAGGACACAAAGTAATACAAGCCCTAGATGTGGAAGATCTCCCATCCGGTGAACATAAATTCTGGTTTCGTATTGCAACCAATGCACTTTCGCAATGGCAACACCTGCCTGTACTCGTGTTTAAAGGTCAGAAACCCGGTAAGAAAATAATGATTACCGCTGGTGTTCATGGTGACGAATACAACGGAGTATTGGCAGCACAAAAAACGGCCAGGGAACTGATTGGCGCTGACCTTGCTGGTACAGTAACCATCGTACCGGGGATCAACTTGAGCGGCATGTTGAATAAAAGCCGGGATTTTTGTTCTCCTGACCCGGATGCTTCACGCGCGAACCTAAACCGCTTCTTTCCAGGCAACGAGTTCGGTAATGAAGCGAACCGCTACTTGTACACGCTTTGGAATCAGTTATTAAAGCCAAATGCTGACTTAGCAATAGACTTACACACCCAAACCAGCGGCGCAGCCTACCCACTTTATGTCTTCGCCGATTTCCGCATTGAGGACTCGTTAAAAATGGCGCGCCATATTAATCCAGATGTTATTTTGGATGATCCGGGCGAAAATGGTGTATTGGAAACGGCATGGAACAACGTGGGTGTACCAGCTGTCACTGTAGAAGTTGGGACAGGACGTTATACCGATCAAGCTCTGATCGATCGCACGGTAACCGGTATCTTCAATATTCTTAAACAGTTCGAATTGCTTTCTGGTGTTCCAACGCCGATTCAGTCTTGTGTGGAAGGCCGTGAAATAATAAACGTTCGAGCAGAACTGGGTGGTTTCGTTCTACCTCAAGTCAATATTTTGCAATCGGTGGAGCAAGGTCAACTGGTGGCAATCCAATATGATAGTTTTGGAGACGAGATACAACGGTACACTGCTCCTGCTTCAGGCACCGTCATCAGCCATAATGTCGAATCGATTCGAGCGGCGGGATCACTCCTAGTTCGCCTGATTAAATAGCGTTAAACAGTTCTATCATATCCCCCCGATTAAGGGGGGTTATTCTATCTACCGTCTGAGCTATTGAGTCTGATCAACCAGAATTAACTCGTCTACAGCAAAGCCTTTATCTCGGGCTACTTGTTTGAATCTTTCAAGCGTTGCTGAATCCACTTGCGGCTGACGTGATAGCAACCAAAGATAGTCGCGATTGTAGCCAGATATAAACGCGTAATCATAATCTTCACCAAGCTCAAAGATGATATACGACGAATAAAATGGGCCAAAGAAAGAAACTTTTAAATGGCCAGTTGACGGCTCATCTACAAAATACGCTTTCCCTTCCGCTTGCTTCCAATTTTGTTCTTCTTGTGAATAGCCACGGTTTATTACCGTTACACCGCCGTCTTCACGAAGTTCATATTCAGCGGTTACATTGGATAATCCGCGCTCAAAAGAGTGGTTTAATCGCGCAATTTCAAACCATTTCCCCAAATAAGGTTTCAGTTCAAAATTCTGAATTGGCTCTACACCTTCGGGCTTCGAGGTACAACCAAATAAAACAGCGACAGACAGCAACAGAAGCGACTTTATTAATTTCATTGCAAGTTCCCATATTAGTTAGTGACTGATTTTACTGAACATGACCCAAAACGGATCATAAACCCTATTCGTTTATGTATGGGGGCATCACAATCATACCTATGTTTTTGGTAATTAAAGTACCATTCCTACAAATATTCCTACAAATTCAGTTAGTTATTTTACAATTTGACGTCCTACCTATCGAAAGTTTGCACAACATAGACATTTCTCTTCATAGGAGCCTTTTATAATACGCCCCGATATAAATTGAGGTTATTGTTATGAAGTTTAAGACAATGTCAGCTTGTGCAGTTTTGGTATTGCTTGTTGGTTGCCAACAAAACAGTCCCGAAGAGACGACAGAAATAACAGCCTCGGCAGACGTATGCAGTAGTCAGGGAAATATGCCAGGTGGGTGGAAAATGTTTAAGTCTACACCCGACGTTCAAAAGGCGATGGCTTTTGTAATGACAGAAATGGATTCAGCTTCATCGTTCAAACAAATTATCAATGTTCATGCACAAATCGTCAGCGGCGTGAATTACGCGATTGAATTTGAAATGGATGATGGTGTGGTTTGGAACACGATCGTTTATCGCAATTTGGATGGTGACTACTCTATTACACAATCACCACACGAAGGGAAATTCTGCGAACAGTGATTTCAAACCTTGAAAGCCCCTAATCTGGGGCTTTTTAGGCTTTGTCTATTTATAGATAATTATCGATCAATTGCCCTAATGACTTGGTTGGATGGCCAATCAACGCGCTGAGCGTTTTACTATCGTCGTACAAAGCGCCTTGAGATGCACCAGTATCAGAGTTAGCTAACACAGCGGCAAATGGTGCCGGAAGCCCTGCACCTTCTAGTGCTTTTGCAAAATCCGCTTCTTCCATATTGATGTAAGGAATCGCCTTTCCTGACTTCTTGCTGATTAACGCGCTCAGTTCGCTTAAGGTATAAGCTTCATCCCCGGACAGCTCATATACTTTACCATTTTGTTCAGCTTCACTGGTCAACACCGCTGCCGCTGCTTCGGCATAATCTTCGCGAGCCGCAGAGCTAATTTTTCCATCTTGAGCACACCCAATAAAGCCACCATTGGCCAGTGCTGGTGCAACGCTAGCTAAGTAGTTCTCTGTATACCAGCCATTGCGTAAAAGCACATGAGGGACTTCAGCTTGTTTTAAATACGCTTCTGTCTCTACGTGTTCTTCAGCTAAAGCAAGTGGCGACGTGTCAGCATGCAAAAGACTGGTGTATGCAAGTAGCTCTACGCCAGCTTTCTTCGCAGAATCAATAACATTTTTGTGTTGAGAAGCTCGCTGACCTACCTCGCTCGACGAGATTAATAGTAATTTAGCCACGCCGTCTAATGCAGATTCTAAAGTCTCAGGTTTTGAGTAATCGGCCTGACGAACCTGGACGCCCAAAGATGTCAGTGATGCTGCTTTTTCTATGTTTCGAACTAGAGCGACTATTTGCTGAGGCTCAACTTTGTTCAATAAATGTTTGATGACCAATTGGCCCAATTGGCCAGTAGCGCCTGTAACTGCAATCATTGTACTTTTCCTCGTCTGTTAATGAAGAGCTTGTTTGTGTATAATCTGCCACACTAACTTACTTTTGGTAAGTACGTACTTTTTAGTAAGTATGAATTATTTTGTCATTTCCAATAAAGGTTATCGAATATATGAGCGAAACTATGGGTAATTTGCTATCGGAAAAGTTTAGCCGAGGAAATGTACTCGCGAAGGAATGCCCTTCTCGCAGTATATTGCAAGATGTGACCAGCCGTTGGGGCGTACTTGTGTTGTTCGCATTACTCGGTGGAACACATCGATTCAGTGAACTTAGAAAAAAAATCACAGGTGTCAGCGAGAAAATGCTTTCCCAAACCTTGCAAGCATTAGAGGCTGATGGATTTGTATTACGTACCGCGCATCCAGTCGTGCCGCCTCACGTGGAATATTGTCTGACAGACAAAGGAACGGAGGTCGCCCACAAAGTCGAACAATTGGTCGACTGGATTGAATCTAACCTGGGTGACATTTTGAACGCGCAACAACAATATGATGAGTCCAAAGCCAACAAATAGTCAGTTTCTTACGAAAATCCCCGGCGTAAAAGCTGGGGATTAAAAAGAGGAATATTTACCTTAACTCTTGATATGTAAAATAGCTCTAATCGGTTTCGGGAATCATGTTGATTAGCAAATGACTTAGTAGGTAACGCCTGTCGGTCGCGCTGATACGCGCTTGCAAGTATAAGTACATGGATTTGGTTTCCTGATGCTCACCAAGTGTTTTCCAGATTGAGTTTAAGTATGCAGAGGTAATATTTTGCACGATAGGCAAAGGCTGATTTGCAAATACTAAGGCAATAAGCTGCGCCAGTTTCTCATTCACTTCTGCAAAGTTACTGTCTATACGTTGCAACTCTGCGTTAAGAATCGTATCCGCTCGAGTTAACAATGACGCAGCCAACGCACGCTTCCCTTTGCGCTTACTCCTGCTTGAATTCATTATCCTATCGTCTTGATAACCATCGTCGCAGGCTTCTAACAATCCGCGTAATGATGCAAGAGTCGAAACAAGCGGACAGCGCAGTGGCTCAAGTTTTTGCTCGGTTTGCTTTAGCCAGAGGGCGACATCCATTACATAGCTTGGGTCTTGCGCGAGGTATTTATCACTCAGTTGTGGTAACAGCATTAGCCTTGCGATGATGGTTTCTTTCAGTACCGACTCCATAATCACTCCGGCATAAGCTTGCTTTTGGTTCGTCCATTTTCAATGCTTGTTGCCCACTCCAGACCCTCTTCACGTATAGTGATGTTTAAGCGAATCGCATTGAGCGGCGTCGCGCTTTCTTTGACTTCAGAACTGACCACGCTGGTCTTTAATGTGATTGGGATAGATTGAGATTTTAACGCGATAGCTGCTATGCGATGACGTAATTGCTTGCTCACTGATTCAAGCCTGTCAAAAGGAATCTCCTGCGTAGAGCTTGTCTTTTTGAGCGCTTTTTGAAATGCGTCATCAACCGCGCGCACCAGGCTTTCTTTGGTAATCCGAACGTCACCACTGCGTTGACGCTCGGCTATATTTTCCAGAGCGAGTTTGAGCTCTTTATCGAAGTTATTTTGGAAGGTTTTAGTTCGGCTAAGTATGTCTTCGTCGTCTAGTGACTTGGTTAACTGAGCCATCAGCGCTTGGTGTAAAACACGCGGGCTGTCGAGCTCTGCAACTTTCGCAGGGATCTGTTTGTCGATGGTTAACGGCATATCAATGGTTAGTTCCGGAACCCGCACTCGCGGGAGACTCATTCCTTCAAGCAGAGGATGATCCTTATAATATTCGGCAACCGCAGCCGTTTCCTCATCGGCAAGCCTGCGCGCATGGACCAGACTGATCATCAGCGCACCCAAGACTTCACTTAACTCAGACATACAACCTCCCTATTTGTTATCGAACTCGTCATAGACTGTTCTAAGCCTGTGACTCAACCTCTGTGATGGAGTTTTCAAGAATACCGAGCAACTTCTCTGTGCCTGCGGGCAATTCATCTTGAACGGCACGAACATTCACGGACATACTGTAAGTTCGTTCAATTTTTGATGAGCTAGATGTGGATTTCTTATAAGAGTAACTCGCACTAAGCTTGGCCGATACAGGGCCCCAACCCGCTTTTACTGATAGCTTGGTATTAAGGTCATGTGAAGAAGATGTCGTTGATTGCTGGACTGAATTAATTTTGGCGTTAAATGCAATCGTTGTTTCTTCCACGCGGATAAATGGAATGGGCAACATCGTTAATATTGGAACGGTAAGATCGTACTTTTTAGGCTCTGTGCCTGTGACTTCACCCTGTTCGTTCTTGACTTCAATCGCCTTCATATAACTGAAGGTGATCATCGTTGGTTCATTACTCTCAGCTTCAAAGCCAACAGACTTGATAAAGTCTACGGATGTTTGTGCTGATTGGGCTTGCGCGCGAACCACTGCATTGAGTGGACCGCCGATCATAGATTCAAAATCTATGCTGGATAGTTCGTCGCCGATGGCCATAATTACGCTCCTTTTCAGGCGAAATATGAACCCGAATCTGACTACTTAATCGGGAAGATACGTGCTATGAAACACGTATAATATATAGTTCCAGATTATGCGTGACACAACCATTTGCATATATTTTATTAATATTTTTATTAAGAAGAATGCTAACTGGTTAATATTGCTTATACTTCTTGGCTGCACTAATTAACCATTACTGAATTCTCGCGTTAGCTAACGAAAAATTATGGAACGAGGTGTGGAGAAGAGGTGCCTTGCTGCTTGTTGACTAAGTTAGCAGCAAAGCACTTGTAGATTGGATTGATACAGTAATTAGTCAGCTAACACCATTTGAGACTTAACGGAAACGGTAGAACCAACACGAGACGGCTCCACATCAATGCGTTGCGCCATCTGTTCTTTAAGTTCCGAGACGTGAGAAATTACACCGATCATGCGGCCTGTTTGCTGGAGGTCGACTAAGGTCTGAATGGCAAGATCCAAAGATTCAGGATCCAGGCTACCGAAACCTTCGTCAATGAACAGTGTATCCAAGCGAATACCACCGCTGTATGACTGCACCACATCAGACAGACCAAGCGCTAAAGCCAGTGCAGCCATGAAAGACTCTCCACCAGACAGCGTCGCAACATCTCGCATTTTACCGGTGTAGCCATCTTCAACGACGAGATCAAGCCCTCGGCCTGCTGCGCCCTTAAACCCTTCTGTCTTACGTGCCAGAATGTATCTGCCCTTACTCATCAAACTTAATCGTTGCGAGGATTGGATTAAGACATCGTCTAAAAGAACACCGAGTACAAAACGATGCAAACTGATACGACTGCCTGTTTTACCACTCGCCACATCGTAAAGCGTACCAAAGACTTTATACTCATCTTCTAGCTTGCTGTTCTTGTCATGCAAACTCGCTATATCACTGCGCACTTTTTCCAGTCGTTCAAAAATCGACCTGACAGAATCAAGCTTGTTTCTCGATTCGACATAATGTTGCTGTTGAATGTTTAAGTTGGCATTAATAACTTCAATATCTGGTTTTTCAATATCTTGTAATGCTAGTTTAAGATCACTAAGTGTTTGCTCAAGCTTGATTTGAGTTTGCTTAAATTGATCGATTTCCTGTTGCCACGATTGCAGTTCTTGTTCTGTCGCTTTGCTTTGAAGATAAGTTTCTTCATCCTTAAAGCGGCTTTCGCCCAGTGCTTTTTGCCAGTTCGATTTTGCCTCGTTGAGTTTTAGCTCCGACTCCGCTAACCATTGCTTGTTGGTGGTTAGCTGACTTTCAATATTCGACTTGGCTAACATCGCTTGTTGAAGCTGCGACTGTGCACTTTCCAGATTGTTATTAAGGCGCTGAATCTGATCTTTGGTTTGAGTAATTTCCTGTTCTAAAACTTCTACCGAGCCATATTTCGGGTCTATGTTTGCCAACAGTTTACTGAGCTGATCTTGATTTGCCTTGATTGTTGATTCATTCGCCGCCATTTGATTTTGCAGCTCATTGATCTTTGTTTCACCAACAACGCAGCGCTGGTTAAGCTGCTCGACGTTTTTCTCTAACTGAGCGATATCAATGGCTGTCAAACGCTGTAATTTTTCATGAGCGGATTGAAGTTCTGCCTGAATTTGTACCGCTTCAGTCGTAGCGTGTTCACCAAGCTCTTCTGAGAGGTCATCCAGTTGCTTTTGATATTGTCGAGCAACAACATAGTGTTGTTCCAGTTGGTTACTAAGCTGGTTGTATGACGTTTGCGCAGCACGCTCTTGAGCGCGTGCCGTTTGAACTTGCTCTTTTGTCACCTCTTCTTCACTAAATTGTGCAGGATGAGGATGCTCACAACTACCACAAACCGGACACGCTTCCCCTGTCTGCAGCCTTTGGGCTAAAACTGCCGCTTGCGCGTTGTGCCATTTTAGCTCCAGGCGATCAGCTGACTGTTGTGCCGATACATAGGCCTGTTTAGCTTGCTCAAGGTTTTGTTGCTTGCTGGTGGTCAAAGCATCATGCTTAGCAAGCTCTTGCTTCAACACCGACAGTTTTTGAACATCTTGTAAAAGGCGTTGCTTTTGCTTAATTTCAGCGTCGACACTGGCCACTAACGCGACATCAACACGGGCTTGATCAAGCGTTTTTTGACCCTGCTGTGCTTCTTGCGTCAGTTTTTCTTTTAAAGCGATGTATTGCTGCAGTTTTGTTTCAAATTGCTGTTTCTCTTGTAACCCGTTGGCGATTTTTGCTTCCAAGTCCACTTTTTCAATCAGCTTTTCTTTCATTCCTTCGAGGTTAAACTGCAATTGTGTCAATTGAGGCACTTGTTCAACATTCTGCTTCGCGGTTTTTAACTCAGCTTCTTTTCCCGCCGCCACGCTCGTCGCTTCAGTTAAGTTATGGCTAAGTGAACTAATCTTCTGGGTTAACTCTTGTGATTGCGTCTTAGCGTTCTGTACAGCAACATACTGTAACTCGATTTTGCTCGCGCTTTTCGCTTTCTCTAATCGTTGCTGACGCGCGTCTATTGCTTCTGAATTTTTTAAATGTAACTTCAGCGATGCCTCAGCTTGTTCACGGCGAGTAAACTCAGCAGACAATGCCTGCGCTTTTTGTAACTCCGACTTAATGGTGTTGAGCTTTTCCAGACAAGCTTGCTCACTCTTTTTCTCTTGTTCCAGTTGTTCTGAAACGGATTCTTTCTGTTGAATCAATTCCTCTTCTGAACTTACTCCTGCAACCTGCAAAGCACCGCGAATCTGGTTATCAAACTCATTCTTCGCTTTACTGATCGCGCTCGCTTTATCTTTGAGCGCATACTCAATTTTTTTGTAAATGTCAGTCTGGAACAGCTGGCCGAAAATCTCTTCGCGCTCTTTAGAGCTTGCCAGAAGTAACTCGCGAAACTTCCCTTGAGGAAGTACCATCACTTGGCGAAACTGTGTTTCTGTTAAGCCAATAATATTGGTAATTTCGGTCTTAACTTGCGTGGTTTTGCTGGTGATGAGTTTTTCGCTATCACCCAGCTCATACAGAGAAGCCGTGTGCTTTTTCACGGTCATACCATCACCACGAGCCTTCGGCGCTTCTTGTTCCGGGGCACGAGTAACTCGGTATACCTTTCCGTGCAGTGAAAAATCCAAAGTAACTTCGGTTGGCAGATCGGCGGTGGCCAAATCACATCGCATCTGAATACCCTGGCGCTCATTGCCTGTAGTTTCACCATAAAGCGCGAAACAAATCGCATCGAGAATCGACGTTTTACCTGAACCCGTTGGTCCATTAATTAAAAATAGCGGGTTATTACCAAGCTTCTCGAAATCGATGGTTTCCGTTTTTGCGAATGGACCAAAAGCTTGCATTGTGAGTTTGATAGGCTTCATTTGGGGTCCTTACAGCTGAGATAATTGCTTGATAATATCGTTGACAGCTCGCTCTTGTTCTTGCGACAACTGACTGTCCTGCGCTTCACTAAAGAAGTCGCGGAACATATCGATTTCACTGCGAGCAAGTTTGGCTTGTGCCATCTCCTGTTCAACCCCGATCAACATGCCTGGTTTCTCTAGGTGCAAAACATTTGGGTAGACCGCACGAAGTTTTTCCATCGGATTTAAAATGGCATGTTTATCCATCAGACGAACGAGTAAATAGTCCTCGCTTTTCGGGTCCGTTTTTCCTTTCTCGATGACCTGCTCTAAATCACCTTCAATAATTCGCATCTCATGTGGGGCGGTCAGCTCAATATGCTCAGCAGACGCAAAACCACTCTCGTTGATTTCCACCAGCGTGAAACCTTTCTTTTGATTCTGTTCACCAAAACTGTATTTCATCAGAGAGCCAGAGTAACGAATGTATTCTTCACCCTTCTTCTGCGGCTGATGTAAATGGCCAAGTGCGACATAGTCGAAATCCAGGAAGTGCTCATGGCTTACACGATCAGAACCACCAATAGAAAGCGGGCGTTCCGAGTCAGACTCAATCGCCCCATCAACGAAACAGTGGCTGATAAGCACTCTTCTTTGCTGCGGTTGAAACTGCTCTGTAATTTTTTCAACAAGCAGTTTGTGCGCTTCATCGTGGGTCGAAACCGATTCTTTATAGGCAAACCTGACCTGCTCAGGATCGTTATAAGGCATGCCGTAAAGTGCCACCTCACCAGCCGCTTTGGTCGTAATCACAACAGGCGAAAGCATATCTTCAAAGTTACTGATGATATGCAAACCCGAGTTTTTCATCTGTTCAGAGCCAAACCCCAAACGCTCTGCACCATCGTGATTACCAGAAATCAAAATCATCGGAGTTTTCAGCTCAGTACAAATTCGTTTTACCACACGATTCAAAAGTTCGATGGCAACCGTAGGCGGAACAGAGCGGTCATACACATCTCCCGCCACGACGACTGCGTCGACTGGGTTGTCTTCAATGTAGGAGATCAATTGTTCGAGAACCGCTTGCTGATCATCGAGTAATGAAACGTTGTGGAACTGTCGGCCTAGGTGCCAATCTGAGGTATGGATAAACTTCATTCGAATTCACTTTTTGCCATAACTTTCTAGTATGCCTATGGGGGCTTTCGGAACCTGAGCACAGGCTACTTTATTGTCTCGCTAGGATATCGTGACTTTGTAAGCTTTTCATGTAGTTTGTGCTATTAACGCGATAACTGGCTAACCATTGCCCCGAGCAAAAATAGTGGATGTAAAAAAGCCAGTCAGATTTACTGACTGGCTTTTGTGAATTGACAGTGGTTTTAATTTAGCTAATTAAATTTTAACCAGCATCTTACCTTTGTTTTTGCCTTCGAATAGACCGATGAACGCTTCAGCAGCATTTTCTAGCCCTTCGTATACGGTCTCTTCAGACTTCACTTTGCCTTCTTTGATCCACTGACCCATTTGCTCAACGAACTCACCAGCAAGATCCCAGTAATCCATTACGATGAAGCCTTGCATCGTCAGCTTCTTGGTGTTGATTTGCAGTAAGTTGCTTGGTCCCGGTTGAGGCTTGTCAGCATTGTAGTCTGCAATCATGCCACATACCGGAATGCGACCGTATGGGTTGATAACTTCCAGCGCCGCTTCTAAATGCGCACCACCCACATTTTCAAAGTACACATCAATGCCTTCTGGTGCAGCTTCACGTAGTGCCTGCGTCAAGTCGTCAACTTTTTTGTAGTTGATAACCGCATCTGCACCCATTGCTTTTACCATTTCAGCTTTATCATCTGAGCCTACTGAACCAATCACTCTACAGCCATGCAGTTTGGCAATCTGACAAACCACGCTACCTACCGCGCCTGATGCTGCGGAAACAAAAACGGTATCTGTCGGCTTAAGTTGAGCGACTTTAAAAAGACCTACCCAACCCGTTAAACCAGGCATACCAATAACACCTAGGAAGTGTTGATCTGGTAAACCAACCGCTGGTAACAAAGTTAAATCGGTGCCGTCACTGATAAAAGTCGTACGCCAACCGCTAATGTTGCTGACTTTTGAGCCTACTGGGAAGTTGTCATTTCTTGATTCGATAACTTCTCCGATTGCCCCGCCTTCCAGTACCTGGTCAATTTCAAATGGTGGAATGTATGACTCTCTCACGTACATACGACCGCGCATGTATGGGTCAACAGACATCCAAGTGTTTTTAACTAGCACTTCCCCTTCTTGAATTGCTGGTAACTCTACTTCAACAGATTTGAAGTTTTCTTTTGTTGGCATACCAACTGGGCGTGATGCTAAATGGATTTGTTGGCTGATCATATTGCTCTCTCTTACTTTTGCTTCAATGTGCGTTTAACCGTTCGTAATAAACAGTTATCACCTCTTAGATAATCAGATTGATTGTCTCGCAATTTAGTTTGTGCACAAACAATTTGCGAGTAAGTTAACTTGAGTTCGAGAGTAAAGCAACCACTTTGCTCAAAAATAATTTGTGCGCAATGGATTTTAAATGACGCAGAATTTGTTAATATTGTCGTCTTGCTCAAAATTGGACTCATCTATGGCCGAGAAATTATCAGATAACGTTTGTTTTGCTTTGTACACGGCGACCAACTCGTTGGTACGTGCTTTCCGTCCTTTGCTCGACGAATACGATCTTACCTACCCTCAGTACATTGTGATGCACTCACTTTGGTGTAAAAACAACGTGAGCTTGAAAGAACTTTCTCAGGATACTCATTTGGATTCAGGGACGTTGACACCGATTGTTAAACGATTGGAATCAAAGAGTTTATTAACCCGAAAAGTTTCTGAGTTAGATGAGCGTAAGAAAGTCATTTCACTGACACCCAAAGGCAGTCAGCTACAGGAAGATGCGCAAGAATTGACCGCAAAGCTAGAGTCGCGCTCAAGTATGACGGCAGAAAGCATTGAAGCGTTGAGAGTGCTGTGTCTCGAATTAGACACAAATTTGCGCAAGAGCGATGACAAATAAAGATTGATTACTGCCGTCACTGTCTATCTTAGACCGGTCACGGCAGATCATGCTAGTTTGTGAGATTAATCAAACAACTCAATCACTAATTGATTGTTTTTTATAACTAAATTAGGACTGGCCGACTTTAGAAGAATGGACTGCACTTTATCACTTTCTAGCTTATAAACTGGCTGATTTGACAGTGCGTAGCCGATCATCGAAACAGCGGGTTTAATCAGATTACTAATTTCCGGTGTCAGTAAATTGCTTTTGTCTTCAAACTTCTCCAGACGAAGTGACTGCAGAAACACTTCACCTGTTTTTTGGTCGTATTTAGGAATCGCGCTAAATTCAAGGTCAAGATCTAGGCCTACCGTTCGTTGAGTTAAAAACTGTACATCCGCCGTTGTGTTAGCAAACACCGAAATACGGTCATTGTCTACTCGGCCAATTTTTACTTCTAGATCATCGACTGACACTTGTGCATACATGACATTTTCGACCCCAACGGATTGGTTAATTGTCGCTTTGTCTTGGAGATATTGATTCATATCTCGTTCAGTGATGCTGTAACTGGCACACCCGTTAAGCAGCAATGCCGCAGCGGATAAGGCAAAGATTTTTGCTTTTATTTTCGTCTTCAATGGTTAGCTCTTATTTATCCAATGTAATCCATTAAATTTTATACTCGGGCCTGAGATAGAAACAGTCTAAACAGGCTCAAGCCATTGGATTTCACCAAATCCTGACGATAACGTAACGTCGTTGCACGAAGAATCGACAAGGTTAGTTTTCCCTTCTCCTAGATTAAGCCAGGTTTATGCAATCTCGAAACGATAGCCCACACCATACACGGCCTTAATGCAGTCCAACTCGGAGTTAACGGCAAATATTTTTTTGCGTAAGTTCTTGATATGTGTATCAATCGTACGGTCCGTGACTATCCGCTCATCGTTATAGATTTTATTCATCAATTGCTCGCGGCTAAACACTTGGCCTTCATGCTGATGAAAATAAGAGAGCAACTTAAACTCCACCGATGTTAGCGTGATCAACTCACCATCTACCCACACTTTCATTTGGCTTTGATCAATGATCATTGGGGCAGCTTCGTCGTCGCCTTTTGGTGTATTGATAGCGTTGTATCTTCGTAATACGTTGCGGACGCGTACCACCAGCTCGCGTGGGCTGTATGGTTTACACACATAATCATCGGCGCCAAGTTCCAAACCCAGTAGTCGATCTATCTCTTCGACTTTCGCCGTCGCCATAATGGTTGGAATATCGCTGAAGGTTCTTAACTCTCGATAGATACTTAACCCATTTCGATTCGGCAACATCAGATCCAATAAGATCAATTCTGGGTTGTGTTTCTTAACCCACTCGATCACTTGATTGCCGTCACCGATAATATGGGTTTCGAAGCCGTTATGAATTAGATAGTCGGAAACAACGTTTGCCAATGAAGGTTCATCTTCAACAATTAGTATCATGGTTTTTCTTATTTATCCTAGAGACGTATAACTGGAAAACGGGCTCTATTCGATAGGTAATCGCACAGAAACTTTCAAGCCACCCAGTTTGGAATGTTCCAGTTTTAGGTCACCGTTATGAGCCTGAATAATGCTTTTACATATTGATAATCCAAGTCCCGAACCACCAAAAGCTCGACTACGCGATTGATCCACGCGATAAAGTCGATCACAAAGTTTTGGCAGTGCATCGTTTGGTACACCTGGTGAGCTATCTTCTATGGCAAGCAAAACTGAGCTTTGTTCCTGCCCTAAATAAATTTTTACCTGCCCTCCCGAGTCTGTATAACGAAAGCTGTTTTCCAATAAGTTGTTCAGTACCTGACTCAGCTTTTGTCTGTCGGCTTGGATATTTAAGTTTGCATCTATAGCAAAGTCCACATCCAGGCTCAGCGATTTTTTCTCGAAGCGATTTAAATGGCTCACCAAGACATTTTCGACGCCACTTTTCACGTTCACAGACTCCGTTTGCAAGCGAACCGTTATGTCTGCTTTTGCAGAAGCGCGTAAGTCTTCCACGAGCTGAGTGAGCGTAAGTACTTGTTGATGGAGGGATTGAATATAGGCTGGCTCAGGACGACGAATGCCGTCCTGAAGCGCTTCAAGCTCCCCTCTGAGCACTGCTAATGGTGTGCGCAACTCATGAGAAATATCCGACAGCCAGCGTTCTCGCATCTCTTCTTGAGTTTTCAGCGAGTCGACCAAGTGATTAAATGCTTGGGTTACATCGGCAATTTCATCATTACTGTGGTATTCAATCTGATAGCTGAGGTTGCCATTTCGTACCGCATTAGCACCTTGATGAAGCGCGCGCAAAGGCGTCAAAAGATAACGCACAAACACAACAGCAAAAAGTAAGCTGACGAAAATAGCTGCAACACTGATGATCATAAGGTTCGTGGTTTGAGACTTTAAGAATTGATCAGCTAAATGATTGTTGAAAGAATCACTTTGCAAGATCGAAATATAGCCGACTACTTTACCTTCAAAGTGAATTTCTACTTTGTGTAGATGCATCCCTTCTTTGACATCTAGGTTTTCATAATGACCAAATAACACTCTTTCATCAGCATCTAACAAATTTAACCTAGCGCTCAATGGTGCCATCATCGGGTCTTTAAAGGGCTTTGCATGCAACGATGGTTGGCGATCTCCCGGCGGAAGCATGTCGTCTCTCGGTGGCGGCATTTCACCAGACAACATCAGAAAATCCTCCCACCAATGGGGAGAATCTTCAAACCGCGACCAATCTTTTGATTGAGAATAATATTGGCTTGCGCGTTCCGCCATTAATCCCACTTTGGCTATTTCTTCCTGGTTCAAATACCGCTGAAATCCATCTTTAAAACTGGCGTTAATTTGTAGTGCCATGATCACGATAACCAGAGCACTACTTAGGAGTAACGCAGAGAACAGCTTTTGAAACAGAGAAATACGCACGGCAGACCTACGGGATGTGATGATAATACTTTTGTTCAATGGGTGAGTTACAACGCTTAATGCTCTTCCACAATAACCGATTCTATCTTAAGTCACCATTTCTGAGTGTGATATCACGTAACTCACCTTGCTGCTGTTAGCTTGTCAAACTAACGAAGCGACTTTTATCGAGGCTCTGGCGGCGTCGGTAATTCATCTTCCGTAAGCGAACCACTTCCATCAACATCAAGCTTGTCGAAGTCTTCAAGGAACGGACCTCGAAGCTCGTCCTTAGTCAAAACGCCATCACCGTTAGTATCAATATCACTAAACGATGGCGGCTCTGGACGGTCGCCATTCGGTGGAGGCGCAGGTCGATCGTCTGCGAATACGGACAATGAGCCGAAAGTCATCAATATTGTCGTTGCGACTAGTACAAATTTTTTCATGTTTTCTCTCCAGTTAGTCAGTTCATACTATTTATGCGTACGACTGCCCTATTAAACCGACGCTCAATGTATCGGGAAAATGTGAGTAGATTATGGAGTAATGCGAAATAAATGGGACAAGGGAGATTGACGGCTTTGATTTACAGAAATAGTGAAACGAAAAAGAGCGAACTCAAAGTTGAGCTCGCTTTAAAGTGGCTAAAATGAAATTAGCCAAGCAACAAGATGGCACACTATTTACTGTGTTCTAGTACGTAGGGACGACTTATTAACGAAAGTACGGTATCCAAATAAAGCCAAAAGAATAAACAATCCGAAATAGTTTAAGCTTCCTCCGGAACGGCTTGTGGTTGTCTCTTCCGCTTCATCACTTCGTTCTTCAATATCATCTGCAGTAGCGCCAGCGATAGGAACCAGTTTAACGGCTACCACTTGTTCATCCTCTTCTTCATCACCACAGGTGGCGAAGTGGCTGGTGTCATCGTATCCAGATTCACACTTCAAAGCGGTCGCGGATATTACGCCCGCATCATTTATTCCAGACGCATCAATAATTCGGTAAAAGTTGTTATCGTCTGAATAGTCTCCGCCATTGGTCAAATCATCTAACCACCAAGCTTGATCACTTAACCTTGCGCTACGTGTGTCACTGGTACCTTCTCCATCATATGGGTAGATAAAGCCACGCTTTCGTCTCGGTTTGCCGCTGCTCTCGTTGGTATTTTCAGCGTCCACTTGTCCAACAATTTCATTGAAGTTATTAATTGCTCGCGCTTTGCCTCCAACACCGTCAAAGAATATACCACCACTCAAGTAGGTCGCCGATAGGGAATTCTCTGATATATCATCGACAACATACATTCTGTTTGATGCGGCATTTTCGTACGGATAACTACCAGAACGCTTGGATTCACCAATCGCGACCAAGTTACTGTTTACGCCAGTTAGTAAGGTATTGCTGTAAATATAATCATCGTCACTTTCGACTCCAGCTCCGGAGATTTTCTTTGTTTCCCAGTTATCCGCGTCAAAAACATCGCTATCTAAATCAACAGAAAATACCGTTGCTTCCATGAAATAGTAGTAAGAATCATGTAGGTAAGTGTTGTAGCCAACGCTATATAACGTATTGTCAACAATAACGAAATCGCGGAGGCTCCCTTGTGCAGTCCTGTTTTTGTATACCGCGGTATCAGACACCGAACTTGCCCAATCCAGCTCAACTAACGAACCTAAAGACGAACTCCACAGCGCCGCCTTTGACGAGTAAAAGTCACCGTAATCATTTGATGCGCTTGTCGATACGCTACCTACCGTGTAATCGCCGTCTGTTTTCCACGCTCTCGACTGCAGATAGGAATCCGTAATTGGGTTTGTATCGTCTAAAGCTTGGGTATAATTTCGCATATAACTGGTTACATTTCCCAAATCATGCAGAATACCCACGGGTTCAGCGTCTTCAGTTAATGAGTTAATTACGATGTTGTAGCTTTCGTTGTAGGCAGTGCCGGTATCATAGTCACCGAGAAACGCGATTGAATTGGGCTCTGTGCTACCGCTTAGCTCGTCACTCCACAGTGCCCAATGTAAAGCCGCCCATGATTCACAGGTACCATACAGTAACTGTGCATCACAGTAGTCTTCAAAATCACCTTGTTCCTGGACATACATAAAGCGGTTATCAATACCAAATGGCGTTTCTTCACGGTAACTCAATCCATCAACGGCCTTCCCTTCACTTGGCTCAACAAGGCGAGTCTCTCCCGCCAATGTATACGCTGAACAAGAGATCCCATCCCCTTCTACATAAGATGATTCAAAGCAGTTGTCACTTTCACCAGTGACTGTGGACGGTTGAATCGCGACACCATAAGCACTTTCATAGCTGTAACTCGTATCAGGCGTCACTTCTATCACCTGATACAAAGCAGCTTGAGATTGGGCTGACGTTATCAATAAATAACTAATACACGAGATTTTTACCGCTTTCATATTTAATTTAACTTACCAATTTGGGGTAAATTTAATCAGCATGCTCACCAGAAACATCCTTAATTAAACTCAAACAACACAAGAATTATTTAAACTATCGCCACACAAATTAACGAGACAATGTGAGGGAATTAAGGAGTAAAAAAGGATAAGTAAGTAGAGTGAATACTAAGCGCCTTTAGAATAAAAGGCGCATTAAAGATTTAGGTTTGCAGATTAGTTCAAGTCGATAACGGTATCACAGCACTTTTCAATCAGGTTTGGATCATGACTGACGAGTAACAACGCACATCCCTGTTCTTTAGCCAGATCAACCAACAAGTCGGTTACCTCTTGAGCAATAATGGGATCGAGCCTTGATGTTGGCTCATCTGCGAATAAGAATACCGGATCCAATAATAAAGCCCTGAGAATGGCAAAGCGCTGCAGTTCTCCGCCAGAAACTTCAGTACTTTTTCTCTCTAACAACTCGGGAGCGAGCTTTAGCTTTTTCATTAATGGTGCGATTTTGTCCCTATCTATCTTGTGCAATTTGACCAAATCATCCAATAGCACACCAAGCGTCACACTAGAAGTAAACGCAGCCGGAGGATCTTGAAATAGCTTCAACCATTGATACGGCTTTGTATTCGGAGATAACTTGGCGACTTTTCCCTCAACGGGTGGCAATAAACCAAGTAGGGTATCCCCCAGCGTGCTCTTACCACAGCCACTGTCACCAACAACACCGATCACTTCACCCGTACGTATCGTAAAGTTAATCTCTCGTGATAAAGCATTGCCGTTTCGTCCTATAGCAAGATTCTCAACGTTTAACACGGGCATCAACTCACTCAAGTACTTTGCCCTTGCAACCCAATGTTTTGGATCGGCGGCAATCAAAGCTTGCGTATAGGCGTGCTGAGGGTGATTCAATACTTGGTCGGCCGTTCCCTGCTCAACAACAACACCTTCTTTCATCACAATGATGTCACCGCCTATCTGACGCGCAACTTCGATATCGTGAGTGATAGTCAGAAGTCCTCCTCCTTGAGCACTTTGAAGTAACAGTCTAACGATGTCGTTGCGGCGGCTGACATCCAACCCTTTAGTGGGTTCATCAGCAAACACAACTTTTGCACCACCAGCCGTAGCAGCAGCGACAGCCAAACGCTGTGCCATACCGCCAGAAAGTTGCCCGGGCCGTTTATAAGCGCTGCTTTTTAGTCCCATATTGTCTAAATCGTCAATGGCTCGATGAAAGGCAGACTCCTCACTCAACCCATGCAGGCACTCATAAACTTCGGCAACTTGCTTATAAGCAGGCATCAGGGGATCAAGCGCTCGCCATGGTTCTTGCGGCAACATAATGACGTCTTTTCCCCAAAGGTTTGTGAGAGAATCCCGGTCATGGTTATTACCGAATATTTCGACTGTTCCGAATTGTGTTAGTGAATGCGGCAATAGACCAATCACTGCCTGTGCGAGCAGACTTTTACCTGAGCCAGTTTGGCCAAGAATGGTTACCGGTTTATCTTGATATAGCTTTAACGACAGCGGCTGAAGAAGCTCGACATCTTTTGCTTTGATCGATAGATCAGTCAGTTGAATTAAGAGATTCACGGCTCGCTCCTGCTAATAAATGAAAGCCCAACACCAACGATGCCACAACCAATAGTGGCTGAGCTAAAACCCAAGGTGCATCAACATAGAACGGGAACAGCTCGACGCTCATTAGCCCCAGCTCGGCTAACGGTGGCTGGATACCCACTGAGACAAACCCGAGAGAAGCCATCATTAAAATGGCATTGGCCCCACCAAACGCCGCCATCGTAAAGACCGATGAAGAAATCGCTGGCCAGATATGTCGCTTAAACTGATACCATTTGCCAAACCCCATCATCATCGACACTTGTCGCTCTGGGCTATTAATGACAGTGCGAGTGATAGCACGTGTTACTCGGTAATACTCAACCCACTGAACCAGTGAAATCGCCAGGTACATAACCAGGAACGATCCGGGCGCAATGGCTGACAACAGAAGAACTAAGACTAACCCCGGAAGTGCTAGTAGAACATTGACGAGAATATCGAGCCCCTGCTCAACGCGTCCACCCGCCCATGCAGAACACACACCTAACAAAACGCCCAAAGTTGATGAAGTGATGACACAAAACACACTCAGTGCGAAAGATAAGCCGATGGCACTTGCAAGGCGCGTCATCATATCTCGACCAAAGTGATCAGTACCGAACCAATGTTCACCGCTTGGTGCCAATAGTCGAGTCGACAAGTTTTGTTCGTCAATTGAATACGGAGACAACCATCCAACAAAAAGCGAAAAGCTAAATAAACCGAGTAAGAGTGATAATCCGAGCTTTTGATTTAATGTAAATTGTTTCATCATTTTTCTTGCTGACCTCTTGGGTCAATCCAGTAGCACAGCACGTCAATAATGCTATTGAGGAGCACAAACAGAATACCCATCGTCAGTGCACAGCCTTGAATCACCGGAATGTCGCGGGCAAAAATCGCGTGTGCGAGACCATGGCCAACACCCGGCCACGAGAAGAGAGACTCAATCATGATGATGCCTTCAATCACACTGACTAGTTGAATACCAACAAATGCGACGATCGGTACTGCCATATTTCGTAAGCCATGGCGGAAGAAAGTCTGCGTTTCACTTAAGCCTTTGACGCGAGAAAATATATAGAAAGGAGAACGAAGAACGCTGCGCACACTGTTATGCACAACTCGGTTCGAGACTGCCGCTAAACTAATCGCTAAAGTGATACTTGGTAAAACCAAATGCTGCCAAGTACCAAAACCCGCAACAGGGAACCATTTCCAACTGATCGCGAAAATAAGGATCATCAACAGACCCAATACAAACACAGGCATCGCACGGGTGAAGGTCGAGAACCACACGACAAGAGAATTAACCAGTCCCCCTTTCTTCGCGGACCAAGTTCCTAGCGGAAGCGCTATCAATACAGATAGCGTGATACCAACTCCAGCAAGAAGCATAGAGTGCCCAAGCTGATGCACAACCGCTTCACTCACTGGTAGACCACTCACGAGCGAATTACCTAAGTTGAGCTGTAGCAGATCACCCAACCAGCTGACATAACTACTGAACCATCCTTGGTCTAAATTGAGCTCTTGACGCACCAGCTCAGCCGCTGCGGAATCCACGTTATCCTGCCCATAACGACTGGCCGCAATGAGATACGCCATGTCTCCCGGTAAGCTTCGCATAAGTACAAATGTGAGTGTACCGACTCCCCAAGCCACCAGAATCAGTTGATAAAGTCGCTTTCTTAAAATCTTCAGCAGCATCAGTTAATTTCCATCTGATTGATGAAGTAATTGCGCTCAAACGGATCAAACCTAAAGTGTTTAACTCGTTTATTCACCGAGGTATGTTGGCTGTAGCTAGAAATCGCAATCACTGGTGCATCCTGATAAATTTCTTGCGCGACGATCTGGCTTAGCTCAAATGCACGTGTCGCATCGTGATTGTGAAGTAAGCGATCAATCGTACTGTCTACCTTTGCGTTTTCCCAATTCATCGTTCCCCAATCGCCGCCTCCGTTCGCAAAGTCAGAGCTGATGATAGGTAGCGGATCAGCGCTGAAGCCAAAATTACGCGCGATCAATGCCGTTTCTAGTGAGCCATCCTGATGACCCGCTGGGATCATACTTGAGTTTGTGACATCGACTTTTAGGTCAACACCAAGCTTGGCCCATTGCGCTTGAATCGCGGTTGCGACCGTGGTCAATTCAGGGCGATCGGCATAGGTGATCATCGTCAGTTTGAACGGCACACCATCCCGCTCTAGAGTGCCGTTTTCTCCGCGTTTCCAACCTAAATCAGCCAAGTTTGAGCGTGCCAGGTCCAGGTCGAAATCGCTGTTTTTCACGTCTTTAATAAACCACTGAGACATGGAACTTGGCATGATTTGCGTGGTTTCCGAACCCGGTACACCAAGCACATTTTTTGCAATCGACGCTCGATCAATTGCCATACTTAATGCCTTTCTGGCTCTCGCTTCATTTAGGAATGGATGACCCGCATTTACTTTTACCAACATGGTTCGCGGGATCAGTTCACTGTGAACTTGAACCTCATTACCACTCTTTAGCTGTCCTAGCATTGATGGCTCAAGATTGAATACGATATCGGCTTCGCCAGACTTCGCCTGCAGCAAACGACTTTCTGCACGATGGCCCGTTAAGTATGTGGCGAAATCGATTTTTGCTTCTTCCCCCCAATAACCATCAAACTTTTTAACCAAGAACTTGTGCGGCGGTGCAAAGCTTTCCATTTGATATGGCCCCGTACCGTAAAGTGTTTTTACGGCTCCGTTAGGCTCGTAAGATGCAGGCGACAAGATAGCGTTAGAATAGTTGGTCAACAGTGAGGCAAATGCAGCGTAAGGTTTACTCAATTCGATTAGAATCTCATTGTCACTAATCGCGGAAATACTGCGTATCTCTGCCTTGTTAAGTGTACCGTGTTTGCGCTGAGCAATAGCAAGGCTGCGAACGACCGCTTCAGCGTCCAGCTTAGAACCATCATGAAACGTTACGTTGTCGCGCAATGTAAAATGCCACGATAAGCCGTCTTCACTGCTTTGCCACTTGGTTGCCAATCCAGAGGTAATAATCCCCTTACCATCAACGTTGAGCAGGGTCTCTACTACCTGCATACGAATTAACATATATCCCTGTTTTGAAGGGTCTAAGCTGGAGATCTCCCAAGGTCCACTAATCGATAATGTATTACTCTTGTTTGGTGTAACCTGCTCAGGCGATGTTTCTTGGTTACTTAATGTAATAGCAGCACCTGCTGCAACTACGGAAGCCAAAACCAGGCCACGAATAAGCTTCTTCTTTTTTGCGATAGAAGCATAAGATATTTCGGTCATAACGATCCCTAACGTATTTTTTAGACGCTATTTTCCCCAAATAACAACTGCACTAGCCGATGCATCGCCGTGAACTTTTTACAAGCGCAAGCCGACATCAACTCGCCCTGACAAAAATTGCGAGGTTATTGGGGTATTAAGTTAAAAAGTGTTGGATTCTCCGAAAAGGAGAAAGCGTTAGACCAGTTGAGGTGGCGAGCGTGTTCGGGGTAACTCTGAAGAGGTAAGGGTCGTGAACTGGATATCGAATCGCTGATAGCACTGCGCTTTATCAGAGAGTATGCTCAGCGAAGAATGTGAGCTTAAAGCATGACAAATTGCTTCGTAGATTTCACAGGTATGATGTTCGTGAACGTTTTGATCCGTTTCCATCGAGTGCGCAAGCGAGAGCGTACTCAACCCCAAAGGGATTAAGAGCATCGCAAGAAGCAACAATTTCTTTAGTTTAAGATGATGAAAGTAATGCACGACAAGAACAGCGGAATAAACGTAACGTTATACTATTACATTTTGATGCAAATCAAAGTACTTTGTTTGTGATTACCGTTCATTTGTACAATTATTGTTCAATCCACTACTTTCTTTAACGATAGTTAGTGTTCGAAATTAAGCCCTACGCTCGCCTACTTCGATAAGCGCTTTTTAAAAGGAAGGCAACCCACCAAATCCGCTGTTTTGGTGGGTTAGAAAATAGAGCCTGTTTATTACTTCACGGCAGATAAAAAGCTACGCAGTTCTTCGGTTTGGGGATGATCGAAAACTACTTCACTTGGGCCACTTTCCCATACTTTCCCTTGGTTCATGAACACGACTCTATCGCCAACTTCACGGGCAAAGTTCATCTCGTGAGTAACCAGAATGAGCGTCATCCCCTCTTTCTTTAGCTGCTCTAGCACTTTTAATACTTCACCGACTAACTCTGGGTCGAGCGCAGAAGTGATTTCATCACATAACAGCACCTTTGGATTCATTGCTAGAGAACGCGCGATGGCAACACGCTGTTGCTGACCACCAGATAGGTTCGCTGGATAAGCATCAAACTTATCGGCTAAGCCAACCTTTTCGAGTAACTCTCTCGCTTGAGCTTCACAGGCTTTAGCGTCCTTTTTCAATACCAGCTTTGGCGCCAACATCACGTTCTCACCCACAGTCATGTGAGGGAAAAGATTGAAACTTTGGAATACCATACCAACACTTCGGCTGAGAAGACGCAGCTTATAGTCATCATCTTCTACGGCCTGACGGTCTACGATGATCGCGCCATCCTGATAGGTTTCCAGGCCATTCATACAACGCAGTAACGTACTCTTGCCAGATCCACTGCGGCCAATAATAGAGACAACTTCACCTGCCTCAACTTTCATGTCCACACCTTTGAGAACATGGTTTTCACCATAGTACTTATGTACTTGATCAACACTAACGAGAGACATAGGTTTTTTTCTCCAAATGACGAGCCAATAATGACAGAGGGAAACAGATAACAAAGTAAAGTACAGCGACCATGGCAAACACTTTAAATGGTTGGAATGTCGCGTTATTCAGCATGGTTCCGGCTTTAGTTAACTCGACAAAACCGATGATCGAAGCAAGCGCGGTGCCTTTAACAATTTGAACCGAGAAGCCAATCGTCGGTGCAATGGCAATTCGATAAGCCTGAGGAATAATGACATTGCGCATGGTCTGCATGTAATTGAGACCCAGTGTACGACACGCTTCCCACTGACCTTTAGGTAACGCCTCGATACAACCGCGCCAAATATCGTGAAAATAGGCGCTGCTGTATAGCGTTAATGCCAACGCAGCGGCGGACCATGCACTGACTTCTATCCCCAGCAGAGATAAACCGAAAAACGCCATAAAGAGCTGCATCAGAAGTGGTGTTCCCTGAAAGAGCTCCACATACAGTTGAATACCTTTCCCAAGATGAATGTTCTTCATACTTCTGAGTAAGGTAAGGCCAAGCCCCACCAGACCACCACCTATAAAGGCAATAATGGATAGCAGTACGGTCCAACGCGCTGCAAGTAGTAAGTTGCGCAGAATGTCCCAGTCTGTAAATTGCATCATAATCGTCTTCTCCTACAGCGCTGGGTTTTTGAATACGCGAGCTTTGATCAATGCAAACAACTGACGCATTAAGATCGCAAGGACAAGGTAAATCAGTGCAGTAACAGCATAAGATTCAAAACTTAAAAAGGTTCTGGACTGTACAAAGTTCGCCGCAAAGGTCAGTTCCTCGACTGAGATCTGAGAAACAACCGCGGAGCCAAGCATGACAATAATGCACTGACTGACCAACGCCGGATATACCTTTTGATATGCAGGCGGCAGTACAATACGAGTGAAAATTTGTCGTCTGGTTAAGCCTAACGTTTTACCCGCCTCCCATTGGCCTTTAGGTGTTGCATCGATACCCGCTCGGATGATCTCCGCACTGTAGGCACCAAGGTTAAACACCATTGCGATGAAGCCTGCCTCCCACGCGCTTAGCTTGACACCTAACGCTGGTAAACCAAAGAAGATAAAAAATAACTGAACAATAAACGGGGTATTACGTGTTAACTCGATATAAGTCGCACATAACCAACGTAACCATGCTTGCTTACTTGTGCGTCCTGCTGCGCACAACGTTCCCACAGCCAATCCAGCAACGGTTGAAATAACGGTTAACTCGACGGTTGTCCTTAGACCTGCCACAAACTGTGGCAGGTAGGGAGCCAAGCCAGTAAATTCTAACTGGTAACTCATTGCACTTATTCCTTACGCACCAAGATCTTTAGGGAAAGGCGCTTTCAACCATTTTTGCGATAGCTCTTCCAATACTCCGTCTGCTTTCGCTTTTGAAATGAGCTTGTTCACTTCTTCAACAAGCTCAGTTTCACCTTTCATCACACCCACATAACACGGAGAGTTCTTCAGCATGAACTTCGCTTCAGGTGCTTTAGCCGGGTAACGAGTAGCGATTTCTGTGACGACAAGGTTACCCGTTGCAATGAGATCAATCTGACCAGATAGGAAAGAAGACAATGTCGCGTTGTTATCTTCAAAACGCTTAATCGTTGTCGTCTCTGGCGCAATTTTGCTTAGTTCAATATCTTCAACTGAGCCACGCGTTACACCAATGGTTTTATCAGCAAGGTCTGCTGCTCCGGCGACGTTCTCATCTGAAGTGCCGAACACGCCGAGGAAAAACGGAGCGTATGCTTCGCTGAAGTCGATCGCTTTTTCACGCTCTGGGTTTTTACCCATACTGGAAATAACCAAGTCAACTTTTTGAGTTTGTAGATAAGGAATACGGTTTGCACTGGTAACGGGTACGAGTTCCACTTTTACGTTTAGTTCTTTGGCCAGGTATTTGGCCATATCAATGTCATACCCTTGTGGCTTTAAATCCGTTCCGACAGAACCAAAAGGAGGAAAGTCTTGTGGAACCGCAACTTTGAGTACCGCTTTTTCTTTGATGGCTTCCAACTGGTTTGCAGACGCAGCAGAAACGTTGGTCACTAATGCCGCAGCAACAGCGACTAAAGACACTAACTTAGATAATTTCATGGCTATTTCCCTATACATATAAGATACGATTGAAACACTTAGCTAGTACACTGCAACGATCGTACCCATTTAAAACAAATTTATATTTAACTGATTTTTAAGGGAAATATTTTTATTAAGTATTTAAAATTGAATAGATTGATAATATTGACCAAAAAGTGGGGATCATTTTTGGTGCAATAACCACCATTATGTAGCAAAGCTATTCAAGGTTTAGACGCATACTGGATCGCATCACTTTCTTAGTGATCTTTCTTGTAATTGAGTAATGGAAAGAAACAAAGGTGAATAAAAATAGCTGTGACTAAATGCAGCCACAGCTATTTATTAAGGAGGAAAGATTGAGTTGGGATAACACGGCTATTGGGCCGTTTATTCTAGTTCGCTCAACTGATGATAATTAGCGCTGATCGTTTGACTGAGGTTTGAAGCCTCTTCTTTTAGCAATATAAAAGTTTCATTTACAAAGTAGTGAATAAGACTCATCGGAACCGCGTAACTGTCTAGCGGCAGTTCATTATTCATATAACAAACGAAAACCTCGTTTACCGTCGACGCATACTTCTGTCCCGATTGATCGGTGATCAATAAACAATCGTAGGGTTTAAGAAACTCAACAATTCGCTCAAAGTTAGCAACGCGACGACGAATACCAAACAAAATGACAAAGTCGTCTTCATTAATCGACGCTAAATCTTCACCAATGGTTTGTCCCGGAAGAGGCAACAGCTCGACGCCCTGACGACATTGGGCTAATTGTTGACGAAAATGCATCGCTAATGGGTAGCTATTACGATAGCCAATAATTTTTATCCGCTTCGCAGTCGCTAGCTTTCTGATAATGTGCGCAGTGTTCCCTTCCGCTAACTGCATCCACAGCTTTTCTAGCGAAATTGCATCCTGGCAAAAGCCTGTATCCTGCAGCTCACCGGTGATTACCGGGTTGCCTTTATCCCGCTCAGACATCATCTCATTTCTCAATGCGACATGATCGTTATAGCCAAGTTTGCGAATAAAACGGCTGACACTTGTCTTGGATACCAAGCATTCCTCAGCAATTTCACTGGTAGATAACATCAGTATTTTTTCTGGGTTCACCTGAAGGAAGTCCGCGATGCGTCTATTGCCATCACTGAGTGAAGAGTAATGCTCCGTAATACGGGCACTTAATGAGTTGTTATTCGTCATTAGCTATTTCCGGTCACTCCGTTAACGACCTCGTCGTTAATGTATATTTCTGACTTTCGTGTTCCAAATGAACCATACTTTTCCAAGCTATGTTCATGCCAGAGAGAAGCAATTGGAACACCACAGCTAAATTACTGCAACGATTGTACCACCTCAACAGAAACGGTAACTCATTGATTTTTAACACCCAAACTTTCAAACAGTTGCATCTTTTACCTAACGACGAACTTGTGCAAAAGAATCGTTCTCGTTTACGTGCACGAATCACCAAAATGGGGCGAACGATAACTCTAAACAGCGAGACTGGTTTATCTGCAAACCGCAAGGTTATCGAATCGCTCTACAATGGTTATCTTCATGACGTTACAAAACTAAGCCGCCATCGACCTTCAACACCTGCCCCGTAATAAAGCTAGACTTGTCACTGGCCAAAAATTCGACGCTATTGGTAATATCTTCTGCGGTCCCCATTCTCCCGAGTGGTGTCTTCTGTTTCATGAGTTCGAGGACTTTTGTAGGTAAGTCGGCTGTCATCGGGGTCTCAATAAAACCAGGAGCAACACAGTTAGCGCGAACTTGGGCACCTTTGCGAGCAAACTCTTTGGCCCAGCCTTTCGTCATCGCTATCACGCCACCTTTGGTTGCTGCGTAGTTAGACTGTCCAATATTACCGTCGGTCCCCACTACCGAAGACATGGTGACAATAGAGCCATAATTGTTTGCCATCATCATTGGTGCAACTGCTTGAGTGAGATTAAAAACACCTTTGAGATTAACGTCGATCACGAAGTCCCAGTCTTGTTCCGTCATTTTTTCCAATAGTGCGTCTCGGGTAACTCCAGCGTTATTCACCAAAACATCGATACGACCATAGGTTTCTCTGATGCTTTCAACCAAATATTGAATCGCCTCTCTATCACAAATATTGATGACGACTGGTTTAACATTTTGGTGGTCACTAAACGCACTTTGCAAAGTTTGAGCGTTGACATCCAAGGCGTAGACACACTGTGCTCCATTGTTAGCAAATCGTTCCACAATCGCTCGGCCGATACCTTGCGCCGCGCCAGTGACTAAGCAGACTTTGTTTTCAAACATATCCTAATCCTTTGGTAGAAATTAAATAGTTATCCAGCACTTATAGAGTAAGTTCGAATGATGGCTGGAAGATGGCATTTGGCATTACTTTCAGTGACGGACTGATGACAGGAGTGAACTCCATCTGCTGAAGGATGTCTTTTTCTAAGTCCACCCCAGGGGCGATTTCAATCAGCTCTAATCCAGACGGAGAAAGTTGGAACACGGCACGCTCGGTAATGTACATCACAGGTTTATTGTTGCTTAACGCTTGGGCTGCGCTGAAAGTGATTTGCTCAACCTGCTTGATGAACTTCTTCTGCTTCCCTTCTTGGACGATATTAACAGCCTGATTGTCCACTTCCACTGCTAGGCCTTGCGCGGTAAAAGTGCCACAAAAGTAAACCTGTTTGGCGTTCTGAGTAATGTTAATAAAACCGCCACAGCCAGCGATTTTACTGCCAAAGCGCGATACGTTTATATTTCCTGTAACGTCACTTTGCGCTAAGCCAAGAAAGGCTTGGTCAACACCGCCACCATCGTAGAAGTCAAACATCTGGTCTTGGCCGATAATCGCTTGCGGTAAACGAGACGCCCCAAAATCGAGACCGCTTTGCGGTATCCCACCTACCGCTCCGGGTTCTACGGTTAAGGTAAATTGATCGAGTATTCCGGCTTGCTTAGCGACCTCTGCGATGTATTCCGGCGCACCAATGCCCAGATTAAGAATGGAGTTGGGTTTAAGCTCCATAGCCGCACGACGGGCAATGATGGTTTTTGCGTCCAGCTTTGATTGGGTCGAAGGGGATGAGCTCGTTGTGAGGTTGTCATTTGAATTTTCAATACCAACAAACTCCGGGTTCATCATGGTTGCAAAAGTTTGCATGTGCTCCGTCGGATCTTCACACACAACAACCGCATCGACGAAGATTCCCGGAATCTTAACCGCATGGGGATCAAGCTTACCGGCGGACACTATTTGCTTAACCTGTACAATGACCTTACCGCCGTTGTTACGTGCCGCTTGTGCCGCCGCCAGACTTTCGACGATCAAACATTCATCTTCCATGGTAATGTTGCCATTCTCATCTGCAGTCGTTCCGCGAAGAATAGACACCGTCACAGGTAGCTTGTGATAAAAAAGATGCTCCTCACCGCCGAGCTCAATCAGTTCTACCCAATCATCGGACGTCGCCTGATTGATTTTTCCACCCTCTAAACGCGGATCCACAAAGGTACCTAAGCCAACTTTACTCACGGTGCCCAACTTACCTGCCGCCGTATCTCGAAGTAAATGGGAAATGATGCCCTGCGGCAAGTTGTATCCTTGTATGAGGTTATCTACCGCTAACTGCTGAAGTTTAGGAACCAGCCCCCAGTGCCCGCCAATGGCGCATTTCACTAACCCTTGTTCCGCTAAGTGGTTGATTGCCCGGCCTTGACCGTCACCTTGACCTGCAGCAAATAACAGCGTTAAATCTCGCGGTGACTGAGTGTCTCTAAAACGTTCGCCTATTGCTCTTTCAATCGCTTCGGGTACTACGCTACCGATAAAACCACCCAGTAAGACCGCGTCGCCATCTTCAATCCACTCTGCCGCTTGTTCTGCTGTCAATTTCGTAACCACATTAACCTTCCTTAGTTACTGTACTTTATTGGTTTTCAGCTTAGTGCGATGTTACCCAGATGTTAATTGCAGAATTAGAGATTGAGAATTTCATATTAGGAATGATCGCATAGCTCTCCTACTCGTTTATAGAGGTATTCTTTGAAACCACTGCAACGCTCTGGCATTGGTGAGCGTGGACGGTAAAACATATTGATATCGAAACTGGCACATTGGTGATCTTGCAGGATATGAACAAGCTCCCCTCGCTCTATTGAGTCAGAGACCAACGAGTGCGGAAGATAGGCAATCCCGGCGTGTTCCAAGGCAAGATCCAGCAGCATTTCACTGTTGTCACACTCCAAAGTGTCACAAATGGTCACGATTTCGACATTCCCCTGAAACTCGAAGCACCAACGATTCCCACCCACCAACGTTCGAGCATACAAACAACGATGTTGGCTGAGGTCTTGCGGTTTTTCAGGCATCCCATGCTGCTCCAGGTAGTATTTGGAAGCACACAAATACAAAGGCTCTCGTAACAAGCGGCGCTTAACGAGTAGCGAGTCTTGCTCCGGCTCACCTTGATAACTCGCACTGGCACGAAAGGCAAAATCAACATTGAGAGGATCAAATTCCCCCGCTTCAATGAATATTTTGAAATTCACCTGCGGGTGCAGCGTCATATACTCTGCAACAATTTTAGTTAAATATTGCCGGGCGAATAAGGGCGTAGAAGAGAGCTTAATTTCACCCTGTTGTTCCTCTGCCAGATTTTGTACCTCTTCACATAAACTGGCGATATCTGGCAGTAAAGGGGCGAATTTATCATACAGAAGCTGACCTGCTTGTGTGGTCACCAGCTGGCGAGTGCTTCGCTTTATCAGCTCAACCGACAGCGACTCTTCGAGCTCTTTCACCCAGCGACTTCCTGCGGCAGGCGAGATCCCTTGCTGCGACGCCGCTTCTCGAAACGAGCCCAACCGGACAACCGCGCAGAAAAACACAATTTTATCTAGGATCGGCTGACGGCTCGACAGTAAATTTGCAACCATCAGCTCACCAATCCTTTCTGCAGAGCGAGCTTAACCAAAGCTGCTGTCGAAGTGGCTCCGAGTTTCTTTTTGATCCGAAGCCGGTGCGTTTCTACCGTACGAACACTGATATGGAGCGAATCCGCAATTTCCTTGTTACAGGCACCATTGGTAATCGCTTTGAGCACATCCGATTCACGTTTTGACAGCGTGTTATCACTCGGCTCAGGTTTTTGATTGATCTGTTCAAGAAGACGATCCGACGCTTGAGAACATAGGTAAGAGCGCCCTTCCGCAACTTGATTAATTGCCATGACTAACTCTTCTGAACCAACGTCCTTTAATACGTAGCCCTTAGCGCCAGCTTTGATGGATCGCATAACGTAGTCACGACTATCATGCATAGAAAGCATGATGACTGCCGTTTTGCTGGCGCTTTTTGTCAGCTTCTCTAACACTTCAATCCCATTAAGCTTTGGCATATTAATATCAAGAAGCAGAACGTCTGGTTTTAAGGTCAATGTACTGTTCAAAGCATCCTTGCCATTTCCGACGCAATCGAGGATCTCCAAGTTATCTTCACGTTCTAACCGTGATTTGAGCCCGTCTTGCATTAACCTATGATCATCGGCCAATACCAACTTAATCATATAAACTCCATGTTTAAACTGACACGAATTTCCGTGCCTTGTCCTGGTTCGCTATTGACCTCAAACATGCCGCCAATAGCTTGAATCCGTTCTTTCATGTTTTGCAGCCCCATATGCTCTAGCGTCGATTGCTTGTTCTTATACGCTTTGAGATGGTTCGCAGGGATTCCGACACCATCATCGCTGACGGTCAGAATCAACATCCTTCCTTCACGCTGCATGATGATATCGACACCTTGCGCATTGGCGTGTTTTTCTACGTTGTGCAACGCTTCCTGTACGACACGATAAAGTGTGGTTTCAACTTGAGGAAGAAACTCTTCGCCTTCAATATCGTGTTCAAATATCACCTCTAATTGAGTACGCTCACGTAATTCGTTCAGATATGCCTCTATACCTGCTACTAAGCCTAAGTCATCCAGCTGTGGCGGTCGTAAATCTTTTGAGATGCGCCGAACCTCGACAATCGCCTGTTCCATGGCATTTTTACTCGCATCTAACTCAAGCTGTTTCTTTGCATCATCCTGCTCTTTAGTCACGTTATCTAAGCGGTATTTGGCAGCCACCAGCAATTGATTTACTCCGTCATGTAATTCGCGCGAGACTCGATGACGCTCATTTTCCTGCGAATCAATAATCTGCTGGTTTAAGACACTGAGTTGCTCGTTGGCTAAACGACGCATGTTTAGGTTCAGTGACGCCCCCAGCCCTGCAATAACGGTGATGGCAACAAACATCAGTACAAAAAGCGCACTGCTGGTTTTTCCGATATTCTGATCGAAGCCATTTTCCATCTGCGCGACTTGTTTCTCGATATCGTCTATGTAGACACCCGTTCCGACCATCCATTGCCACTTATCAAGAGAAATCGCATAGCTCAACTTGGGGAGTGGTTCTTTTGTCGATGGTTTGTGCCAGAGATAATTCACAAATCCGCCCCCAGCTTGCCCTGCGTGAATCAGCTCCTGAAGCAGCTTTTTACCCGTAAGATCTTCCACGCCCCACCAATTTCGACCAACCCTTTCAGGTTGATATGGTAGTACTAAAGCGTCACCTTGCCAGCTGTAGACAAAAAAGTATCCGTCTTCCCCATATGTGAGTTGGCTCAATTTTTCAGCCACTAGTTGCTTAGCAACTTGGGGGGATAATGACTCATCTTCGTAGTATGGCTTGATACTTTTCACTGCCATTTCTACGTACTGCTTCAGCTCTTGCTTTTTGACCGACAAGACATTAAGTCGTGTTAACGCGACTTGGTCATCAACTAACTGTTTTGCCTGACTAAATAAGATACTTGCAACGATGACCACCACCACAATCAATGGAACGATTGAAAGTAATATGATGTTTATTGTAAGCCTGCGGTTGCTAACCAATCCCATTTTCCGAATCCGTTCTTATACGTAGTTTTACTGAATCTTCGTGTCAAAAATTGCACTTAATACCGACTCAATTTGCGCAATTTTGCTAATGGAGAGCATCCAATCTCCTTCCTAAACTAAAGCTCAATGTAACATTGCATTAACATCAATTAATACGCTCTGTTCACATTTAGCAATATTAACAAGGAATACCCAAACAAGGAGATCTCCATGAATCTTAAGAAAGTTGCCATTGCTACTGCGTTAACGCTTACCGCTTCTGGTCTTTCTGTTAGTGCTCAGGCTGCTGATAAGAAGGTACTGCTAAAAACCCCTATTGCTTTTGGTAGCCACCTTCCAGCTCTAGGTACCCCTATCCAATGGTTTGCAGACAGAATTGAGCAAACCTCCGGTGGCACCATCAAAATGAAAATCTACGAGCCGGGTAAGTTGGTTAACCCACCGGAGATTCTCGATGCCGTATCCACGGGTAAAGTGAACGCTGGCTACGCCATTTCTGGTTACTGGCAAGGTAAACTGCCAGCTTCAGCAATTTTCTCGTCTATCCCTTTCGGCCCTGAAGCCCCTGAGTTTATGGCGTGGCTTTTCTTTGGTAACGGCTTGAAGCTCTACCAAGAGATGTACGACCAAGGCGGCTTCAATGTCAAAGTAATGCCATGTGCGATGAACTCTCCTGAAACATCAGGCTGGTTCCGCAAACCTATTGAAAAACCAGAGGATCTAAAAGGTCTCAATATGCGCTTCTACGGACTAGGGGCGTCTGTGATGGAAAAACTTGGTGTGGGTACAGTTCAGATCCCAGGTGGCGAGATCTTTGGTGCACTTGAGAAAGGTGCGATTGACGCCTCTGAGTTTTCACAACCTGCCGTTGATGACCGCTTAGGCTTCCACAAAGTAGCCAAGTACAACTACTTCCCAGGCTGGCACCAACAATCAACGGTATTTGAACTGTTGATCAACAAAGACACTTGGAATGGCATGAGTGCAACTCAACAATCTGCAGTCGAAACCACTTGTATGGCGGCAATGACTTACTCGATCGCAGAAGGTGAAGCGATGCAATACGCAGCCATGGAAAAAGCGAAACAAAATGGTGTCGAGATTCGCTACTGGAACCAAGATATGTTGAATCTATTCAAGAATACTTGGATGGAAGTAGTGGAAGAGAAGAAAGCAGAAGACCCATTCTTCGACAAAGTTTGGACCGACCTAAGCAACTTCCGCAAAGGTTATGCGTTGTGGTCTGCGAACGGCTTCCTGCCTCGTGAAACACAAAACCAATAAACGTCGTTGTTAATAAAAGGCCAGCGTCTCTCGCTGGCCTTTAGGAGTAGCCAATGAGCAAAGTGCTATATTCTTCCCCAACCGTCCCACTCTATTTTCAAATCGAGAGGCTGGTTATTTCCGCGAGTAAAGCGTTGGCCTGGACAAACCTCGCGTTAATAGCGGTGATCATCATTCAGGTCGTAATGCGCAAAGTCTTTTCCAACGGGCAAATTGCGCTTGAAGAACTGCAATGGCACCTCTATGCCACAGCAGTCATGTTCGGAACCGCTTATGCACAGGTGACCAACTTACACGTTCGAGTCGACCTGTTTTATCACAAGTTCTCCGCTCGAAAAAAAGCCCTAGTCGACATACTCGGCATTCTGTTTCTCGCCGCACCATTTGTTGTTATCGTCATTCTCCATTCCTACGATTTCGCTTACGAAGCTTGGCGCGTCAACGAGAGTTCAGCCGCACCTTCCGGCTTACCTTATCGCTGGATGATAAAAGCCGTGATCCCTTTAAGCTTTAGCTTGCTGTTGCTCTCAATGGTGGCGAAATTATTACGCGATCTGGATACGTTAATCAAAGGAGACGACCATGGAAGCGAATGAATGGATTGTTATCGCCATGTTTGGCTCGTTCATCCTGTTGTTATTCACTGGTATTCCCGTAGCGTACGTGCTCGGTGGGATCGGCATCGTCTTCGCGGCAATCGGTTATTTTGCCGATCTCTATCTTGATACGTTTACCGGGCTCGATTACACCACCCTCGGTCTCGTTGTTAACCGTATTTATAAGGTGATGGATAACTGGATATTAGTTGCCCTACCGATGTTTATCTTTATGGGCAACATGCTAGATAAGTCCGGCATTGCAGAAAAACTGATGACCTCGATGCAGGCGCTATTCGGCAAAGTACACGGTGGTTTAGCCATTACGGTGATGGCGATTGGTATCATACTCGCCGCCTCTACAGGCATCATTGGTGCATCGGTTGTGCTGTTAACGGTAATGTCTCTGCCGAGTATGATGCGTCAGGGCTATCATCTTCCTCTGGCACTTGGAACGGTCGCCTCAGCAGGTACATTAGGCATACTGCTTCCACCTTCCATCATGTTGGTGATTATGGCCGACCAACTTGGTTTGTCGGTTGGCGATCTGTTTATGGGCGCGATTATGCCGGGTCTGTTACTGGGCAGTTTATACATTATGTATATCCTTACCGTTGGTAAAATGACCCCGAGCAAAGCACCAATTCCAGAAAATGTAGAGCCTGTTGACTGGAAGCTTATCTTACAAGTATTCAAAGATATCACACCGACCGTTATCCTGATTTTCTGTGTGTTAGGTTCAATATTTGCGGGTATTGCTACTCCAACAGAAGCTTCTGGCATAGGCGCTTTAGGGGCGACACTACTTGCGGCTTATAATAAAAAGCTCAACTTAAAAGTTCTGAAGGAGGTGATGCTTTCTTCATACGGAACGACTGCCTACATATTCATGATCTTCTTGGGTGCCTCCTGCTTTGCTTTGGTGCTAAGGGAGTTAGGCGGTGACGAACTGATCGAGTCGTTCCTGAGTGGCTTACCTTTCGGTCAATACGGCATTATCGCGTTTATTCTGTTAATCGTATTTTTGCTTGGATTCTTCCTCGACTGGATAGAAATCACCCTTATCGCACTGCCGCTGCTAGCACCTGTGGTAGCAAGTTTAGGCATTGAGCTTGATGGTCATGGCGTGGTGGATAACCCAAGTCTGGTATGGTTTGTTATGCTCGTCGCAATGGCGCTGCAAACCAGTTTCCTTACCCCACCGGTTGGCTTCGCTCTGTTCTATTTAAAAGGCGTTTGCCCTGAAGGTGTTTCCCTGAAGGATATCTATCGCGGTGTGATTCCGTTTATCGCTATACAGCTAATCGCGTTAATCTGTCTGGTTATATGGCCACAATTGGTGTTGTGGTTCCCTAGTGTTGCTTATGGTTAACCTCGTTCGCTGACAAGCAAATAAGAAATCGCGTAAAAATAAAGCCGCTAAAACGTAATATTTTAGCGGCTTTTTAGATTTGTTTGAGGATACTCTGTTACTGCTGAAGTTTTTCTTTTGCTTCAACCACTTTTGAAAAGTCCAAACCTAACTCTTCAACCGCTTCTTTAATTAACACAGGATTTTGCATCACTTGCGCCATCAACGCTTGAAGCTGCTCCTGAGGTAGACCCAACTGGCTGATAGTTGCCATTGCTGCCAGAGGGTTTTGCGTCAACGCCTGAAATAGCTCATTAATCTGAGCATCACTGATATTATTCTCTTTCAGCATTGCAAGAATCGGGTTCATCAAATTACCTTTAATCACTAAGTAAAACAGACGTGTAGTTTACCATCTGGTTTTGTCTGTTTATAGTAAGACTTATGCCAATTGCAGTCCGAACCTGTACGCGCCTGTTTCGTCAGATGACGCTCTGCTTGTTTTCTGACTGCTCTGCCAACTCGATACTTAACGCTTCTTTTTGTTTCAATTTGACGTCTTCCCAACTGCTGCCTGATTCGATAGCGGACACGCGCTGTTCGTATTTCTTACAAGCCCTATCGAGAACTTTCTTAGGGTCAATACCTTTCTCTCTTTCCAGCGCTTTCAGCACATTCAAATAATTCCACAGCACATCGCCAAGTTCATCTTCCAGATAACAAAGACGATCTTCAGCTATCTCTTCACGTACTTCTTCGACTTCTTTACCAATTGCAACCAGATAGGTTTCGACACCTTTAAACCAGGTATTGGTCAAATCAAACTCTGACTTCCTCGTCGCGATTGAGAGTAGTTCATCAAATTCTTTCATATTCCCTCCATGGAATAGTCATTAGCTACGAGTATACGGTTAGCTAACTTTTAGGGCGAATAAATTTTCCCATTGCACTGACTCTGACTTCTTCATTGACACTTAGCTGAGCGACTAACTGATAAACACCCCGCCTTTCCCTTTCACAACGCGCGGTAATTTCAATATGTTCCTTTAAAGCGATAGGCGCGTGATAGCGAACATCGAGCTGAGCCGTCAGTGCTTCAACACCCATTAACAACAAGCAATTGGTCATCGCGCCATCGAGCAATGAACTGGCGATACCACCATGCAACAGTCCTGTGTAACCTTGATGACGGTTAAGCACATCGAATTCGCCAAAAATGGAATGATCTGATAGCTGTTGGTAATGGACGGATAAAGAGTGGGGATTGTTTTCAATTGGTGCGCACACTGCGCAATGGTCATGGGACTGATGAGGTTTATGATGTTCAGTATCTGTTAGCATAGTGGCACTTTACACGGTCTAAAAATGTGTAATTAGCATATGCCAAATACTCTGGCGGAAGTCGCGAGTAATCTATGTTTGCAGTATGTAGACATTCAACAGCGTATAACAGACTTAGCGTCTTTGACACGACGTGCAGCCTCGACAGGCTGATCGGGTTGTTTTGTCCAGCAAGCTGCGTTGTACTTTGCAGTACGCGTTTTTGAGTGCTCGACGTGCTGAGAACCAATCATCGGGTTTGGTCAAAATTAAATAGCCGTTAAATCGCTTTACTAATTCGGTGCGATGACTCTCGACAAATCGGCTGTCGAATTCGATCTCGAAATAATTCAACGCGTCTTCTATGCGAGAGAAGCTGGCGATTTTTTCTTGAATAGCGTTTTGAGTCATAACTCTGGCACTTTGGTTGGTCGTTCAATGCAGTTTAATCGCTGTTCATTCTACTTTCTTTGATTTCCAGACGCTTAATGTTCAGAACTGGTTTGATTATCAGATGGGATGCCGACAATACCAATAAAAAAACAGGCGAACATTAAGTCCGCCTGTATTTATCGTATGACAGTTAATTAAGAGAACTCGTATGTTTTCCTATAGATCAAAGCGATCGGCATCCATCACTTTTACCCACGCTTTGATGAAATCATGAACGAATTTTTCCTGATTATCATCTTGTGCATACACTTCTGAGTAGGAGCGTAAAATAGAGTTAGAACCGAACACAAGATCGACTCTGGTTGCCGTCCATTTCACTGCACCTGACTTGCGATCGACGATTTCGTATTGGTTTTCACCTTTCGGAACCCACTGGTATGCCATATCGGTTAAGTTAACGAAGAAGTCATTAGTCAAGGTGCCGACGCGGTCGGTAAATACGCCATCTGCACTACCGCCATAGTTCGTGCCCATCACACGCATACCACCTACGAGCACGGTCATTTCTGGTGCAGTCAGACCCATTAACTGAGTACGATCCAACATCAATTCTTCTGGTTTGACGACATAATCTTTCATCAACCAATTTCGGTATCCGTCTGCCAAAGGTTCGAGAACCTCAAATGACTCGACGTCAGTCATATCTTGACTCGCATCACCGCGACCAGGCGAGAATGGAACCGTGACATTGTAACCTGCTGCACGTGCGGCTAGCTCAACACCAACGTTACCAGCAAGAACGATAGCATCTGCTACGCTACATCCTGATTCAGCAGCGATTTTTTCAAGAACCGGTAACACTTTACTCAAACGTTGTGGCTCATTACCTTGCCAGTCTTTTTGTGGCGCGAGACGAATTCGAGCACCGTTGGCACCACCACGGCGATCCGAGCCACGGAATGTACGTGCGCTATCCCAAGCCGTGCTGACCAGTTCACCAATGCTTAAACCACTCGCTTCAATCTTGGTTTTGACTGAATCAACATCGTAACCTGTACTGCCCGCAGGCGTTGGATCTTGCCAAATCAGATCTTCAGCCGGAACATCTGGCCCTAGGTAGCAAGATTTCGGCCCCAGATCACGGTGTGTTAGCTTAAACCAGGCGCGAGCAAACGCATCTTCGAAAGCCGCTTGATCGTTTTTGAAACGCTCTGCAATTTTGCGATATTCAGGATCCATTTTCAGAGCCATATCGGCATCGGTCATAATTGGGTTATAGCGTTTCGAGCTGTCTTCAACATCAACGGGTTTATCTTGTTCGTCAATATTGACAGGCTCCCATTGATGAGCGCCAGCCGGGCTCATTTTCTGTTCCCAGTCATACTTAAACAACAAGTGGAAATAACCATTATCCCACTGGGTTGGATGCGTGGTCCATGCGCCTTCCAAACCACTAGTTACAGCGTCACGACCAATTCCACGCGTAGTGTGATTCATCCAGCCAAGGCCTTGCTCTTCAAGATCCGCAGCCTCTGGATCGGGGCCAACATTTGCGGCATCACCATTACCGTGACATTTACCGACAGTATGGCCACCAGCGGTAAGCGCAACGGTTTCTTCATCGTTCATCGCCATACGCGCAAAGGTCACACGCATATCAGCGGCTGTTTTTAATGGGTCTGGATTGCCATCAACCCCTTCAGGGTTTACGTATATAAGCCCCATCATTACTGCTGCAAGTGGGTTTTCTAGGTCACGCTCGCCTGAGTAACGTGTCCCTTCACCACCACTCGGTGCCAACCACTCTTTTTCGGAACCCCAGTACGTGTCTTTCTCAGGGTGCCAGATATCTTCACGGCCAAATCCGAAACCGAAGGTTTTGAAGCCCATCGATTCATAAGCCATGTTCCCGGCCAAAAGGATCAAATCCGCCCAGCTTAATTTGTTACCGTATTTTCTTTTAATCGGCCAAAGGAGTCGTCTTGCTTTATCCAGGTTAGCGTTATCCGGCCATGAGTTTAGAGGAGCAAAGCGTTGGTTACCCGTTGAACCGCCACCACGACCGTCTGCAATACGGTAGCTACCTGCAGCATGCCAAGCCATTCGAATCATAAGACCACCATAGTGACCCCAGTCTGCTGGCCACCAGTCTTGGCTGTCTGTCATCAAATCTTTCAAATCTTTCTTAAGCGCATCGACGTCTAATTTTTTCAATTCTTCTTTGTAATCGAAGTCGTTTCCATAGGGATTTGTTTTGGAGTCATGCTGATGCAGGATGTCTAAATTTAACGCATTTGGCCACCAATCCATCACTGACTTGTCTGTAGATGTTTGCCCACCATGCATGACCGGACATTTACCTACTGAACCGCCGCTTGTGTCGCTCATAAAAACTCCTTTGTTAGGGGCACAGAAGCCGCTAATAAAAATCGTTACTCGATCAAATGAATAGAAATATTCATTTATAACAGCGTAGTCTATACACCAGATTGCTGATGATTTTTTGGTCAATATTTTGTTATGTCTGAAATACGTAAGTGTCACTAAATATGTATCTATTTAGCGTTAACATTAATCAACGATAAATATCAGTGACGCCCGAATACTTCACGCCAGATAACTGCGCCATGTTTCTATCCCATGTCGCTAAATCATTTATGTTGAACTGACTCAGCGCATCGTGCCCGCACGCCCTCGCCATCACTTGCATCAGCTCGACAGACGCGTCGAAAAAGTTTTTCAATTGTTTCGATGATTTGTCGATATCAAGACGCTGTCTTAAATCGGCGTTTTGCGTGGCAATACCAGCGGGACAGTTGTTGGTGTTGCAAATTCGCGCAGCGACGCATCCGATAGATTGCATTGCGCTGTTTGCAATAGCGACGCCATCAGCCCCTAATGCCAAAGCTTTAACAAAGTCCATTGGCACTCTCAATCCACCAGTCACAATTAACGTGACATTGTCACTGACGCCTTTTTGATCCAAATATTTACGAGCACGCGCTAAAGCTGGGATGGTTGGAACACTGATATGATCACGAAACATGGATGGTGCCGACCCCGTACCACCGCCACGACCATCAAGAATGATGTAATCCGCACTGGCATCCAGAGCAAACTGAATATCTTGCTCAATATGATTCGCACTGAGCTTGAATCCGATGGGTATGCCTCCGGTGATGGCACGTACTCTGTCAGCAAATTTCCTGAAGTCACGTGCGGAATGGAGGTCTTTAAATGTCGGTGGTGATATCGCGGGCTCGCCCTCAGGAATGCCACGTATTTCCGATATTCTACCTACGTTTTTACTGCCCGGCAGGTGTCCTCCGGTTCCCGTTTTCGCGCCCTGTCCACCTTTAAAATGAAAAGCTTGTACGCCATGCAATTTAGACTCCTCATAGCCAAATTGTGCGCTGGCAAGCTCATAAAAATACCGAGAGTTTGCGGCTTGCTCTTCAGGCAACATGCCCCCTTCACCTGAACAAATTCCTGTACCGGCTAATTCCGCCCCTTTAGAGAGCGCAATTTTTGCCTCTTCTGATAACGCGCCAAAACTCATGTCGGAGACTAACAAAGGGATCGCCAATTTGAGAGGCTTACGTGCATTCGGCCCCACAATTAACTCCGTTGCGACTGGCACATCTTCCATCAATGGCTGAGTGGCCATCTGAGCGACCATAATTTGTATCGCGTCCCAATGCGGTAACAGGTGTCTTGGTACGCCCATAGCAGCCATGGGGCCATGATGCCCGAGTTTAGATAACCCTTCTCTCGCCAGTTGATGAATAAACGCCAATGTAGGCTCTTCTTGTGTTGACGCCGCCACTGGTTTTCCGCTTTTTTCTTTCTTTGCTTCCGGCGCTTCATGTCCTACCTGCTCTGCCGTAAATTTTTTATGGGTACCATCACAAAATGGAGCGTTAGAAGTCTGTTTGCAGCGACATAAGTAAGCCTCTTCATTCTTTTCGGCGACAAAGCTCATCGGCTTCAGACCGGTCCCTGAATGCGAGCCATCACAATAAGGTTGGCTCTTGGAGCGCCCACAACGACAGAAGTAATATTCTTGCCCTTCCACCAAGTTGACTTTGATTGGCTTGTTATCGGCGATAATTGGTTTACTCATGTTGCCTCCAGTTCTGTGACCACCTGTCGTTATCGCAGGCGTTAACGTAAGCGTAGGACAGGTGCGTATAAGCGTCATTGAACATAGAGAAAATAAGCGTTTGCTTCACATCTCTCCTATACTTTTAGAGGTGTAATACACGTGGAGGCTTTATGACGATTGCAACCCGATTAGATCAATACCTGACTGATCACAATATTCACTTTCAAACAGTGAATCACAGCCACAGTCATAGCTCGCTTCAAAGTGGTGTATCTGCAGGTATACCTTTGATGAATTTGGCGAAAGCCGTGATCCTTGAAGATCATGAAGGTCATCATATGATGGCGGTATTACCAGCCAACAATAAAATCAGCTTGTCGAGACTCAACGATGAGTTCAACGCTTCTTTCCATTTGGTTAAAGAAAGCATGGTTTATCGACTTTTTACCGACTGTGAACATGGCGCGGTTCCGCCAATTGGAAGCCCTTATCACATGGCAACGGTGTGCGATGAAAGATTAGCAAATCTGGATCATGTCTATCTAGAAGCGGGTGACCATGAAACGTTGATCAAACTAGACAGAGAGTCGTTTAAAGAGTTGATGAACGACTGTAAATACCTAAGGTTCAGTAGTGAGGTTCTACATTGATGCTCCCCCAAACCTCGACAAAGGCTCTTTTCGTTCTGCGTTAAGAGCCTTTATTTTTATCTAGAAAACTTAACTTTCTGAGATGTGCTTATTGCGATAAACCCGGGTCGGACGACCTACCTTTCCATGCTCTAGAAATGCCACCAAGTCGCCCTGCTCTACCGCTTTGTCTAAATAGCGGCGAGATGTACTTTTACTGATCGGCAATTGTTCCGATACGCTGGCGGCAGTATGTTCAATATTAATGTGAGTGAACAGTTCGATAACCTGCCGATACATGAAAGGGTCTAGCCCTGCTAACTCGACGTGATTCAGTTCAACCTTATTAGACTTACCTGAATGAAACAGATCATCTAACTGCGACTGACGAAAAGAGCCCTGGCTGATCATGTGATTTTTCACTTTCGCGAATCGTTGTAAGCTTTCGGTAAGGCGAGAATAATCCATTGGCTTAATCAAATAATCAAATGCGCCAAATCGGTGGGCCTTTTGAACCGTATCGGCATCGTTTGCCGCCGTCACCAAAATGCATTCTGGTCTGTGTTCACTATTGAGCCACTGATACACCAAGTCAACGCCCAAACCGTCAGGAAGATAATTGTCGACGATGACCAAGTCTGGTTGCACTCTCTCCACTAATTGGCGAGCGATATGGACGCTACCAGCGATACCAACCACCTGATACTGTTCGACCTGTTCTACAAAGTGGTGATGCAGCTCAGCTATGCTGGGATCATCTTCTACAATCACAACTTTTATCATGCCATCTCCTTAGAAAAATACACCGTGAATGCCGTTTCTAACTCATCGCTATCGAGTTCCATATGGCCAAGCCCTTGCTCAACAATCGAACGTACAATGTGCATTCCTACTCCGTGTTCCGACTTGTTCTGTTTGCTAGTAAAACCCAGCTCGCACAAGGTTTCCAGTTCACTTTCAACCATCGGTCCATTGTTGACTATTTGGATAGTGTACTCGCACTCAGATTCTGAGATATGAATATCCACGCGGCCATTCTCTCTTCCTTTGACTGCGTCCAATGAATTTTGTGCCAAATTGCCGATCAGACCACACAACTGCTCTTCGGATAAACGCTTAGAGAGCCGACTCAAATCGCTTTGGCAATCAATACTAAACGCAACGCCGAGTTCATTCGCTTTACTTGCTTTAGCCAGAATCAGCGCAGACAAAGCTGGCCGGTTATGAAGGGCATGCAATGAATCCAACTGTGACTGACTGGCTTTCGCTTGAGACAAACACACTGTTAGTGCTTTTTCGTAAGCCCCCATCTGGAGTAAGCCAGAAATGGTCGAGAGTTTATTTTGATATTCGTGTCGAGTGACTCTCATGTTTTCCATATACTGGTTTACCTGACTGATTTTCTCTGAGAGTACGTGCATCTCATTTTGGTCACGTAAACTAAACACAGCACCATAAGGTTCTCCGCCAGAGGTACGCAGTGTCACTCGGTTTACCACCAAGTTTTTACCGTTCACGCGAATTAAACCATTGATGTAATCTTCCCCTTGCAGAGAAAAACAGGTCGGGTTATCAATACTCTCGATGAATTCTTCTCCAGGCTCTTTGTTATAATTCAGCATCGAACGAGCGGAATCATTAATCAGGTATAACTGCCCTTGTGAGTTTATCGCGACTAACCCCTCGTAAGTCGCTTGCAAAACCCCTTGATAGGTTTTTAATGCCTGCTTAAGCTGCCAGGGTTCCATCTCTTGCATCTGTTTTCTGACATAGTGTGAAAACTTCCAGGACAACCAAATACAGATGCATACAGCACCAAGCCCAAATACGAGCAAAGGTAACAGACGTTCGCTGGTCCATAAATCCAGAGTGTCAATAAGATAGCCAACTTTAATCATGCCAATCACACTGCCATCGTCAGACAAAATTGGTGAAATGTATCGAATGGAAGGCCCCAAAGAACCAATACCGTACGATAGGTAAGATTCCCCACTACTTAGCGCTCTTTCAATATCGCCACCAGTAACATGAAGACCAATACGTTCCTCTACGGGGTGTGCCAACCTGATACCGTTTTTATCGCTAACGGTAATAAAGTCGGCATCACTTACCGCCTGAACTGCGGTGATGATCTCTGACACCGCTTCGGCTTTTCCAGATGAAACAGCGGTAACGAGGCTCGGTAACTGAGATAGCTGCTGAGACTGGACTTGTGCTCGCAAACTGATTTGATGTGTGAGGATTTCATCCAACTGATACGCGCTGTAGCTCCACCAACTCAACATACCCAATAGCATTACGCCACTCAGTAAAACGGCCAGTTGTTTAGTGAAGCTGAAAGAGGTTAAAGACACGTGAGAATTCCTAAAGGTTGCCTAGCCCAAGCTTACCGTAAGTCTGTACCGATTATTGAGGAATACGCGATAAAACTTGACCGATATCTCAATGATGAATTTTATGATTTTTATTATTTTAATGAGTTTATTCTCAATGCGTTTGCAGCCTGAATCGACCTCAGCACCCAAGTTAAACAAGTGCAAAAACCACTTCCTCATGAAATTGATTTGCCTCAGTTTTCCTCACCATCCAGACCCTATTATGGAGAAAAATTAACTTGGAGATGGATGTATGAATGATTCCAAAATGAAGATGCTCCTGCTGGTTGCGATAGGCTGTATATTGTGGTTTATCCCAACCCCTGAAGGACTGTCTGATCAAGCCTGGCAAATGATGGCAATTTTTGTCACAACGGTGCTGAGTTTGATTCTCGCCCCTTTACCTCTTGGGGCAATGGCCTTAACGGGTTTAACCGTAGCGACTTTACTTGGTGTGTTACCGATTAAAACCGCTCTCACTGGCTTTGCTCACCCGACGATCTGGATGATCGCCGCTGCGTTTTTTATCTCGCGTGGCTTTATCACGACCGGATTTGGACGACGTGTTGGTTACTGGTTTATTTCAAAATTAGGCCATAACTCGCTCGGTCTTGCTTACGGCCTTGTTTTAACCGATTTACTGTTTGCACCTGCAACACCAAGTACAACGGCACGCTGTGGCGGCATCATCTCTCCTCTATTCCGTTCTGTCGCCAGCGCATACGATTCTGATCCAGAAAAAGGTACAGAAAACCGCATCGGTGCTTTCTTGGTTCAGTGTATCTTCCAATGTAATGCGATCACTTGTGCGATGTTCCTGACTTCAATGGCAGGTAACCCTCTCGCTGCTAACTTTGCAAAAGAACAGGGCGTCGAGATCACATGGGCGGGTTGGGCGACAGCCGCAATCGTACCTGGTTTGCTGTGTTTGTTCCTGATTCCACTTGTTATGTACTTTGTTTTCCCGCCTGAGTTAAAGAAAACGCCAGAGATGCGCGAAATCGCTCGTCAGAAATTGGCAGAAATGGGCAAGATGACTCGTGATGAAGTCATGGTTGGTATCACGTTCGTTGGTATGGTTTCACTTTGGGTTCTTGGCCCAACACTAGGCATTCATGCAACCGTTACTGCACTATTGGGTTTGGTGTTCTTGCTTATGACACGCACCATTACCTGGGATGCGGTGCTGGGTGAAAAAGAAGCCTGGCATACCATCACTTGGTTCGCCGTTCTGGTAATGATGGCAGCACAACTTAACAGCCTTGGCTTTATCGGCTGGTTTAGCCACTCAATGAGCGATTCGTTGTCTGGATTTGGCTGGGTTACAACGGTCGTTGTACTGCTGCTGGTTTACTACTACAGCCATTACTTGATGGCGAGTGCAATGGCTCATATTAGCGCCATGTATTCAGCATTCTTGGCGATTGCAATTTCAGCAGGCGCACCACCAATGCTGGCCGCTATCGTACTGGGTATTTTCAGCAACCTTTACATGTCAACGACCCACTACTCTTCTGGCCCAGCCCCAATCTTGTTTGGCGCAGGATTCCACAGCCTGCAAAGCTGGTGGAAAATTGGCTTTATATTCTCACTCATCGTTATCCCAGTATTTATCTTCGTGGGCGGCGCATGGTGGAAATTGCTTGGTCTTTGGTAAGCATTGACGAAACCCCTTACGCAAAAACAAAAAAACCGCCTATTAAGGCGGTTTTTAAATACTTTATCTCAGTGGCAACTCATAGACTCCCAACCGCTGAGAGCGATCCAACATATCGAAATCATGGTCCAGATAGTGTTTCAATTTCGCCCCGGTACGCTCGGCAATTTTGATACTCGCTATATTTTCTTCCAAGCAGTGGAATTGGACAGATTTAGCATTGCCTCTCTTTTTAAGATAAAGGATGAGAACAGAAAGAGCCTGATCAATCAATTTGTTACCTCTGCCATGATCCGCAAGCCAATAACCTATTTCGGTCACGTACGTCTCTGGATCGACCCCTTTTGAGCCAATCACGCCGGAAAATCGGTCGTCAAAGTAAATGGCAAACCAATACGCATCGACTGCGTTGCTATCCACTCTTTGTGAAATGTAGTGGCGAGCTTCACGTCTGTTGGTCACAAACTCAGGCCAGGGTAAATAAACCGTTAACCTTTCACGATTGGCATTGACGGTTTCTAGCAGCTCTAAGGTGTGTTTCGACGCTAACGGCTCCATCGATATTCTGTCAGATATCGCAAAGCGTTGTTCTAAATCATCGGCTTGCAGCATTATCTTCCTTTAGTCTTGTTCTATGAGTGTGAAAGGCGTCAGTTTGGACTTATCAACGTAATGCATCCACACGTGTTCATAAAGTTTGTGTTGATTTGCAAAAGGCGCCAATTGTTTCGCTTCTTCTAATGTACACCAGCGATATTCAGTATGCTCGTGGTTTAGCGTAACACCTTGATTGGGCTGGCAGAACATAACAAAACAAGGGATCACCATGACACGGTTCTTTTTCGCTTCATAAAACTGCTCCAGGAAGTCGGCGGTATGCAGCTCTACATCGGTTATCTGTGTTTCTTCTTCAAGTTCTCTTAAGATGGTTTGCCATCCTAACTCCCCCTCTTCCACGCCGCCCGCAACGTGGCACCAGTAGCCGCCTTTCACACGTTTTAAGAGCAACATTTTCATCACACCATCAATCTCAGAAATGACGACTCCTGACACGTGGGTTGCTTGTACTGGAATCATGTTATGTCCTTGTGAGTTAGGCAAATTTATACCAACCATAAAACGTAATGTATCGATGAATTGTTATTGATTGGCGAAGCAGATAGATATCAAAGTGCAATCTCATTTTATCGGCAAATTTCATTTTATCTAGTGGCTTATTTTAACCACTTAGTATGTTAAAGTGAGATCTCACGCAACAATCGAGCATTCTCATGTCTAATTCTTTAAGCGCCATGGTTCCCATTGGTGTTCGCTTTATGGTTCTTTCTGCCTTTGGCTTCGCACTGATGTCCGCGACGGTTAAACACGTCAGTTTATACGGTATCCCCGTTTTTGAGATCGTCGCAGCAAGGGCTCTGGTTTCCTTAGTGATCAGTTATTTAGACGTGAAGCGTAAACGAATTTCTATCTGGGGAAACAACAAACCTTTATTGCTCGTACGTGGTGCTGTCGGTACCGTTGCGTTGGTCTGTGTTTATTACTCTGTCACCACCTTACCTTTGGCAGAAGCGACCATATTCCAATATATTCATCCGGCATTTACCGCTTTGCTCGCGGTATTTTTCTTAAAAGAGCGAATTCAACCATCAACATTGGTTTGTATCGCGTTATGTTTGCTTGGTATCTATGTGATGGTCCGCCCCGAAACTGGTGCATCAGCCGAACATGCACTGCCTCCATTTAGCGTCATGATGGCACTGTTAGGCGCGTTTGGTAGCTCTATCGCTTATGTAATCGTCAGAAAATTGAGCCGGACAGAAGACAGTTCAGTCATTATTTTCTATTTCCCACTTGTCGCCCTGCCAGCGTCGATAGTTTTGATGGGAGACAATTTTGTTGTGCCTGATCTTTATCTGACCATCATGTTGGTTTTAATTGGTGTTTTCACCCAAATTGGTCAACTTGGTATGACGAAAGCGATGCAGACTCAAGAAGCAGGCAAAGCCTCCGCCTATTCTTATATTCAGATAGTCTTCTCTGGCCTGATAGGTATTGTCGTCTTTGGTGAGCTACCGTCAGTATGGACGTACATTGGCGCAGGGTTAATCGTCACAGGTGCGATGATTAACGCGTTTGGTCGACATATTCGATTACCCTTCGCGCGCCGAAGTGCTTAAAAGCGATTAATCAAAATAACAGGCCCGGCAGAAAACATTCATGCTGGGCTTGTTACCAAATCTTGTCGTAAGGCAGATAAATCAAATTCAAAACAACCAACGCAACCATGATTAGAAAAGTCAGCTGCATCCCTTTAACCCGCCCTTTAAATCTCTCTTGCAAAATACCTCGAGCGTGAATAATACGCCCAATCACGAAGATGATTCCGGTGAGGTGTATCCAAACTGGTTGCGCGCCGTTGTACTCCAATAACGCCATTAATATCAATGTAATGGGAATGTATTCACTCGCATTGCTTTGCGCACTTCGCGCTATTTGAAGCGCTTCGACCCCACCATCTGCATAAGCGACCTTATTCTTGCGTCTCAGTTTAATAACCTGAATTGCCAGCCAAATCAGTAGTACAGTCAAAATACAAGCGTAGAGAGCGGTAATCATATCCATTCCTTTTGATTTATCGTTCTATCACTATAGTTAATCCACGACGCGGCATCAGACAACCTACAAGTTCACTCCCTGCACAATGGCCGTAAAGCCGCTAACAAAACAGAGTGTCAGCGCACCAACTCGGATTTTTTCTTTTGGTAAAGACTGAGTCGTTTTAATCGCTAGCCAATAGCCAAGCGCCGCTGCAGGCAACAGAGGAATAGTGATAAGTAAATGATTCCAAGTGAAGAAGCCAGCAGGTATCTGAACGATCAATGAAATTATAGAGCTGACGACGAAGAAAGCCGATAGGTTACCGCGTAACTGATTAGCTTCTTGATGTTGCAGCAAGAGCGCCATTGGTGGCCCCCCTATCGCTGAACTCGTACCAAACAAGCCAGAAAAGAAACCCGCAAATGTCATACGAGTTGGCGTTGGTTCAATTCTAAACGGCAAAACACTCACAATCACGGCGAACAATACTAGAATACCAATCCACAGCGTAAGTGCTTCTGTTGATACAAAGAACAACATGACGCCACCAGCAATAGAGCCCGGAATACGTCCTATCAACGCCATTTTCAAGCCACCAATTTCTACGCTGCTGCGGTGTTTAACTGCATTCATCAAAGAAATAAATAAAGCGACTAAACAGATAGGCGCAGGGACATATTCTGGAGACCAGATAATAAGTAAAGGAGCAGCAACAATTGCTAAGCCAAAGCCAATAGCCGTTTGAACGTAGGATCCAAGAAAGATCAAACCTAACGCAACCAAGTTTATCGAATCGAATTCCATCGAGACCATTCTTATTTTTAATGAGACATCGAAAGCGTCACCAAGTCTCTTACGTACGTGGTTCGCTTAACCTCGTGTAGCATTCATGAAAGTAAATGAAAATACAACGTATTTATCCCAATTTACATCGAGAAACCTTACTCAGCGAAAATATCTCAATAGCTACTTATGGGTAGCCTCAAAGATATATGTCCTACAAATATTCCGCTACGAAAATCATGCCCGTAGTCAATATTGTCCTAAACTGCTGTAGGATTACTCCTACATAAAAATTAAACAATATATATCAATAACTTATAAATTAAGGTCAATACTGATAACCTTGACCTATCTGGTGAATTTGTACACGATCATAGGCGTTTTAAAACTACCGTTGACCACCAGTTACTATGAATTCTCGCGCTATGTTAAACACACAATGGTTACTCAATTTCCCTAAAGATATGAGAGTTCATATGGCGGAAACCTACATCGAAACCATGAACCACGACGTCACTCAGTTAGAACAGTTGTTATTAATGGGCGCAACAAGTACTCAGGATGCGTTAGTCATCTTGCACAAGATAAAAGGCAGCACGGCGCAAATAGGTTTAAGAACCATAAACCAGTCGGCTATTTATACCGAAAAACTCGGCAAGCTTGCCTCACCTGATTACCCGGTCGCCTTATCATCGCTAATGAAAGAGGTGAAACAGAGCATCGTCGATGTAAAAAATTGGAAGGCTTACAACGCACGAAAAGCCAACTCACCTAAGGTGTACTGTTATTAAAATCTCAAGTAGGACCAAAATGTTCATCTCATTCACTAAGTTTGATGCCTGAGGATAGCGCCATGCTCCCTAACCTTAACAAGCGTAAAGTGCTAATCGCCGACGACTCAAAACTGGTCACCAGCACCATAACGTCAATCCTCAAACAATCAGGAATGGATGACATTAGCTATGCGCACAAACCGGAAGAAATAATCCGGCTATGTGAGCAAACCCAGTTTGATTTGATCCTCTGCGACTATAATTTTCAGGCTTCTCTTAACGGGTTCCAGATTTTAGAGGAATTACAATATTCGAAACTGCTTCCTGCGCATACAACGTTTGTTTTCCTCAGTGGAGAAGATAACCCAAAGATCATTAATTCCATCCAAGATAGCGACGCTGACGACTACTTTATTAAGCCATTAAACTTTAAGATCTTTCGCAATCGAATTCTGTCGGCGATGGAAAGACGGGCTGCACTTTTACCTATTTACAAGCACCTTCAATCGCTGAATTTTAGCAGCGCAACAGAAGCCTGTGACGCTTTGCTTCCCCTCTACCCTGAGTATTCTATTGTCATCAAGCAATATCGTGCGCTGGCGTTGGTCAGCAGCAAGCAATTTGTTGCCGCCCAAGAAGAGTATCAAGGACTACTGGACGATTACGGTTTTGACTGGGTTAAGATTGCACTGGCAAACACCTTAATCAAATCCAATCAGCTAGAAAAAGCTCAGCAGGTTCTCAACTCGGTTAACGATCAAGTAGAGAACCCCTATTATCACGACGAGATGTCTAAAATCGCGGTTGAAAAAGACGATTTCACAACAGCAATAAACCACCTTAAACAATCGATCGCACTTGTAGATTCAGGGGCAGAACGTGAACTGGTGATCACTAATCTCTCCTTAGCAAACGAGTCATACGATGATGCCGTGACCTATATTCGACGCTATGAAGAAAAAAACGCTCACACCTTCAGAGACGAGATATACACGAAGCTCAATTTCACGCGGTGTTATCTATATCGTGCGCTAAATAACCCTCTGAGTAACTGTTTTGAAAGTTTGTTGTCTGGTTTAAATCCGATAATCAGTGATATACACAGTCACCCTCAATTTAAAACGCATGCTCTTCTGCTCTCAGCACATATTTCACTCATTCGCGGGGACTTAAAATCTGCAACGTCTGGTATAAAACAAGCTCTAAAAACGAATGAGTTAACGCACTTTTACGACTTGTATCACCTTTGTGTCTTACTTGAGCGTTGTTCACTTTTGGAGGAAATGGAATCTGTCCTACCGCTCGCTCATTCGGCCATTTCGGATTTACAGCACCCAAGTATTCGTCGAAGTCAGATGCATATGTTAAAGAAATTGAAGGAGCGATTGCTGGAGGCTCAGTTAAGAGTCGACTCAATAAGAAAACAGCTGTCTGAAAAAAAATCTAACGCAACACTTGGAATGACTTCTCACTTCGACCACTATTTCAAATTGCATGATCTTTTTCCTCATTCAGAAAAAATTTGCTTAGCCATCGTAAAACTGGCGTCACTTCGTCCCTTTGCCTATCATGGCGAATACCGAATTTTTAATAAGCTTAATGAGTGTGATCAAGTGGTCACGACTGCATATAGCCGAGAAGAACTGAGCACTATGAGTTACGCAGCGATGTATCAGTCTGCAAAAGATAACATTAGATTAAACAGTTAGGCTGGAATGGGCAAAAGCACGTTAGGAATTAGCCGCTAACGTGCTTATAAACACTTAAGATTCTTGCTGTTCTGATTTTAACTCGTGTACCTGAGTAACGACTTTATCAAACTCAGAGCGATCGTTACTCAAGCACAGTCCCGACTCAACGACGCCGATCTCATCATTATTGTAAACGGAAACACGAAGCTCATATTTCTTAGTCAGGAGATAGCTTGAGCCAAACACAATCGTAAATACAACTACCGACAGTATTGGATGTGCTAAAGCAGCGACAAAACTAAATACAAACCCTATTAGCGCAGCGCGTTTTACCTTGCTCTTACGGTCGTACTCTTTAACGTAAATATTTTTTACGTTGGAAATGGCTAATGGTTTTGGGCTGTTTTTACTAACAATAGCCCCACGTTCAATCCAAACTCGCTGTTTCGTCATTTTTACTCCCGCAGCACAATGTATGCTCTACAACTCAAAGACAATTACTCTGAGATTTATTATGCAATCTCACCCATAATTCATCTTCATTAAATGTGAGAGTTAACTCGCAGCTTCAAACAGTCAATTTTGTAATCTAATTACATCAATCATTTTAAAATAGCGTCTTATCGTAAAGCTTCCAATAAGAAAAACCCACCTAACCTTTGATAAATAAAATAATTTTTGTGAATTTCGTTTTTTGAAAATGTCATTTTCCTTCAAATAATCAGGAATTTTCCTACAATCATACTCAATCCGATAACGTTGTATGCGGACAAACAATTAACTTTAATAATTAAATGAGGTCCACTGTGAAAAACGTTCTTATTATTGATGCACAACCGCTTTACAGTGACGCACTTGCGACACTTGTAAACAATGTAATGAATACTGCAGACGTAAAACAGTCTACAAGCAGCGCAGAAGTGATGGACTTAGTTCGAAATCAACGGATTGATTTAATTATCTTAGACGTAGTCGTTGGTGATAGAGACGGTATGCGTTTAGCAAAAAATATTTTAGCGACCGGGTACCAGGGTAAGATTCTGTTTATCTCTTCCAAAGACTATTCAAGCTTGTCTAAAGCGGCTTACGAGCTTGGCGCAAACGGCTTTTTGAACAAGAACGAGAGTAAACAAACTATTATGGACGCTATTGTCAGTGTTTCTCGTGGTTACTCGATGTTTAAACTGAAACACACACAGTCTTCAAACAGTGTTGCCTTGTCGAAAAGAGAAGCCATGGTGTTCCACTACTTAGCTCAGGGTTACTCAAACAAGCGAATTTCTGAGCAGTTATCACTGAGTGCAAAAACCATCAGTACTTATAAAACAAGAATTTTGAAAAAGTACCATGCGACTTCTCTAATAGAGTTACTGCATACGCTTCCGCAATCAGAAAACGCTCGGGTTTTCGGTTAAATCGCCATATGTTTTGCAATGGCACCAGTTAAAATCTGGTGCATTGCATCGTAGCGATGGCTTTGCTTCATCTGTAACACGACTTTCGGCCAACCATCCACGTAGTAAGATTCAGGAACACGTATAAAACGATAACCATCTATTGGTGATTGAAACTCGTGTAATACGGTTGCTGCGCCCATCTCTTTGACGAGCTTGAGGACCGCACTGACGTTATCCAATGTCGCAACCCTGTCGATGGTGAGACCTTTCTCTTCCATCACTCGTTTCGCTATTTGTTCGCGCTCTTTCCAGCCGACTAGCCCAAGCATCACAAAAGGTAATTCGGCGGCACCCTCTAAAGTGGTAATACCGGATTCCTCTGACACAACAACAACCGCTGGTGCATAACCGACAAAGTGCTGGTAAATGGATTTTGGCAGTTCATCATTAAAATAATGCAGTTGAACATCCACTTTACCAAGCAATATGTCCTCAACTGTATGATCATTATTGGTTGTGATCGTTATATGAGCTTTCGGAAACACCGCCATCAATTCCATCGCGAGCAAGTGACCAAACGAGTATTGTGCGACTTGAGGCAAAGAGATGGTGATATCTTTCTCGTAGTTTTCTGGATCAAACTCAGAGCGAAGCAAGCATGTTTCTAATTGATCAAGCGCATCAGCAATCTGAGGCAATTGGCGTATCAGGTAATCTGTGGGTTCAAAGCGATGGGGATGGCGAATAAATAATTCATCATTCAGCTGTTCACGTAAGCGGGCGAGATATTTACTGATTGATGCTTCACTCTTCCCGAGAGCTTTAGCAACGGGTTTGAGCTGACGATGCTTTTCTAGCAAAACCAGTATTTTTAATAGATTGAGATCGAGGTCTTTATTCAAAACGAGGCACCACTTACGTCGGATGTTCTTTATCAGAAAAAGTAAGGCAGCCGACTTTTAACAAGCGGCTGCCCTAATATAAAAGACTAAAGTTCTCGTTTGGTCAAATTTATCAAATGGTTATGTCATCACACTGTTTGTCGTTTCATATACGCTCAACATTAAACCAGCCCTGCGGTGCTAATCTCGTCGCTTTTTCATCTCATACAGCTCTTCGTCCGCACGAATAATCACATCTTCAAGGACTTCGTGCTCTTCGCTTGTGGCCAAGCCGGTACAAACACTAATTTCAATATCGAGCGCTTTTAGTCGATTGTCCTTTACGACACCCTGTAATTTTTTAGCAAGTACAGACGCCTGACTTTCGCTGCAACTAGGCAAGATAGCCAAAAACTCATCTCCCCCGGTTCGTACAAGATAATCACTGTTTCTGAATACTTTTTTCATCGACTCAGCAATGATAGCGATAGCGTCGTCACCTACATGATGCCCAAAACAATCGTTAATTTTCTTAATTCGGTTGCCGTCTATCGCCATCACCGAGTAAGAGGCTTCAGCTAATCGGTTTTTAAAGGTGTTATCTTTAAATAACCTCCGATTATACAAGCCTGTAAGCTCATCTTTTGTCACATCAGTTAATGCGTTAGCAAGCTGCATTTTGTTCTGATTTGACTCATGAGCCTTGGAAAAGTAAGCGAACGCAACAATAAAAAAGATCACATACAGATAGCTATAATCCACCAGCAGTTTACTGAAAGGATATTGGTAAACGACCAAGTTATTGTTGTCTGCCATATACGATTGGGTATAGGAAAAATGCGTCCATGGATAACCCGGAAAGTAGATGATCAACTGTTTATTACCATTATTGATGATCGACTTTACCGCTTTTCCTTCTTGGTAAAGCGCAGTTAAATGCATCTGAGTCGAGAATTCACCCACCAGTTCACCATGATGATACACAGGGCTCATTACGCTTAATGCGTATTCACCTGTAGAGCTGCTCTTAAACGGCTTTGAGAACAACACACGATCTGTTAATTGACCTTTCCATGCTTCCTTTGCACAAGAAATATTCTCTTTACACACTTCTAAATCGAACGCACTTTTGTTGTTTTCCAGCCCTTCAACCGGACGCTCAACGATCAGTTTATTTCCGGTGTAAGAACGAAAATACAGTACCGATGCAGTGTCTTTATAAACATTCGATAAATACTGTTCCGCCTCATGGAACACTTTACGTGCGACTGCTTCAACGTAATTGAGCTTTTTACTGGAATCTAAAGAATATATCGCATCGCGAAAACTTAAGCTCGTTTGCGATTCTATACTTTCAGCGCTGCTATTCTGGTGCTGATCAAGCTGAGATTCTGTCAGCAAGCCTAACAGAATCACTTGCTGCTTTACCTTAGATAAACCCTCGACATAAGAGCGAAACTGCTTGTTCTCGTATGAGAACACTACCGCGCCAATAGTGACGACCGACGTAACAAACAGTAAAGTAGCGATGAAGAATGACAACGAGACATTTCTTAGATTCACGTTCATATCACGTCCTTTAAATCTCCCGCAACCCTTGTCAACTCAACAATATTGTCGACATTAAATTTGTCTAACACGCGGCGCTTATACGTGCTGACGGTTTTATCGCTGATAGATAATACCTCTGCGATATCGCGGTTTGATTTACCTTGTAACAGGTACTTCATTACCGAGCTCTCTCGGCTTGAAAGCTGTGGTGCCGCTCTTACTTCGCTGGCCACCTGTTTAAACTTAAAGAATGAGTACCCTTTCGATACCGCTTCGATGGCATCTTTCAGTATTTCGTGATTTTCTGATTTACATACATAGCCATCTGCGCCCGAGCGAAACGCCATCTGGCTGTACATTTGGCTTGTTTCAGCAGAGAAGAAAATCACTTTCCCAGCATAACCGTGTGATTTGATACGTTTATAGAAGTCGAAGCCGTCACAATCGGATAAATTCACATCCAATATCAGTAATTCGATGTCGCACTCTTTAATCGCTGTCAGTGCTGCTCTCGAAGAAGTAGCTGTAATCACTTCATTGGCGACGCCTAACTCTTCAAGCAGGTATTTAATCGCAACACAAACAAGTGGATGATCGTCAAAGATTAAGCAGTTTAGTCTATTCATTTTTTAGCTCAGTATGGTTATGGCTTCTAAGGGCATAGGTTTATTGATGTAAAAACCTTGGCAAAGGTCGATTCCGTATTCACGCATCACTTTCATCGTCGCCTCGTTTTCAACACCTTCTGCGACAACGTGAATATTTAAGCTTTTTGCTAAAGAGCGAATGGCAACGACAATATTTCGTTTTTTGGGATCGCTTTCGACACCGTGTACAAAAGAACGATCGATTTTGAGTTCGTTAAAAGGCAGTTGCGCTAACTTTTCAAACGTAGACGAGCCAGTGCCAAAGTCATCAATAGACACCGTGACACCGTTCATTCGTAGCTTGAGTAGGTTTTTATAAATTGAGGTACTGGCCTGGAACGTATCACGTTCAGTAATTTCTATCGTGATTTGTTCCGGCTCTATATCATTGTCATGGCACAGGGAAAGAAAACGGCTCGCAAACTGCGGATCTTCTAAGTTGGCGTGATCAACATTGATGGATACTTTTTGCGTAAATCCACGATGTTTGATGTCGTAAATGACATTATTAAATACCGCATCAAAAAGCGCTTTCGACAGACCACAGCGCTCAACAATTGGCAAAAAATGGTAAGGTGATAACACGCCATAAATCGGATGATACCAGCGCGCAAGAGCCTCATAACCAAGCACCTCGCCACTTTTCGTACTAACCAATGGCTGATAGTAGTTTTTTACTCGCCCCTCATCCAACGCCCAGATAAACTCATGATCATCGACTTCGATCGGTTGAATAAATGTCGCTTTCTTTTGTGTGTATTGCTGCATTTTGTCAACAATGTCAGCGACTTCAAGTTGATCGTAAGGCTTTTGTAACTTACCAACCACCTCAAAGCTAAAGTCATTGCACATGGCTTTAACCGCTGAAATGATCGTCAGGTCCATCGCACTCACTATCACGACCTTGCCTTGATAGTTTATATCATCAAGCAACTCCATCATGTCGACCCCATCTCTTCCGGGCATCATGATATCGCAGAAAATGACATCAAATTGCGTGGTTTCCGCACACATAATTGCTTTATCTACGCAGTTAAATGGGGCAACAAAAGCACCATGCTTGCGTAAGGCATGGGTTAGCAAAGTGGTTTGAAGAGGATGATCGTCGATCACCATGGCACTAAATGTTCTGTTCATGTATTTCTGTCCAGTTCTGTACGTTCTCGATCTCCTGCTCGATATGTATAATGAGTTCCGCTGCAAATTTATCCAATTCTGTAGCACTGACCTTCTCTGCCTTGATGCAAAGATCGGTTAACACTGAAATGCCTATTGCGCCTACCGCTCCCTTAATCCCGTGAATCACTCGTTTTTTGTCTTTGTCTGTGGTCGCTTTCTTCAACTTAGCCACATCCGCCGCCATCGATTGGCGGAACACTTGAGCAATTTCTCTGGCTTCTTGTGAGGTAAACTTATCAATCCAGTTTATTGATGGTTTTTTTTCTTTCTGACCTAAAAAAGGAAGCAATATGGCCTTCAATTTATCCAGGTCATACGGCTTATAAAGCACATTATCCATACCTAGCTCGTTCGCTTTCTCACTTGCCAGACGGGAATCTTCAGCCGTTACGCCGATAACTGGCAGCGTTTCAAAAACCTGTGAAGCTCTCACTCTCTTAACCAACTCGAAGCCGTCCATTTCTGGCATATGAAAATCCGTCAGAAGTGCGGAGACTTGTTCGTTCCGCTGCAGATATTTCCATGCTTCACGACCGTTATTGACGATCACGGGTTCAATACCAAGCTCACGCATCTGCATCAAAATAATGCTCTGGTTGATCGGGTTATCTTCCGCGATCAAAACGGTACCCTTAACCCAAGCGATAGATTCTTGGGGTAATTCCGTTGAAATCACATTCTGATGGCTTTGATCAAACAAGCTTAACAGGGTGTCTGGGTACTGAATCTCACGCAATGAAAGACAAATAGGTGCGATTTCATGCTGACTAAACAGAACGCCTTTACAGCGCCCTTGCTGATCTTTTTCAGGGATTAAATTCGCCGTTATGTCAGAAGATTCATTCGGTGTTTTCATATTCCAGATTTCACACCACTGACGAACAGACAGTGGTAATGCTTCACTGTAAGTTAGCTCTGGATAGTACTCGTAGTTGAGTTCACACAAGGTTACCGGTAGCTTCACAACCATCGTCGTTCCCAGACCATATTGAGAGTCAATCGTGAGGTCTCCGCCCATACATTGGATCAAGCGATCGACAATGCTGAGCCCTAATCCAGTTCCACCATATTTACGCGTAATCGTGTCATCAGCCTGAACAAAAGGATCTAAAACGCCTTTTAACTGGTTTTCTGTCATTCCAATGCCAGTGTCCGCTACTTTTATGGTCAACTGCGACTCATGCAAAATAACGCTAATCGCAATTTCACCCTCAGAGGTAAATTTGACTGCATTAGACAACAGATTAGTGATGATCTGGATGAGTCTTAGTGTGTCAATTTCCACGAGACGGTGTCTGAAAGGCTTCACTGTTACCTTGTAATCCAGCCCTTTAGCTAGCGCTTTTGGCTCAAAGCTACGTAAAACGTCGCAAAGTGTTGATAACAAATCCGTTTGTACTGGTACGACAGTTAACTGCCCCGCTTCCAATTTGGAATAATCCAGAACTTCATCAACCAGGGTATTTAAATGATTTAGGGCAAGCATCGCCTGAGATATAAGCTCACGGTTCGAAGTATCCTCTACCTGACGCTGAAGCAAATCGAGAATGCCATGCGCCGCTGACAATGGCGTTCTCAACTCATGGCTCATGGTTGCTAAAAAGTTTTCACGTGCCCGCACAGCCGTCTGCGCCTTCTCTTGCGCATCGATAAGTGCCTGTTCACGTTCCTTCTGATGCGTAATGTCTTGTACGACAGTAAGGACGAATTTTTTCTTACCACTCGGAGAAGAGATTGATTTTCGCTCTCGGTAGACATGGTTAATGCCTAACTTACACCCTACCGACGCAACCTCTTCGGTAATGCGTTCTCCTTCAATAACTCTGCTCAGCTCATCTTCGTTATCGACAAGGCGCAGACCCGTCGCACAACTTTGTAGGCTACAGCCTTGGCATTGACCATGTTTGTGGCGGGCGCAGTTACTCATTTCCAAGTGGTTATTCTCGTCATGGATAAATACCAGGCTGTTGATTTCCTGAATAATTTCCATAAGCCACTGCTTTTCTTTTTCTTCGTTATTGGCATTCAGCTCGGCTAAATTTACCTTTAACTTCAAATGAGCTAAGACAAAATACGCCACAACTAACAGCACAATAAACGCCACGACGCCTGACACAACGATTCTTGTCATGTGTTCATCGTCATAGCCATAGACTAAATTGAAGTTTCGGTGCGAGCGAAGTAGCTTTTCTATTTCGTTTGAATCAATCGTGTCGATGACACTATCGAGCATGTTTTTCAGCTGCGTATTGTGGTTAGACACAGCAAAAGCGATAGAGAATGTCAGTGCGTCATGTTCGTTAATGACTAAACCATCGACCTGGTCCTGTGCAATCAAACTATGGACAATATCGTCAGGGACATACGCAATATCTAACTTACCCGATTTCAGATCCATCAATAGCTGCTTGGGATCATCGTAGCGAGAAAAGCGATCATGCTGCCATGAGTCTAAGTGCACTAACCCTTGCTTTTTCAAACTGATTAAAATGCCAAGCTTCGAGCTTTCGGTCACATCGACATTGCGCTCTTCCGTTCGGATAGACACGAAATTGTTACGCATAAAGGGCTTTGTCACCAACCAGTCAGAAACCGGGGCATCATCAACATAAGCCACAGGGACAAGATCAGAGTTAAAAGCGGTCAAGCCACTGCTTAAGCTCGTTTTTGGCTTAACAAATTTAAATGATAAACCAGTTCTAGATTGAATTAACTCGATGAAGTCTGGAAGAAAACCATCCAGATGATCAGAGTGCGCATTCTTAAATAAAAACGGATACGCTTCTTCGCTGCTGCTGTAAGTAATCTTGTGCTCAACACCTAAATGCTTACGATACTCAACTAATAGCTTGTCGTTGATGTGGTAAGGGTTCTGGGAAGCAACAGAACGAATATTTTTCCCGCTCTTCTCCCAATTTAGGATCTTATTGATTCGATTAATAAGGTCCTGATTTTCCGGCAAAGTAATGAAACTCACGTCTTCATGATTCAGCCATTCTGGTATGTCTACCAACCCTTTAACGATATTGTGCTGATCAAGATATTGGTTGATCGCGACATAAGTAGAAATGAGTGCATTCGCTTGACCAGAACGGACCTTTTCGAAGGCTTTTAATCGCGTTCTGGCATAACTGATGTTGTCGAACCCCTGAGATTTAAGGTTGTGACAATATGAGCTGCCTTCAACACAAACCCAGTGAATTTCCTGATTTGATCGTTGCTTAAGGCTGGCATCTTGATACCAAACTGCAATGGTGCTTGAAAAGAATGGCTGCGAAAACAGGAAGCGACCTTCCCTTTCACTTGTTTTGCTAAACCCAACTGCGCCATCGATGACTCCGCTCTCAACGTCAGCTAACAAAGGAGGAATATGCTTGTAAGGACGAAGCTCTAGTTTGAAGTTAAGCGCTTTTGAAATGTTGGTCAGGTAATCAAGGTTGATGTCATAGAAAGGACCAATACTGTCCAGCATTGAGTCTCCGGCGTTGTGCTGAGTAATCACGCCAACAACCACCGTGTCTTTTTGCTCTTTAATCGTGGATTCCGCAGGTGCATTAAAAGAAACCGCAACGCTAAATAATGTAACGGATAGCAAGAATAGTTTTCTTAAAATGCTCAACATAAAGACTTCCTCTGATTGGGAAGTCAGATTAATCTGAGAGGCTCAAAAGTCAAATATCAACACCACAACAAAACATACATATTATATTGATATATAAAGATTATTTTAAAATTAGTAAGTACATTCCTACAGAATCTTCCACCTTTGACTACATTCTTTTTGCGCTCAATATCTCAGCAAATAATATTAACCAGATTGCATCTTACATTTGTAAAGATGAGGATGAATAACTGTAAGCTCAAATATTCGGCACTTAATACTCAGTAAACGGTTTTTCGCCATCATCTTGAGTGCTTAATGGTATTACGTGATAAACTACACGATTAACAGCAGAATGAAGCTCAACTCTGCGGTACATAGGAAAGATACTTACAACTTCCAGTATACTGGCCACATCAAAGCGATCCGCCAAGTATTCAGGTTAGTAACCGTACCCCGTATGAGCACAGAATTTAAGGTAGTAACTCAAATGGTTAATAACTCAATCCAGTGGTTTCCTGGCCACATGCACAAAGCACGTAAAGAGATCGAAGAAGCGATCCCACAAGTGGATGTGATCATCGAAGTACTGGATGCCCGTATTCCTTTTAGTAGCGAAAACCCTTTGATTTCTCAGATTCGTGGTGACAAGCCGGTCGTTAAGGTATTGAACAAACGCGATTTGGCAGACCCAGAAATGACTCAGCTCTGGATTGATCACCTTGAGCAAGAACAGAATGTGAAAGCGATGGCTATCACAACGTCTGAGCCTCAGGAAGTTCATAAAATTATGGAACTTTGCCGTAAACTTGCACCTCACCGCGAAGAAATCGGCAAAAACATTCGTACCATGATCATGGGCATTCCAAACGTTGGTAAATCAACCATCATCAATACGCTTGCAGGTCGTACGATCGCCGTAACGGGTAACCAACCTGCGGTAACGCGTCGTCAACAACGTATCAACCTTCAAAACGGTATTGTTCTATCTGACACGCCAGGAATTTTATGGCCAAAAGTAGAAAACCCGCACAGTGGTTTTCGTCTTGCTGCAACAGGTGCCGTGAAAGATACCGCGATGGAATATGATGAAGTGGCATTTTACACCATCGAATACTTAGCCGCTCAATACCCTGAGAAGCTGAAACAACGTTATCAAATTGAAGAACTTCCAGAATCTGATATCGAAATCATGGAAGAGATTGGTCGTCGTCGAGGCGCGTTACGTGCAGGCGGCCGTGTTGATCTACACAAAGTATCTGAAATTCTGCTTCATGAGTTACGTCAGGGAACGTTAGGCCAGATCACTTTAGAGCGACCAGAAATGATTACGCAAGAGCTTATCGAAGTGGAAGTCGAAACCGCGCGTAAAGAAGAAGAAAAAGCCAAACGTAAAGAAGAACGACGTAAACGCTACTTGCGTAACAAGCGTTAATTCCACTCTTTAAACCCTATACCGAAAAGCTCAGCCTAATGCTGAGCTTTTTTATACCAATCTGGATAAGTAGATGGTCTGTTAATTGCGCTGGAAAAATCACTTAGAGCAAGGCATAGATTGCAGTAACTAGTTATTCTAATTTCAAAATCTATAACGCAGCTATCAGCGATTTTACCTAGCAAGAATGATTAAATACTTATTTAGATTGGTATTATACCCAACTAGCTATTTTATCGAGTAAGCGGCTTTTATCGGCTGGTTTCACGATGAAATCAGACATACCGGAAGAGTCAATTTTATCCAAAGTAATGCCTGTGCTATCTCCTGTATAAGCAATAATAGGGACCGATGCATAACGCTTGTTAGAGTTTCGAATCACTTTTGAGGCTTCAATCCCATCCATCACTGGCATTTCAATGTCCATGAGAATCACATCGATACTCTCGGTTTCTAAAGCTTCGACGGCTTGTTGTCCATCTTCTTTCTGAATGACATCAAACCCCTGCTTTTCCAACAATATAGCGGTAAATTTTCGTAGTGACTCGTTGTCATCGACCACCATAATTGTGTGTCGGTCCGAGTGCACCGACGGCACGGTTTCACTGTTGTTTGATGAAACCGTGGTATCGTGTGGCTCAAAAAGAATTTGGTCAATGGTATTTGCTGTATTAAGCAACCAGGCTTGCGTTTCTACCCATATCGGTTCATTAACTGGCTGATATTCTTTGGGAACTGGATGACGCTCAAATAAGTAAACGATGCGTGCTTCGCTGTAGGCGAACAAGGATTCTAATTGCTGGAGCTGATCAACAGCGCTGTCTAAACTATGTAAATCAATAAAAATCGCATCGTAATCACAATCATTTTGCTTGTGATCAAGTGCTTCATTTACTTGCATGCACTTCAGTGAAAAACCCATTTGGCTGCTCGTCTCATAACCTCTGGAGAGAAGTATGTCCTGATTCGACACAACAAGAACCTTCTTCAACATAATGAGTTCTTGTTTGATCTTGGTGACAACGTCAGAGTTTAAGCGCGGAAAACTCAAAGTAAACTGAGACCACTCACCGAGAACGGACTTCGCCTCAATGCTACCGCCAAATGAGGACATCACCTTTTTACAGAATGGCAACCCGAGACCATAGCTTTTTGATTTGCCAGTGGTGTAAAAGTCCTGAAAAATATTGGGAATTACATCAGACGCGATACCTGCACCATTATCCGTCACAATGATTTTATTTACCGACTCTTCAGTTTTTAGCTCTACGAGAATATGAAAGTCTTCGGAGCTACGGTGATGAAAAGAATTCTTCAAAAGGTTGTACATAATATATTGAAGCAGTGTATCACTACCTAAGAAGCAGAATTCGTCCCGCACATCCAGAGAAATAACGCGTTTGTCTGTCGAACGCTCATAGCTGAAACTGTCTATCGCCTGCTCTACAACATCACGAGAGGAATACTTTTTGAAAGTGGAACGCGAAATACGATTTTCATCAATAGAAGTAAGCAATAGATCAATCGTCTCATTCGCTGAATGAATAATGCTCTTGGCATCTTGACTAACTTCATCTAGCAGCGCGATATCTTTACCCGTCATAAGATATTGATCGCTATCGGCCATTTGCTTACCTGGCAATATAGAACGAATCAGCTCAATAGACGTAGAAAGACCACTAAGAGGGTTGCGCATTTCATGAGCGATGCCTGCACCAAAATATTTGGCTAATGACACTTTTGATTCATGTTCAACTTGGTTTCGCACATAGAACATATTGCCAAAAACATAGATAAACAAAAAGATCGGAACATGTGCCCAATCCATTGCAATGTCAATTTGGAAACCTTTTGATACCCAGGCAAAAAACGTCGCTAGCGCAACTCCAGTAAAGGTCTGTGCAAACATGACTTTAGTGACATGTACTAACAAAATGTGCAGGAAAATCGCACACATGAACGACATTACCCAAACTTCGGACCAATCATTCATCAACAACATATAGAAGAAGAAAAATGGCAAGCAGATCGTAATGGTCACCTGATAATAAATGGGAATGTAACGATGCAACGCCGACGGGACACGATTTCTGAAGATAATGCCTAGGAATAATAGTGAGCAGAACAAACGTAGCGGTAAGTTTTCATAAGTTTGTGGAAACATCATTTCCCAAACCACGTAATATAGAGGGAAACCAATAAAACCTAGCCAGCCAACAAGTGTGAGGTTGGGCTCTGCGTACTGATAGACTTTACGCATCGCATCCATATAACCCAACTTACCTGCTTTACTCTGATATTCCATATCTGTCACTGATTATCATTGTTATTATCTTTTTGGGCTGGTGATTATATAGGACTCAACCACGATATACAGTATGGAATGGTATAAATATTAAACAATCTTGTTCTTGCCCAACAAAAAGAGCAGCGACCTGCTGCTCTTTATGCATATAACATCATAAGCTAACGCGATGGCTACGAATAGACAACATGGTCTTCAATTCCATTTACCAAAGCTTGCGCACTCGGCCAACTAAACACTTTTTCCATCACTTCCGTGCCTCCCGGTGCGCGCCAAATACGCTCCTGACACTCTCGCCCACCGATATGGCGATAAAATTCAATTGCTGAAGTATTTTGTGAAACGACTTCCAGATATAAGCCACTGTCTTTGAAGAATTGTTGCTGCCATTCAGCGGCGGCAAGTAAGAGTTGTTTTCCGATACCACGGCTACGAAACGCGTCATCGACATGCAATGCATCAATAAAAGTTCCACGCTCAAAATCATGGTTACCAAAGATGCAAACAAAGCCAATTAAAAGACCACCCTCTTCTGCAAGTACGATGTGCTGATTAAACGGAGGGTTGGTAAGACGGGTCTGCCAAATCAGCATTTTATCATCCAAAGCATCTTTGTCTAAATAACTGCTACTGAGGATGCCTTGATAGTGACGTTTCCAACTCTCTGCATGCAGATGCGCGATGCGCTCGTAGTCCTTATATTCCGCTAGTCGTAAATCCATTACGTATTCCTATATTCTTATAAATCCTGCTCTTCCGCCATAATTTGGTCTTTTTCACTAATTTAGACCTTATTTACTGGTAGATTTTCCATAGCTTAAGCCAAAGCTCATTTTTTAATACTACTCATTATTTAATTAAAAGCAAAATATGCCGACAAGTTTATGGAGAATACAATACAAGAATCATCACATTTGTATAACTTCAATTTGACTTACACGTGTACGCTGATATTCTAGCGCACAGTTGTTAGCTCAAAGTCAGGAAAACACTGTGACTCAAAACAGACCACCTATTATCTGGTTGAATATATTAATATTTTCGGCCAGCTTCGTTCTTACTTTCATTGTTGCACCTTGGTATGCCTACCGCTTTGGGTTGGGCTGGGAACATTTGATTTGGGGCATTATTGCGTTCAGTTTTACCAACTTATCGATTACTGCGGGATATCATCGCCTTTGGAGCCACAAAACGTATGAGGCTCATCCAATTTTACGTTTCGTATTTGCTATCGGCGGTGCGTTTTCTCTACAAAACAGTGCATTACATTGGTCGTCCGATCACCGTGTCCATCACAAACACGTGGATAACAACGATAAAGATCCCTATTCAGCTAAGCGTGGCTTCTGGTACTCACACATTGGCTGGATGCTACGTGATTACAATAAGTCCAAGCAAAATGAATACACTAACTGTCGTGATCTGAAACGCGACAAGATTGTGATGTGGCAACACGACTACTATGTCCCACTTGCGCTAGTGACAAATATCGGCTTTCCCGTTGCCTTGGGACTTCTTTATGGTGATGTATGGGGAATGCTACTGGTTGTGGGCGCAGTTCGCTTATTTATGAGCCACCACACGACCTTTTTTATCAATTCATTGGCTCATGTTTGGGGTAAACAGACGTTTACTGACAAAAATACAGCGCGTGATAATGGAATCCTGGCCTTTTTTACCTTTGGCGAGGGTTACCATAATTTTCATCACATCTTTGAGAATGACTACCGTAACGGCGTATATTGGTGGCATTACGACCCAACCAAATGGCTGATTAAATCTTGCTCTTGGTTAGGGTTAACCTCGAAATTACGTACAACGCCGACTTTCAGAATAGAAAAAGCGCGGGCTACCCAATTGTTGAAGACAACTAAAGAAAAGCTAGAATCGAGGCCGAATACACAACCGATTCTCGACCAACTTCAGCAAGAGTTTGATTCTCTCGTTCATCATATGCAGGAGTACTATGAGGTTCGAAAAGAGCTGTTCAGTCAAAAGACCGCAGACGTCGTGAAAAAGTATGAATACTCACTCTGTAAATTGAAGTATCAGCAGATCAAAGCCGAGTTTGAAAGACAACAGCACAGCTGGAACCTCATGGTTCGTCAATACGCGTAACCTTATCCCGAGCACCTGTTAAAAAGCTCCGATTCATCGGGGCTTTTGCTTCTTATATCCCTCTTAATTCACAATCCGCTTTCAACTGTCGTTTTTGAATACTTTCTAGACACCACGCCGTTTTATTGTCGAATTTATCCTAGTGTTTTGTTTCTTTATTAAGCATAAATTTCAGCACATATCACCTATCAACTCATAGTTAAACAAAATAATAAATCGCCATTACTTATTAAATTATAATTTGTTTTAGATCATGTAAGTTCCAGATTCAACTCGTGCCACAGCCAAGAATTTTGTACATTCTCTGTCATAAATTGAAACAGTTTAATCCTTTTTTTCATTACATCTGGAGACCTTTATGCTAGAGCTCTTAATTGGCTTAATAGTGACCATTGCCGTGGGCTATTTCATTGTCAAAGGCTATAAAGCGGCTGGAGTACTTTTAACCGCAGGTATTAGTTTGCTTCTCTTGACTGGCGTATTAGGCCACCAAGTTCTGCCATCAAGCATCACTTCAACCGGAAACATGGTAACGGACTCATTAGAATACGTTAAATACATGCTTCAGTACCGTGGTGGTGGCTTAGGCATGCAGATTATGCTGCTTTGTGGCTTTGCGTCTTACATGACACACATCGGTGCCAACAACGTGGTAGTAAAACAGTTCTCGAAACCACTTTCTGTTATTAAGTCTCCTTATGTTCTTCTAGTTGCGGCGTACATCGTGGCTTGTTTGATGTCTCTTGCAGTAAGCTCAGCGACTGGTTTAGGTGTACTTTTGATGGCAACGCTATTCCCGATGATGGTAGCGATGGGTATCTCGCGCCCAGCAGCCGTTGCAGTCTGTGCGTCACCAGCCGCGATCATTCTTTCTCCGACTTCAGGCGATGTGGTTATCGCTGCAGAGAAATCAGGACTGGCTCTTGATGTATTTGCTGTGCAAACCGTTCTACCTGTATCGATTTGCGCCATCATCGTCATGGCTGCGGCTGCTTTCTTCTGGAACAAGTATCTGGATAAGAAAGAAAATACGCCAATGGAAAAAATTGATGTATCAGAAATCAAAGCTGATGCACCGGCGTTTTACGCAGCACTGCCGTTTTTGCCAATCTTCGGTGTCTTTCTCTTCAATGGCCGTACCATCCCAGGCTTAAGTCTGGATATCTATACCATCGTGGTTGGATCTATTTTCTTGGGTGCGATTATTCATTACGTTGTAAACAAGTTTGACGGCAAAAAGTCTCTGGAAGATCTAGATTCTTGTTACGAAGGTATGGCCGACGCGTTTAAAGGCGTAGTAATGCTGTTGGTTGCTGCTGGTGTATTTGCACAAGGTCTGATGTCTATTGGCGCAATTGATAACCTACTTCACCTAGCGGATAAGGCTGGTGCTGGCGGCATTGCTCTTATGTTGATTTTGACAGCCCTAACTGTTGCGGCAGCAATCGCTACAGGCTCTGGTAACGCACCATTCTATGCTTTCGTTGAGCTTGCTCCTTCACTGGCAGCGAAAATGGGCCTGAACCCTGCGTTCTTAATCATCCCAATGCTGCAAGCATCGAATCTAGGTCGCACGATTTCTCCGGTATCAGGCGTCATCGTAGCCACATCTGGCATGGCGAAAATAAGCCCATTCGAAGTGGTTAAACGTACCTCTGTACCTGTACTGGCAGGCTTGGTAACCGTAATCATAGGCACAATGGTATTGGTACCAATGAGTGCTTAGTACGTCTGCTGACAACATCTAGTTTCAAAAATCACAAAGGCCCGATGTAACGTCGGGCCTTTTCATTCATAGCGGTGTAACCCCAATCTTCTATTACCTCTCCCTGTCTTTCCAATCACTCTCACAAGTTATTAACATTATTCAACACGTGACATATTTCGCGTATGTGTAACGGTATTCGCGTTAGAGTTTGCTTACTGCGTCAACAGCTTATATAAAAACCTAACTTACTCGAAACCTGGAACTGATTATGACTGCACTGATCGTCTTTATTGTTATTGTTCTACTTATCGCGGCATACGCCATTAGCATCTACAACAAACTGGTGACTCTGCGAAACCGATTCAAAAACAGCTTTGCTCAAATCGAAGTTCAACTCAAACGCCGCTACGACCTAATTCCAAATTTAGTCAACACCGCAAAAGGCTATATGGAGCATGAGAAAGAGACATTCGAACGTGTAATTCAAGCACGAAACCAAGCATTATCTGGTCTTAAGGCAGCGAGTGAAGCGCCAGACAGCGATGCTGCGATAAGCCAACTTAGCCAAGCGGAAGGCATGTTACAAAGCGCTCTAGGTAAACTTAATGTTGTAGTTGAAGCTTACCCAGAGCTAAAAGCCAATGAGACGATGAGCCAACTGCAAGAAGAGTTGACCAGTACAGAAAATAAAGTCGCGTTTGCGCGTCAGGCATTTAATGATTCAGTAACCAGCTATAACATCTACAAACAAACTTTCCCTCCCGTCATTTTTGCCAACATGTTTGGATTCCAGGACGGTAAATTGCTCGAGTTTGCTGATAGCGAAGCCATCCAAGAAGCGCCGAAGGTTGAGTTTTAATGGATTTTTTTCACCATCAAGATACTGCACGTCAGCGAACCGGGCTTTTAGTCATGCTGTTTGTGTTGGCAATATTAGCCATCACCAGTCTGGTTAGTATTGCATCGATTGGTATCTATTTTGGCACCACTGGTAAGCCATTTGATACCCAAAACGTCATAACTTATGGTTTGTTAAGCTTTGCCGGAGTAACGTTAGTTGTCTTCGTTAGTTCATTCATTCGGCTTAGCGAGCTAAGTTCAAATGGCGGACGCGGAGTGGCAGAAAGTATTGGTGGCAAACTTATTTCGCCAGATACGTTAGATTCGAAGCACAGGCAACTGCTTAATGTCGTTGAAGAGATGGCAATTGCTTCAGGAATTCCTGTTCCTTCTGTCTACTTGATGGCAGAAGAACAAGGAATTAACGCTTTTGCCGCAGGTATGAGTATCGACGACGCTGTCATTGGCGTAACCCAGGGAGCCCTTGATAGCTTTAATCGTGATGAACTTCAGGGCGTCATCGCTCACGAATTTAGCCATATCCTGAATGGCGACATGCGCCTCAACACTCGACTGATTGGTGTCTTATTCGGCATTACGTGTATCGCTCATTTTGGCCACTTAGTACTGGATAATTCTCACCGTACATCTCGGGGACTTTCACGTAGCTCTTCAGATTCCAGCAAAGGTTATGCCGCCATTCTACTGATCGCTATCGTCTGTCTGATACTTGGTTGGTTGGGCACACTGTTTGGTTCTATGATAAAAGCCGCGATCTCTCGTCAGCGTGAGTTTTTAGCCGATGCGAGTGCCGTTCAGTTTACTCGCAACGATCAGGGGATAGCAGGCGCACTCAAAAAAATTGGCAGCAATTCTCACGGCTCGACACTTGATACCAAAGCAAGTGACGAAATGAGTCATATGATGTTTGGACAAAGTAAGCTCTCCGGATTTTCTGGTTTGTTTGCAACTCACCCACCGCTTGATGAAAGAATTCGCCGTATTGAGCCTAACTGGGATGGAAACTATTCTCACCTGACTGACAATAGCAGTGCCACTTTTACTGGTGATCAAATAAGCGGATTTGCGGAAAACGCACCACTAACTCCCAACAAGCCAGATACAGCGCCTGTTCAGTTCAACGACGCAGGCCAGCGGTTAATTGAACAACTACCTTCAGAACTTGTGGACCTTGCTCGTGAGCCCTACAGCGCACGCTTCATTACTTTCCTTATCATCTTCGATGGCAGTGATATTCAACGAGAGATGATAAAATGTCACATACCGCCTTCCTCTCAAACGAAGCTACTCCCTTGGCTCGATTACGAAATACCGCTTCATCTTCGCTTTCCTTTGCTTGAATTAGCAATACCCGCCCTTAAATCCCTTAGCGAAGGTCAGCGAAATAGACTTTGTGAAGTGCTGCGTGATCTTTCTCAAACTGATAATGATTACTCGCTGGAAGAATGGTGCGTGATCAACTTGCTGGAAAAACAGTTACTTGTTTCTTTTGGAAATACGAAGCAGCAAAAAACATTAAAACAGCTAAAAGAAAGTGTGTTTTGGTTGCTCAGGGAACTGGCTTGGGTTAGCCACTCCCAGCAGGATCATGCACAACGCGCGTACCACTCTGCGCTCGCTTGTTTGGGGTTTCCTAAACATGATTTAGAAAAAGCAAATAACAACTGGAGTTTGAGCCGTGCTGCGTTAGAACTGCTACTGCAGTTAAAACCAAAAGAACGAGAAAGGTTTGTTAAGGCATGTCGACTCGCAATCGAGTCTGATGGTGAAGTTACGGTCGCAGAAGGAGAGCTTTATCGCGTTGTGGCTTGCTTCCTTGAAGTACCAGAACCGCCACTAACGATATCTGGTTAGAAACGTATCTTTGTTTTTCGCCTATAATACAAAAAGCAAAACGCCAGCGAATTATCGCTGGCGTTTTTCTAACATTATCTTTTTTACGCGGCTTTAAAGCGCTCTGGAACTCGTGTAACGCTTTGGCGGTAACTAAACCACAGATACGTTACTGCCAGAGAGAAGAAGAAGTAAGACAACGCAAACACTATAGGCGAAGTAATCAGTTCCGCAGACATACCCCACATTACACCAGTAACGGTAATTGCCAATTTAGACAGCATGCCACAGATCAACAAGAACAGCGCAAGTTGCGGGAAGCGAGAGCTACGAAAAGCGAAAAAGTAGCAGCTACCAACAGCCAAGGAAGCGATAGAAAGACCTAACATAAATGAATGGAAATGCTCTGCCGATGCCACACCTGCAGAAACAGAAGCGAAAAGCACTAGGAACAGTTTCATAAGTTACCTCACAATAAATCGAAAAAAGCATCCCTTCATAAATGAAAACTCATTTTTCGCTATATTTTGCTCATTTTGCATGCTATTACAAGCACATTTTTTGCTCGCTTTATGTACAACCCACCCAACCAAATAACCTTATTACAAAAGGTTAACAACTTAATCCTTATAAATCCTTTGTATCCAATACTTAGCTTTAGAAGCTCTCATTTTAGGCAATGTTGTCACAAAGTGTTAACACAGAAATGTTTCGTAACTTTTCTCTAAAAATGTGAACTAAATATCTAAGTTCAACATGTTCACCTAATTTCTTTACAGCATCAAACAAGACAACGACACCACCCAACCCCATTAACGAGTTATTTACATCTATCGCCGTAGAGGTGCACATGGTTTTATAGATTCAAATAAATTTTAAAACTAACCTCAAAAAGAGATTCCAATCACATATTTATTGGTTATAATCCGCGCCAATTGCGTCAAATGTTGAAAAACGCAAACTTATTTTTATAAAAAACACCTTTAAACCCACCACTCTTTAATGCTGGAGAGAAGGAATTCCAAATGCTGATTGTCAGCGATTGGTTCCATACTCCCGACAAAGAGTTAACCGAGAGAAAAAATGAGTAAGATTGATAAAGCGATGCGTATCCTGCTAGCAGGTTTCTGCATCAACCTTTGTCTTGGCATCCTGTATGCTTGGAGTGTATTCAACAAGGCACTGCACCTTACGCAACTGCAACCATCACTTTCTCTATCTGTCTTCTTGTTGCAGGCATCCTACAAGACCGCATGGGTCCACGTTTGATCCTTATTCTTGGTACGGTTCTAACAGGTTTGGGCATGATCGCATCTGGCTTTGTTGACTCACCATTGATGCTGAACATCACTTTCGGTGTGATCACTGGTGCTGGTATCGGCTTTGGTTACGCATGTTTGTCACCTTCTGCAATGAAATGGTTCCACGCCTCTAAGAAAGGTATGGTTAACGGAATCATCGCAGCAGGTTTTGGTCTGGCAGCTATTTACCTAGCGCCTGTAACGTCTGCATTGATCGAAAGCCTGGGCATCCAAACCAGCTTTATGATTCTTGGTGTTGGTGTCCTGGCGATTGCCGTTCCACTTGCAGCAACCATTAACAACCCACCAGCCGATTACACGCCAGCAGAGCCTAAAGTAAAAGAAGGCCAAGCACCTAAAGTGCTTAAAAAGTCTGACGATTTAACCTGGAAAGCGATGCTAAAAACGCCACAGTTCTACTCACTATGGATCATGTATGCGTTTGCAGCTTCTGTTGGTCTTATGATCATCGGTAACATCACGACAATTGCAAGTGTTCAAGCTAACCTGCCTAACGCGGTTTACCTGGCGTCTATTCTTGCAGTATTCAACTCAGGTGGTCGTGTCGTTGCTGGTATGCTTGCAGACAAAATTGGTGGCGTTCGCACGCTTCTGCTTGCTTTCATCCTGCAAGGCGTCAACATGGCGTTGTTCGCAACGTTCGATTCAGAGTTTACCCTAATCATTGGTACCGCTATCGCAGCAGTTGGTTACGGCACACTTCTGGCTGTATTCCCTACTCTTACAGCAGAATTCTACGGTCTGAAAAACTACGGAACTAACTATGGTGTGCTATACACAGCATGGGGTATTGGTGGCGCTATTGGTGCAGCTGTAGTTGGTTACTCAATGACTAACGGCGAAGGTTACACTCTGGCTTACACCGTTTCTGCAGCAATGATGGCAGTATGTATCGTATTAGCGTTCATCACTAAGCCACTAACTGAAGCAAAAGTTGCGAAGCTTAAAATCGCATAATTGTGGATTGATTTGATGATGAAAAGGCTTAACCTATTGGTTAAGCCTTTTTTGTTATCGGTATAAAAATCCTGTCGAATTATGCAAAAACCTGTCGAACTTACACCAGATTACTATTTAGATAATTTCCTCAAGCTAACCCAACATGCTACGCATTGGTACAGTGACTTATTACTAGAGGAAGAGCACCATTGGCTCACAACATTCAAGCAACTGGGCAAACCATCACAATGCCTGTTAGTGCGACTGTATAGCCGTAAAGGGTGTTTGTTTCGCAGTGATAAACTCAATTATCAGGAAATTCCCTCTCTTCACCAAGCCCTGTCAGAGCTCGAACAATCGGGACTTATTGAGCTATCCCCTACGCTGTCCCACCAAGAGTTGGCGTCTAACTTACTGACCAAGTCAGAAATCTCTGCGCTTTACCCTGAGCTACCTAAATCACTGAAAAAGGACAATCTCGTTGAGTGTTTAAGCAATACTGAGTTCAACCAGTTTGATTTACTAGAATTTTCTGTGATCCGGCTGAATGCCGCTCATATGATTGATGTCTTGCTCACGTTATTCTTCGCCAATACTCATCAGGATTTAAGCCAGTTCGTACTCGATGATCTTGGCTTGCATCAGTTCGAACACTATCAGTTAAGCAAAGAGCGCCGATTTTTTGATTCGCGAGAGCAAATTGATAGATTGATTGAACTCAGTCAACTCTCAAACCTGTACTGGCAATTTGATCGTAAAGATAAGACCAACCTTGATCTGCTCATTGAAGCCATGCCAGACGCAGTCAAGCACGACTACGTGGATAGAAAGCGTGAACACATGCTTAACGACATAGCAAGAGACTACGAGCGTATCAATGAACTTGAAATCGCACTGGCGCTTTTTGAGCAAACCCAACTCCCACCGAGTAGAGAACGCCGCGCACGCATTTATGATAAATTGGATCAAGATACACGACTGAGTGACATTGTCACAAACATGTTAGAAGCACCTATCAATGCCTCCGAGCTTGAAGTGGCACAAAAGCTAGAACAACGCGTAAAGCGAAAACTTGGACAAAAGGTACCAAGAACACCCAAGCCACAGTGCAATGAACATCATCTTGAACTGGATTTATCACAACAACGTGTCGAACTTGTCACCAAGGAACACTTTGAAAAATTGGGCTGGCAAGTATTTTATGCAGAGAATACGTTGCTCAATGCATTGTTTGGTTTAACCTTCTGGGACGCCATTTTTGCTCCCGTAGAAGGCGCTTTTATAAACGCCTACCAACATCGCCCACTCGATTTGTATCACAGTGACTTTGCTTCTAAACGCGAAAAGTTAATCACATCCGCGTTCAATAGCCTCGAAACTGGAAATACAAAACAGTTAATAGAAAGATACGATGCCAAGATTGGGATAAGCAATCCGTTCGTTCATTGGGGCGCGGTAAGTAAAGCGCTTATCGAACATGCACTCACAACCATTCCGACGTCAATGCTAGTCGATCTATTAAGCGTCCAACTCCGTGATCTCAAGCTCTACCGTAATGGTATGCCGGACCTAATTGCATTTAGGGGAGAACAATTTGAATGGATAGAAGTGAAAGGCCCTGGTGATAAACTGCAAGACAATCAATGGCGCTGGATTAAAGAGTTTAACCGACTTAAGGTACCGTTTTCAGTCTGTTACGTGACTGCCAAAACAACCACATAATGAGGATAACAAGGGTTTTAGCCAGATGTACCAACACACGGACAGTCACTCGGTAGAACTAACTGAATGCTTTGAGGTAACACTTCGAAACGTATTTTACGCGAGCGATATGGCTCCCCATCTAAATTCAGAGGTAATGGATTTGGGAAGTCAATTTCCAACCAGCTTGTCCGTGTGTGCTTAACGAACTCGCCTGTAATCCTTGGGTTATTGATCTCTTCGATTACTTTTGGCAAGTCATGAGGTAAGAATGGACAAACCAGCGTTAAATCCATTAAACCATCATCAATCATAGCGTTGGGAGCCAACGACTGGCCACCGCCCGCCGAACGGCCATTGCAGAATGCACCGAGTAATATCCCACCTTCGTAGCTTCCGTCATCGACCGTGATGGTTCCATCGTAAGGTTTAAAGCCCAGAGCTTTCACCACACCAGTCAGGGTATAAGCGCCACCACCTAAAAAATTCTTCAATTCGACTGGTGTTTCAGTGGTAATTTCGGCACCAAACCCTGCCGTAGCGACATTGATAAAGTAACGATCATTCGCTTTTACACAATCAACAGAAACGGATTGTCCTTTCACAGCCAAATGCAAGGCGTCAGAAATAGTAACAGGAATACGATTGGCAGTAGCAAAGTCATTGGCGGTGCCAAGTGGAATTATCGCCAGTTCAGGCCGCTGGTCGTCTTCAATTTGGGCAATCGCCGAAACTGCTTCATTGATCGTCCCATCGCCGCCAGCAACAACAATACGCGTAATCCCTTCATTTACGGCTTCCTTAACTAAACGCGACATGTCTTGAGATTCCCAAGTCACACGAACTTGCACGTCGACGCCTTGCACGCGCGTCTCCATAATTGCGTTTCTTAACTCGGGTATGCCTGCCTTTTTGCCGTTTAGTATCACTCGTATTGTTTTCATTGAAATCCGTCTCTGTGGCTTAATTGCGTATCTTACTGCTCGGTACTTTCGAGAGTGTAGACAAAAACTCCCTACTTAAAACGGTTAAAGTGGTCTGTTTGATAAATAACTAAGATTTACCCAAATACGGCGTCAAAAACGCACTCACTTCCTCACCGCAAACTCCGACTTCTACTTCAACACCAGCTTGCTCTAAGATAGCGATACCACGGCCGCTGTTGCGAGGATCGGGATCGAGCATGGCAACGACAACCTTTTTGATGCCAGTATTTACCAATGTCACCGCACAGGCAGGCGTTCTTCCAACAAACGAACAAGGCTCAAGTGTCACATAAGCGGTGACCTGCTCTAACGTTCCCTTGTATCCATTCAATGCTTCCACTTCGGCATGATTTCCACCGATAGCCTGAGTGTAGCCCTCGGAGACGATCTGACCGTCTTTAACTAAAACACAGCCTACTGGGGGATTAGGTTGACACGCTGGTAGTGCATTTCGAGAAATCTCCAACGCACGGCGCATAAATTCTTGGCTCATGTAACATCTATTCTTTAATGAAAAACAAAGGACTATAGTAGCGCTCAGCTTTATTCAATACCATCTCTTTGCTTTAACTTATCCAATTGAGGTAAAGCTTTTGGTATGCGAAGTTTAAGATGATTTTGTTTCGTCTGAATTTTGCGCCACATCGACTTGATCAGGCTAGAACTGCGTTCTCCACTTTGCATTCGAGATGAGCTTTTCTGCCATGAGTCACTGGAATCTGCATGGCACATCTCCAATTCAGAAGTGTTCACTCGTAACTGCCTGTAAAGGGCGGCTCTCGCCTCTCCCCAGCGATTTTCTTTGAGTAATCGATGCAAGTTCAGCCATGGTGGAATTGGCCTTGAACGGTAATAACGCTTGATGGCTAGAAGGAAAACAAACCCCAAAACCAAAGTGCTCACCAGACCGATAATCCAGACGAAATAGGCTTTAACAAACGACTTTAACGTATGTTTTGCTTGAAATGATTGTCCTTCAATCACGATGCTTTCTAGCTGCTGCGTTTCGCTGTTCCACCATTGGAACTCATAAGCAGGTAACGAGAACTCTCCGCCCTGCTGAATCACATACACACTTTCTTCAGTTCGGGTAGATTGATAGTCTCCACGCGTTTGTGTATCGGTAAGCTGATGAGGCTGCAAGTAAGTTTGATAACTATCGTTAGACTCACCTTTTAGCAGGTCAGGTAGTAACACCGACAAACTGTCCTGTGCGGTTATCGTTACTTTTCGCGTGATCGCATCGCCAACTTTTAGCGGTTCAGAAGACGTTTCCCAATCTTGATTTACGTCGACATGTGTCGCAGTAAACCACTGGGTATTGTCGCTCAATAAGCCAGACGGTAATGATGCTGAAAACTGAATTGGCTGCGTGTAAAGGGTTCCTGAGACGTTTTTTCCATCAGGTGCTGAAACCTGAACACTCACAGCAATGGGAGGAACGACAAAATCACCCGATACTTGAGGATACAACGTCACTTCCCAACGTTGGCGCGACCAGGTTTGCCCACCCTTTCTCTCAGTGAAATTGGTTGCAAGTTGGTTACGTTGTTTGGCAATCACATCCGGAATTTCCACAGAGCCAATCCGCGTTCCGCCAGTAAACCAGCGCGGCGTCGCCACCTCTATAGTCAGAATGACTTGCTCGTTGACACTGAAGTTGGGTGAGTTACGATTTTCCTCGTTACTTGTCGCTTTACCAACCCAAGCTTTTATCTCCACATCATGATTGCGCTGTAACTGATTGATATCTTGTGCACTCACCAAACCGCTTGTACAGAAACTGGTCAATACTATGAAGAAGCAAGGCAGGTAGCGGCTCATAACGCGTCGAAATAGCTCTATCATTGCGTTATCTCCTCGTTATCATTACCACGTTCATCAATAGTACCACTCGCTGACGGCGAGTTGAGTTGAATTTGAAATTTTGCACGTAGAAAGTCCCTCGGATCAGACTCGACACGTTTTAGCCACTTATCCGCCACCTCTTGATTGCCTAATATGTCTGCGGCACTCAGTGTCTCTTTGATCATCATTTCTTGCGACGTTTGCTCTTCCGCCCCTTCTGCTGTTTGCGGATTATCACCAAGCTCAGTCGACATCTCTTGTTCCGTTCCGGCCTGACTTTCACTCATCTGATTAATATCCTCGACAATGCCGCCGATGACTTTCAAATTATGCTCAACATCAGGGCGTAACGCTTGGCTTAGTGTTGGTTTGTTCGCCAATGATTGAAGCAAGTCTCTCGCTGCCAAGTATTCACGTTGACGTGCCAATGCGCTGGCCGCGTTGTATAAACCAAAGTCTCTGACTTCTTCTGAACGATCATTCTGCATTTCTAAAAACGCGCTATGGGCTAGCTCAAATTCACTGGCATAGTAATAAGCGGTTCCTTTTCGTAACGGATCTGAGAAATGCTTTGCCGCATCCAAATACGCTTGTTTGTTGAACAACCGCTGTCCTTGTTGATCAGGTGTCAGCCACAAGTCCCACCACCACTGGGCGGCTTTGTCGAACGTCGTCACTTTTTGTACAACTTGAGGTTCTTCGGCTTTTAGCGATACATTTTCAGCCATTACCTCGCCGGGCATCATCACGCTTCCAGATACCATTGCGATCAAGCACCATTGAACTAGCCAACCTTTTCGGAACCAGATCAGCATAATCAGTGCAATAGGAAACAAAAGCACATACCCCATGTCTTTCCATGGCATAGAAGACTCACCATTAAGCTGCATATTACGCTCTACATACCGGCTCAATTGCTGAATGTCTGTGTTATCAACACTTACTTCAACAAGTCTTCCATCAGTTTTACTTGCAAGTGTTTGCAACGAATCGAGATCGATCGGATTATTACTGACAATATCAGGGTTGCCAGCGGCCAATATCAACAGCTGATAGGGTTTATCGGCAAAATAATCTTCATACTTACTGATGGTGGCGGGGTTAACACCATCCGTCACTAAGAGTACCGTTGAGCCGGCTAATCCTTGTAATTGCTGGCCAATAAGAGGTAATGCCTGCTCCGCGAGTTTACCTTTAACTGGCATAATTTCGGGATCAATTGCCGCGAGGAATGGGTCAAAAACAGCGCTGTCTTGTGTTATCGGCATAGCGACGTGTGCCGTTCCCGCAAACACCACCAACCCCGTTTTACCACCTTTTCTTGCAGCGAGTAGATCTCGGATTTTTTGTTTAGAACGTTCTAAGCGACTTGGCGGCAGATCTTTTTGCAACATAGAGTCGCTATTATCCAAAACCACCAGCATTGACGCTTTGTCCTCACCAAATGGTGACGCCTCTCGCTGCCGGCTTGGGCCCGCACAAATCAAAATAGCGATGAATACATTGACCATAAGGAGTTTTAGTGGCAATTGTTTCCGCCAGCCATGCTCACCTATCGTCAGTACCTCACGGAGATGATCGGGCAAGATGTCTTTCCAGCTGGGTTTGCTCTCCTCATTCCAGCGCAGCCAAATCAGGAAAAACATCGGGATCAGCGCCAATAGCCACAGAGGGCGAATGAAATGAAACTGAGTAAAAAATTGCGTTAAGCTGAGAGAATCAAACATCGCGCTCTCCTACCGATACTTTCCCCGTCGAAAAGCGTGCTTTGGTTCTTCGTCTGAGTGTCGCTACGCTGAACGCGAGTAAATGCATCAATACCACTAAGACCATCAGGTAATGGTGCAAACTTTGTTTAGGCCGATAGGTCGTACTTTCATACAACTCTGGCTCAAGCAGGCTGATTTCTTCATAGGCCTTTGCCAACTCGTCCCGGTTGAGCGCTTCAAATGCCTCGCCTCCTGATTCAGCCGCGATTCGTGTAATCGTGTCCATATCAAGCGCCGTTTCACCAATGGTTTGGGGATCGCCCATCGCGATAACGTGCACGCGAACCCCCTTCGCTTTTGCCACTTTTGCCGCGTCTATTGGTTCAACAAAACTGCCAGTGTCGTTGCCATCAGTTAATACAATCACAACTTTTTCACGCTTCGTCGCTTGCGTTAACTCACTACGAGTCTTATCGCTCTGCTCAAACACTTTTATCGCTAACCCAATCGCATCTCCAAGGTGCGTACTCTGCCCAGCCATAGCAACGTCAGTTTGATTAAGCAGTTCTAACCACACGCTTTGATCAGCAGTAAACGGGGTTTGCACAAATGCAGCGTCACCAAACAGCACCAAACCAAGTCGATCGCCTTTACGTGACTGCACGAAATCTGCCAATACTTCTTTGGCGGCTTCTAAGCGAGAGATTTTTTCACCCGTACGCGAGGTAAAATCAGCCTCAGCCATTGAGCCCGAAAGATCAACCACAACCATGACATCTCGACCAAGGCTTTCACGAACTTGCGGCTCACCCAGAATCGTCGGCTTAGCCATCGCACAGACAACCAATATCCAAGAGAGAATTAACGTTGCGCGCTGCCACCAACTTGGCGTTAGCTGGCTTGCACCTTCTGACGGAGTTTCACCAATGGCTTCAACCAGTTGGGTAAAAAACGGGACTTTAATCGCTGTCTGTTTAGTGCGGTAAGCAGGAACCAGATAATAAACCACGAGTGGAAAGGGCAAAATAATCAGCCATAAAGGGTGCGCAAACTCAAAGCCAGACAGCCCCATAAAAGAGTGGAGATCATTCATTCTGACCACCTTGCTTTGGCTCTGTTCCTGGCGTTGATATATTTGAGCCAGACGTATGCGAATGCTCTTTGACCCAAAAGTTTGCTTTCTCGATCAAAAGCACTCGCTGTTGATACGTAAGCTCGATGTTGGGGTTAACGATACTCTTGAGCCACAATGTGGAAACTTCATCATTGAAAGCCTGTTTTTTCGGTTCCAGCTCGTCAAGTTTAGAAAGAAAAGCACCATCAAACAGTCTCGCATTGCGACTGTCTATATGAATCAAAACAATTTTTAGAATCGAGAATAGCGTTTTCGGCATCTCCCTGTCGCTTGGATTAATCTGACTGATCATATCCAATGCTTCCTTGCGATAGCGGTTTATCCACCATTTACTCAGAATGCGATAAGCCATGCATACTAAAGCCAGCACGAATATCACAGCTAGAATTTTCCAACCAATAGTTTGAGGATACCAGCTGACACTGGGCGGTACGGTTACGTCATGAAGCTCACTCAGAATGTAAGAGCCAGGGGGTTGCGGAAGCTCACTCATCTAGCGCCCTCCTACCAATTTTTGAAACTCTTTGACATGCTGGCCAGTGGTATCAAGCTCAATGTAAGGCAGATGCTTAATTGCCATCAGTTGCGCTAAAGATTGACGCTGCACGTCTGTTTTCGCTTCCAGTTTTGCGCTTGCAGCTTGCACTTTTGCTTTACTATCCAAATTGAGCTGATATTGACCATCACCAACCACCCATTTTGATGTTGCTAAGTCATCTGGCAGCGTTTGTTCAAGCGGATCACTGACCATCACGGCGAGAATATCGTTGTGCTGTTGAAGCTGTTTCAGGTGGTCGAGGTGCTGCTCTTCACAGTCACTCCAGTCGCTAATAAAAATCAGCGTGGATTGTTTGAGTTTCATTCGCTTTATCAGTTCAACCCAGCGACTAAACGTTACTTTTTCGGAATTGACCGAATCAACGCTAAGGGATTGGTTCGCCCGCGATAAGTGTTTTAACTGTGTTAAAAGATCGTTTTGTGAACGCTGTGGTTTTGAATGAAACAGGGCTTGATGGGAAGCAATAACAAATCCTACTCGGTCACCATCTTTTAATACTCGCCAACCACACATTGCTGCAACTTCTGCAGCAACTACGGACTTCATCACCTCTGTGGAAGCAAAAAACATCGCACTGCGTTGATCAACACAGACGATGACATTGCGATCTTTTTCTTCGGTATAACTACGCACATGAGGCTTTCCCGTGCGCATCGTCACTTTCCAATCGAGATTACGAATATCATCTCCTAATTGGTAATGACGTAACTCTTCAAAATTCAGTCCGCGACCGCGAAAAAGAGAGTTGTGTCGCCCAGATAACACACTGCCAGCTTTCAGGTGAGGGAGTAAACTAAACGACTCAGCTTGCGCTTGTAAACGCACCAGCCTTGCGTAATCACAATATAAACGGTGATCTATCTCTTCAGGTTTAGGAGCAAGTGTCGGCTTTGCCATATTGCCACCACTTATCCTATTTCAACGTAATCGAGTAATTCCTCAACGACTCGTTGATGATCCACACCGTCAGCTAACGCGTCATAGGTGAGTGAGAATCGGTGTCCTAGTACTGATGGGACCATAGCACGGACATCATCAGGTGTGACATGGTCACGTCCTTGAAGCCAAGCATAGGCGCGAGCACACTTATCCAACGAAATTGAAGCGCGAGGACTGGAGCCAATTTCAATCCATTTAGATAATTGTGAGTCTGCATAGCGCTCTGGCTTACGAGTCGCCATCACCAACGCGACAATATAGTCTTCAACTAATTCAGAAACCGCGACATCGGGCAATTGACGGCGTGCTTCTAAAACCAAATCGGGCTCAATATGCTGCGGCGTAACCAACTCGGAACTGGTTTCCGCCCCGAGCTCTTCACTACGAACCAAACGAATAATCTCGCGCTCAGCAGCATCTTCCGGGTAGTCCACCGTAACCTTCATAATAAAGCGGTCCATTTGCGCTTCAGGCAGAGGGTACGTCCCTTCTTGCTCGATCGGGTTTTGCGTCGCTAGTACCATAAATAGATCGGGTAACACATGCGTTTTATCGCCAACAGTTATTGTGCCTTCAGCCATGGCTTCTAGCAGCGCGGCCTGCACTTTGGCAGGAGCACGGTTAACCTCATCGGCAAGGACAATGCTGTTAAAAATGGGACCCGGCTGAAAATGTAGCTGCGGTTTGCCATCTAACTCCTGATAAACCTCGGTTCCGGTGACGTCCGAAGGTAGAAGATCAGGCGTGAACTGAATGCGACCGAAACTAGTGTTCAGAAGATTGGCTAATGATTTTACTGAACGCGTTTTTGCGGTACCCGGTAAACCTTCCAACAGAATATGTCCATTGGTCAATAAGCCAATCACCAACGCTTGCACCACGTGGCTTTGACCAATGACGCTTTTCTCTGTCTCTTCAATCAGCTTATTAATTGCTTGCTGCGCGTTGTTCATTCGTCTTCCTTACTTAGAATTCTGTTGTTGTAAAATCTGAGATAGACCCACCAGCATAGGTAAGGTGTCATCGAAGAAACGGCGAATACCAGAACAAAGGTAATTCAGCCCTTCTTCACCATCCGGCGTCTTAATAAGGCGATTTTTAGGACATTCGCCCCAACAGTATTTAAGGTAAGGACATTTCTTACAGTAGTCCGGCAATGAATCTCGCTTTGCCATACCAAAGCTAAACTGACGCGTAGAGAACGCCATTTCGTTCAACGAATGTTCGTGAATATTGGAAAGTTTGTATTCTGGATAAACGTAATGGTCACAACTGTACACATCGCCATTGTGCTCTATCGCCAATCCTTTACCGCAAAACTCTGAGGTAATGCAGAGTTGCGCTGGTTTACCCATCACCTGAGCAACCGCCGTTTCAAACAGGTTGACCAACACACGGCCGAGATCATTGTTCACCCACTCAACAAACATTTCACTAAGGAACTTGCCCCAATCATCAGGGTCCACCGACCAATCCGTTACCACTGACATTGGATGCCCAGGCTTGGCTAACTCGCTCCCCATGACAGGGATCATCTGTTCGTTCCAGAACTGAGGCGCGGTAGTGTGGAAGTCATTCGCTTCAACCACGGGCGCAAGCTGAATATAAGTCACGCCCAACTCGCGAGTGAGGAATCGATAAATTTCCACAGGGTACTTAACGTTGTGGCGGTTAACCGTCACCAGCGCATTAAACCGTACCCCGTGACGCTGAAGTTTTTCTACCGCCTTCATAACTAGATGAAAAGTCGGTTTACCACTTCGCGTTTTACGGTATTTGTCGTGCAGCTCTTCTGGACCATCGATAGATAAGCCGACCAGGAAGTTATTCGCTAATAAAAATTCACACCACTCATCATTGAGTAAGATACCATTCGTTTGTAAATCGTTTTCAATACGAATTCCGCTAGGTTTGTATTTCTTCTGTAGCTCAACCACTTTACGGAAGTAATCTAAGCCAAGCAGTGTTGGCTCGCCGCCCTGCCATGAAAATACGATTTGTTCGCCATCTTGACTCTCAATATAACTCTTAACAAACGCCTCTAAGGTTTCATCATCCATCTTGGGTTGTTTTGGTTGATGAAGCAGGTTTTCTTTGTGTAAGTAAAAGCAATATTGGCAGTCAATGTTGCACTTTGCGCCGCCGGGTTTAGCCATCACATGAAAGCGGCGTTCATTTCCCTGCTCGGATTTGAAAGCAGTTTTCATCGGAACAATTGGCATAGCCGTAGAATGACGTGGTGAAGTTTTGCTCATGCAGCCTCTCTTTTGAATGTTGGCTTTTCTACTTTCTTTTTTAAGTATGGCGCTCCTGAGAGCGCCATTCATTTTTATTCTAGTCTTAGCTTAAGTGCAAGGTTACTTAGGAACAAATGAACCTGCTTCCATACGTGGTGGGAACTCTTTAAAGGTGCCCATCACTTGTTTTACTTCTTCCACCGCTGGCGCAACTAGGTAAGAGCGCTCATACATCCAGGTCTTGTAACCCATGCCCGTATCACCACGTTCAAATGGGTCAATACTCAGGTCGAAGATCATAGGTGCACGCAGTTTGGTAAATGGTTTCTGCCAAATCTCCAGCCCTGTTTCATTTTCTTGAACGATGAAATGAAACTTGAATTTACCTTGGCGTAGTGCAAGTAGATCACCGTCGTCACTCCAGTAAACAAATTCATTTCGAGCTGATTCCTCTGATTTGCCTGTAATGTATGGTAATTGGTTGTAGCCATCTAAATGAACTTTGTAGTTCATATCGCCAACTTTCTTACCTTTAAGCAATTCATCCGTTACTTTATCGTTACCTGCCGCGGCAACCAGTGTCGGGAAGAAGTCTTCTAGCGACATAATACCGTTAAACGTCTTACCGGCTTCGATTTGCCCTGGCCATTTAATCAGCATAGGAACGCGGAATGCACCTTCCCAGCCCGTATTTTTCTCAGAACGGAATGGAGTCATACCCGCATCTGGCCACAAGTTAATCATTGGGCCGTTATCTGTTGTGTAGACGATGATAGTGTTGTCATCAATGCCTAGCTCTTTAATCTTATTAAGCAGGTGACCGATTTGATCGTCATGCTGTTTCACACCATCAGCGTAGAATCCAGCGCCTGTTTTGCCCTGATATTCTTCTGGAACGTGAGTGAAGTTGTGCATACGAGTAGTGTTGAACCAAGTAAAGAATGGTTTATCCGCTTTTACTTGTTTCTCGATGAAACTTTCTGCCGCATCAAGGAATTCACCATCGACGGTTTCCATGCGTTTACGGGTCAGAGGACCGGTATCTTCAATCTTGCCGTCTGCATACGAGTGAATCACGCCTCGAGGGCCGAACTTTTTCTTGAATTCTGGATCTTTAGGGTAATCAACATTCTCTGGTTCTTCTTCCGCATTTAAGTGGTAAAGGTTACCGAAGAACTCATCGAAGCCATGGTTTGTTGGCAAGTGCTCGTCTCGGTCACCCAAATGGTTTTTACCAAACTGACCCGTTGCGTAACCAAGCTCTTTAAGCATGGTTGCAATCGTTGGGTCCTCTTTGGAAATACCTTCAGGTGCGCCAGGCAAGCCTACTTTAGACAAGCCTGTACGTTTAGGCATCTGACCGGTAATAAATGCTGAACGGCCTGCTGTGGAACTTTGCTGGGCGTAAAAATTAGTAAACTTCGCACCTTCTTGAGCAATCGTGTCAATATTCGGTGTGTTGTAAGCCATCATCCCTTGGTTATAGGTACTGAGGTTCCAGTAACCAACGTCATCACCAAAGATAACAAGGATGTTCGGTTTGTCAGCTGCGTATGCGGTTGCAGAAGCAGCACCTAGCGCTAAAGTACATGCGTTAAGTACGAGTTTTTTACTGCTCGTTTTGGTCGCATTTTTCATATTTTCTCCAAAAGTTCGCTGATGCATTAAAATGGCATTCGCATTCCAATACCATTACTGTTATAAGATAAAGCACTAATTTCAGACGATAAATACCGTCAGGATTAGTTGATCTATAAATCTAATTTATGAGTAGCGTTATGGACTTAAACCTTATCCAAACTTTTCTGGTCGTCGCCGAGTTCCAATCCTACACAAAGGCAGCGGAGCAACTTGGGTTGACGCAACCTGCAGTAAGCGCAGCGATAAAGCGTTTAGAACAAGTCGTAGATAAACAGTTATTCGTTAAAAAAGGCCGCGGAATAGCTCTTACTTCCACCGCACATCAATTGCTTCCTCAATTTCAGCAAGCGGTAAGTATCATTGATAGTGCAATATCTGATAAAAACCATTTTGAAGTATGCTGCTCAGAGATTTTGCTACATAGCATGCCTCCTATTGAAAACGTGGTGTTTTATGAATCTCCACCGGAAAAATACATTCTGTTTGAGCTCATAAGGCAACAAAAAGTCGACTTAGCTATCGATACTGTCATAACAAAAGACTCTGCATTTGTTATTGAAGATGCATACTCAGAAGAAGCGGTAGTCATTTGCCGAGAAGACCATCCCAGAATCCAAGGAACACTTACAAAACAACAGTTTTATGAAGAAAGACACTGTCTGTTTTCTGGAAAATGGGAAAACATGACTGGGTTTGAGCAACTTGCTAAAGAAAAGATACAGGAACGAAAAGTCGATTTAGTGACATCTTCACTAGCTGGCATGGCTTTATATGTTGCCGACCGAGATTGCTTGGGCGTCGTCTCTAAATCGTTTGCAAATAAATGGAGTAAGGCGCTAAACCTGCAAGTGCTCCCTTGCCCTATTTCGATTCACTCCATCCCTTACAAGTTTGTCTATCACAAGCGTGAAATTGACAATCCTGCTCATCTTGCCCTGCGCCAAAAAATTAAAGAGCTACTTGTCGCCGCCCATGGCAAGCCATTCAAGCAATAAAGCGATCATTCAACTAAACGCCGATCTTTGACTTTTGTCCGTTAATACAACTTTTCAAAATACATGCATCGGCTCTACTACTGTATTGACTATGTAGTAACAAATTCTGAACAAACCAAACGCAATGCAACATAGTTTATAGTATATAAATTAACTATTTGCAACAAATTGTATATGGAGTGCCAACCTGTTTATGGAACTAGGATCGGTTTATCTTTTGGGTAGATTTAGGCTCCTTACTCTAAACACCTTGCTGTAATCTTTGGTATTTAATCTGTTATTTTGCTTTAATGAGTTTAAACTTCATTTAACCAAGTAACTCCATGAATTTGCGCCTCATTCTTTTACTCTGCATTGTTAGTCTCTTTGCTGGCTGTGCCACTTATGCTGGTCTGAATTACGACGTGCTTTTTGGCCCTCAATTAGTACGAGAGCGTACCGCGAGTGCTGAAACACAGCATGCAAACTTTTTCCAAAACAAAGTAAAGCCGATCGTGGATAATCGTTGCGTGGTTTGTCACGCGTGCTACGACGCACCTTGTCAGTTGAAACTCTCATCGGTTGAGGGCATTGATAGAGGCGCGACGAAAAAGCTGGTTTACGAAGGCACACGTCTTACTGCGGTCGCACCCACCCGTCTTTTTGAAGACGCAGAAACCACTCAAGAATGGCGTGATGCCGGCTTTCACCCGGTCTTAAATGAACGCGAGCAAAGCATGGCTGCGAACTTGGATGCAGGCTTAATCGCAAGACTGTTAGTGCAAAAAGAACGTCATCCTCTGCCCGATCAAGTTCAGTTGGAAGGGTTTGATTTTTCGATAGACAGAGAACAAACCTGCCCGACCATCGAAGAATATGAGCAGTATGAGAAAGACAACCCGACTTGGGGGATGCCTTTTGGCATGCCAAACCTGACAGATTCTGAGTATCTTACATTGATGACCTGGCTGGAAAATGGCGCAGTCATGAATAGCCACACGCCGATTAGCAGGCATGAACAAGCCGAGATTACTAAGTACGAATCGTTACTGAATCAGGATGACTTCAAGAACCAGCTCATGGCGCGCTACATCTATGAGCATCTGTTCTTATCCCATTTGTATTTCTCTGAGCTGAATGATAAGCCGACCCGTCGCTTTTTCTCTCTGGTTCGCTCCCAGACCCCTCCGGGTCAGCCTGTAAAACGTATTTCAACTCGTCGTCCATATGATGATCCAAACACGGAACGTGTTTACTACCGAATCATTCCAGAGCAAGGCACTATTGTAGACAAAACACATATGCCATATGCGTTAAATAAACAGCACATCGACAATTGGAAGAAGTGGTTTATTCAACCTGACTATACGGTCAATGAGCTACCTAGCTATGAACCAGAAGTTGCCGCGAACCCAATGACGTCATTTACTGACATTCCAGTGAAGTCGCGCTTTAAGTTCATGCTCGACAATGCCCAAAATACCATTATGGCGTTTATTAAAGGTCCGGTTTGCCGTGGTCAGTTGGCACTCAACGTCATTAACGATCGTTTCTGGGTATTCTTCCTCGACCCGGATAAAAGCGATATTCCTGAAGTGAACGAGTTTTATCGCTCACAAGCAGAAAACTTAAAACTGCCAAGCGAGTTAGAAAGCAACACACTGCCGGTGGCGAACTGGGTTAAATACTCTCGCCAACAAGCTCGCTACCTTGAAGCGAAGTCGGACTTTGCAAACCATTGGTTCAAACATGGCGAGCACCTGTCTACTGACGTTATCTGGGATGGTGATGGAACCAACGCTAATGCTGCTCTGACCGTTTTCCGCCATTTTGACAGTGCTTCGGTTGTGCAAGGTTTGGTGGGCGACCAGCCTAAAACGGTCTGGGTCATGGATTACGTGTTGCTTGAACGAGTACATTACCTGCTCGTAGCCGGGTTTGATGTCTACGGTAACTTTGGCCACCAACTGATTACGCGTATGTTTATGGACTTTCTGCGTATGGAAGGCGAAAGTAACTTTATCTCATTATTACCGGCAGACATGCGTCACCAGTTGCAATCCAGCTGGTATCAAGACCAAAGCCCTCAATTATCGGATTTCTTATTGAGAAATGTTAAGCCGTTTAATCAGCCGACAAGCATTGTTTACCAAACGGATGATCCGAAGTCTGAATTGCTTAACAAGCTGAAAGAAGATCTGTCTCCGATTCTGCATCCTCGTTATGAAATCACAAATACAGCACTCTCCGATAAGAATGCAAAGCAGATAAAACGTATCGGACAGGTACGTGGTGAAGGGTTAAAACCAGTGCCTCAGATAACTATGTTGATGGTGCGCAGCAAGTCTGGAAAAGATGAACTCTTTACCCTGCTCCACAATAATGCGCATACAAATATCTCCAGCTTGTTCGATGAAGAAAGTAACCGCAACTTCTCAGAAGATGATATGACTATCGTCCGTGGTGTGGTTGGAAGTTATCCCGCTGCGTTTTTTTCGATAGAAGAAGCGCAAGTAAAAGATTTTGTCGATCAATTCAGCAATATTCAAAATGAAGAGGATTACGTTAAGTTATTGGATCGTTTTGCGATTCGTCGTAGCTCACAAAAGTTCTGGCCGTTCAGCGATCGACTTCATCATTGGTACCGTACAAATCAACCCATCGAATTTGGATTACTTGACTATAATCGTTTTGAGAATCGATGACGATTTAAGGGGGTTCTCATGGGTATCCGAGATAACATTGCCGCTCTGGAGCAACAGATTTACGTTGCCTGTTCAGAGGGAGACTACGATACGGTCAATATGCTTGAGCATCAACTCGAATACTTGCGAGGCAGAGTGGATCATCCTTTTGACGATGACCCTTATGCTCTAGACACTCGGTTCGAGTGGGAAGATGACATGAGCGAATAGAAGAAACCTCCGGCACCTTCCGGAGGTTTTTGTTTTTGTCATAGTCGTTGATCTACTATCAGTTCATCAAGCGCGGTTATCGATGCGGTTACTTGATCAGCAAGCACCCTTTTATTTTGCTTGTAAGCTTCTAGCGGGTCCTCTGCGGCTTCGATGCTCTGCAGCGTTCTCATTAATGAGGTTAAGCCCAAACTACCCGAACTTCCTTTGAGCTTATGGCTTAAGGACCTCACCTCACGTGTGTCATCTTTCTCTGCGGCTATCTCTAATTGATTGAGAACATCAAGGCTGCTGGTTCGGAATAAATCAATAATGTGCAGCATTCTTTCTTTGCCCAAAATCTTCATATCAGAAAGCACAACGTGTGGTGAAATAATATCTTCAGCAGCAAGCGGGTTATTAGCTGCAGATATCAAAACATCGTCTGTGGAAACGGATTCTATTTGCGATGAACCCTGCTCTCTTTGGCCTAATAACAACGGTTTGCCGTCTAACTGCTCTTGAATCATGACTTCAAGAGATTCTTTCACTAATGGCTTGGGTAAGTAGCCATCAAACCCTGCGTCCAGGTAGCGTTCCACTTCCTCTTCAAATACATGAGCAGAAACCGCAACCATCGGTGTTGGCGAGTTCGCTTGTCGTTGAGGCTTATTCTTTTCAATGCACTTAAGACGCTGAATTAAATCGGCGCCGTTGCAATCAGGTAAATTGATGTCGACTAACGCTATATCGAAATCCTGCTTTTCGAATATTTTTTCTGCCTGAAGTCCGTTTTCAGCCATGACGACTTCGTGCCCCATGCTCTGCAGAAAACCTTCCGCAACCACTCGGTTTACTTCGTTGTCTTCAACCAGCAATACTTTGGCTTTCACTTCAGATGGTGTATTTACAACCGCATTTGTTTTTACTTCGTCGCTCTTTTCGAGTGGCAACGAGAACCAAAAACGACTGCCTTGGCCTTTTTCTGATTCAAACGCCAACGTGCCATCCATTGCTTCAATAATGCGTTTACTGATCGCAAGGCCAAGCCCCGTTCCTCCAGTTTGACTCAATCCACCTTCAGCTTGAGTAAAGGCATCAAACAGCGATGTTTGTTCTTTATCCGCGATACCAATACCAGTGTCGGAAATTTCGAACAGTACCTGAGTTTCGTCTTCGGGATTGAGGCTCACATAGATATCAATTTCCCCTTCTTGGGTGAATTTTATCGCATTACCAACCAGATTATTCAGCACCTGACTGATCCGTGTTGCGTCCCCTTTCCAGTACTTATTCACATCGCTTTCAATATGGTAAGAGAACAACAAGCTCTTTTCTTTGGCACGACTTTCCATTAGCTGGTAAGTGTCTTGCACCAGTTGATGCAAGTCGAAGTCTGAATGACGTATTTCGAGATGGCCGGCTTCTATTTTTGAGTAATCCAGAACGTCATTGATGATGGCAAGTAACGTTTTACCACTTCGATTGATGATGTCGGCATAGCGTTTTTGCAGTGGATTCAAGCCTGAATCCATGAGCAAACGTGCGGTTCCTAGTACCCCATTCAAAGGTGTACGTATTTCATGGCTCATCGTAGAAAGGAAAGCAGACTTAGCTCGGCTAGCTTGTTCTGCCTGCTTACGTGCTTTAGCGTGGTTTAATACCTCTTCATTCAAGCGGTAATTGGCTTGCTTTAGCTGAGAAGTACGTTGCTCTACCAATTCTTCAAGGTGTTCTTTATGCTCTTCGAGTTCTTTCTTTGCCTTCGCCTCACCTTCTGCGACGACTTTTAACGCCTGAGCGGTGTCTCTTGCGGTAATAATAGCTCGCCCCATATGCGCGAGTTCATCTTTTCCTTTGACTGTCAGATCCACTGCTAAGTTGCCTTGCGCCACCGACAGCAACGCTGATGAATACTCCCCAAGTCGCTTGAGCACCGACACATAAACAACACGCCAAACAATTAAAATAGCCACTATGAGGCCAACCACCGAAATAATCGCCAATGACCATTGTGCAAATGTGAGTGAACTCGTCATTTCATCTATCGCAACCGACGTGGCAGTGTTGGAATCATCAACCAACTTATTAACGGTACTATTAAGTTCAGCAAATAGCTCCAGTGTTCTTTGCATTAATTGTTGAGACTGCTCATTATTTTCATATTGATGCATTAAGATGCTAAAGACGACCTGACGTTCACCAAGATCCGTGAGCAGCTGCCCCATTCGCGTCGACAACGTCGGATCTTCCACCGCCTGCACGCGCCTCTTCATAATTCGAAGGTTATTAGCGAAGTCCGCCTGAACTTGTTGGATACGATCTAGATTGGTCAGCGTACGCGCTTCTTCAATTTGGTTGAGAACCTGAAACGCCAGCAGATGAAACTCATGCAACCGTTCGGTCAGATCCAAATCGACTTCAACCAACGCATCCAGAGCTTGGTAAGCCTGTTCTTTTTTGTTTGCTTCCAGCAGACCATAAATGTGAGTCACATTCGCCACAGCGACAGTGCTGGTGTTTTGCACTTGGGTTCGGGTCAGTTGTTCCAGTTCCTCACTGAGCAAACGCATTTCTTCGACCCGAGTTTCTATCTCTTTAGCGAGATAGAGCTTACGTTCAACCGATGTGCCCAAATCACCCAGGTTATTAATAACCTGTTGAACATGGCTTTCTAATGTATCGAGTAGCTGGGAATCAAACGCGTCCCTTCCAAGCTTTTTGATATGAGAAAGCAACACTTCCAGTTGGTCGAAGAGTGCTCGTCCCGCGGCTTGTCGCTCAAATTCATTTTTGGCGTTAGACAGCGTCTGAACAGAAGAAATAATACGAGAACTTAGTTCAGAGACCTGTCGGGCTTCTATCATGGCAGGAATCGCAGAATCAACCACGTTCCTTTCCGTTTTCGACACCATCGAAAAGCCAGACATGCCGATCAATGCAGACAACATGACCAACATTGCCATCGCAATAAAAGAGAGCAAAAGCTTACGACCGATACTTGCGGTTGCTAGCAGCATATTTTAATGACCTTACTATTCGTGTTTGGCGAAATATACTCAAATAATTTCAATATGAAAGCTTCACAGTGATATTGCTAAAATAAATATCCTGAGGATATTTGGGTATAATACGTTATATTTTGCATTGTTCACTCAATCTAAGCCAACGAACTTCATCCATGGTTATTAATCAAAGCTTGCTTCGCTCAATTATCAAACACTTCGTCCTCGCCGGAGCATTATTCGCATCCCTACCGTCGCTAGCTGAAGAAAAAATTTGTGCCATTTACCCACATCTAAAAGATTCGTATTGGTTGTCTGTCAATTACGGCATGGTTTCCGAAGCAGAAAAACAAGGTGTTCACCTTCGCGTATTGGAAGCCGGTGGATATCCGGTTAAACACCGTCAGGAACAACAACTCAAGCTTTGTCATCAATGGGGTGCCGACGCCATCATTTTGGGTACGGTCGACCCTCATGCCTATGAACACAACTTAACCAATTTAGTGGGTGACACCCCCGTATTCGCAACAGTCAACCAGCTCATTCTAGATAAAAAACAGAGTCCTCTGCTAAAAGGTGAAGTCGGAGTGGATTGGTATTGGATGGGACATGAAGCAGGAAAGTATTTAGCCGAACGTCATCCCAAAGGTTCTGGCAATACCAATATCGCTTTGTTGCTTGGCCCGCGCACTCGCGGTGGAACAAAACCGGTAGCGACGGGCTTTTACGACGCTATAAAAGACAGCGATATCCACGTTGTTACGACTTTGTGGGCGGATAACGACAAAGAGTTACAGCGTAACCTAGTACAGCGCGTCATTGACCAAGGCAATATTGACTTCATCGTTGGAAGCGCAGTGGCCATTGAAGCAGCGATCAGTGAGCTGCGCAGTGCCGATAAAGCGAGTGACATTGGCTTGGTTTCCGTCTATCTAAGTCACGGCGTTTATCGTGGCTTACTGCGTAATAAGGTACTCTTTGCAGCTACGGATAAAATGGTTGAGCAAGGTCGACTATCCCTCATTCAGGCAACACGCTATTTGAGAGACTTACCTTATGAAAAACATGCGTCACCGAGCATCATACCACTGACACCAACAACGCTTGACGAAGATACAATTCAGGAATCGTTATCCCCATCCGAATATAGGCCAACATTCAGCGTCAAGCCTATTGATTGATCGATTAAAAAAGTGTTTCATTAACCAATACACCAAAAATAACTTTATCATTTTGAATCGGAAATAACTTGATGCAAAAAACAACTCGTACCATGCCTGCACACAAGCACGTGGCTTTAGTTGCGCACGATAACTGCAAACCTGAACTGCTTCGCTGGGTACAAGAAAACAAAGAACAACTTCAACGCCACTTCCTGTATGCGACAGGGACAACAGGGCATATGTTAAGTAAAGAAACAGGCTTAGCGATTAAAAATATGATCAGCGGCCCTATGGGTGGTGACCAACAGATAGGTGCTTTGATTTCGGAAGGTAAAATCGACGTACTGGTGTTTTTCTGGGATCCATTGAATGCCGTACCACATGATCCAGATGTAAAAGCGCTTCTTCGTATTGCTAGCGTTTGGAATATTCCAGTTGCGACCAACCGTGCAACTGCAAAATTCATTTTCAACTCTCCGCTTATCGAACAAGAAGTCGATATCGAAGTACCAGACTATGAAGCCTATCTGAGCGAGCGCACATAATCTGTGCCCGATATTTTAGATAAAACAAAGGCGATACCGAGTATCGCCTTTGTTATTTCAAACGGTATCTATTTTATTTAGCGCGAAGTAATGATTGGGTAGTCCCCTGCAACCAGCTCCTGAATGAACGCAGAGCCAGCGCCTGTATGGGTAATCCAGACTTTTTCTTTCGCTCGGGTAATCGCAACATAGAACAATCGGCGTTCTTCGGCATGCGGAAACTTATCGTTAGATTCCGTCAAGGCACCATCAATATGGACTTGCTTTTTCTTCGCTGGGAATTGCCCTTCATCTACCGACAGGATAATAACGAAGTCCGCTTCACGCCCTTTACTCGCGTGGCATGTCATAAAGCGAATATCAAGGTTTGGGAACCGTCTCAGCCAGTCATCATATAAATCTGGTTTATGATAATGATTACGTCCAAGCAGCAACACCGATTTAGTTTGCTTCGCCTGCTGGTTTAACTGGTCGAGGATTTTCTCCACTTGGTTACTTGGCGCTGTGTGGACACTTTTTTGCTTACGTTGTTTGTGGCTATTTAGAGTCTTAGGTAACTGCGCTGGGTTTTGCTGCACAAACGCATTGGCCACATTACCAATCTGATTGTTAAAACGATAAGTTGTGTCAAGATGATGAACCGTCGAATACGCAAATCTGTCTTTAAAGCCAGTAATCAGATCAACATCAGCGCCGGCAAACTGATAAATGGATTGCCAGTCATCCCCTACTGCAAATAATGTTGCACCCGCTTGTTTCTCACTGGATTCGCACAGCGCTTCTATTAACGCTAAACGATCAGGAGAGATATCTTGATACTCATCGACCATAACAAAGCGCCACGGAGCGACAAACTTACCTTTTTTAACATACTCAGTCGCTCGACTTATCATCGTTGGGAAATCAACCTGATTCGTCTCTTTGAGCATTTTTTGCCAGGCAGTAAAACATGGCCAACACAGCGCGAGCTCACTATTTAATCGAGTGTACTCTTGATGATCGACCAGTTTTTCTTGAACCTGCTTTTTGGTTAATCCGACCGCCGCCAGATGTGACAGCTGTGAGTCCAACCACGCAATCAGTTTAGGGTTCTCAGAATGGCTGCCCAGCTCGTCATCCCCTTTCAAATAGGCAATAGGCCACTTGTCCAAATGCTTTTGCCAGCGCTTGAAATTTGTTGGCGTCATCCAATGCTTTTTAAGCCAATCAATACACCACGCCGTACGTTGGTTATCGTCCAACGCTAATGGGCTAATCTCCACGGGCTGTGGTTCGACTTGATTCAGTATGAACAACCCTAATTGATGGAAGGTGTTTACACGAGTGCCCTCTGCCGCCATACCTACTTTTTCAACCAAGCGCTCTTTCATCTCTGTCGCGGCATCTCGCCCGAAAGCAAGCATTAGCAGTTCTTCAGATTGTGCCTGATGGCTTTGAAGTAAATAAGCGACACGTGCGGTAAGGACGCTGGTTTTACCAGAACCGGCACCTGCGAGCACCAGATTGTGATCATCGTTGAGCAGTACGGCATATTGTTGAGACAGGTTCAATGGTGAAGACTCAATACGGCTGAACAGCACCTCCCAGTTTGGACGTTCACTCTCCAACCACTCTCGATTTCGTTCTTCTAACGTCTCAGAAGTATCAACAAGCCAAGGTTCAATTTCTGCCATGCGATTCGGCATGCGTAATTTTGCTTCTTCCAAAGTCGTTTTAATTTCCACGAGCTCTTGGTTTAAACGCTCAACCCAGGACGTAACCTGGGAGTGTGAAAGATAAGCAGGCAGGTGTTTTAACTTATAGAGCTCCTCTTCCCACACAGGAAGGTATTCGGCTAACTTTTTACACTGATTGTTGTGCCAGTCCTGATACTGGCGCACCGCATCAAGCGCGAATTTTCTGCATTGTGGCCATGGTAACCCCTGCACCAGCCAGCTTCGCTGCTTCCCATCTTGCTCGTGAGAAAAGAATTGTAGCGAGCTCCAAAGCAAGCCACGCTTGACGTTGACTTTGCCATTCCACACGGTAAACGGAATATGCTCTTCACTGCCTATGGAACTTAATAAAACACTGTTCTCTTTTATTTCGACATGATAATACTCATTTTGAATAAAAAACTGTGCTTTGCTGGTGGCAGTAAGCTGCATGAAATGTGCGCCTTTTCGAGTGATAAGTTTTCGATTTATATCATTTTAGAACATCAAATTGTAGCAATGCGACGCACTGAAATAAGCATCTGGTTTACATTCTTAAATAAATTTCACATTACTGCTGATTTTGTGAACATTACTAACACTAATCAAGCTAAAAACATCATGCTTACGTAAAGAAATTATCAACTCAGGAAGCCTTAAAGATTAGCCGTTTAACTAGTCATGCTAATATCGAGGCTCTTTCTGGTCATTTCATAAGCAAGCTATCTTTTTTCTTAAATTAAATCATAAAAACGCTATAGTGGAGTTGGTATGATATCCAAACAACCTCGGGATATACGGGTATAACTGTCCGTTTTTTATCGGAAATCTAAGGCGCATCGTGCAAGCAACTTCTAAATTTCGCCTCTATTGGGCTAACAAAACCGTTAACTACAGTATTCTTATACTGATAACCTTATTAGGTGTTGTCATACCTGCCTGGTATTTCGGTCAAAATACATTGATTACGCCGCTAATATTGGGAATTATCGCCGCAGCGCTGGCAGAAAGTGATGACAGCTTTACCGGACGAATAAAAGCGCTAATCTTAACGTTCATCTGTTTTGCTGTTGCCGCTTTTTCAATTGAAATTCTGTTCAACACTCCGTTGTTATTTGCCATCGGACTATTTATCTCTACGTTCGGGTTCATCATGCTTGGTGCAATTGGCCCTAAGTACGCCAGTATTGCGTTTGGATCCTTGCTTATCGCCATCTATACCATGCTTGGCGCCCATGAAAGCCCAAATCTATGGTTCCAACCACTGCTACTGTTAACTGGTGCGGCATGGTATTACTTCATGTCGATGATATGGCAGATTTTTTGGCCGCTGCAGCCCGTACAACAAAACCTGGCGAACGTTTTTTTCCAAATGGCGAATTATCTGGATGCAAAAGCAAAACTTTTCCATCCGGTGATTAACCTTGAACCGCAGCCCATGCGAATTGAAGCTGCACGCCTTAACGCAGCGACAGTGACGGCTCTCAATGCTTGTAAAGCCACGCTGCTTAACCGCTCGAAACGCGGTCATATCGATGGTCCAAGTGACCGATTTTTAAATATCTACTTTATCGCCCAAGACATTCACGAGCGCGTAAGTTCCAGTCATTATCGTTATCAAGATCTGGCAACTGAGTTTGAACGTTCGGATGTCCTGTTTCGTTTTAAGTACCTGCTGGAATCTCAAGCCCGAGCGTGCCGCGATATTGCTCAGGCGATTCAACTTGGTAACGAGTACACTCACACCAATGAATCCATTCTCGCTTTAGCTGAGGTTCAAAACTCTCTCAACTATCTCGAAGAACAAAAGCAGAGTCACTGGAAACGACTATTAGGTCAGCTTACTTACCTATTCAATAACTTAGCTACCGTCGAAAAACAGCTGAGTAATATCAATAACCCCGATGCCGAAAGACTTGAAGAAGATATGCTGGACGACACCAATCCACATACTTTAAAAGCCATGTGGCAACGGATTTCAGCGAACCTCAATCGAGACTCCCTACTGTTTCGCCATGCATTACGTATGTCGATTGCATTAACTCTTGGTTATGGAATTATTCAGGCGTTTGATTTTGACCGTGGATATTGGATTCTTTTAACGACCTTGTTTGTATGTCAGCCTAACTACAGTGCAACGCGCCAGAAGCTTACAGCCCGAGTGATTGGAACGTTAGCTGGCTTATTAGTTGGCGTCATGCTGCTCACCGCTTTTCCTTCGCAAGAAAGCCAATTGGTGTTCGTTGTCGTCTCCGGTGTGATGTTTTTCGCCTTTAGAATGAACAATTATGGTTATGCGACTGGCTTTATTACCCTGCTCGTATTGTTCCTGTTCAACCAGCTAGGCGAAGGCTACGCAGTTGTACTGCCTCGACTGGCCGATACAATTATTGGTTGTATGCTTGCGGTAGGGGCGGTCATGTTTATTCTTCCTGACTGGCAGTCCCGACGACTTCATAAAGTCATGTCAGATGCGATTGATGCAAACAAGCAATACCTTGGACAGATCATTGGTCAATACCGAGTCGGTAAAAAAGACAGCTTAAGTTATCGTATCGCACGTCGTCAGGCACATAATAGTGACGCAACGCTCACCTCCGCTATCAGTACCATGCTTGCTGAGCCAGGGAAATACAGAACCGCAGTTGATGAAAGTTTCCGTTTTCTCACTCTCAATCACGCTATGCTGAACTATATCTCTGCATTGGGTGCACATCGTACACGTATCGACGATAACTCAATTCATAAATTAGTGTTAGACGCCCACCGTTGTATTCATCAGCATTTGGATGTTCTTCATCAGCAGCTTCACCAGCACTGTGAAACATGTGATCTCTCGGATATTGAAGACGCAGGTCTGGAACAACGTTTAAATGAATGGCGGGACGAAGATGACAGCTCGGCTCGAATGGTATTGCAACAACTCCACCTTATTTATCGCATGTTGCCGGAGTTACATTCACTGGCAAGTAAATTCGCTGTTCGCGTGAACTGATTGTATTCGCGACTCACTGATCTGCTCTTTAACTCGGGAAGCTTGTTAGCTTCCCTTTTTTATCGAATAAATACATCAATCAAAGCGAGCGTTCTTAAACTCAACATGTGCTAAAGCCATGCTGGTAACCATTCCTACATATTTACACACTTTCCTACAAACCAGTTTTTTCGCCTTACAATTTCGTCACATTTTGACTCTTCACTTGACACACCCTGACAATATTCGGACAAAAATAATGCGATTGAGCTCTAATCTAGCCTTGTGTGAATAAGTTTGTTGTATGGCCATGGAGGCCCTAAAAATAGGTAATGAAGGACAAACCTGTGTACAACGAGGAATGTGATATGAACAAACAGCAATTTAACGAGCTTAAACAAAAATTGAGTGATTTAACGGACAGTCAGCTTAAGTCTCTTCAGGGTGAAATTAGCAAGACCCTAGACAAAAAACGTTCTCCACTGCTTTCTTCGGAAGAGCGTGAGATGATTTCACAACTGTTTTCTTAACCTTGTTTCCTCGATCTCGCTGATCACGAATTCAATTCGCGTAGTGTCCTGCCGTACTTTACCCTCGTTGTAGCACGTACAAAGTAACGCCTTTTAATACTTAGAGCAGCAGAGCAGAGTCCTAACCTACACCTCCGTTAACTCCCCCTTTCCAAATGAATACTTGTTAAGTCTCACTGATTTATTGTCGTTTCAAACTCAATTTGTCACCAAATACTGTATTGAAGCTTTAGCTTTCAGGGCAACCTTTTAGACATGCTTGCTTCAGGTGAAAACAAAACTTCCCGATGCAACCAGTAGTGGCAAAAAGCCAAATATAACGCTGTAGAAACTCGTACGCTTAGACAGTTTTATCAACAAAGGGGACGAGTAAAACGTAACCATAAGATAGGGAATAATATAAATCGGTTGCAGAAACAATGCGCAAATCAGATGCGACAGAATATGCAACTCAGCACTCCAAGAGCTTGGGTGTGTTCTACGGATTAATGCAAAAGAAAGAATAAGGCTAATAGCAAGGTTCAGCATAACAGTACAAATGTAAATAATTATCATTTTCTATTTTAGTGAACCATTCAAACATCTTCAAATACGTTTTAACTATTGATCTCATCAGCACAATCAATCAAACAAATGAATAATGCTATCAATAATTTTCTTATTAAACGTTTGCGTAATCGCTAACCTTCACTTTCCCCAATTTTGAGGCTTTTATCACGTTATGTACGTTGTTATAGTACGCCCAACATAAAGACCATTCGAGGCACGGAGCTTCCTCAATAATCTCAAGAAGAGAAGAATTGGTACCGACATATTCGGCAGATTTAAAGAGGGTCAAAAAATGGAAATGAATATGGTTGAAATTCTAGGTTATGCGGCTTCTATCATGGTTGCTATCTCGCTTACTATGAAAGACATCGTTAAACTTCGTATCCTTAACTTTATCGGTTGTGGTCTATTTACCGCTTACGGCCTTATGATTGATTCATGGCCAGTTGTACTAACCAACGGCTTTATTGCATGTGTTAACGTGTACTTCCTAGCTAAAATGCATCAGGAAAAAAGCAACTTAGAGCCTGAAAAAGCTCAATAGACACCGATGTCTTAAAAATACAGTATTTAAAAAGCCCGCTAACCTCTGTTAGCGGGCTTTTTTGCGTTTTATCATTTCATCCATTGAAGCTCTATGGTCTCTCGACGTGAGAACACACCGACATGAGAAGCATATAGATCATCAAAAACGTTATCTATACCAAAGGGGACAGGCAGGCCATCTTTCGAAAAGCTTTAAATAACTCATTAATTTACCGGAACTTACCCCAAAGACCTCACTCTAACTCCTGCATATTGAATCTATTTGGGTATATAATCGCGTTAAGCGCTATCTTGAATGAAGAGGTGAATTATGAATATTGGTGCTGTAGCCAAACTGACCGGCCTTTCCTCTAAGTCTATCCGTCTGTATGAGGATAAAGGGATTATTTCACCACCGGCTCGCAGTGATTCTGGATATCGAGAGTATTCTGACAACCACATCCAAGAGCTCAACCTGGTTTCACGCGCAAAACATGCAGGATTCTCACTGCAAGAGTGCAAAGAGTTTGTTCAACTCGCGCACAACCCAAATCGAAAAAGCAGTGAAGTTAAAGCTCGCACGATGGATAAATTAAAAGAAGTGGAAGAGAAAATAGCGCACCTGCTAGAGATGAAGCAACAGCTAGAAAGCTGGGTATCTTCCTGCCCTGGTGATGCTAAAAGTCGTTGTCCTATCATTGACGAACTGACCAAATAAGTTCATTTTCCCAAATAAACTAAAAGGAGGACACGAGCCCTCCTTTAATAATTCAAACTAGTCGTGCACTTAAGCTACGATTTTGAAATTGGGTATCTTTTCTTAAACGCCGATGCGGATGCAAACAGTCCGGTCGCTGCAAAAGTAACAAAAATCCCTAGCAAGTATGATAGTTCCTCGTGCGCCAGAAGACCGTAACTACTAAACAAAAAGACAAAAAAGACGAGTGCTACACTAATACGATGACACCATGGTCGTTTTACAGAATACTGAGCGTATTTTTGAACTAGAGCAAAACCCATCCAATTACCCCATTAATTACAATATTATTATTTATAGGCGGTAATAATAGATATTTTATCAACTTATGAAAATGTACATATTCATTTTCTGGCAAAAAGTCACATTTATTGTAAAAATTGTCAGTTAACGGATAAAATTAAACCATAAATTTTAAAAATTGATATATATCAAAGATATAAAAAACGAAATCATACAGTTAGAGAAATGTAGCTAAAAAAGCATTTTTACGCTCTTTCGCTCGACTAACGCAGGCTCCAATTGGACCACTTCTGCTTCCGCAGATTTGTCATTTAGCCGTCTGACCAAGGTTTCAACCGCGGCCTGCCCCAATCGATACTTAGGCTGGTGAATGGTTGTCAGTGATGGCGACATAAATTTGGCGATATGTATGTCATCGTAACCAATGAGAGAAAGATCCTCTGGCACGTTGATACCAAGCTCGTTGGCCGCATTGATCACCCCCATCGCCATCATGTCGTTGGAGACGAAGATAGCAGTCGGTAGCGCTCCCCTTTCAGACATCTTTTTCAGAGCCTGATAGCCACCTTCACATTCAAAATCCGATTCGATGATCCAGTTGGGATTAAACGTCAAGCCTGCTTCAAGCATGGCACGTTTGTAACCTTCATATCGCATTTGGGCCTGATGCTTGATCAGAGGGCCAGTGATACAGCCAACCTGCTTATGCCCACAATCTATCAGGTGCTTCACTGCAAGATATCCGCCACGCAGCGAGTTATCTTGAATCTTATCGCTGGTAAAAAGCATTGGTCCCCAGTCCATAACCACAACCGGGATATCAGGGTATCGCTCGAACACATCAATACGCTCCCCTTCCAATGAATCACACATCAGAATCAAACCATCTACACGCTTTTGAAGCAGCGTACTAATGGATTGACGCATACGTTCGTTATCCCCTTCGGTGTTACATAGGATAAGGCTATAACCTTTTTGGTAACAACTGCGTTCGACACCCTTTACGACTTCACCGAAGAACGGGTTGGTAGAGGTTGTTACCAACATACCAATAGTTTGAGTTCGATTGACCTTGAGGCTGCGCGCTAACGCTGATGGAGCATAATAATTGAGTTCTTTTGCGGCGTTATTAACTCGCTCTGAGATCTCTTCACTAACAAAGCGAGTTTTGTTAATAACATGGCTCACCGTAGAAGTGGATACCCCTGCCAGTTTCGCGATGTCTTTCATCGTTGCCATGTTATAAATTCCTTACTTATTGGTTTTCAGCTAAGAATGCGTCCACCTCTTCACGAGTTGGGATAGACGTCTGTGCACCAAAGCGCGTAACTGAAATGGCTGCCGCTGCGTGTGCAAACTTAATTGCTGATTCTAAAGACAAACCTTCCAATAAACCAGTGACGAATGCCCCATTAAAGGTATCACCTGCTGCCGTGGTATCGGTAGCGTCAACGCGGAAACCAGGGATAATCTCGCCACGACCATTCTGACTTAACCAAACGCCTTTCGCACCTAGGGTAATCATCACAATCTCAATGCCTTTGCTATGCAGGATGTTGGCCGCTTCCTGAGCACTATCGTTATCCGTCACTGTCACGCCAGTCAGGACTTCTGCCTCGGTTTCGTTTGGAGTGATGACATCGATACACGCTAATAATTCGTCCGATAATTCACGCGCAGGTGCTGGGTTAAGAATCACGTTCGTTTTTGCATCTTTTGCTACACGCGCCGCTTTCTCGATGGCACATATCGGTGTCTCAAGTTGCATCAACAAGTATTCAGCACGGCGTATGCGCTCCAGATCTGGCTCAATAGCCTCAGCGGTCAGCTTAGCGTTCGCTTCTGCCGAAATACAAATACTGTTCTCACCACTATCTGCTACCTGAATCATCGCAATACCAGTTGGACAGTTTGGCTGCATCTTCACCGCGCTAATGTCGATGCCGTCCATCTTAAAATTCTCGCGAATATTGATCCCGAATGAATCATCACCAACACAAGCAATAAAACCAATATCAGAATTCAGGCGTGCTGCGGCAACGGCTTGATTTGCTCCTTTACCGCCAGGAATAACTTGGTAGTTGCGACCATGAAGCGTCTCGCCTGGGCGAGGAAAAGAAGGCACTTGAAGAACATGGTCAGCGTTTACACTACCTAACACTACTAACTTATTCATACGGTTATCCTCGGTTCTGAATGAACCCTTTTTGAAAAACTGTTTTCTTAAAAATACATTAGATGACTTTAACTTCTCGTCTGAGCCGTAATAAAAAGTCAAAGGCATCTATTCTTGCCCTCTCCCCCTAACGACAGATAAAACGGAGGAGAGAGCGAAGAAACTAGGATTATTTATCCAAAGCCGTGATTATTTGGTTACCACTTTTAGAGGAACCGGGATGTAAGCTTCGACTTTTTCGCCTTTAAGGACTTTGTCCGCTGTTTCTACACCCAACGCACCGATAAGGTCTGGTTGCTGTGCGATGGTTGCAGCAAGCTTGCCACGGTTAACAGCAGCGATGCCGTCTTCAGTACCATCAAAGCCTACAATAACCACATCTTTGCCTGATGCCTGTACCGCACGTAGCGCACCAAGTGCCATCTCATCGTTTTGTGCAAACACGGCTTGTACATCTGGATTCGCAGCCAATAGGTTTTCCATAACGTTCAAACCTTTAGTACGGTCGAAATCAGCAGGCTGGCTTGCAAGAAGTTCCATGTTGCTGCCTTTTACTGACGTCATGAAACCTTCGCCGCGCTCACGTGCCGCTGATGTACCCGCAATACCTTCTAGCTGGATGACTTTCGCTTTCTCGCCAACCTTCTCCATAATGTATTTGCCAGCCATTTCACCGCCAATCACATTATCTGAAGCAATGTGGCTAACCACGTCACCACGGCTTGCGCCACGGTCAAGAGTCAATACTGGTACATTAGAGCGGTTTGCCATGCGAATCGCATTAGATACTGCGTCTGAATCTGTCGGGTTAATCAGAATCGCTTTAACGCCTCGGATAGTCAGGTCTTCGATGTTTGATAGTTCTTTACTCGGGTCATTTTGCGAATCAAGAACAATCAGATCGTATCCCAACTCTTTCGCTTTCGCTTCAGCACCGTCTTTCATCGTTACGAAGAACGGGTTGTTCAGAGTTGAAACCACAATCGCCATCGTATCCTGAGCTTGTGCAGCCACAGATACGGTTGAGGAAAGAAGTGCAGCAGAGATAAGAGTTGCGAGTTTTTTCATCGTTATAGTCCTTTGTGTAGGGTGAGCCAGCACACGTCGACTGGCTCAGTGTTATTCATATCGTTTGGATTGTTATGAATTACTTATTTTTGTTGTCTACCAGTACTGCTAGCAAGATAACCACTGCTTTTGCAATCATTTGGTAGTAGGAGGAAACATCAAGCAGGTTCAGTGCGTTATTTAAGAAACCGATGATAAGCGCACCAATTAGTGTACCCATAATGCGGCCTTTACCACCCATCAGACTGGTACCACCCAGAACTACTGCTGCAATCGCATCTAGCTCGTAACCCATACCTGCTGTAGGTTGTGCAGAAGAAAGACGAGATGTCACGATGATGCCAGCAAGCGCCGCTAACATACCGCAGATGGCGTAAACACCCATCTTCACTCGGTCAACATTGATACCTGACAAGCGAGTAGCAGATTCATTACCACCAAGTGCGTAAACGTAACGACCAAAGCGAGTGTGGTTAAGTAGGTACCACGCGGCAGCAAACACAATTACCATCAGCCATACAGGAACCGGAATACCCAGCGCATAACCCGTACCGAACCATGCAAATGCATCAGCGGTATCGGTAAAACCAGTAGAAATTGGTCGACCGTCTGTGTAAACCATGGTTACACCGCGTAATAAAGTCATGGTAACCAGTGTTGCGATGAAGGCTTGAACCTTACCCTTAGCGATAATGATACCGCTGATTGCACCAAGCGCAGCACCAGCAAAAAGAGCGGTAGGCACGGCAACCAGCACGGGAACTTCCATTGCAATCAGGCTTGCAGCAAATGCTCCACATAACGCCAGCACAGAGCCTACACTTAAATCGATACCTGCGGTCAGGATAACAAGTGTCATACCTACAGCGATGATCGCATTCACCGAGGTTTGACGAAGAATGTTAAGAATGTTGTCTACCGTGAAGAAATTCGGGTTCAGGAATGATACGACAACAATCAAAAATATAAGTGCAATCAGTGATTTTTGTTCAATCAGCCACTCTTTGGTGAACAGCTTTTTGCTGCTAGCTTCGTTCGGTTTGCTCATGGTATTGGTACTCATGCTGCTTCCTCATTAATCTTTTTGCCTACGGCACAGGCGAGTAATTTTTCTTGGTCGGCGTCTTTCGCATCGAATTCGCCACTAATACGACCTTCATGCATGACAAGAATGCGGTCACTCATGCCCAGCACTTCTGGCATCTCAGAAGAAACCAAGATGATGCTCATGCCGTCGGCTTTGAATTTATTGATTAGCTGATAAATCTCTTTCTTGGCGCCAACATCAACGCCGCGTGTTGGTTCATCCAAAATCAGAACTTTAGGTTTGGTCATCAATCCTTTCGCGATAGCCACCTTCTGTTGATTACCACCAGAGAGGTTGCCAATAATTTGGTCACGCGTCGGTGTTTTGATATTGAACAGTTTGATGAAGTCTTCTACTGCAATCACTTCTTCACCGTGTTGGATTTGGACACCTTTGGTCAATTTATCCAGAGCACACAAAGACATGTTTTCTTTGACTGACAAACCGAGTACCAAACCATCGCCTTTACGGTCTTCAGAGATGTAGGCGATACCATTTGCCAGACCATCTTGCGGACTAACTGGGTTAATGGTTTTGCTGTCTAGGTTGATAACACCATGCTCACTCGGTAAAGCACCGTAAATCACCTTCATCAATTCAGTACGACCAGCGCCCATCAAGCCGGAAATACCAAGGATTTCACCACGCTTAAGCGTGAAGCTAACATCGTGAACACCAGAACCAGTTAAACCGATCACTTCAAGACACGTCTCACCATGTTTTACATCAATGCGTGGGTACTGTTCTTCAAGCTTTCGGCCTACCATCATTTCGATAAGACCGTCTTCATCGGTATCCGAAACCTGACACTCACCAATGAACTTACCATCACGAAGTACGGTAATGTCGTCACAAATTTCGAAGATCTCTTTCAAACGGTGTGAAATGTAAACAATGCCGCAACCTGCATCACGAAGCTCATTGATCACTTTAAATAGAGATTCGGTTTCCGTATCCGTCAGTGCGTCGGTTGGCTCATCCATGATGATGACTTTCGATTCAAAAGAGATCGCTTTGGCAATTTCGACCATCTGCTGTTCGCCGAGGCTTAAATCGCCAAGCAGAGTTTTAGAGCTGTGTTTTACGTTCAAACGCTTCAAAAGCCTGTCAGCTTCATCGTACATTTTGCTCCACTGAATACGTCCCATCGCACCAGTAAATTCACGCCCTAGATAAATGTTTTCCGCAATGGTCAACTCAGGGATTAAATTCAACTCTTGGTGAATAATGCTGATACCCGCTTCTTGAGAATCTCTTGGACCTTTAAATGCAGCGGGCTGACCCTGGTACTGAATGCTACCTGAGTCCATGTGGTAAATGCCGGTTAGCACTTTCATCAAGGTTGACTTACCTGCTCCGTTTTCACCCATAAGCGCCATTACCCGCCCTGGATACACATGAAGGCTCGCCTTATCTAGCGCCTTTACGCCCGGAAACGCTTTTTCAATCTCACTCAGTTGTAGAATGGCTTGAGTCATAATCTGTCCTCACATTCCCTGGCTTAAAAAACCACGCCAGCTTGGAAGATAACGTTCGCATACGGTGTACATTCACCCGTGCGAATCACTGCTCTGCTTTGTTCAGTGCGAGCTTTAAACGCTTCGTGCGATACATAACTAATTTCAATAGGCTTGCCTGTGCGCTTGCTTTCTTGGCTTAACTCTTCGACCAGTGCGTTATGCAGGTCTGGGTTAACGTCACAAAACTCTTCGGCAAGGATAGCGCCTTCAATCTGTGATTCAGACAAAATCACTCGAACGGTATCAATAAAGCTTGGTACCCCGTGAGTGAGCGCTAAGTCGATTCGTTGCACATGCTCAGGAATTGGCAAGCCAGCATCACAAATGGTGATTTCATCGGTATGACCCAACGTTGCCACCAAGTAAGAAATATCTGAGTTTATAAGGGTACTTTTTTTCATCTCATCGACCTTTCGGTTACACGTTCATAAAACGATAAGCGTCTGCATTAGGATGTTTTGGTTATTTACAGAAAACTCATCGAAACGTTTCGATGCAATAATAGTTCGCAGGAAAAATTTGAAAAGGGAGCGATTTATAAGGTGTGAGAATGATCTGCAATTGAAGCTTCAACATACATAAAAAGACAACTTTCATCACAACTCCGACATCGAAACGTTTCGATATCAGAGCAATTTCACTTAATTGCATATCTTTAAAAGAGTAAATTGTTGGCAACAAACACGTCTAATTACTGAGAAACAACCCAATTAGACCAATGAAAAGGATATGCAGCTTCACAATTCTCAGAGAGCTGACAGATTTTCAAGCTCAGTAAACTCAAAATCTAGTTACACTTTGAGAACTTACGTCATCCGTTAACTACCGAATCGGTATGCAACGTTTGTAAGGACACAAACGGAACTGAAGAAAAAGAATGAAATTAAGCAGCAGGGTAATTTTGCTTGTAACGCCAGTGATCTTGTTAAGTGCGGTGGTATCGAGTTACATAATCTATAGCATTCAAAAAGTCACACTCATCAAGCGAGAAGATAGCTATATTCAATTGCAAATGGAGAAACTTGCGGGGCAATTCCGACAAGCAAATGTTTTCCTTCATAGCTACGCTTATACTTTGGGTAAAAGTGACGTTCTACAAGATTATTTAATTAATCACGATAACCCTTACCGTGAGCGAGTTTTGTTTAATCGCTTGGATGAAACAGCGGATGTATTAAGCCATGGCTATCATGGTGATACCAACATGGCTATCCTCAATGGTAAACAAAAACTCCTCTACTACACAGAAAATCAATTTTTTGAATCTTCCGGGTCGATTGATCCTAAAGTAACGGAGTACATTTCAGACAACTTTGCAAAACACGGCGATTATAGCCGTACAGGTTTTATTTATAATTCCAGTGGCCAAAGTATCCTACTTCAATACGATTTGATCGATAAACGCACGGGAGAACACCCGTTAAGTTTCGATCCCAGCAATGCATTTTTTGTTATTGTGACCGTCTCTCTGGAAGCCTTTAGTGATATTAAACACGATATCGAGTTTGACACCCATAGCGTCATTACCTTTTCTGATAGGCTATGTTCCCTTTAACTGTTGTTATACTTAAAGTAGGCAACGATTGGAGGGA